>FSUB01000357.1_pt1 | contig 11648 bp, 11 predicted proteins | sample 1637331 | NCBI WGS metagenome assembly FSUB01 (sample SAMEA3914816, study PRJEB12502) | metagenome | biome: forest; material: soil | place: USA | collected 2011-09-16 | depth 0.3 m
CGCCAGCGCTCGGGAAAAAGGCAGGGCGTCCGCATGCGTCTCGAACTACCGGCAGATCGGCGTGGCGATTCACATGTATGCCGGCGATTACGATGATTGCACTCCGCCCGATGGCGGCTCGTTCGCAGGGCTGATCAAGGACTGCCAGCCGTACACGAAAATCGACGCGATCTTCGTGTGCCCGGATGATTACGACCGTGTCAAAGAGAACCGCGCTGGCTCCTATCGCATGGCGAGCCTCTACCAGGGACTCAAGCTCAGCTGCGGCTGGAAGGACCCGTACGATCCGACGACCTACGCGAACTCAGCGGCGACGACGCTAGCCTACGAAGCCGAGCAAGACTTCGCCCAGTCGCCGATCGTCCCGACATACCGTCACAATGGCGGCACGGAAGTGCTGAAGTTCGACGGGCATACGAAATGGGTGAGGGGAATCAGCAAAGACGCCGCCGACTAAGCCCTCAATAGCGACGCGCGCTCATCGTGCGTGATGCATGAGCCGCCAAAACTTTTCCCGCGCCGGCTCGAGCTGCCAGGCTTCGTTCTTGCCAGCCGAGAACGATTCCCACAGCCCGCCCGGCGCAATATACGGCGCGGCAAAGGCCGTCCCGTTTTGCTGGTCGATCCACATCAGCGCAGGCATCGCCCAGTTCTGATCATAGAGCTTTTCACGTTGCGCCAGGTAGGCGTCGAGGTATTGCGTCAGGCATTTCACACTGGTTTCGTCCGCAAAGCATGCCAGCGCGAAACAGTAGCCCTTCCCGGCAAACACCAATTCGCTCGCAAGCAACGCCTCGCCGATCGCGCTGCCATATTGGTTCCAACCCTTTAGCCCACAGAACCAGCTCCCCACCAGCCTTTCCCGCCAACCAGCAGCCGAAAGGAGTCGATCGACGATCTTGCCGTCGATCTTTCCACAAGCCGCATCGACGGTACGAGGATCGCAGCCTTCGAGTCCGGTCTTCAAGCAGCGCATGTAAAAAGGGGCCACCCAGCGCGCCGTAAATTTATCCATAGTTCTCAAATCCCATTCTGCGGCCTAACCGGCCTCGTCCGACGTCGCGATCAGCTTAAGCTGCTCCGGGTCCAGTACGGTCACCTGCCGTCCGTTCACGGCGATCACACCCGCCTCGCGCAAGCCGCTCAGCGTTCGCGAAACCACGTCCCGCACCGACCCGATGTGGCTCCCGATCGCCTCGTTGGTCTCGTCGAACGTGAACACCCTCCTGCCGTGCCCGACCCGCACAAGATACGCCGCCAAGCGCGCACGCACCGTATGAAGCGTCTGAGCGCTGATCATCTGCACCTGCCGCCGCAGTCGGATCGACAGGGTCCGCAACGCACCCACGGCGATCTGCGGATACGTTTCCATCAATGCGAGGAAACGCTCGCGGGCTATCACTAGCACGCGGGTGTCGTCCTTCGCCGCTTCCGCGCTTGCCGGATAGTTGCCGCCATCGAACAGCGGTACCTCGGCGACGCTCCCACCGGGCGCTTCCAGCCCAAGCGTTAACTCCCGGCCGCGACTATCGACGCTGTAGATCTTGACAGCGCCGGTTAGAACTACAATGAGGCCGATACACGGGGCGTTCTCGGCAACGAGAAGTTCGCCCTTAGCAAGCGACCGCTCCCGCCCTTCCATCGCCAGGATCGCGATCACATCGTCTGGCAACCCTTTCAAAAAACCTACCCGCTTAAGCGCTTCTTTGCGTTCCATGTTGAATACTTTTTGGGTTGTGTCGGCCTTAACGGGAACGCCGCCGACCAAGACTTCGCGTCCCGCAATTCGCGTCACGTACGATTTCGTCGGCTATGACTAAAGTCATCGCGCATACCCTAGGCCTCATGGTACCGTAAACTCAGCTCACCTTAGTGAAAGGACATCGATATGGCCTATGTCATCGCGGAACCCTGCATCGGAACTAAAGACAAAGCATGCGTCGCCGTTTGCCCCGTGGACTGCATCCACGAAGGGACGGTCGACGTCGACGGCAACGTCTACGACCAGCTATTTATCGAGCCGAACGAGTGCATCGACTGCGGCCTCTGCGAACCCGAGTGCCCCGTCGACGCCATCTTCATAGCCGACGAGCTTCCCGAAAAATGGCGGGAGTTCACTAATATCAACGCCGAATTCTACATGACGGGCACCCGAGTCTAGGAGCGGTGGACCGCAACGGGACAACCTAACATGTCAGAAACGAAACCTCTACGAACCGATATAGCGAGCGCGCAAGCGCTGACTCTGCCCGCGATGGTGGGATACCAAGACGGCTCCGTGGTGAGCCGCGTTATCCTTAAGCGCGACTCAGGCAATATCACGCTGTTCGCGTTCGACGAGGGCCAGGGGCTCACCGAACACACGTCGCCTTACGAGGCCCTGGTGCAGATCATCGAGGGCGAAGCAGAGATAACGATCTCCGGGACCCCAATCGCGGCGAAGGCAGGCGATGTCGTCCTGCTTCCGGCGTAAGAGCCGCACGGGCTCAAGGCGACGACGGGCTTCAAGATGATGCTCAGCATGATCCGATCCTAACCGAATGTGCCAAATGAGGCACCCTCAAATGTTACATGCGAATCTCGCCGCTCTCGAAGAGTACAACCCAGACCGGTTCGTCATCAAGCCGGTCTACGATAGCCCATATAGTTTCTCGAAAGTTATACACATCGCGCCAGGACAGTGCGTTCCGGTCCACCCGCATGCTGGGAAGGAAGTGATCCTCTTCCCGCAAAAGGGATATGCCACCTTGTGTTGGGACGACGGCAAGGAGCAGGCGCTCGACGCGGGTAACGTCTACTACCAGGGCCCCGAACCGACCTTCGGCGTCACCAATCTCGGACCGGAGCCGTTCCAAATGCTGGTGCTCGTCGTTCACATCGCCGGAGGTGCCGCGTGAGCGCACCGGCTATGTCCCCGGCGCAATCGCGCCATCCTTCGGCAGCGCCGATGCCGTTTCCGCAGGAGCACGGCGCGTTAAGGCGATACTGCAGCAGCCACCCTGATCCAAAAATCGCCTCGCGGCCCTGGAGCGACTCCAAAATCCGCCTCACCCCAAAAATTCCATTCGCACCTTGCGCCACGCCAATAATGGTGCTATAATAGCACCAGTATGTTGCCTTCACAACCCAACCAAGCGCTTATCGACGGCCTCGCGGTCCTCCAGGCTCTCGCCATGAGCGGCGAGCCTGTCGGCAGCCGCGAAATGGGGCGCGTGCTCGGCATTGAGCCGACACGCGTTAACCGCCTGCTACGGACGCTGGCGCATCTCGGGATGGCGAGCCAGACTCCTGACCGTAAGTATGTCCCGGGGCCCGCAATGCACGTTCTTTCGGCCCAGAGCCTCTTCGGCTCGGGTCTTGTCCGCAACGCCGTCGGGCCGCTCCAGGCCCTCGCGCGCTTCGACATGGTCGTCGCGCTCGGCGTGCTGTGGCGCGACAACGTTTGCTACCTTTACCATGCCGCGCCGGGAATGCCGCTCGCGATCGCGATGGGTCGCGTCGGCCTCTTCCCAGCGTCGCGTTCGGGTATCGGCCATGCGATTCTTACCCAGATGCCCGAAGATGCCGTCCGCGCGCTCTATGCCGACGCGCCGCCTGACGGCTACGCCACCGTCGACGCGCTCCTGGCCGACCTCGCCATTGTACGGGAACGCGGCTGGTCTTATGTACCCCACGAATCCGATGGCACCGTCACTGTCGGCGTCGCGCTCGGCGAGCCCGCCTACGCCGCCATCGCGCTCTCGGGCCCAATAGCCGAAACCGACGTCCGCGAATACGTCGCCGCGCTCAACGCGGCCGCCGTAGAGATCCTATAGCCAATCCGAAAGCACCCCGCGAAGAACATGACAAGTTACGGCCACCCACCGCGAAGCGTTACAAATATGGGCCTGGGGCCAAAGAGCGGTCCTAAGAATCCTCTCGAACAAACTCCAAACAAGGATAACCAAATGACAACTACCAAACACAATATCAGCGGGGTTTACCCGCACCTCGCTCAGGTCGCCGACTTCGGGCCACCGCGCAGCGAAATCGGCGTCGGATGCCTGATGCCGTGGAACGGTAAGCTCTACGTGCTTAACTACGTTTCCCACCGTCGACACACTGGCACCGGGATTGGCTTGCGCGTGATCGATGAGAACCTCGACATGGTCGTGCATCCGGCCGCAGTCGACGGCACATATGCCAATCGCTACGTTCACTCTCCATCAAGCCAATTGATTATCGGCCCACACGTGATCGACGTCAACCACAACGTCCGCACCGTCGAATCCCTCGTCGACATCCGCGTTTGCGGCACATCGGCGCACTTGACCGATCCCGACAGCTTGGTCTACGTGCTCGGCATGGAAGGCGAGCTGTTCGAGCTGAACGTGTACACCCTTGAAACCAAGTTCCTGTTCGACCTGACGAAAGAGCTTGGCACGCCTGGCGAGATGTCGTGCCATTTCAAAGACTGCTACACCGGCTGTGGACGGCTCGTCGTCGCCAACAACGACTACAGCGAACCCGATTTCCTCGGCAAGCAGGCAGAAGGAACGCTCGCCGAATTCGATGGCAAGACCTGGACCGTGCTCGAACGCAAGCCGTTCGTTGCGGTTAACGGCCTCGGCTGGTTCGGGCAGACGATTTTTGCGTCTGGCTGGGACAAGTCGTCGGCGATCCTCAAGGTGTTCACGGCCGCCGATCAGACATGGCGGACATATCGCCTCCCGAAAGCGTCGCACTGCTTCGATCACAAGTGGCAAACCGAATGGCCGCGCATCCGATCCGTCGAGCACGAGCGCCTTCTGATGGACCATCACGGCATGTTCTACGAGTTATCGCCCTGGGCGTACGGTAACAAGATATGGGGCATCCGGCCCATCTCCACTCACCTATGGGTCCACGGTGACTTCTGTACCTGGAAGGGCATGCTCGTGATCGGGGCCGACAACGCCAGCCATGAAAGCGGCGGCAACGGGCAGTGTGCCGAACCACAGTCGGGCATCTGGATGGGACGTACCGACGATCTCTGGAACCTTGGCAAGCCGAAGGGATGGGGCGGACCCTGGTGGAAGCAGGATGTCGAGGCGGGAGTCGCGTCGGACCCGTACCTGATGACAGGTTTCGATACCAAGGGCATCCACCTCGCGCACACAGCCGATCACCCGGTAGCATTCGTCGTCGAAGTCGACTTCCTGGGCGACGGGTCCTGGCAGACATACGACACCATCGAAGTCCCGGCGAACGGCTACCGCCACCACGAGTTTTCGTCCGGCTTCGGCGCCCATTGGCTCCGAGTGACCGCGAAGGACACGTGCAACGCGACAGCCTACCTGGTCTACGGCTAAAGGCGAGCTAACTCACACAGCAAAGTGCCCGGTGCAGTCTTTTCGACCGCACCGGGCGTTTAGTTCGTAGGCGTTACGAGCGGGTCAGCGTGAACGTGTTCGTGCCCGTCGTGGTGCTCGTGGTCACGATCTTGGCCGTCGTTGTGACGACGCTCGTAGAGGCGTTCGTCGTGACATTGAGGCCCATGAGGCCGGTGCTGGCGTCCACCGCGCCGCCCAATGGCGTCACGTTGAGCGTCGCGCCGCCCGACGCCGTGATGGTACCGCTGACCGTCGACCCGACGCCGCCGCCGGCTGGCGCCAGAGACCCGGTGACGACACCCGCCGTGGAGATCACGAGGGTAACGGTGCCGTTGCCGCCGCCCGACGATTGCGTGTATGTTCCCGTATACGATCCGGCGAACTCCGAATCGTTGGTCGCGGTGTTGACGGTCATCAAAACCTTGATGCCACCGATATTCGTAAGGGTTAGAGACACGACCTTCGATGTCGCGATAACGGCAGTTCCCGTTAGCTCGTCCGTAAAGGTGCTCCCGACCTTGTAGAACATGTCGACGTTGCCAGCCTTGCTGATGGACCCCGAGAGCGTCGTCACATTCCCCGATCCGTCGGTCGTCGACCCGCTAATGAGTCCGTTGACATCGACGTTCAACGATGTGCTAGCGAGGACTCCCGGGGCAGTATAGGTAGACCCGACATAGGTCCCGGTGAAGATGTTGCCTTGAAAACCTACCGTAGTGCCACCACCGCCACCGGCGCCGTAAGAGCCGTTGTTGCTGCCAGAGCTGCAACCGCCAAGCACAATGGCTGCGGCAAGCGCGATGACGGGAACGATTGCGAAACGTTGCATGAGTGCGTACTCCATTTGTAAGCGACGGTTAAAGGTTGCCCCACCCGCAGCACCGCGTCGTGACGATGCTCGCTATAGACATATACCAAGTTATGGCGGAAATTTCCTCTATATTCAGGCCAAGCGCCGCAATTGAACGAATTGCTCCCGGCAATTATGAATCGAGGTCTCATGTCAAGGCCCCTCGCTAACCGCGCGCCAAGAGCACTGCTCGGGCGCTGAAGGCGCCGTCTACCTTGGCGGTCAGCGTCGCGCCCGTAAGCGATGCAGGTTCGCCAGTGGCGACCTCGCCGACGATCGACCAGTTGCCGTTTGGCAGAGCGACATCGATCGAATCGGGGGCATTGGCGAAGGCGTGGACGACTACCAGGGCTTTGGTCCCATCGTCGGCGACACGCGTGACGATTTGAACGCCGCGTGGGTGGCGCCAACTCGGGCCCGTTTCGCCACTGCGCCGGCTCTTGCCGTACTTGATTGTGGCCGCGGCTAACGCGTAGAGGCGCTCGGCGCTGTGCACGATCACCCATTGCGCGGAGTCTAGCTCGTCGACATCGCCGGAGAGGCACATGCGGCCGAGGAAAGTCGCCGCGAGGCTGTAGACGAGCCGCTTGTCGGAGTCGTCGTGATGGAGGACGGCCCAGATTTGGGACTGCCTCGGCAGCATCAGGCTGTGAAGGTTTGCCGCCACGATCGGAATCTCAGCGCCTTCGTGGATATCGGAAAACGACGACATCGCCGAGCGGGCTATCATCGACGGTTCCAGGCGATGGCCGCCGGACGAGCAGTTTTCGATCACGAGATCAGGGAGCCGTTTGCGGATCAGCTCGAAGAACCGATGCGCGCCTTCGATGCGGAGCCTGAGGCCCTCGCCTTGCGACTCCGCCCCATCGGTTCCGATTCCGATGGTCTCGTTGTAGTCTACCTTTAGGTAGCCGAATCCGCAAGCTTCGAGCAGGCCGATCACCCGCTCGGCGAGATACGCGATTGCGCGGTCGTTGGTCAGGTCCCAGAAACGTCGGCCGTTGACCGTTACCGGGATACCGTCGCGCTTGATTAGCAGATCGGTCATCTTGTATGCCGCCGAATCGGTGCCGACGGTTTCCATTTCGTACCAGAGGCCCGGGACCAATCCCGCCGCCCGGATCGCGTCGGCGGTCGCCTTGAGGCCGTCCGGGAACAACGTCGTGCTCGGAATCCAATCGCCGTGGCTGCCACCCCATTCGGTGCCTTCGGTCTTGTACCATCCGGCGTCGATAACGAGGAACTTGGAGAGCGAGCCTTGCAGCTTGTGGGCGATGCCTAAGAGCCGCTCGTGCGTGGGGTTGCCCCAGGATGTGCACCACTCGTTGAATACGATCGGCATCCCCGCTTCGATGGCGGGATGCGTGTCTGCGGTCCTATGTTGCACCCGGACCATTCGGTCGGTGAGGTCTTCTAGGTCGCCGTGGACGCACGAAAGCGTAGCGGGAGGCGTCGTCAACGTCTCGCCTGGGGCGAGCGTCTTCGTCCAATGCCCGAATTCGCGGTCGGCGAGCCCGCCGGAGACATTGAGGTAGTCGTCGCGGCGGCAGATCTCCATCTGCCACGAGCCAGCCCACGCGAGTTGGGCGCCCCACAGGACCCCGGCCGCTTTGTCTTCGGCGGCGACGAATGGGAACCAGCCGCGCACAGGCATCGAGCCGACTTGCCCGAACCGCTCGCTGAAGATGCCGTGGCCGATCCACGACGGCTCCAAGTGGAGCTGTTCGACCGACTGGGTATCCAGTCGCCCTTCGGCGCTCCAACCGGAACGGAACCGATGGACCTGCAACCGCTCGGGCGCGTCACCGGCGTCGAAAGGTGTGATCCCGCCGAGCGAAAAGCTTGTGAGCATTTCGAGTGTGACGGGCTGTTTGGACCCATTCGTGAACGATGTCAAGACGGTCATTGCCGCTTCGCAGTCGTACCAAGAGAGCCTGTGGACGATGACGTATCCCTCGTCGCTCACGAGCGTCGTATCGACATTCGTCTCTGTGCCGTTCACGACCACGTCTTGCTTGTCGAACTTGAACCCGTCGTTCGACGGCGATTGGCGCATGGTTCGGCCCTGGCCGAATCCGCCGGTGTACGCGTCGCCGACGATCTTGACGTGCGCGAGGGGATCGATCACATACGCCGGCGGATCCCATGTCCCCGGCAGGTGCGCGAGGGCCGTCGGATCGTAGGGCCGCAACGTCTCGCGCCGTTCGGCGAGATTCGGTGCAAGCAAGGTCGGATACATGTCAAGCCCAACCTTCCCGGTCGCAGCATCGCGGCGGTAGCGGACGGTGATGTCGGCGACATCGAACGTGGACAGGGTTTCAATGTTCATAAGTGGGTGATTTCCCGGGGATACAGTGAGTAATGCGGTTGGATAGAACCTATTTTACTCTGTCGTGTCGTCGAAAATGCCCCCGTCCACTGGCAAAAGCAAGTGATCGGTGCTTACCACTACTCGCGGGACGGCCTCGACTTGGGCGACATCGGCGACATCGGCTCCGCCGCCGATACCGAGGGAGTTCATTTTGCGCGCCATTGGCAGAACGCGTCCATCGAGGGAGCCGACGGCGTTGTTGTAGTTGTCCACGGTCAGCCGCAGGTTGCGGCCAAGCTTTTCGACATGGCTAATAAATGTCGCGAGCCGCCGGTAGAGTTCGGCGGCGGTCTCCTGGACAAGTTGGGCGTTTTGGGCGAGTCGCTCCTCTTGAAGCACGAACGCGATCGCATGGATCATTGTCATCAGCGTCATCGGGCTCGTAATGTAGACTCGCGATTTCTGGCCCTCCGCGATCAGGGTTCGGTCGGCTTCGACCGCTGCCTGATAGGCGCCTTCGGTGGGCACGAACATGATCGTGAAGTCGGGCGACGAGGGGTAACGGCTCCAGTAGCTCTTGGACGACAGCTTGCGGACATGCTCCTTGACCAGCCGCGCGTGCAAGGCGAACTTCTCCCTCCGTACAGCTTCGTCGGTGGCGTTCATCCCCTCCCAGCACGCTTCGAGGGGCGTCTTCGAATCGATGATCAGGTGCCTACCCTGCGGGAGGTGGACGACGACGTCGGCGCGCAAGGTGCCTTCGGCGTCATCCGACGTTGTGTCTTGCAGGACGAAGTGCTCGCCTTCGATAAGGCCCGCGTTTTCGAGGATAACCCGGAGGTTCATCTCGCCCCAAGCGCCGCGCGATGTCGGTTTGCGGAGCGCGTTCGCGAGTTGGTCTGCCTCCGAGGAGAGGGTTATAAGGCCCTTCTCGATGGAGTCGAAGGCCGAGATGCGCTTGGATTCCATCTCCTGGTGCTGCTTGGCGAGCTTTTCGAGCGTTTCGGTAACGGGCTTCAGCATCTCGTCGATGGCCGTTTGGCGCTTCTCAAGCTCCGCCTTCGATACTTCGCCCGCTTTGTCGAAGCGCTCGTTGGCGAGTCGAAGGAAATCCTCGCTGGCGGACTTGAGGGACTCGACCGAGAGCGCGGCGAACTTCTCTGAGAGGATGCGCTCGGTTTCGGTGAGCAGCTTACGCTGCTGGGCGATGGCCAGGTCTTTCTCTTGAAGGAGCCCTTCGAGCGCTCGCTCCTTTTCGTAGAGGCGCGCGCGGAACGCGTCGTTCTGTGCTTCCAGGAGCGCTTGGACGCTGCGCTCCTTCTCGGCGAGCGCGTCGCGTTTCGACGCCTCCGCCGAGCGAGCGACCTGTTCCAGGTCGGCCTTGGCGGCTTCGAGGACGACGATGCGCTGGTTCAATTCGTCGGCCTTGCGGTCTTTGGCGGCAGCTTCGGTTCGAAGGGCGTCGACCGTCGTGAGCTCGCCGGCGAGCTTGCCCTTCTCGGCCTCAAGCTCTACGATGCGATCAACGGTCCTCGACTTGACGACCAGCGATGTGATCAGCGCTGACAAAGCGGCGCCGACGACGAGACCGATGAGGAGAGTAGCGAGGTCATGTACGCTCATAGTGTAGGGAGGGCGCCACGATGCAATCGAACGCCCTTTCGCTTATTGTAGCGCGAACTTGCCTGCCATTGCAAGCGCGAAGGGCCGCTCCGCGCGTTGCGGACACGGCCCTTCGAGACCTAAATCGCCGTTGCCATTTCCGGCGCGCGAGCGGCGTGGCGGATGGCGGTTTCAAGCAGGATGGTTTCGGAGCAGTGTAGCTCTCGTTCGAGCTTGCTCAGGTCGTCGAGGGTGTCTTTGAACACGATCAACGGGCGGGGCTTGACCGTTCCTCCACTGAGGTGGAGTTCGCGGATCAGGCTGTCGGCGTGGTCTTTGCAGTAGGTGCCGAACGAATCGAGCGCGATCTGGAGGGCGACGCTTCGTCGGTATTCGTTGGTTCCGTGGATCTGATGATCGTGAGCGATCTGGGACAGTTGCTCGAGGGCTTCGGCGTGGAGCGGGAGAACGACCTCCGCGACCGTATCGTAGTGATGCGGCGCTTCGCCGTGGGCGGCGAAATGCTCCGAAAAGTGACTTGCTTCGTCTTCGACCATAATAGGCTCCTCTCGTCTATGGAAGTACCTGGCGACATGATCGAATGCCGTCACAGTGACTCTTCCATGGCGTATTTCCCGATTCCTTCCACGGTTCTAAAACCGGCCAATTAGGGGATGGGACGGCAAGCCGACGGACCGTGCACTGAAGTGACGGCTACGGAGAGCGGGAATGCCTGCCTTCGCAGGCGCGGGAGTCGCCTGGGAGGATAGCGGTCAGCGTGGTTTATTTAAAGACCGGGCTAAAACCCCGGGCTTTAGCCCGGTGGATACAGCGATCTTGTTGCACTCTAGCTAAAGCCGCGCGGCCATGGGGCGGCTCCCAATAAGTCAATGAGTCAAATGGAGCGCGTCGTCCCGGCTCCATGGGAAGCCAGCGGGACGGTTCGCGATATTGGTCGCGGCGACGCGCCCTTGGGGAAGACCTCTCCACCAACGCCTCTCCGAAACGGAGAGGAAAAGAGCGCATGGATTCGCGACCGATGCGCTTAAAGGCCAAGCGAATCGCAGCGCTCGTTTCCCTTCCGTCCACGGAAGGGTGCCGAGTCCGCGAGGCGGGTAGGTCTTCTCTTGGCGCTCGGACTTCCACAATGCGTCTCGTGACGCGAGAAAGCCACGGCATTTATGCCGTCGTGCTTTACTGGTTCGCAGTCCTTTGTAGGGGATGGGGCACATGTCGCCCTCACACCCCGCACTCGCGCAACGCGTGCGGCATCGCTTCGGCGACGTCGATGGCGCTGAGTCCCGCGCCGCCGTGGCGCTCGGCGGCGAGGTCGCCCGCGAGGCCGTGGAGGTAGGCGGCGGCGGTGGCGGCTTGCCAGGGGTCGGCGATCTGGGCGGCCAGGGTGGCGGCGATGCCGGTGAGCACATCGCCCATGCCGCCGCTGGCCATGCCGGGGTTGCCGGTCTGGTTGATGGCGAGTCGGCCATCGGGCGCGGCGATCAGGGTGCGGCTCCCTTTGAGCAGCACGACGCAG
>FSUB01000178.1_pt1 | contig 11522 bp, 10 predicted proteins | sample 1637331 | NCBI WGS metagenome assembly FSUB01 (sample SAMEA3914816, study PRJEB12502) | metagenome | biome: forest; material: soil | place: USA | collected 2011-09-16 | depth 0.3 m
ACAACGTACCGACTTGACCGCACTGCCCCCCGAAACGCCGCCTGCCGCGGCTGACGCCTGCGGCGGCAGGCATTCCCGCCCTCCCCCAGCCGGCACTTCTAGTGCACGGACCGGGGCGCGTCACTTCAGTGCACGGTCCGAGGCGTCGTCTAGCCATTCCCCGCGCTCAACGCACTCACGCCGTCCGGGAGGAGAAACGGTCCGAGGCGCGCTACGCACTCCCGAGCCAGCCAAGCACTCAGCGCACGCGAAACGCGGTGACAGCCGTCGTACTCCCTTTGATCAGCGTCCCCTCGTAGTCGCCCGCTGGAGCGGCCTTCGGGATGTGAAATGCGACAACGTTGCTAGCCTCTTCAACGTAAACGCCGTGCGGCGACACCGCGTCTGCCGTCCATTGACGGCATTTCAGCCGCCAACCGGTCACGTTACCGGTAACACCGACAACGACCACTCGCCCGGTCGTTTGGACCGAATGAATCTCGAAAGGTTCCGCCTGAGTCGCTGCGGTCGACTGATTCGAAGGCAAGTGCGCAAGCATCGCGGCCGCAACCACGACGCAGGCGACTGAGACAACGGCAGCGAGTTGGCGACGTTCGGGCATGTCGCATTGTACCCATTTAGGCTGCCGCAGTTGCAAGAAAGAGTTGACGACGAAGGTCATGCGTTGCCCCGAAACGCGCTGGCATGCATCCAAGTCTCACGCAACGCGCGCGCGTTGCTCCTTGACAACGAATCGGCGGCAATGCTATCATAAACCGGATTTGGCGCGGGCCGAATCGCCGCTTACGCTCCAAAACCCGCCAGGCTACTACCCGATGGGCGGCTAGGACAGGTTTTGACTTCTACCACCGACAAAGACGACGTCGTAATCGACAGCGCCCTCCTCCGCACGGCCTTCGGCGCCCAGGCGCGCGCGTGGGCCATTCGCGGCCCACTCGCCGCCGCCATCGCGTGCGTCGTCGTGCTCGCAATTCTCCCGCAATGGTACAGCGCCACCACCTCCGTCGCCATACAGCAGGCCACTGGAGACGCGTCATCGCTTTCCGTCCTCACCGGCGGTAAGACGAATACCCGATACATCGGCGTGCTCAAAAGCCGCACCGCCGCCGAGCAGGTGATGAGCCAGACCAACTTCATGGCGATGTACGGCTTCGAAAGTCATGCCAAGGCGATCGATTATCTCCTGAAGCACGTCAAAGTCGACGACGATGCCACAAGTGGCCTGCTCAATATCACGGTCAGCCTACCAGGTCCGCCCCACCTCTCGATCGGCGGCGGCGCGCGAACCGCGCTCGTCAAGAAAACGTCCACCGATGCCGCCAACGATTACGTGGCCATCCTCCGCTCGTACTATGTCAACAACGACAACGACCGCGAGGCAGTGATCCTCCGCAGCGCCGATACCGAAACCAAGCAAGCCCGCGCAGACTACGACGACGCCGTCAGGCGGCTCAGCGGCTTTGCCGCATCGCTGCGCTCCGAGGACCCGCGCTCGATCCCGAACCCTGGCAAGGACCTCGCCCCGCCCGCCGCCGACGAGATCGGCGATCTGTACTCGTCGCTCGCGAAAGTCGAGACCCAGTTGCGAGCCGTGCAGGCAAGCGTCGGCACCACCGAATCGCTTACGGCGGGTCAACTCGGCAACCTGAACGCCGTCCCTACCGAGGACCCGCTCCTCTCGGCGACACGCGGACGAGTGGCGCAAGACAAAGCCGACTTGCAATCCTTGCAGGTTACCTACGGCCCCGATCACCCGTCGATCATCCTGGCCAAGAACCGCCTCGCCATCGACCAGACGGCGCTAAAGGCGCAGGCGAGCGGCGTCACGCAACGCCAGACCACCGAACAGGTGCAGAATCAGGCGCTCGTAGACAACCTATCCGCCCAACGAGCCTCGATCGAGAGCCAAATCGCGGCATCGACCCAGCGGCTCAGCAAAGGGCGAAACCTCTCCGGCATGTTCGCCAGCCTCCAAGCCGAAGTCGATATCCGACTGAACGTGCTCAAGACAACGCTCTCCGAAGCCGCCAAGGTACGCATGCAGTACGCGTCCCTGCAAAGCCGCCTCACCGTGATCGATACCGCAATCCCCGCCGAAACCGGCGAGCCGCGATTGCTCTATGTAATCGCAGCCATCGTCGCGCTGGTATTTCTGGGCTACCTGATTTCGTCCATCCGAGAGTACACTAGACTCGTCAGCAAGCGCTGAGTATCGTTTCACCGAATCGGGAACACACCATGAAGGTTGTCATACTTGCCGGCGGGCTTGGAACCCGCCTGGCGGAAGAGACCGAAATCAAACCGAAACCGATGGTCGAGATCGGCGGGCAGCCGATCCTGTGGCACATCCTGAAGCACTACGAGCACTTCGGCTTCCACGATTTCTACGTCGCTCTCGGATACAAGAGCGAGTACATCAAGCGCTACTTCATCGACTATTCGTCGCTCTACGGCAGCATGACGGTCAACACCGCAGCCGGTATCGTCGACCGTCACGAAAAGCACGTCGACGATTGGACGGTTCACCTGATCGACACCGGCATCCAGACCATGACCGGCGGTCGCCTCAAAAAGCTCCGCCCGCTTCTCGGCAATGAGACGTTCATGCTCACATACGGCGACGGCGTCGCGAACATCGATCTCGATAAGCTGCTGGCATTCCACCGCAGCCACGGCAAGACCGCGACCCTCACCGCCGTGCGCCCTCCGGCCCGCTTCGGACGCCTGGAGTTCGAAGGCGACCTCGTCACCGAGTTCGTCGAAAAGCCGCAACTCGGCGAAGGCTGGATCAACGGCGGCTTCATGGTGCTAGAACCACGCATCTTCGACTATCTCGACGGCGACGAAACCTTACTCGAAACCAACGCGCTCGAACGACTCGCGCTCGAACGCGAGGTAGCGGCGTTCAAGCACGAGGATTTCTGGCAATGCATGGACACCATGCGCGACAAGAAGCTGCTAGAATCCCTATGGGCAACCGGCAACGCGCCGTGGGCGTTTTAGGGATTAAGATGCCCTCTTTGGCCGGGCTGGCCATTTTTATAACGCGTAGCATTACTGGCGGTGAACTTTAAGAGGACGTCGACTCGCGTACATCCTTTGATTTCAGTCCCGTAGGGACGATCTTTTGACCCTAACTCTCGAATTCATTCGGGGGTGTGATCGCCTGCGCATGGCGCTCAGGTTATATATATGCCCACCAACACTTTCTGGCAAGATAGACCCACCCTCGTCACCGGCGCGACCGGGCTGGTGGGCGGATGGACCGTCAAGCGGCTCCTCGCCGCTGGCGCGCACGTCGTGTGCCTGGTGCGCGATTGGGTGCCCGAGGCGGAGCTACTGCGCTCGGGCGACCTCGGTCGCGTCACCGTGGCGCGCGGCGACATCCGCGATCAGGCCGCGCTTGAGCGCATCCTTGGCGAGCACGAGATCGACACCGTGCTGCACCTCGCGGCGCAGACGATCGTCGGAATCGCGAACCGAAACCCGGTGTCGACATTCGAGGCCAACATCCAGGGCACATGGTGCCTCCTGGAGGCGTGCAGGCGTAGCCCGCTGGTGAAGCAAATCGTCAACGCGTCCTCGGACAAGGCCTACGGCGACCAGGACGAGTTGCCATACAACGAAACGACCCCGCTCCAGGGCCAGCACCCGTACGACGTCAGCAAGTCGTGCGCCGACCTTATCGCGGCGACATATGCGAAGAGCTACGGCCTGCCAGTGGTGACGACGCGCTGTGGCAACTTCTACGGCGGCGGCGATCTCAACTGGAACCGTATCGTGCCGGGCACGATACGCTCGGCCCTACGCGGGCAGGCGCCAGTCATCCGCTCCGACGGCGAGTTCGTCCGCGATTACTTCTACGTCGATGATGGCGCGGCGGTCTACCTGATGCTCGCCGAGCAGCTCGCGTCGCGGCATGAGGAGCTAACTGGGGAAGCGTTCAACTTCTCGAACGAGATCCAGGTCACCGTGACCGCGCTCGTGAGGAATATCCTCGAAACTATGGGTTCGAGTTTGGAGCCGGTGATACTAAACGAAGCGTCCAACGAGATCCGCCACCAGTATCTGAGCGCCGAGAAGGCGCGCCGGATGCTCAGCTGGCATCCGCTTTATACGCTCGACGAGGGGCTCGTCGAGACCATCGCCTGGTACCGGGAGTTTTTGGCGTGAGCAGAGCCGACGAGTTGCGAGAACAGATTAAGGGGCTAGTCGCCGAGTATTACGACGTGGCGTTCCCGAAGCGCGAATTCGTTCCGGGAACCAGCACCGTGCCGGTGTCCGGCAAGGTCTTCGACGCCGAAGACTTGCAATACCTCGTCGATGCGTCCCTCGACTTCTGGCTCACCACCGGGCGGTTCGCCGAAGAGTTCGAGCGCGAGTTCGCCAAGCTTTTCGGTGTCCGCAAGGCGATGCTCGTGAACTCCGGCTCGTCCGCGAACCTCGTCGCGCTCTCGGCGCTCACGTCCGAGCGCCTCGGCGACCGTCGGCTCAAGCCCGGCGACGAAATGATCACTGTCGCGACCGGGTTCCCAACCACGCTCAATCCCGCCATCCAAAACGGCCTCGTGCCCGTCTTCGTCGACGTCGACATCCCCACCTACAACATCGATGTCACCCAGCTCGAAGCGGCGCTCTCGCCGAAGACGCGCGTGGTGATGGTCGCGCACACGCTCGGCAACCCGTTCGACCTCGCGACAGTGACCGCGTTCTGCAAGGCGCACGGCCTCTGGCTGATCGAGGACTGCTGCGATGCCGTCGGCGCGAAGTACGACGGCAGGAACGTTGGCACGTTCGGCGACTACGCCACCACCAGCTTCTACCCGGCGCACCATATCACGATGGGCGAAGGCGGCGCGGTCCTGACCAATCGCCCGATCCTCAAAACCCTCGCCGAGTCGTTCCGCGACTGGGGCCGCGATTGCTACTGCGAACCCGGCAAGGACAACACGTGCGGCAAGCGCTTCGAGTGGCAGCTCGGCGACCTGCCGGGAGGCTACGACCACAAGTACACCTACTCGCACATCGGTTACAACCTCAAAGTGACCGACATGCAGGCGGCGGTAGGCGTCTCGCAGCTCAAGAAGCTGCCCGGTTTCATCGCGGCCCGCATCGCGAACTACCACGCGCTATACAGCGGATTGAAGGATCTCGAAGAGTTCCTGATCCTCCCCGAGCCCACCCCGAACTCCGAACCGAGCTGGTTCGGCTTCCCGATCGCCGTACGCGAAACGGCACCGTTCACGCGCGATCAGCTCGTGCAAAAGCTCGAAGCGAACAAGATAGCGACCCGCCTGCTATTCGCCGGCAACCTGATACGGCAGCCCGCGTACAAGGATACGCCGCGCCGCGTGATCGGCGACCTCAAGAACGCCGACTTCGTGATGAACAACGTCCTCTGGATCGGCCTTTATCCCGGCATCGACGCCGCGCGGCTCACCTTCATGCTTGACGTCTTCCACGATTTTGCCACCAGTCACTAACCTCTACCGCCCATGCTAGCCAAAGTCTTACGCGGAATCGAAAGCAAGTGCCAAACCGCTTGGGGCGCGCTGACGATGCCGCCGCTTGCGAACCGACCCGCACGCTTCTCGATGCGCCTGCCGCGCGAGATTGTTAATGGCAACCACGTCACTGTCGGCGACGGGGTAACGATCGGCCCAAACTCGATCATCGAGGCAGTCACGGCGAGGCCCGGTCAAAGTTTCACACCCGAAATCCAGATCGGCGACCGGGTCGAAGTTACCGGTAGGTTCCAGCTCCACGCCGCTGGTCGCGTCGAGATAGGCGACGATGTCTTAATCGCGTCGAATGTCTTCATCTGCGACGTGCTCCATGGCTACGAATCCGCGACCATCCCCTACAAGGGCCAGCCGCTTACGGCACCGAAACCAATCGTCATCGGGCGCGGTTCATGGATCGGGCAAAACGTCGTCGTCATGCCCGGTGTGAACATAGGCGAGTACTGCATCATCGGCGCGAACAGCGTCGTCACGCGCAGTATTCCCGACCGCCATATCGCCGTCGGCTCGCCGGCGCGCCCGATCAAGCGCTGGGACGATGCCACCAATGCCTGGGTTGCGGTAACAGCGAGTTGAAAACCAGCGTCAAAGCGAACCTGATCGCGAATCTGCTCGGCAAGATCTGGGTCGCGCTCATCGGATTCGCGTTCATCCCCGTCTATCTGCGCCTGCTCGGCGTCGAAGCCTACGGCCTCGTCGGCTACTACGCCGCCATCCAACCCGTGCTCTTCCTGATCGACATGGGGCTAAGTACGACGCTCAATCGCGAGCTTGCGCGCTTCTCCACGCAGCCCGATTCCGCCGCCGACATGCGGCGCTTGGTGCGGACGCTCGAAATCGCGTACTGGATCGCCTGCAGCCTGATCGCTGTCGGCTTTGCCGCCGCCGCGCCATACATCGCCGCGCACGGCGTGAACGCGCACCGCCTCGCGATTGCCGACGTTACCTTCGACATCCGCCTCATGGGCCTGTCGCTCGCGCTCCAGTTCCCGTTCTCGCTCTACCAGGGCGGCTTACTCGGTCTGCAGCGCCAGGTAGCCTTGAACGGTGTGCTGATCGCGTCGTCGACCCTCCGCGCCGCTGGCGCGGCGCTGATACTGTGGAAAGTCGCGCCAACTGCGGCGGCGTACTTCGAGTGGCAATGCGTCGTAAGCCTACTCCAGACGATCGCGGCGATGGCGACGCTTCAATCCGCGATGCCCGCGACCGCCGAACGTGAGCGCTTCTCGAAAGTCGCCTTCGCGGGGATATGGCGGTTCGCGGCCAACATGTCCGTTCTCTCCGTGCTCTCGGTGATCCTCACGCAACTCGACAAGCTTGTGCTTAGCAAAATGCTCTCGCTCGAAAAGTTCGGCTACTACAGCGTGGCCACATCGGCAGTGGCCTGCCTCTACGTGATTATCAATCCGATGTTCACCGCCGTGTTCCCACGCTTCACGCAGATGCTCGCCGTGGGCGACGACAATGCGCTCAGCGCGCTGTACCACCGCAGTTGTCAAACGATGAGCGTCCTACTGGCACCGGTCGTCGTCGCCGTCGCGGCGTTCTCGCCCGAACTGATCTGGGCATGGACCGGCAACCGCCTTGCGGTCGAGAACGCCCACCTGCCCCTTACGCTCCTCGCCATCGGAAGCGGCATCAACGGCCTCGTCATGCTCCCATACGCGCTCCAGCTCGCGAGCGGTTGGACCAAGCTCACCCTGCACACGTTCCTCGTCTGCATCGCCCTCGAAGTCCCGGCCCTGTTCTTCGCGATCAAGCACTACGGTGCCGTCGGCGCGGCAGGCACATGGGCGCTGCTCAACGTCTGCTTCGTCCCTGTGATGGTTTACCTCATGCACAAGCGGCTTCTGCCCGGACAGATGGGAACGTGGTACCGATACGATATACTGTATCCAGTAGGCGCAGCGGCAATAGTCGGTCTCTTGGCGCGAGCTATCGCTCCACACGATCTTTCGCGAGTAGCCTCGCTAGCGACACTAGCGCTTGTCGGCGCATTCACGCTCGCCGCGACGGCGTTCGCGGCACCGTACACGCGCGGTGTGATCGTCGGTAGGCTGACGAAAACCGTTCCGGCATCCTGACTTATGCAAATCTTCAACAAGATTTCGAACTTATACTTTCGCCTCGTGACTCAGATCGCCTATCGCCCGTTCTTCAAATCGATGGGCCGTGCGAGCGTCATCCGCAAGCCGATCCTCATCTCCGGGGCCAAGTACATGTCAATTGGAGACGCCGTAACGATCCGCGACCACGCGCGCCTCGAAGTCATCAAGACGAGTTCGACACGAACGCCGTCCTTGACCATCGGTCAAGGGACCAACATCGAACAGAACGTCCATATTGTCTGTGGGAACCGCATCGCCATCGGCGCGAACGTCTCGATTACGGCGAACTGCGCGATCGTCGATGTCACCCATCCATACGACGACATCGAAGGCGGCAAGGTCGGCTCACGGGTATTGGACGCCGACTCGTTCGTCGAGATCGGCGACAACACGATGCTCGGCATCGGCGTCGTCGTGCTACCAAATGTGCGCATCGGCAAGCACTGTGTGATCGGAGCCAACTCCGTCGTCTCGCGTGACATCCCCGACTACAGCATCGCCGCCGGCTCGCCCGCGAAGGTAATCAAGCGCTACGACGCGAATACTAAGGAATGGGTGCGGGTATAAAGCTGTTGGCAAACGGCCTCAGAGTCGCGAGGCCAGATTAGGATCCAGACCGTCGCGAAGCGACACATGCACGGAGTCCCGGAAGGGCTTATCACCAAAGGTGATTCCTATAGTAGCCCGGCGCCGGGTACAGCGTCCGGAGCCGTAATAGGCTGAACACGAAGTGTCCCAAAGTCTACTATGAAAGTCCTCATCACCGGCGGGGCCGGGTTTATCGGTAGCCGCTTAGCGCGGAGGCTCGTCGCCGAACAGTGCCTCGTCACCGTGCTTGACAACTTTAGCCCGCAAATCCACGGCGACGCGCGCCCGTTGCCCGCAGACCTCAAGCCGGTCGTGCGCTTGATCGCAAGCGATGTCCGCGATCCCGAAACGGTAGACGAGGCGATTGCGGGGCAAGACGTGATCGTACACCTCGCGGCCGAAACCGGTACCGGTCAGTCGATGTACGAAGTCCGGCAATACGAGGACGTGAACATCGGCGGCACCGCCGTTCTCTTCGACCGATTGGTCAACAGCGCCCACTCGACGGTCAAAAAGGTGGTCGTCGCATCGTCGCGCGCCGTCTACGGCGAGGGCAGCTACACCTGCCCCCAACACGACTTGGTGTACCCGTCGATGCGATCTGCCAATGACATGCGCGAGGGCCGGTTTGAGCCGACATGCCCCCAATGCGGCGAGGTCTGCGTATCGGTGCCGACGGCGGAATCGTCGCGAATCGACCCGTCGTCGTTTTACGGCCTGACAAAGCAAACCCAGGAGTCGATGACACTGCTCTTTGCCCGGACGCTTGGTATATCCGGTTTCGCCTTGCGCTACCAGAACGTTTTCGGGCCCGGACAGTCGCTCAAGAACCCGTACACCGGGATCCTCGCCATCTTCTCGAACCAAGCCCGCGCCAACAAGCCCATCTACATCTTCGAGGACGGCAAAGAAAGCCGCGACTTCGTCTACATCGACGATGTCGTAGAAGCCACATGGCGATGTATCCGCCCGGAAGCGACGGGCGTTCATGCAATCAACGTCGGTAGTGGTCAGCGAACCGCGGTTAGCGAAGTAGTCGACGAGATCGTCGCCTACTTCGGCAGCACGTCTAGTGTCACTGTTACGGGCCAGTTCCGCGTCGGCGATATCCGCCACAACGTCGCAGACCTCGCGCTCGCGCGCTCGGTGATCGGATACGAGCCGCAATGGTCGTTCCGCGACGGCATCCGCCAGTTTCTGGAATGGGCCGCCGCACAGGCGCCCTCTGAAGGCGGTTACGAGGCGTCGCTCAAGGAGATGGCCGACAAAGGACTGATGCATGGCTAGTCAGGCGTGCATTTCCAAGGAAATTCCAAGGTTCGTTACTTTCTTCGCCCTCGCGCGGCATGTCCCGTAATTATGCTGTAATCCTACAACAAGCGCCCCTTTCCTTCCCGTTTCGGGAAGGTGGATCGTCCTCCGCGAGCCCTGCTCGTGGAGGACGAGACGGATGGGCCTTCCTGGGCGGTCGGTACATAACCGAGTTTTTTAGAAGCCGTAGCGGTCGGTTGAGGCGCAGTGAATTATGACAAAGGTTGAAATCGAGCCCAAAATCGGCGTCGTCACCGTCACATACAATAGCGGCAAGGTTCTCGAGGGCTTCCTACGCTCCACCCTGGCGCAGGAGTTCGGGAACTTCGTGCTCTACGTCGTCGACAACGCGTCCACCGACACCACCCTCGCCATGCTCGCCGCATACGACGATCCACGCTTACGCGTGATCGCGAATCCCGACAATCGCGGCGTCGCCGCCGGTAACAACCAGGGAATCGCAGCCGCCCTCGCCAACGTGTGCTCGCACGTCCTCCTGATCAACAACGACACCGAATTCGAACCTGACCTCTTCCGAATATTGATTGACACTGCCATAGAGATGTCGGCGAATATGGTGACGCCGAAGATCCATTACCACGATCCCCCGGACATGATATGGTACGCCGGTGGCAACCTCGTCAGATCGCGCGGATACGCGTCCGTTCACTATGGCCAACGTGAGACGGATCACGGCCAGTACGACAAATACAGCATTGTCGCCTACGCGCCAACCTGCTGCCTCCTCGTCAACGCCACCGTATTCGAACGCATCGGCGTGATGGACGAGCGCTACTTCTGCTACTGGGACGACACCGATTTCTGCTTTCGAGCACGCAAGGGCGACGTAGCGATTGTGTACAATTCCCACGCAACCCTGCGCCACAAGGAAAGCAGCCTCACCCAAGGCGCCTCCTCGCCGTTCGCGACCTACTACGGCTCGCGCAACCGCGCCTACTACATCCGCAAAAACGTCCCCGCCATCGAGCAGCCCTACGCCATCGCCTACTGCTACGTCCGCTTCCTGACTCGCTGGCTAACCAAGCTAGACACGTGGGCCGTGTTCAAGTCGAGGCTGAAGGCATTTGGCGAGGGGCTTCGGATGAAGCCATAACGAGTGATGCCGCCATCGGCGCAAACACTTAAAGTGCCACTAAGGCGCTATTCAGAATTGCGACAACCCGTTCTGGCCTGCATATGAAGGGGCTGTGAAAGAATTGCCCCGTCCTGGTCGCGTAAGCGGCCGTATTTTGAAAAATCGGCTGGAGAGAACGGGAATGCCTTCCTTCGCAGGCGTTGCGCGCCTTTAGCGGCCCCTAAGTGCCCGCAGGGGTACTTTCCCGTTATCCCCAGCCGACGATTCATCGTACGGTCTGTTGAGCGTCCAATTCTTTTACAGCCCCTTAAATGCCCCGCTAACGGCTCTTCTCTTCTCCATTCCAACAAAGAACCCGGTGTCGGCCCACAGGAGAAGAAGTCACTCCTTGGACCGAGCTACTCAAGCTAGAAGCCACCAAACGGAAGCGCAAGTTCGCCGAGCCCGACAGATCGACCACAGCGTCATGCCCGGCCCACTGACTTCTTTTCCGAGGCCGGCACGAAAAACAACCTGTAAGGCCACGGGTGCGGCCGGTCCGCCCGTTAGCGGCAAACCTCGGCTGAGCCACTAAGAATTCTCACCAATGAGTTGTAAATTAGTCAAGCGAAATACGAACATATGTTCCTTTTATCGCCACATTGTGATATAATATCACTGTAGCAACGTTCCACACTGCACATTGACAACCGAATACTAACTGATCGCATCACGCCCAGTCCTGGCTGCGCCTCCGAGCTAACTAGCGGCGACACTGCGCCAAACGAACCTTCAGCAGAGACCACTCGCGTCCTGCTTCCGTCCCAATGCATGCGCATAAAACAAATCCGCATGTCGCACAAGCGCATAAGCGCAACAGCATAACCGCCGTGAATAGTGAATGAATAAAAGCGATTC
>FSUB01000185.1_pt1 | contig 11497 bp, 10 predicted proteins | sample 1637331 | NCBI WGS metagenome assembly FSUB01 (sample SAMEA3914816, study PRJEB12502) | metagenome | biome: forest; material: soil | place: USA | collected 2011-09-16 | depth 0.3 m
CCCCAAGTTCCGTGTCAGCGGAACCACGGGGAAGAGAGGTCAGGCCCGCCGATGCCAGTGCCGAACCTGGCACCGACGAATCTTATTCTTGCGTTGTCCCCCTGCTTAAAGCCCTCCGATTAACCGACAATATACACTTGTTACAGTAGCCGCATTTATGTGGCTATCCTTGCGACCGTTCGCCAGGGTAAAGGTGCGTGTGCGAGTGGACAATCTCAAACATTCGCATAGCGAAGTGGCTATGAAGCGCGACAAGAGTCAAACCGCATTACAAGAGCCGTCAATTCCCGAGTTCGACACGACGAGGGAGGGCTTGCTCCCGCCGTATACCGGTTCCCAGTCTCTCGAACATATCCGTGACGCGTTCCTCTCCATCGACCACGACTGGCGGATTACTTTCGCCAATCGTCCCGCCGTCAAGCTGTTTGGCGTGTCCGCCGATGAAATGTTAGGGCGAGTGGTTTGGGATGTCTTCCCTGCATTTGAAGGGAGTGAGTTCCAAGACGCCGCTGTGCGCGCGATCGGCGAGCGCGTAGGCATCACTCTGGAAGCCGAGTACCAGCCTCTCGGATTGTGGCTCGAAAATCGCGTGTATCCCACTACCGATGGCATGATGGCGTTTTACCGCGACATCACCGAGTCCAAGCACGCGCTCGAATCGATCCGTCAAAGCGAAGCGAAATATCGCCGCGTGGCCGAATCCGGCGTCATCGGGATCTACACTTGGAACATGGACGGTCGCGTCACGTGGGCAAACGACCTTTTCCTGTCGCTGACCGGTTACACGACCGCCGACATCGAAGCCGGCGCGGTTCGATGGGACGATATGACACCGCCGGATTGGCGGTGGACAACCGACAAGATCGTCAGGCGCCTCAATGAGTTCGGCGCGTTTAACAAAATAGAAAAAGAGTACTACCGAAAAGATGGCTCACGACTGGCCGTCATTGTGGGTGGCGCGTTGCTCGACAACAAGCAGCAAGGCATCTCGTTTATCGTCGACATAAGCGAGTGGCGACGTACCGAGGCCGCCCTGGTCGAGAGCGAATACCGCCTGAGGCTCGCGCTCCATAGCGGCAAGCTAGGATCGATCCATATCGACCTCAAGACCGGCCAGCACATCGAAGCATCGGACTCGTTCAAAGCGCACTTCGGGTTTAAGCCAGGAGACTATACCGACGACGAGATGTACCGCGCGGCAATCCACCCGGATGATCGGGAGCGTATTGCCGAAACGCGCCGCAGTTCGATCGAGTCGCATACCGAGTACGATGTCGAGTACCGCGCCATTTGGCCCGACGGCTCCGTTCACTGGATCGCCGGACACGGTTGTCCGATTTACGACGACGGCGGACAAGTCGTCCGCCTTGTTGGCATAACGCAGGATATCACCGAACGCAAGCTCAAGGAGACGCGCAGCGAAGCTGCGCTTCAAGAGGCACAGGCCCGGGCCGACCAAGACCCGCTTACCGGACTGCTCAACCATCGGGCGTTCCAGCATGGCTTCCAGGACGCTGTAAACGCCAGCCGGTTCGATGGCTCGACTCTTGCCGTCGTGATGCTCGATCTCGACAACTTCAAGTTCTTCAATGACATCTATGGCCACGCTGTTGGCGACGACGTTCTCATCCAGGTTGCGCAGCGGCTCCGCGCCGCGTGCCGTCGCGATGACAAGCTGTCGCGGTTCGGAGGCGACGAGTTCGCGGTGTTGCTCACCGATATCGGAACAGCCCGAGAAGCCGAAATCACGGCGCGGCTGCTCGATTCGCTAGGCGGCCTGGCCTACCTTCCGCCAAGCCAGGAGACTCCGATCCCGATCACGGTTTCGCTTGGTATCGCCTTCCTCCCAGTTGATGGTAACGACCGCACCGATGTGCTGCGCATCGCTGACGATCGCTTACGGCGTGCCAAGACAGGCCAGACGACAGACAATGAGGCGGAACATATCCGCACGGTGACCAAGCAGAATGTGGAGGGGTTCTCGATGCTCGACGCGCTCGTGACCGCTGTCGATAACAAAGACCGGTACACGCGCAAGCACTCCGAAGACGTGATGACTTACAGCCTAATGATCGGTCGTGCGCTCAAGATGTCCGACGACGAGCTACAGACCATCGGTGCCGCCGCACTACTGCACGATGTCGGCAAGATCGGCGTTCCCGACGCGATCCTGCGAAAACCTGGGGCACTCACCGACGCCGAATTCGCTGCTGTTAAGCAGCATCCCGAGATGGGCGCGATCATGGTCTCGGCCGTCCACGGGTTGGAAGAGACCCTAAACGCCATTCGATACCACCACGAGCGATGGGACGGCAAAGGTTATCCCATCGGCCTCAAGGACGAGCAAATCCCGCTCACCGCCCGCTTGATGGCGGTCGCCGATGCCTACTCGGCGATGACGACCGACCGGCCGTATCGGCAGGGCATGCCGCAAGATATCGCGCTCGCCATCCTCGAAAAAGGCGCCGGAATCCAATGGGACCCCGTCTGCGTCCGCCTCTTCGTCGAAGCCAAGCGCGCGCAATAGCGCGGCTGCGGCATGTTGCCTTCCTTGACCGTAGCCCCCACGACAAGTTCGCTCTTCCTTCCGTAACCAACTTCCAACATCGACAACCCGCAGTTACCGGGTAGCCAGGAGCCGTTACCGCCCATAGGCGTTAAGATAAGCGATTTATATTCTTGACATATTCGGTAGAGTCTGCCATGCATGTTTGCATGGATGTTCTACAAGACAATGTTCGGGATTTATGGACGTATATCGAGCAGGAGTTGCCTGAACCTGGATGAAATGGCATGAGACGGGGGCCCTCCTGCGTCGCAAAGGGATATCAAGCGCGGCTAATCTGCTGCGTGTTATCTTAACATATGGAGTAACCGATCCAATCCTGGCTCCCGACCGCCTCGATGCTGGCAATCGCGTTCTCGTCTCACGGTTTGGACGCCGCCCTTACGGGCAAGGCTACATTGTTCCGAGAGCTTCGCACCCCGCAATTGCTCGCGACGCACGTCTCGGTAGGATACCGATTGCAGAAAATCGGGTTGCATCGGGACCAGAATGAGGGCGCGTGCAACAGAAACAAATGAGACTTCGTCTCCAAGGATATCATAACCACGCTTGCGGGGTGGCGAGCCTAAGGCGAGCCGGGATACGCGCGTCTCGCTCATCCCTAGCCCGTCGCGGGTTACCGGATCAGTGCCTTGCCCGCCGCTTCGAGCTCGACGGCGATATTCGCTGCTCTCCTCCCGGTCGCGTTCTCGACCATCTCCTTAATCACAGAAACCGGCACCTCAAGGACCTAAGCAGCGGCGATCTGGTGAGCGGAATTTACTATCCGCGACAAGGGACGGATGGCGAAGCTGACGATCATAAGCACGTAAAGCGTCGTCGCTACAGCGCTGGCAGGAAATCGATCGCGTATATATTCGCTGCTAAGCCGCGAATGCCATAGGTGGATCCGATGCTCACCACGCCAGTTGATTGGAACGTTATCGTATGAGCGCCAGCCGTCAAATGCAGGGTCGCCAAAGTCTGCCCGCGACTGTCCCCGAAGTCCATTTGTTTGTCAAATGGCGTCGTGTCTATTCCCACTAAATACATGCCCTGTCCGGCGCAATTGAACTGGGGCGTAGATATCTTGTACGTCGCGTCGTCGCCGACATTGAATGCGAACTTGATAAATTGTCCCGATTGGCTGGGATCGAAGTGGATATAGTGAAGGTCCGGCGGGCTTGGCATCATGTTTCCGTACCACGGAACATCGGTATAGGGCGCCGAGCAGTCTACAATCGCGAGGTCCTTGGCGAGAATGCGCGACGTGTGCAGACCGATTGTCGACGGCCCCTGGGTTTGCCGCGAACGAGCGAATGCGACCATCGGTCCGCCACTTGCCGAGCTACTTGCCGCAGGCGGCGACAACGTGGCAGTTGTCGGGCCGCTTTGATAAACAGGCACTGTGTTTGTCGCTGTCAACGTGCCTCCTGGCCCGGTGATCGTCGTAGTTACCTTTGAGGTCTGCTGTGAGCCAGACGAAGATTGACCAGTAAGGGCAAACGTCCGTATCCTTTCCTGCAACCTCGATATGAACGCGTCGCGCGCCGCCAGCTGTTGTCGTAGGTCCGCGATAATGGCATCCTTGTCGGTTTGCACCGTAGAAGTCCCTTCTTGCGCTTTGGCTACACCCACGTTGCCAACGGCGATTCCGACGACCATTGCCAGTGCCAAACCGAACACGAATATCCGCAACTTAGTAGGGTTCCCTGTTGTTGGTTTCATATTATGCGGTCTCCAGTAACACACGAATAGTTTTGCATACGCACGAGCGTTACCTTCTTTATTCGTGTATCAAAGATTTGCAGCATTAGGTGCGCGCCTCGCGAGCGCGCTTGTGAATCCTCGCCTTCATCCCCTCTTCATAAATTCCCCGTAAGCTTAGAACCATTACGTTCGCGCCGTCGTCATTGCATCCAATTGCGACGTCGCACAATAGCTATGCCAGATCCCGCCGCTACAACCGAACCGCTTCGCCCGAACGCTGCGCGGATACTGTTCCGCACCGGACGCGGGCTGGGCGATGCCGTCCTGTGCGAGCCGTTGGTTCGCGCTGTGATCGCCGCTTATCCCTTCGCCGAACTTACCGTCATGTTCCCGCCCGCCTGTGCCGGATTGCAGCAATTCGGCTTTCGGGGGCATCGGTTCACGAAATGGCTGGAGAAGGAGTCGTTCTACGAGAACCTCTACGGCTACGACCTCGTTATCGACGCCGACCCGGCGGAGTATGCGGGCGAGTTCCACGAGGTCCGCCCGAACGGACCGGACATCGTCCGGCTGTTCGCGCATTATCGCGCCGAAGCGGTCCAGACGACCGCGTACGAGCGGATGGCTGAGGGGCTGGCGCGGGTAGGAGTCGAGGCGAGCGACGATGTCCCCGCGCTCAAATTGACCGTTGGACAGCTTGAAGGCGCTGCAAGCGACCTACATCGAAAAGGCATACGAGGCGGTTCGCCGCAGATCGTCATCCATCCGGGCAGCAGCGCCGGATTCACGTTCAAACGTTGGAGTGCCGAAGGCTTTTCGTTTGTCGGCGAGGCGCTTATCGAACGCTACGATGCCAATGTCGTCTACGTTGGTAGCGGTGCGGAATCCGAATTGATCGACAGTATCGTCGAACTGATGGAATGCAAGCGCAAGCCTCTCGTAGTACTGGACTGGACGATGCCCGAGATCGTCGGGCTGCTTGCACATGCCGACATGTTTATCGGCAACGATTCTGGGGTGGGGCATCTTGCGGCGGCGCTTGGGCGGCCAGTAGTCACGATCGCGGGTCCGACATTCGCGTACTTCTGGGGACCGCTGACCGATCGCGCCCTCGTGGTCGACCCGCAAGGCTGTTGCTACGAGCCGGAATCATGCAATGTGCGGTGTCTCAAGGCCATTCGCGGGTGTGAGGTGCTCGGCGCGTCGGATGCGCTGTTGACGGCGACAACGAGGCGCGAACGCTACGATTGCCTCGACCCAATCAGGGTCGCCGACGATATCGAGATTGATCGCCAGGGGCCAGACCGCCTCGTCTTGCGGAGCCGACTCTGGAATATGCCGCTCGGAGTCGATCGCGGCAGCGAAGCCGTCCTCGATTTTCTAGCTTCTGTTCAGTCGACCGGGTCGGCGCGCAAGGTTCTGGACCTGAACCCCGACGCCGACAGGCTACTCGAACAGTTGATCAGGCACGGGATCGTCCTGCCAAACTACTGCAAGGAGAACGTCAACTATGTCGCATAAGTCGCACGACGAGGAATCGAGCCTGTTTAGCAGGCGACAGTTTCTCGACGTCGTCTCGAAGTCGGTGATCGCTACCGCCGCATTCTGCATCTTGCCGATGTCAGAAGGCGCAGCGAACGCCCACCCTGGCCCGAAAAAGGGCGGAGCGGGCGTCAAGCACGGTTACAATCCGTACGGCACCTATTGCGAGCATAACCCGGTCAATCCGTACAACGCCTACAAGCCCTACGGCGGATGCGACCACGACCCGAAGAACCCGTACCACGCGTACAATCCCTATCACTGCTACAAGCCGTACACCGGCGGAATTAACCCCGTCAACCCGTACAGCACGTACAACCCCTACGCGTAGCGGTCACGTACTTGTCTCAGTTGACTGAGATGATGGCGAGCGGAGATATCGGTTTCGGCCCCGATACTCCAGCCTGTGCGCGCTGAACCCCGCCTGTGCGTTTGGCTTGCTTGCTTGCCGGTTTGGGTTGACCGTCCGTGATCCCCTTCGCCGGGTCGAACAGGCGCGGATCGCCCTTCCAATCTCCGGGAATCGTCGCCGTTTCACCGTAGACCGTCCCGTCCTTCGCAACGATCCAGCGCACATGCAGACCCGCGTACAGATACTCGGGACACTTGAAGTAGCGACGATGCTTCTTCTCTGGGACGAATGTTAGGACATAGCCTGAATCGTTTCGCACCGGAATATTGACGACGCGCGTATCGTTGACATGGACATCCCCGAGGTAGTAGCGCCTCGGATGCCGCACGACCTGAATGTCGTGCAACGGCGCGCCGGTCTGGTTGATTAGCGTGACTTCCGCCTGCGTCAAATGCTTGTAGAGATAGAAGCCGCCAATAGAGAGCGCGACCATGACGATCCCGCCGACCACCCACGATTTGATATCTTCTGCGTCTATCTTTTTCTTAGCCACGACGAACACCTAGCCTTACGTGATCCGAGATCCGTGTCCCTATCGACATTGCAGCGACACGTTTATATAAAAGTATTGTCGGCTCTGATTTTCGTTTACTACAGGCCAAGAAGCCCGTTTTTATACCAGGATTCTCGGTTGGCTCGCTCGCTAACTGGAGGGATTTCGTCCCCACTGCCATTCCATCCCGTCACCATAGTCGCCATCTTTGAATAAGAGGCCGTGATCCGTTGGCTATGAAGGATCGATCGGTTCGGATCGAAGGAATACTGACTTCATTTTAATTTTTGGTCCACTTGCATTGACTAAAAGAGATATTTCTATTATAATATATTTGTAGCGCCAACATGCTTAGCATTGAACGTAAGTCGAAGTATACGAGACATAAGTCAAACCTAGGGGCCTTGCGAATTGATGCAATGGAAATTCGCGATATTATGCGCAGATTCGATAACAGCGAGCTTAAGATATGCAGTGCATATTTTTGATTTGAAAAGCCAGCATATGCGCATCACGCGGAGCGCAGACGAAACTTACAATAGTGAATAGGAGTTTACGGGGTCTATAGCAGGCCGCTGGAAACTACAGCTTCTGCAGTGTCGCCTCTCTTAATCGTCCAGTGAAGGACGTAGTCCTCGCCCTCGATATAGTTGTTAACCTTAATAAGTTTTGGCTTGCCGTAGTCGCCGATCCACGCGAGGCTTAAGTCGCCTGTCTCACCGTGATGGTACGTGAAGTATCGGAACTGGAGATTTGGAATGTCGCCGAGAGGTGTCGTTTCAACTCCAACCGTCGCGATGACCGCGCGGCACGTGTGGCCGCTGGTGTTAGTAACGAAACATTTTGTAACGCGGATGCTTGGCAGGAAGGCAAAGAGGGTGACAAAAATCACGACCACGAGGAATGCGCAGCCGATTTTACGGCGATTTCGTCTCGACCGTTGTGATGACGGAATGGAATTTCCCATGGTTATGGGCAGCGAGGGAGTAGCAGTTTACTCCCTCGCTGTCGCTTCTCGTCTAGTAGATGACCTTGTTCAACGGGTACTCGACGATTCCCGTCGCACCGGCCCGCTTTAGGGCGGGGATGATGTCGCGGACGATTTTTTCGGGGATGATCGTCTCCAGCGCCACCCAATCTTCGTCGGCGAGAGGCGAGATGGTCGGGCGGCGGAGAGCCGGGATGATCCCGGTGACTGCGTCGATCGATGTTCGCGGGAGGTTCATTTTAAGGCCGACGAGCGCGTCGGCGTCGAGCGCGCCCTGCAGCAGCATGGCGATGTTTTCGAGCTTGTAGCGCTTCTCGGGGTCTTCCCACGACGGCTTGTAGGCGATCAGGCGGGTGGTGGATTCGAGCAGTGTGTCGATGATCTTGAGACCGTGCGCCTTCAGCGTGCTACCGGTTTCGGTGCCTTCGACGATCGCGTCGACCAGTTCGGGCACCTTGACTTCGGTCGCGCCCCAGCTGAACTCGACATGGGCGGTGACGCCGTGCTTTTCGAGGTAGCGCTTGGTGACACCGACCAACTCGGTCGCGATCCGTTTGCCCTCAAGGTCCTTCGGACCCTTGATCGGGGAATCGTTGGGAACCGCGAGCACCCACTTGTAGGGGCGGGCGGTGGCCTTGCTGTAGATCAGCTCGGCGACTTCGTAGACATCGGCTTCGCACTCGACGACGTTGTCGAAACCGGTGATACCGGCATCGAGGACGCCCGCGTGGACGTAGCGCGGGATCTCCTGCGCGCGGAGCAGAACCGGTTCGAGCTCGACATCGTCGACGACTGGCTGATACGACCTGGCGCTGGACTTGAAGTCCCAGCCGGCTTTCTTGAAGAGGCCGAACGTGGCCTCTTGGAGGCTGCCCTTAGGCAGCCCGATTCGCAATTTCAAAGGTTTCTCCCGGAACGAGCCTCGTCCCTGAGCGTCGGTCGCGCGCCCTTGCGCAACGAAACGCGGATTTTGGATTGATGGACGGGATTCATTATGGGGGCTGACGAGACCAAGTGTCAACCGCCGACCAATGGATTAGCCTTTGTTCCGCCATTGGGCTCGGAATCTCGTAGCGCAACGCGACCTCGCTAGACTGGTAGCGACATGACGACTTCGAGGCCGCCATCGGACGCGTTTCGGGCTGTGACCGTGCCGCCGTGGGCTTCGATCGCGCTCTTGGCGATGGCGAGACCGAGGCCGACGCCTCCGAGGGAGCGATCGCGGGACGGATCTACGCGATGGAACGGTCGGAAGATCGCGTCGAGCTCGCCGGCTGGGACGCCGGGGCCGTGGTCGCGGACTGTGATCGTGGGGGCTGGTTCCGCACGTAGCGCTATCGAAACGGCAGTTCCTTTTGCAGTGTGTCGTATGGCGTTGCGTACAACGTTCTCGATGGCGCTTCGCAGAAGCGAAGCGTCGCCCTCGGTCGCGTTCGACGTGCCGCTTTCGGCGAAGGTCACCGAGACGCCACGCGATGCCGCTTCGAATGACGCATCATCGGCGATCGCCCGCACGAGGCTCGCGAGGTCGACCGCCTTTATCGACGGCGCAGACCCGCTTTCTAGCACACTGAGCGTCGAAAGCTGTCCGATCAGCTCGTTGAGCCGTTCCGAATCGCTCTCGATGCGGTCGAGATAAGGCTTGAGGGATTCCGTTTCGACGCGACGACTGAGGCCGAGCGCGATATTGATGCGGGCGAGCGGCGATCGAAGCTCGTGCGAGATGTCGGCAATCAGGCGCTTCTGTGCTTCTGCCGATGCCTGCAGTCGATCAGCCATGCGGTCGAAGTCGCGCGCCAGACCGCCGATTTCGTCGCGACGATTCTCCAGCGCGGTGACGCGAGTGTCCAGCTTGCCTGCTGCGAGGTCGGTGCTGGCTGCGCGAAGTTCGCGGATGGGGCGCACTATGTGGCGCGCCAAGAGGCCGCAGCAGATCGTGGCAACGGCGACGAGGACGATGAAGCGCAGTATGGGATTTGTGGCGGAGCTAGGGAGGGTGCGCGTGGACGCGACGAAGGCGAACCGTTGACCATGGTCGCCGGTGAGCGGAACAACGCGCCAGATCAGACGCGGGAGTGGCAAGAAACGCTCCCTCTGGTCGGCGAGGGCTTGGCGTACGGTTGCCATCGGCGCGCTGCCCGGTCCGCCGCTTGCGACGCGCCGCGCAGAGCGGTCATAGAGCTGAACCGTGAGCGGTGTCTGGCGAGTGATTTGATGGAGGTATCGAGTGGCCGCCGCAGGTCCCTGGTGCTGGTAGGTATCGACGGCCGTCGTGGCAAAGACGGGGATGGCACCGCCGCCTAGCTCACGGATACGATACATCGCATCGTCGCGGTGGATAGTGCTGTTGATCGCGACCGTTAACGCAATCGCGGCGAAAACGGTGAGCCAGAACCAGAGGAAAATTTTGGCGAAGAGGCTCTTCATGTAGCGACCTCATCCCCGGCCCTTCTCCTTGGAAAGGCGAAGGGAGCAATGAGCTGCATGACGGTTACCTTGAACCCCCTCGTCCTTTCCAAGGAGAGCGGGCAGGAGGTGAGGCATGGCATTATTCTCACGATTCGCCCGCCGATGCGTAGAAGTAGCCCGAACTACGCACCGTTTTGATACGCTCGCCGCCACCGGGAAGCGTGCCTAACTTTCGGCGAATGTTGCTTATGTGCATGTCGATGCTTCGGTCGTATGGTTGTAGCTTTCGACCGAGCGCCTTCCGCGAGAGCTCCTCGCGTGAAGTGATCTTCCCGGCTGCGCGAAGGAGGGTTTCGAGGGCGTTGTACTCGACGGAAGTCAGTTCGACGGGTTCGCCGCGCAGCGAGACGACGCGTGTACCGAGATCGATGACGACATCGTCGACCTGGAGCGTCTCGCGTGCAGGAGTGAGCGGTTTAGGACCGGCAACGCGGCGTTGGACGGCGTGAATACGGGCGACGAGTTCGCGTGGGTTGAACGGCTTAGCAAGGTAATCATCAGCGCCGATCTCAAGGCCGAGGATGCGGTCGAGGTCCGAGCCGCGCGCGGTGAGCATCAGAACGGGGATTTGCGACTGCGCGCGGATGCGCCGCAATATCTCGAACCCGCCAAGCCCGGGAAGCATGACGTCGAGAACGACGAAGGCGTACTTACCGCTCAATGCGGCGGCTGGGGCGTCGTCTCCGTCGTGGACGCACTCGACGGCGAAGCCCTCGGGTTCGAGGTATTCGGCGAGCAGCGCGCAGAGTTCGGTGTCGTCATCGATGATCAAGATTCGTTGCACGTTATCATTGTACCAACGCCGTGGATAGGTGGTCGTCAAGTTTTGTAAAGTTCGGTTGTCGACGAGGCTGACATTGTCGTTCTTAGTATTACAATGCACCGATATTTCCCAATGAACCTGGTCCCTATAATGGGGCTGTCGGCGAATAGTCGTCAACGGACAGCATGTGGAAGGACCAAGAAAATGAATATGAAGAAAATCGCGGCTATTGCGGCCGCCGTTGCCATTGCAACTGGGGTTGGCGTGTACGCCTATGCCAACGGGAACGCTGCGGCGAGTCAGGGGCCATTCGGCGGTCGCGTCGCGAAGAAGATCGCGGCGGCGTTGCATTTGTCCGACGCGCAAAAGGTGCAAATGCAGGCGATCGGCAAGGACGAGCGCCCGTTGGTGTTGCCGATACTCGGCGACCTACGAGCGGGGCACGACCAAATCGAGGCCATAACGGATACGGGATCTTTCGACCGAGCGCAAATCGAGCCGATCGCGAAGGAGCAGGCGGCGGGAATCGTCGACTTGATCGTCGAAGCGGAGCGGGCCAAGTCGAAGGCGTGCGC
>FSUB01000364.1_pt1 | contig 10937 bp, 8 predicted proteins | sample 1637331 | NCBI WGS metagenome assembly FSUB01 (sample SAMEA3914816, study PRJEB12502) | metagenome | biome: forest; material: soil | place: USA | collected 2011-09-16 | depth 0.3 m
ACTCATGCTGTTCGCATAAAGATCGCATATAGATTCGCCCTCGGTCCGACCGTGAACTCGCGCTCACAAACCGATCCGCGAATGCGCTCGCGGGCGCCTGATCCGCGGTCTGGGTCGTACTTTCGAGCCGCACGACCATGCAGCTTCCTCGCAGCGCCGGCGCGGGCGAACTACCTCATGCGCTTCTACTTATGAGTGAAAGAGGAGCCGAGGAGAGGTCACCGCCTAGTCGATTCAACGACATCGAATATACGGCCGTCCGCCTGAAAATCGCCGACCAGCGACAGGTCGACGCCATGCGCCATCCAATAGGCACCGCTCTGAATTGGATCGGCAGCATTTGGATCGGCATCGATCGCCCGCATTTTATAACGCTTGGCAGGATCAAGGCCGGTCACCTGGATCGAAGGCATTCTGTCCAGCTTGGTACTCGAATGGAGGAAGGCGAACAGTACGGCCTGCGCCTTGTCCGGCGATACGTAGAAGGTGGCCGACCGCTCGGAATTGTTATCAGGACTGATCAGGCGATAGAGATCGCCCTGCAGCACCGTCCGGCGAATCTGCTTGTAGGCGGCGACCAGCCGCGTCGCCTCGGCGAAATCGGCATCGGTCCAGCGGCTGAGATTGGCCCCCACGCCGAGCCCGCCCTGCATCGAAGACAGGAAGCGGTACTTCAGCGAGGTGGTCCGATTGTTCACCCAATTGGGGCTGTCCGTCACCCAGGCCATCATCACCCCCGGCGCATAAGCGTGGGTAAAGCCGTCCTGGATGGTCAAGCGGTCAAACGGGTCGGTATTGTCGGACGGCCAGACCTGGTCGGTCAGTGCCATGATGCCGAGGTCGACGCGGCCGCCGCCGCCCGAGCAGCTTTCGATCTCGAGCTTGGGGTGCCGCCGCCGCAACTCGCGCATGATATAGTAGAGGTTCTCGACATAAGCGACATAGAGCTTCTGCTGCTCGGCGGGATCGATGCCTGGCCAGCCTGGCTCCGACCAGTTGCGATTGTGATCCCATTTCAGGAACTGGATATCGTTCTTGGTGACGAGATCGTCGACAGCCTTGAGCACGTAATCGCGCACGTCGGTTCGCGCGAGATTGAGCACCATCTGATTGCGTTGCTCGGTCTTGGGGCGACCCGACATGCCGATGACCCAATCCGGATGCGCGCGATAGAGATTGCTGTCGGCATTGACCATTTCCGGCTCGACCCACAGTCCGAATTCCATCCCGAGTCCGTGTACCTTGTCGATCAGCGGCTTGAGGCCGTTGGGGAACTTGGTCGGATTGACGAACCAATCGCCGAGTCCCGCGTGATCGTTGTTGCGCGCGCCGAACCAGCCATCGTCCATCACGAAACGCTCGATGCCGATCTTCGCCGCCTTCTCGGCCAACGCCATCTGCCCCGGTTCGTCGACGGCGAACTCGGTAGCCTCCCAGCTATTGTAGAGCACCGGCCGCAGGCGCGCCGACGATCCGCCGGGCAGGATCTTCGTCCGCTCGAAACGGTGCAACAGCCGCGACGCGCCGCCCATGCCGTGCCCGGAATAGCCCGCATAGAATATTGGCGTGTCGAGCGATTCACCCGGCTTCAACTGATAGGCGAAGTCGAAGGGGTTGAGGCCGCCGACCACCCGGACGTCGCCGATCGGGTCACGATCGACGCTGATCCGCCACGACCCGCTCCATGCGAGTGCACCAAACCAGACCGGGCCGGCCTCTTCGGTCGACAGGCCGGCGCGATCGATCGCGAACCACGGATTGGCTTGATGGCTCGTCGAGCCGCGGCGGCTCTCGATCACGGTCGATCCCGCCGTCACCGGACGCGACTCCAATGTCCATTCCGCGGCCCAACGGCCAGTGAGGTAATGTAGGCGATAGTCATCGCCGATCGGTAGCGACCAGGCAGCCGATGATGCCTGATCCAGACGGACCGGCACGTCGCCATCGTTGCGTATCGCCGCCGAACGGCCGATGATTCCGGTGTCCGGATCGATCGTATACCGCAGCGTGACATGGATAGGCCGCGAGATATCGGCGAGCTCGATGGTAATCGTGTCACCGCTGATTCGATGCTTCACATAATGAAGCACGACGTCGCGCACGCCGTCCGGATAAGCGAGCTTGAGCGTGGGCTCGGTATACAGGCCTCCGCCCCAGCCTGGATATTCCTGCCCTGATATCGAGGCGGCAGGATCGACACTCGACAGACCGGGCAGGTCATAGGCCGATAGCGTATCTTCCGATGCGAGCCGCGGCCCCCAATAAACCGATTCGAGCAGTCCAGCCTGGGTCACCCCGAACGCATAGGTGATGTCGCCGCCATCAAGCCGGAAGACTCGCAGCGCCGCATCGTAACTCGCCCGCGCAGAGGCGGGTGTCGCCGACAGGACGGAACCCAGGATCGCCATTACCCGCAGGATAACCCGTACACGCATCGACGTCATCGTTAGACACCTCTCTCTCGTGCCAAGCCGTAGTCGACCCGGTCGTCGCCCATCAATAGCGACAAATCGGCTGGACACTAGAGTATATATGTCATATTTATATAAGGAGTGAGGTAGAAAACTAACTATAAGAGGGAGTAGGAATGAAAGGTGTTTTTCGGCGCCGCGCGTCGGCGATTCTCGTTGGCGGTATCAGCCTGACCACCCTGATCTGGGCAGGTGCCGCGCAGGCACAGACTGCCCCCGATCCGGCGGCATCGCCCCCGGCGGATGGTCAGGCTTCCGCTCCGGCAACTGACACCGACATCGTCATCACCGGTACGCGTGCCAGCCTCAATCGCGCACTCGATATCAAGAAGAAGACGATCGGCATCGTCGATTCGATCTCGGCTGAGGATATCGGCAAGTTCCCCGACCAGAACGTCGCCGAATCGCTTCAGCATGTGCCCGGCGTGTCGATCGACCGTTCCGGCGGCGAAGGTCACGCGATCACCGTTCGCGGCTTCGGCCCGCAGTTCAACACGGTGCTGTTCAACAATCGCTTGCTCGCGACCGAGAATGCGGGGCGCGAATTCAGCTTCGATATCCTGCCGTCGGAAATCCTGAGCTCGGCGGAAGTCTATAAATCCGCGACCGCCGATCAGCAGGATGGCGGCATCGGCTCGACCGTGATCCTGCGCACCGCGCGGCCACTCGACCATCCGGGCTTCCACATGAGCGCAAGTGGCGCGGCCAAGTTCGACAGCACGCGAAAAAATGCGACCCCGGTCGGCTCGTTCCTGATCAGCAAGACCAACGACGACAACACGTTCGGTATCCTCGCCAGCGTGAACTATGATCGTCGCGACAGTCGTTTCACCGACGCCAATACCAGCGGCTGGATTTCGCAGCCGACCGAGAACTGGCTCCCGGCCGGCCAGCTTCATGGCATCACCGCGGGTCCCGGCGTCAACGTCTATATGCCACGCACGCTGAACTATACCTCGACGCTCAACAGCCGCGAGCGGATCGGCGGCACGCTGGCGCTGGACTGGGTCGTGTCGGACAAGCTCAAGATCCAATTCGACGGCCTTTACACCCAACTCAAGATCAAGTCGGTCACCAACCAGGTCGGCTGGTACACCGATCCGGGTGACGTTCAGGAAGCGACAGTCAACAAGAACGGCACGGTCACCAACTTCGTGCGCAAGGCCGATGGCGGCCTGAAGACCGACAATATCCTGGCGACCAACCCGACGGATACCAACACCTATCAGCTCGGCATCAATGCGCAGTGGACCCCGTCGGCCCGCACGACGATCAGCGCCGACTTTTCGCATTCGCGCGCGAACAATCGCTACGATTCGATCTTCGATGTGATTGGCGAGAGCAATCCGGGGGTGAACCCGACGTTCAACCTCAACGAAGGTGGCATCCCGACGATGACCAACCTCTTGCCGACCAACGACCCCAGCCGCGCCTATCTGCATTGCTGCTCCGAACGCGGAGCGGGGGTGACCGACGACATCTGGCAGGCCAATCTGGACGGCAAATGGGAAGTCGGCGGGCTTCTTTCGGACCTGCGTTTCGGTGTCCTGGGTACGCGACGGAAGAAAACCATATTGTCGGTGGGCAGCCCCAGCCCGCTCGACTGTTATTATTGCGGTTATTATGCCAAGGCCGATCCGGCCCTGTTCAGCCAGTTCAGCCCCGGCAGCATCCTCGGCCTGCCAGGGATTTCGTGGTTGAACTACGACCACAATGCCCTGGTTCGGTATGAGGGTTCCGATGCGGCGATCCTGCAGAATTCCGATCCGGCGGCTCAGGCCAATTATCGCGCGGTCTATGCAGCTGACGGTAACAGCACGGCGCCGATCTATGATCCGAAGGGGTCAGGCGCGGTGCGCGAGTTGACCGGCGCGATCTATCTGGAAGCCGACCTCAAGGGTGAGGTGGGCAGCCACGATTGGACTGCGGTGGTCGGCGGTCGCTACGTCTATACCGACGAGCTGGCGACCGGCAATTCGGTCCAAATCGTCAGCATCGCCCACAATCCGGGTGACCCGACCGCGTCGCGGGCGACGTTCAGTGCGCCGGTGCCGGTGTCGCAAACCAATCGCTACGGCTATTTCCTGCCGTCGATGACGATGAAGTTCAACTGGACACCGAACTTCGACATCCGCGGTGCGGTCTCGCGCACGCTGACTCGACCGACGCTCACTCAGTTGACGCTGAGCCAGAGCTTCAACTTCCGGCCGCCGAACCAGAGCTCGATTTCGGTCGGCAACCCGGACCTGAAACCTTATCTGGCCTGGAACCTCGACGTCGGGCTCGATTATTATTTCAACCGGACCAGCTATGTCAGCATCGCCGGCTTCTACAAGCGGATCAACAACTTCGTCTCGAACGGCCAGTTCAACGAGACGATCTTCGGCGAAAACTTCCTCGTCACTCGCCCGATCAACGCCAATGAGTCGAAGGTCTATGGCTTCGAGGCCACGGTCCAGTACACGTTCGACAAGATCCTGCCGGCACCGTTCGACGGGTTCGGTTTCTCGGCCAATTATACCAAGGTCGAGAGTTCGACGACGTTCGATCCGTCCTTGACCACTCAGGTATTCAACGTCGAGGGCCTGTCCGACAGCGCCAATGTCATTGGCTTCTACGAGAAGGGTCCGGTGCAGCTGCGGGTCGCCTATAATTGGCGCGCCCCGTTCCTGCGCTCCACCTTCGGCGACAACGGATTGCCCACCAATGTCGACAGCTATGGCCAGCTCGACATCACCGGCAGCCTGAAGCTGATTCGCGACGTCTCGGTGTTCGTCAACGTGCTGAACGTGACCGATGCCCGCCAGCGCATCTACTCGTCGTTCGAGGAGCGGTTCGCCGGGCTGTACGATACCGGACGCGTGATCTCGGCGGGCTTGCGCGCCACTTTCTGACCGTTACCCTTTCCTCCCAACTATGGGCGGTCCCTCCCCCCGGGCCGCCCATATTTTTTGGGAATTATATACGAAGCTAGACAATTTCGCTTGCCCTGCCTGCCTATTTATGGCAGATGATTAGACACAGGGAGAGACGGAATGACGCAGAAGGCACCCGGACGAAGCGACCGCGCTGGCATCAGCGTTATCCAGCTTTTCCAGATGTTCCACGACGAAGCAACAAGCCGCACGTGGTTTGAGGAAATTCGTTGGCCGGGCGGTGAGCGTCATTGCCCGCATTGCGGTTCGCTGAAAACCTCTGCCGTCCCCAACGAGACCCCCATGCCCTACCACTGCGGGGAGTGTCGGGAATATTTCAGCGTGAAGACCGGCACCGTAATGCAGTCGAGCAAGGTTCCGCTGCAAAAATGGGTCATCGCAATTTACCTGATGTCGACGAGCCTGAAGGGCGTGTCGAGCATGAAACTCCATCGCGACCTCGGCCTCACGCAGAAGACGGCTTGGTCGCTAGCGCAGAAAATCCGGCAGGGCTGGATCGACGGCGGCGGTAAGCTGGCGGGCAACGTTGAGGTTGACGAAACCTACATTGGCGGGAAAGAGCGCAATAAGCACGGGGACAAGCGCCTGAAGGGCGGCAGGGGTGCTGTGGGGAAAGCGGCAGTGATCGGCGCGAAAGAGCGCAACGGCAAGGTCCGCGCGAGCGTGATCGCGAAGACCGACACGGCTTCGCTGGATGGCTTCGTTCGTGAGAACGTCGAGCCGGGCGCGAACGTATTTACGGATGAGCATAGCGGCTACCGTCACCTGTCCACGTCGTTCAGCCATCAGTCGGTCAGGCACGGCGTCGGCGAATACGTAAACGGCATGGCGCATACCAACGGCATCGAGAGCTTCTGGGCGATGCTGAAGCGGGGCTACAAGGGCACCTATCACAAGATGAGCGCGAAGCATCTTTCGCGCTACGTCGTGGAATTTGCCGGGCGTCACAACGTCCGCGACCTCGACACCATCGCCCAAATGACGATGCTCGCGAAGGGACTGGACGGTAAACGCCTTCGCTATGACGATCTGGTCGCTACGCCGTGAAGAACGAGCGGATCACGGAAGAGTTTGTCCGCGACCATTTCAAGAAGGACCCGCTGTTCAACGCGATCCGACTTGATGAGCAAAAGTCCAGTGTGGCCAAGGCTCGCGGCTGCTTGTCTAAGGCGTCGAAGAATCTCACCGGGAAGATCGGTGCGCCCGAGTTCATCATCACCTTCCCGGCGTTGCCGGACGACATCATCGTTATCGAATGCAAGGCCGACCCCAAATATCACCGGAGCGCGAACGGAGACGAACCAGCCGCCTATGCGGTTGACGGCGCTCTTCATTATTCGGCGTTCCTTGCAACCGAATACAACGTCATCTCTATCGCTGTGAGCGGCGAAAAGGCCGCCCAACGGAAAATTTCCAGCTTCTATCAGAAGAAGGGGGAACTCACCGTTCTGGAAGAAGACGAGGGCCTTCTTGGCATCTATTCCTACATCGAGCGGTTGCAGGGCGAGGGACAAGCCCAGAATATCGAAAGCGGCGAGATCACCAAGACCGCCATCGATCTCAACAACGAACTCAACGACTATTCTATCGTGGAATACGAACGCTGCACGTTAGTTAGCGCAGTACTCCTAGCCCTTCAGAATGACGGATTCAGGAAGTCATATAAGGACCAGGCGCGGTCCAAGAAACTTCAGCCGACCCCTGACCGGCTCGCGCAAGCCGTCGTAGGCGCGATCCACAACGTCCTAGAGGACAACAAGATCGACGCCGAACGCGTGGCGGCGATGACGGGTGAGTTCAAGAAGATCGAGAATCACGCGATTGCTCGCTCCGCGAAGATCAAAAAGAAGAAGGACACGGACCTCGACGACAACTACGTCCTGAGGGATATTACCGAGCGGCTGGAACGCTCGATCCTCCCGCTCATCACGATGGGCGACAAGGGTTATGATGTCCTTGGCCGGTTCTATCGTGAGTTCATCCGATATGCCGGCACGGACAAAAAGTCAGGTCTGGTGCTCACCCCTCAGCACATCACCGAATTTTTCACTGACATCGTAAATCTCAGTATGAACGACGTGGTACTCGACACCTGTTGCGGAACGGGCGGTTTTCTCATCGCGTCGATGAAAGTGATGCTCCTGAAGGCCCTCAACGACCAGAAGAAGCGGTCTGAAATCAAAGAGCGCCAACTGGTGGGGGTCGAAAAGCGAACCGACATGTTCACGTTCGCCTGTGCGAACATGATGATGAGTGGCGACGGTAAGTCGCATATCTACCAAGGCGACTCCTTTGCCCCAGATACCGTGAAACTGGTGCGTTCGCTTGACCCAACGGTTGCGTTTCTCAACCCGCCCTACGATGTCGGCGAAGACGGCCAACTGGCCTTTATTGAGAACGCGCTTGCCTGTCTTTCGCCGGGCGGGAGGTGCGCGGCTATCATTCAGATGAGTTGCGTAACCTCATCGAAAGCACCGACCATAGCGGCGAGACAACGGCTGTTGAGCAAACATACCCTGAAGGGGGTGTTTTCCATGCCCGACGACCTTTTCTACCCGGTCGGAGTGGTGACGTGCATTGTGGTGTTCGAAGCTCACCATCCGCACCCCGACGGGTTCAAAACCTTCTTCGGCTATTTCAAGGATGATGGTTTCCTGAAGACCAAGCATCTCGGGCGCATAGAACGCGGCAAATGGCCTCCGATCCGGAAGCATTGGCTCAACACGTTTATCAACCGGGAAAGTGTGCCCGGCCTGAGTATCTTGAAGGCGGTAACGGGGGCGCAAGAGTGGTGCGCCGAAGCCTAATCGAAACTGATTACAGCATTTTGGATGAGGCGCTGTATGCCGAAACCGTGAAACGCTACGTCGCGTTTCAGCTTCTCAATGCCGTTCCTGAGCCGGAGGGCGTATCATGAAACTGGTGAAAGTCTCCGACCTCTTCGATGTCGTTTACGGCTCCAATCTGGAATTGAATGCGCTTGAGCCTGATCCTGATGGCGTGAACTTCGTCTCGCGCACCGCGCAGAACAACGGTGTGTCCGCTAAGGTGAAAATGGTCAGCGGGGAAGAGCCAATCGAAGCCGGGGTGCTGACCGTGGCGGGCGGCGGGTCCGTCGCGGAAACATTCCTTCAGCCCGAGCCGTTCTACAGTGGCCGCGATCTATTCTATCTGCGTCCCAAGGTGCCGATGTCGGTAGAGCAGAAGCTGTTCGTCTGCATGTGCATCCGAGCAAACAAGTTCCGGTTCAATTATGGGCGACAAGCCAACAAGACGCTGCCCGCGTTGCTGATCCCGGACATTACTGAGGTGCCTGACTGGACTAAGGGCGCGTTCAAGGGCGTGCTTGCCAAATGGACGGCTCGGCTGAGCAGCCTAGCCCCCGTGGTTGAAGAGAGTGTGCATGGTTGACAAGCAACCGAGAGGAAGGCCCGTCGTGAACAAGGTTGAGCAGATACCTGCATCGCCAGAGGACATCGCCAAGGCGATTTTCCGGGCGGCGGACAAGAAGATCAAGCCGCCGAAACCGAAGGTCGAGCGCAAACCAAGTTAAGCGCCGCGTCTAGTTTCGTATATAATTCCCTATTTTTTAGGGTGCGCATATGGTCGAGCTGATCGAATGGGGACGATCGCCAGGCGGTGAGCCGGTATTGCTGGCGACCTTGGGCGACGAGAGCGGGCTAGAGGTGAGGATCGCCAGCTACGGCGCCACATTGGTATCGATTCGCACGCCCGATCGCGAGGGCAGGGTCGATGATGTATTGCTCGGCTTTGCCGGGCTCGACCGCTATCTGGCGCCGGATATCCAGGCGCATTGGCCCTATTTCGGCTCGACCATCGGGCGCTACGCCAACCGCATCGCCGGCGCGCGCTTTACGATCGATGGCCATGACTACCGACTGACCGCCAATGAAGGGCCGAACCAGAATCATGGCGGCCGACAGGGGTTCGACCGCGCTTTGTGGCAAATGGAGCCACTGGATGGCGCCGAGGGCGTTCGCCTCGCCTATCGCAGCCCGGACGGTGACGAAGGCTTTCCCGGCACGCTGGACGTCGTCGCAGAGATCGCGCTGCCCGGACGGGGCGACCTCGTGATCCGATACCGCGCGACCACCACTCGGCCAACGCATGTCAACCTGGCCAGCCACGGCTATTTCAATCTCGCGGGCCGCGACGCTCGTACGATTGCCGATCATCACTTGTCGATCGCCGCCGGGCATATGCTGCCGATCGACCGCGCTGCGATCCCGACCGGCGAGCTGCTGCGAGTCGCCGGCACGCCGTTCGACCTGCGACAATCCGCATCGCTGGGTGAAACATTGGCAGCGAATGATCCGCAACTCGCGATTGGCGACGGTCTGAACCACTGCTTCGTGCTCGACCGCGATGCGCCGGCCGCAGCGCGGCTTCACCACCCCGCCAGCGGCAGGACGATGACGCTCGCGACCACCGCGCCGGGCGTGCAGGTCTATTCGAGCAACGCCTTCAACGGTACGCTGATCGACGATTCCGGCCGGCCGTTCGTGCGGCGCCAGGCAGTCGCGCTGGAAGCACAGCATTTCCCTGACAGCCCGAACAAGCCGCACTTCCCGTCGACATTGCTGCGCCCGGGCGAAACCTACGAACAAGAGACTCGCCTGAAGTTCTTGGCGGAATGATCGACCGGTTCAGTCGAACTGCGGGGAATGACCCCCGGCGGTAAGCAGCAGGTTAAGCGCTCCCTCGATCAACGTATACATGTGCCGAGCGGCCGCGGCCTGGTCGCGGGCAATGATCGCATCAGCGACCACCTTATGCTCCGCCCAACTCGCGCGGGGCACGCCTTTATAGGCGTTGGTGCGGCGAATGCTGAACCGCAACGTCGTCTCCGCCAGATCGGTGAACTGCCGCAGGAAACGGTTGTTGCTCGCTTCCAGCACCGCCACATGAAAGGCGATGTCGGCAGTGAGCGCATCATCGTCACCGGCATCCGCGGCGATCATGCGGTCGATTGCGTCCATGATGCGACCATGCTGTTCCGCCGAGCCCTTCCGGGCGGCGAGCGCCGCCGCCCGTGGCTCGATCGCCAGGCGAACCTCGGTAAAATCGACCATCAGCTCGATCGTGAACTTGCGCTCGAGCATCCAGTGCAACACGTCGGGATCGAGCAGATTCCACCGATCCTCGGGCAGGATCGTGGTACCCTGACGCGGTCGGGCCGACAGCAGGCCCTTCGCCGTCAGCATCTTGACCGCTTCGCGTAGTACCGGACGGCTGACGCCATATTGCTTGGAAAGGTCGGCCTCGAACGGAAAGGCTATGCCGTCGAAGCGGCCGGTGACGATGGCACGGCCGAGATCCTGAGTGATGGAGGAAGTGAGGTTGCGCCCCTCGCGATTGGACAGGGAAATGCTATCGCTCATTCCGCCAGCTTCGCCTTCCTGCGGGAGTAACACAAGCGCTGGTTCATGCAGCGCTGTCCCGCCAGGCAGAGACCAAGGCGCGCGCGCGGCTGCCGACGTCCGCGGCCGAGCGGCCCGGCGCATAGAGC
>FSUB01000108.1_pt1 | contig 10882 bp, 5 predicted proteins | sample 1637331 | NCBI WGS metagenome assembly FSUB01 (sample SAMEA3914816, study PRJEB12502) | metagenome | biome: forest; material: soil | place: USA | collected 2011-09-16 | depth 0.3 m
GCAGTGGCCCGCATGTAGACGTATCGCCCGTCTGTCACATTGACCTGCGCGCCGAAGATGCCGAAGATCGCCGCTTCCCGCGTCGGCGCGTCGCTTGCGACCACGCCCGCGAGCGACTTGCCGAGCATGTCGGGCGGCACAGGCTGCCCGAAGTATTCGAGCAGCGTAGGGGCGATGTCGATCGCGGGTTGAACGAGGCTAGCGCGATGCTCGTCTCGTACCTGGGTGCGCGGGTCCCACACGAAGAACGGAGTGCGGGCAAGCTCCTCGTACCACGGCATGCGAAGCTTGGCCCACCAGCCGTGTTCGCCGAGTAGGAAGCCATGGTCGGTCCACACGATCAGCATGGTGTCGCGCCAAAGGTCGAGTTCGTCGAACGTGTCGAGCACCTTGCCCAGGTTCGCGTCGCACATCGAAACTAGCGCCTTGTACTCGCGGCGGCAATGCGCGATCTGCTCGTCGGTCTCGCTGGTTGGTGTGTACGTCGGCCAGTCGAAAACCGGCCCCATGTAGTCCTCGGGGTAGAGCTGCTTGTACTTGCCGTCCGAAAAGAACGGCTCGTGAGGATCGAACGTTTCTATCTGCAGCATCCAGTTGTCGTCGGACGCGTTCCGATGGAGGAAGTCGATACCCGCCGCAAACGTGCGCGTTTGCGGCATATCGCGCTCTGTCGGCATAGCAGCGCGATTGGTCTGATCGTGCCGCACCATCGCGTCCGGCTTGATAAGCCTCCCTAACCCTTCGGGATACACTGGCTCCCGCACGGCCCCAATCCACCGGTCGCCCTCCTGGCCCCGCATGAACTCGAACGACGAGTAGCGGTTGTGGTACGTCGCCCCGCCGTCCTCGAAATAGTGGTAGTGGTCGGTGACCAGATGCGTGTAGACGCCCGCTTTTTTCAGTATCTCCGGCATAGAGTCGTCGAAGGGCTCAAGCGGCCCCCAGCCGCGATGCAGGAAGTGCGGTCGCCCAGTGTGCAGATCCCGCCTCGCCGGCATGCAAGGCATTGAGCAGACATACGACGCGTCGAACGTCGCGCTCCGCTGCGCAAGCCGCGTGAAATTGGGCGCGTATACCTCGTCGCTGCCATAAGGCGGCAGCATGTGGCGGTTGAGCGAATCGAACATCACGACGACGGCCTTCATGGGCAGCTCCTTAGGCGCACCAAATTAGACGCGGCAGGCGCGGCTTTCGAGCCGCATTGTCCGACTCGCCGCTTTGCGGCTCTTTCCTCATCCGACACAGAACCCGGTGCCTCGCCGCAGAAGACATTGTCACTCCTACTTCCGGAGGATGCGCCCTCTGCCAAGTCTTCGAGGCATCCTATTCTTGGCGCATCCGGAGGATATTGACAATGTCTTCGAGGACGACGGCATGAAAACCAACCCGTAAGGCCACGGGAGCGGCCGATGCGCGTGCGTAGCGCCAGTAGTCGGCCTAGCCACTATCTGCTATCCGACTCTCTCGTTGTGCGCACAGAAGGGAATGCGATACCCGTAAGCGAATACAACCTATCATACTCTCACGTAACGCAATCGGCAATAGCCGAAAATCGTAAAGCCATGTCCGAAACTCTCACTAGCTATCCATTACAAGAATCCCTCGTCCCAATGTCGTTCGCCGGGGCTTGGCCCTTGGTCGAGCGAGGCATCGTCCGCGCGGGACTGACCCGCTACCCTGGCATGGTTTCGATCGCGCATCCGGACTCGGCGTACCACGCCTTCGTCTACACCGTTGCCGGGACCGCAAGCGCGACGGTGCGTGGGCACGCATTTGCGCTCACGCCGGATACGCTCTGGATCGCCCCAGCGAGTGCGCCCTACGAGATCGCGACCGGAGACGGGGAGTGGGAGACCATGTGGCTGGAATTGCGTCCCATTGCGCTCTGGCGACACCTGGAAGCCGCCGAGCCGCATTTTCGCTATTCGGGACAGGCGCAGCGGATGGTCCACGTGATGTCCGGCCTGATCGGCGAGTCGACGTCGCCTCGCCAAGATTCCGCCGTTATGGGCCGCCACTTCGCCGAGATCTTCGGCCTCTTTATCGACCGGCGGCTGCATCGTGGAGGCGATATCGCCGAGGACGATATGCGGCAGCGCCTCGGGACCATGTGGGAGCGGGTAGGTTCCGACCTCCAGCATCCGTGGACCGTCGGCGAACTCGCCGCGGAACTCGCGGTTTCGCCTTCGCATCTCCATCGCGTCGTCCAGCAAATCCAGGGCGTTACGCCGATGGCGTTTCTGACCCAGCTGCGCATGCAGCGCGCGCAAGACTTCCTCGCGCACACGCCGCTCAAGCTAGAAGCCATCGCCCACCGCGTAGGCTACGTGTCCGCATTCGCGCTTTCGAAGGCGTTCAAACGCCTCATCGGGATCAGCCCGCAGGAGTATCGTCGGTCGCAGGGCACGTTGCTGTAGACCGATGACGCGTAACGGTAACGCTACGCCGGGCAAGTCTCATCTTGCCAAAAGCGGATTCCCCTCTGACTCCCCTTCGTCCTTTCCAAGGAGAAGGGCCCGGGGATGAGGTCTTCCGCGCGAATCGCGTCCCGCTCCGCTTAGTCCACCAGCTTGACATCCGCAGGCTGCTCATCGCCCGGCTTGGCGCCGGGGGCGATCTTCGGCGGCTTCGGAGCGTGGGTCGGCGAAGCGCCAGACACGGCTGCGGCGTGGGGCTTGTCGAGGAAACCGAGGTTCTGCAGCGTGTTGCGCGTGATCGCCCCGCGCGCGCCCGGGCGCTGCTGCACGGCGCTTTGGACGCCGTGATTGATCGCATAGGCGACCACGTTCGCCCCCATCTGGAACTGCGCCGTCGAGTAATCGTCGCTTTTGTCGCGGCTTAGCTCGTAGTAGTGGGCAAGGTTGCCAGGGGTGTAAAACACGGCAAGCCGGTCGCCGACCGTGATGCCGTAGTTCTTGGCGTCGCTCCAGTTCTCGCCGACGCCTGGCTGGGCCAGGCGAAACAGGAACCGGTTGATCGGGTGGCTGGGAGAGAGCGGTGCGAGACGACCGCTAGGCACGACCTTGGCGAGTTGGTCGGCGACGACGCCGCGCGTGATCTCGTCGGGAGCGCTGTCGAGAAACAGGAAGCCCCCGCGGTCGACGTAACCTCTCAAGATAGACGCCTCGTCAGTTGTGAGCGAGAAGTTGTCGTCACACGACACATAGATGAACGACGGTATCGCTCCCTTGGAAAGATACTTCTGCTGGATCTCCTGTGCGGTCATCGGGCGGTTCTCGGACTCGCACTGAAAGTAGCGATTCATGAACGCGAGAAGGGCGGTGACGCCGTCCTGGTGTGCGTACCAATTGCCGATATCGTGTTTCAGGCGAATGAAATAGATCCGGCCGTTGACCTTGCCGTTAGCAAAGCCCGCCGGAGCGTCCCCGGCGGTCGGAGCGCCAGGGGCGCTGATGCTGCCTGCGATGTCCCGGATGTCCTTGGTGTCGATATCGGGGCTCGGCCCGAGCACTGGAGCGTCGGGCGACGAAGGCGCGAGGTCGCCGGTCTCGCCGGGCGCCGCCTTCGTCGCGACCGTCCGCGTGTTCGATGCGGGCTGCGGTGCAGGCTGTGGCGCGTGACGCATCTGATTCGGCTCGTGCGCCTTGAGCTCGCCTAGCGGCGGCTCGGGAAGCGGCTTCGGCGGCATGATCGCTGGCGGCGGTGGCGCGATGTTGATCCGGATTTCGCGGGGTACATAGTCGTTCAGCTTCCCGCTGAAGTAAAGCGAGAGGAGAGCGATTACGTGGGCAACGAGGACGCCGAGCAAGATGCGGAGGAAGAGGTTGTTGTGGCTCGATTTGTGGTGATCCAGCGACAAGGGCCGCCGCAAAAGGAGGCGCTCTTCGGGATCGATGTCTGGCGTCGGCGGTGGCTCTTCGGCGGTATTCATGCGTAACGAAATTCTGATTCCCCTCTCCATATCCTTGGAGAGGGGCTAGGGGTGAGGCTATCCGCCTCCAGGCTGCATCGCGATCGTGACCGCCATTCCGGTTTGGCTAATGTTGTCGAGGACAGGCACCATCGTGCCGTAGGGAACGCGCTTGTCTCCGCGTAGCACGACCAGCGTCTTGTGTGCCGGGTCGGCGTTTTGGAAGGCTCTCAACGTCGTCTGCAGGTCCTTGATCGTGGTGGCGCGTCCGTTGACCATAATGTTCGCGTCCTTGTCCACGTTCACAGTCAGCTCGACCGGCGGTTCGGCGGCGTGCTGGCTTGCCTCTTTGGGCAATTCGACCTTCATAGTCGTCTCTTTGGTGAACACGGCGGTCACCATAAAGATGATGAGCAACACGAGCACGACGTCGACGAGCGGGATGATGTTGATTGCGGCGATCGGCTGATCCTGGTCGTCGCTAGCGCTAGCGTTATGCATGGCTTATTTCCCTTCCCGCTGCACCAGGAAGTAGATGCGCTCCAAGGCCGCCTCTTCCATCGCGAGTACCATGTTGTTGATCTGGTCGACGAACGCGTTGTACCCGATCACGGCGGGGATCGCCGCGAAGAGGCCGAGCGCGGGCGCGACGAGCGCTTCGGCGATGCCGCTAGCGACCAGGTCCTGGCCCATGGTCCCGGTGCGCGAAATCGTGTCGAACGTTGCGATGATACCAGTGACGGTGCCGAAGAGGCCGATGAACGGCGCGACCGATGCCACATTCGCGAGGATCGAGAGCCGCGTTCGAAGCGTTATTCGCACGAGCTTCAGCTCGCGGACGATTGCCGCGTTGACCATCGACTCCTTGACGTCCAGTCGCTGTTCGCCGACAGAGCCTAGCTCCTGCCAATAAGCGACGCCCATCCGCAGTACAGAGAACAGCGGGTTCTTCTCCCGCGTCGCCGTCGAGATCATCGTGCGGCCGTCGGCCCAGTTCTGGTTCGCCGCCCACCCATTAAGCGCTATGAGGTTTTGCTCGATCGACGCGCGGACGCGCTTGAGGACAAGATAGCGCTCTACGATGACCGCTATTGAGAGTATCGAGCACCCGACGAGGATGACGAAGACGAGCTTCCCAAACAACGTCGCATGCGTTAGAATGAGCATCAGGTCGAGGCCGCGTCCTGCAACATGTACAGCCATAGATTGTTATCGCACTCCTGAGCCAGCACGTATCTAGCACTGGCTTGTCGCCGCCGCATCGCGGCCGTTTCAGCTTACAGCTCGTCGTCGGCGCGGATATCCGGATTCTGTTCCTTGATCTTGTCCCGCTCGCGCACCGCATACGACTTCATATCACCGCTTGGATAGGTGATCAGCATCCTTGTTAATATGGTATACGCTTTCCGCACGTCCATACGTTTCTCGCTGGCGATAGCCGCCCAGTACATCGCCGCGTCGGCGTATTCGTTGTCCTTGTACTGCGTCGCGAAGTCGAGGTAGCTCTTCACGGCCTTAGCCATCATTGCGTCGTCGTCAAGCAACCCGGCTTTGTAGTACGCTGTGGCCATACGGTACGTAATCAGCGGTACCTTCGGATTATCCGGGAACCGGTCTACAATCCTTTTGTAAACAAACGCCGCCTTTGCGTACTGTTTGGTCGTGTAATAGTACTCGCCAACCTTCAAAAACGCATCGGTGACGATCGGATCTGAAGGAAAACCGTATGCCAAACGCATCGCCGCTTCCACGGCGGCGGCGATGTCTCCGCGATCATACTGCAGCTGCACGATCTGATACAGCGCCTGCGCGACGAACTCGCTGTCCGGGTAGTCGTTTACAACGCGATCAAACAGCGCCTTCGCCTCGTCGAATCGCTGCTCTTCTCGCCGGATTTTACCCGTCAAGTAGAGTGACTCAACCACGTATTCGCTAGATGGGAACCGGGTCACTACCTGATCTAATAGTTTGCCTGCCTGCTGTAGTTCCGCGTTAGTTCGTGCTCCTTTCACGACGGGGCTCATCGCAGAGGCGGTTGTGACCAGCTTCGCCGCACCCACGGCGTATAGGCTCTCGCCGAGCCGAACTAGCGTTTCCGCTTCGAACTTCGGGTCGTCGAACACCTTGCTGAGCATAAGCGCCGACGCTTCCCCGAGCGGGTTCACCGGCAGCTCTAGTAACCGCGTTGCCGGCGCGCCGCTCTCGGTGCTCGCGTTCAGGTACGACACCGTCAGCTTGCCCCCAAATGAGACATTGAGCGCGCCTGGCACCTTGGCGGCCGTGCCATAGTTCGTGGGCACATCGGCGGTGAACATGCCACTGTGGGTGTCGGTTTCGGTGAGCGTGACCGGGAGGATCGCGCCGGTACTCGACGTGACCTTTGCCGCGATCGTGTCGCGCTTGGCGGTCTTGTCTCCGGTCGCGTCCTCGATCTGGAGGGTGAACGGCATGCCCGGCTTGATCGTGTCCAATTCCACGTCGCGATCGTCGAGCGCGGTCAGGGTAGCGTCGAACGCCACCCGCAAAGGCCACGCACGCGGCACGTTTGCTTTGCCTTCGGCAGTCAGCGGCTCGGTGTAGTTCGCGGTCACGGTGCTGTTGCCGAGCACGTTGAGCGCGGGCATCGATGCTAGCGTGTAGAGGTCGGTGTCCTCGGTAATCTGTACCGGCGCACCGGTCTGGCTGAAGTACGCTTTCAAGGCCGCCGTGCTGTCGCCGAGGCGGCAGAAGAATTGGCCCTGGAACACGTTGCGCTGATTCGCCTCGTCTGCGGTCGCCTTGAGCGGTACATCGACGGCGGAACCGTTCGACGCCTTCAGCACCATGTGCCGAGTGAACTCGCCCGCCGTGCTCGGCAGCATATCGGGGTCGACCAGCGTCATGCGGTAAACAGAACCAGGCACCAACGCCGTCGTCGCGGCCCAAGTCGGTGCCGCTTCGGGTGCTGGCGAGGTGTTCGCCGATGCCGTCTTCTTTGGCTTTTCGTACACCTGGCGCTCAAGCGCCATCGCCGCGTTCTCGGCAATGTTCACCTTGAACGACGATATCACATCCGCTTCTTTTCCCGTCGGGTTTTCGGCGTCGTGGTACGTCACAGTCACAACATCGCCGGGCGCGGCTTTGAACGTCGCGCTGCCAAGGACCACATTGCCAGTGAACAATCCGGTGTGCGGCCCGGTTTCGTTCAGCTTGATATCGGCGTCGGCTCCGCCCGACGAGTGGACATGCACCGTCGCCGTGTCAGGCATGTCGCTAACGTCAAGATCGCGGTCTTCGACCTGAATGACGACGGGCGTGTCGCGGCTGATCCGCCACATGTGGACGAACTGCTTGTCTCCGCCGGGATCGGCGGACGCTAGCATGACCCCAACGGTGAGTACTCCCGCGGTCGTCGCCACGTGCACCTGCGGATCGGGCGTCGGGATTCGTCCCGCCCGTACCGGGATAGGGCGGGCGGCCGCGTAGCGAGCGGTGATAACATCGTTCATCGTCACCGGGAGCGTCCCATCGGCGGCTTGTCCGCCTAGCATGGTCTTGACCGTGCCGCTGAACACACCCGTGTGCGGTCCTGTTTCGATAAGCGGCACTGATACCTTGTGGCCCGATGACGTTCGCACATCGAGGGTCGCCTTGTCTGGCGCGCTACTGGTATCAACGTCAGGCTCGTCAAGCTCGACATAGACCGATTGCCCTGGGCGGATGTTGTTCAGGAACGTCTTGTCAAACTTCGTGCCGCGCTTCTTTAGCGAACCGTCGTCGGGATCGCGGAAGAAGTCGCTTGCCGTTGTTGGGAGATCGCCGATCAACGTCCAGTTGTCGTCGAGGATGTTCTGCTTCTGATACTCGCTGACCTCGTTGAAGACTTTGACCGCTGCCTGAGCCATCAGACTCACCTTGGCATCGGTTGCGAGGCCGACCGTGATGCGGCGCGGCACATCGACGCCGTCATTTGCGATGTGGTCGATATAGTCGATCGTGATCTTGCCGCCGCCAAAGACCTCCAAAGTGCCGTCGCCCACTTTCGCTTCCCCGAGCGCCGTGTCGATATGGCCATAGTAGACGCCTTTCGAAAACGCGGGCCGGAGCACGAGCGACTCCTTGTCGCCGTTGCTCGACGTGACCGTGACAGGCAGCCCCGCGTCGCTTGCACGCGCTGCCAGATCGCTGTCGGCGATCCGGATTTCGAGCGGCTGGCCGATCGGCACAGTCAGTTCCGAACCCCCACCAGTAATCTGCTGGGTCGACGTCAACACGCCCTGCCAATCGCCTCGAAGCGCGAGATCGTCGGCGATCATAAGGTACGCTGCCGCTAGCTCAGGCTGATCGTGGTAACGCGCGATGATATCCGAGATGATCCGCTTGGCTTCATCGACGCTGCCTTGCTCGTGCAGCAGCGACGCTTGCGCCAGTTGGGCGCGAATGCTCACGCCGGGGTCGCGCGAGACAGCCAGCAGCGAGAGCTTGTCGAACGCGCCGCCGTAGTCCTTTTGGCCCCGCAGGATACTCGCCTGCAGCATCACGGCAGGCACATATAGCGGATCGCTAGGAGCCGTCGCCAGCGGCGTGATCGCCGTGAGGGCGCGGGCGTAATCTTGGATGTCGTTGTACGCCACCGCCGAGACATACGCTGCCACGCCCGGAGACGACGCTTTCAGCTTGTCGATAACAGGATAGAGGCGACGCTCATAGCCAAGCGAGAGGTCGATCTGCGCATCACCAGAGGCCGACGATGCGGGAACGGACCGCGCGACGGCGCTCTTGTCGGTAGCCAGGCGAAGCCCACTGAACGCGAACTTCGACGGCGCTTGAAGGGCGCGGTCGTTTCCGATCACCAGGGCGAGTGTCCCCGCACTCGGCAGCGCGGGATTGGCGATCGAGCCGATCTTGCTGCCGTTCACCGTTAGCGTCAGATCGTCAGCGTCGTAAAGCACTGCGATCCTTGCAGTCGAACCCGACGCGAGCGTCAGCGGACCGGTAACAAGGCTGTCCACACCAGCGTCGCTGGTGAGCGTCAGGGCGATCTTGCCGCGATGGTAGACCACGCGGATACGACCGTTGCCGTTCGTGGGCCACGAGTCCAGGAGCACGTGGTCGACGTCGTCGTCGGCTCCCCCCGTCGCGCTAAAATCGATAGTGCCGACGCTCTTGCCGATGAGATCGGTCGTCGGGTAGACCACTGCCTGACCGATCTTATCGATCATCAAGCCCGAACCCGCGGCATTGAGATGCGGCTGACCCAGCAGTACGCCCCAAACACCCGTCAGCGGATACGAGGGCGCGGTGCGAATGCCGTCCGGCTGCGTCAGCAGTCGGTCGAGAAGCGTCGTGCCGCCAGAATAGGCCGCCCCCGGCGCCTTGACCGGAGCGATCAGGGCAACGGGCTTTGCGGTTGGCACAGCGTGCGATACCACGCTTACCGACGACGCCAGCAGGCAAGCGCAACCTCGAGCAATCAATGCCCGCCTCAAGCTCTTCGCACTTCGCGATGGGGGGACCCGTGTTGTGGCAGGGATGTTGGTCTTCGTATCCATGGCTTCTCCCCCCCCACGACCCCGCCGGTAGCGGGGACGGTCTTGATGTCGCCGAGGAGCTTTGTGGCTTCTTCGGCTTCGGAACCGTAGTTCGCGATAATCGTCTGGAACGTCGCCGTTGCACCCGGCAGGTCTTGGAGCCGGTATTGCGCCTGCCCTTCGATCAGCAATATCTTGCCAGTGACCACGTTGTCCGGGTAGAGCGCGGCGGCTCGCTTCGCCACATCGACCGCCCCGAGGTAGTCGGTGCCATCGTAACGAAGCTTCGCGAGCTGGTAGAGCGCGTCCGGAGCGCGCTCGCTTCCGGGGTAGGTGCGGGTGAACGTGTCAAATGCCTTCACAACCTCCTGCCGCGTGATCGGCGACTTCGTGATCGCGCCGATCTTGGGGTTGAACATCGCGAGGTACGTCGTACAGATGGCGTACTGCGCGTTCTCGGCCAGCGGCGTGCCAGGAGCGCGCTGGATCAGGCTTTGGTAGATCGCGAGGGCCTGATCGTAATCCTGGTGGCGCACATGGAGGTCGGCAAGCTGGAAGAGCGCCTCCGACGCCCTCGCGCTCTCGGGGTAGCGTTTGGTGATCTGGGCGACGATTCCGATAGCGGCGTCGTATCGGTCCTGGCCGACGTAGATCTCGAAGAGGCCGAAAAGCGCGTCCTGTACATCGGGAGCGTTGGGGAACTTCCGGATCAGCTCCCTGAACGCGTCCTGCGCCTGATTGAAGCTTACGGTCGACTTGGCGTCGGCACCAAGATCACGGTATGTCTGCGCGATCTTGCCTAGCGATTCGCCGCGAAGCAGCATAGCCCGGATATCGACCGCCGGGTCGCTGATGTCGTGCTTGGGCACGCTCTCGACCGCGGTGCCTGCGGGATAGATCGACGCCACAGCGTGAATAGTGTGCGGGGTGACATCTGCGTTCAGGAGGTTGACCTCGTCGACATACGTCACCGTGAGCGCGTCGTCGTCGGTGCCACCGGTCGCATCCGCGCCGGTGCTCTCGATCTTGCCGTCGCCGGCGACGGTTGCGCCTGAAAGCGTCGGCAATGCCGCCTGGAAGATACCGGTGTGCGCGCCAGTCTCCGCGAGTGTGACCGTCTCCTTGTCGCCGCGCCGGGTTTTCACAGCCACGCTTACCGTGTCGGGGGCATCGGTGAGATCGCGATCGGGGTCGCTGACCTCGACGGTCAGCGTGTCGGACAGCACGACACCGTTCACCTCGCCGCCCTTCGAATCGCGGAGAGTGAGTTTGGCGTTCGACGCCGTCCCGATCACGACCGACTTGCTCAGCGCACCGCCGCCGACGTAGCGACTGAGATAGGTGAGGGTCACCTTATCGCTGCCATGCAACTCAAGCACGCCATCAAGCGGCTTAGGAGTTCCCATGACCGTGTCGATCGCACCGGTGAACCGCTCGCCGCCGTCGACTTCCGGCGTGAGCTTGACCGTCTCGCGGTCACCGCTGGTGGTCGTAACGTCTA
>FSUB01000325.1_pt1 | contig 10834 bp, 8 predicted proteins | sample 1637331 | NCBI WGS metagenome assembly FSUB01 (sample SAMEA3914816, study PRJEB12502) | metagenome | biome: forest; material: soil | place: USA | collected 2011-09-16 | depth 0.3 m
ATTGTGCCCCAAATCGACATGACCTCCCAGGGAGGATCGTACTCAACGTACGACGGTAACCTCACTGTCGCCGGTCAAGCGGGCGACCCGCTCGAAAAAGTCGAAACCGGCGATGCTCCACGTCGATTGCGCTTCTTCCTAAACCTCAACCAGCGCACAACCGCGAATGCGCTCGAATCGCCTCAGCCGGACAGCCAGGACGCGCACAACGCGGCGCACTCTGCGACGATGCTCGGAAACTTCGACTACGTTCTCGACTCGAAGAACACGATCTCAATGTTCGGAAGCTCGGCACCGGCAAATACGGAAATCGCAAACCGCACAGGGTTGTCGAGCGCCTACGCCCCGTATGGACAAGGTTACGGCTACGGGGGGTTTCGCAATGCCGACGGCACGGTATCGGCAGCGAACAACGCTAACCCCGGAGGGCTCGGCGACTCCACGATCAACCTCAAGTCGCAGCAGGCGATCGGCCAAGACATCTATCAGATCGACGACAACACGTTTGGCTTTATCAACCTGCGACACTCATTCGATCCGAAAACCACGGGCCTCATCTCGTTCGGCAACAGCCAGTCTCAAATCCAGTTGAAGAGCAATAGTGCTGCACCGCCGGATCTCTCTGCACTCCCCGTCGATAGCTCGAGCGAGTTCACGCCGAACGTCAACCGCAAAGCAAGCCAGGGCCAGTTGCAAGGCAGCATTACGCGGTCTCAGACCGGCCATACACTTAAGGCCGGGTTCGTGCTCGACAGCCAAACCGGCGACGAGTCGTTGCAATTCACGCCCGGAAGCCAGCTCGCGACCGACGCGCTCGCCGCGGTGGACGTCGACGGCTCGGGGAGTTTCGCCGGGCATCTCACGCCTACCGGGCATTTCACTGGAGCGACCGACGTTTACGGCAACCCTGTTTACGTCATCGACAGCGGTGCGAGCGCGCCGGTCCTTCGCGTTCACAAATCGGGTTACTACCGCGCTGGATACCTGCAAGACACTTGGCTCGCTACAAAGAAGCTGACCGTCAACTACGGCTTGCGTCTCGATTCGTATCACCAGGACTACGTCGTCAACGGCGCCGCTGGCGCGACCGTCGATAAGACAGAGCTATCGCCTCGGCTCAACGTGGCCTATGCCGTTGTGCCAACTACCGTCGCGAGGTTCTCGTTCAACCATCTGTTTACTCAGCCGCCGCTCGCTCAGGGCGCGGTAATCGGCGCGATTGGGATCAAGCCCGAGACGATCAACCAATACGACGTCAGTATCGAGCGCCAACTCGCGCCCGGACAGGTCGCCAAGCTCGCGGGTTATTACAAGGACATCCGCAATCAGGACGACACCGGCATCCTGATCCCGTTCACTCAAATCGGCGCCTACACGACGCTGAACTATCAATACGCCAGTGTCCATGGTATCGAGTTCTCCTACGACGTAACACCGCGCGGCAATATCGGCCTCGGTTCGTTCTTCACGTATGCCCACAGCCTCGCCCGTCCCGGTGGCCTCGACCAGTCGGGAGGGTCTGCACCGACGGTGAACGACCACGACCAGACGGACACGTTCTCGGCGGGTTTGAACTACACGTGGAAATCGCAGGCGCAAGTCGGGCTAGAAGGCTACTACGGCAGCGGCGAGGCTTCGACCGATCTCGGTGACGGCAAGCGACATCCGCACAAGCAGGTCAACCTGCGGCTGGCGAGCTCGCCTAAACTGCTCGGCGTTGGCAAACTGCAGATCGATGTGGCCAACGTGTTCGACGAGCGCTCGGAACTCAACTTCAACTCGGGGTTCAGCGGCACCCGCTTCCAGCAGGCCCGCATGGTCCTCGTTTCCTTTAACGGAAAGTTCTAGTCGCACTCAATCGGTGGGCGATCCCGGGATCGCCCACCAAGATTGGATCGGCCTTACTAATTTTGATCGGAGTTCGAAAAATGTCAAGTATCGTCCACTTTATTCACGGCGGAGGGTTCGTCATGTACCCTTTGCTCACACTCTCACTCACGGCGGTTATCGTGATCGTCGAGCGATTGATCGCGTTCCACCAATATGGCGGCATTTCGGTACCGCTGCTCAAGGAGACGCTTCTGCTAACCCGCGCCGGTCACTACGACGAAGCTCTCGCCAAGTGCGATCACAGTGTCGGGCCGATGGCGGCGTGCCTCGCCATTGTCCTGCGCCACCGCAACCAACCCGCCCGCGAGGTCGAAAGGCTAGTTGAAGAAACCGGCCAGGAGTATTTTATCCGGCTCGAACGGTTCCTGCCCGTGCTCGACACAACGACGACGATCTCGCCGTTACTCGGACTGCTCGGGACGATCGTCGGTATGATCGGGGCGTTCAACGCGATCGCGGCGCAGACGCGACATGGAAACTCGGATTCGGTGCTCGCAGGCGTCGGCGAGGCGCTTTATGCCACGGCAACGGGCCTCATTATCGCCGTAGTGTGCTTCGCGGCCTACAACTACTTCGCCGCACGGCTGCGATATATTACGGCAGAAACGGAGCAGGCTTCAACGAAGCTCATCAATTTACTGATCGAGCGGCACCACGTTGAGCGCGGCGATCGGCCCGGCGTTAAGGAGGATCTAGATGGAATTCAAGCGACATCGCGAGCTTAAGCGCACGCGCATCGAGATCATTCCAATGATCGATACCGTGTTCTTCCTACTGGTCTTCTTCATGCTGTCGTCGCTCGCGATGGTCAAGCTGAACGGTCTCCCGGTCAACTTGCCGCAAGCGAACACCGCCGTTCGACAGCAGACCAAGGATTTGACGATCACCGTCGATAAAGCGCAACGGGTCTTCGTGAATAAGAAGCTCGTCGACGTAAAGGACCTCGCTCAGGCACTCGCCGACGAGGTGGGGGTGGGCAGCGATATGGCCGATGAGTCGGTCGTTATCAACGCCGATCTGAGCGTTCCGCACGGCCTCGTGGTCCGCTGCATCGACGAATCGCGTCGGGCTGGCATTAGCCACTTCGCGATCGCGACAGCGCCGGAGGAGCAAGGTGGCCAATAGCAAGCGACGACTGGCGACCGAATCGCCAACATCTAAGTCGATGCCGACAGTACTTCCACCCGACAACGTGTCGAAGCGCCTTCGGACGGGCTTGGCGGTATCCTTGGTCGTGAATGCGATGGTTTGGAGCGAAGTATCGGGCCTCGTTCACAGCCATCTCATCACACCGCCCGCACCGATTGAGGTAACGCGAGTAGTGATGAACAAAGACAAGAAGATTGTGCCGGTCAAAATCAAGCCAAAGGTGCTCCCGCGCCCGAAACCGCGTCCAGAACCACCAAAGCCGTTAGCGCACGTCGACCACGTTCCGCCGCCTCGTCCGTTGCCGCAAGTTCACGTCGCAACGGCTCCGCCTGCGCCTGGCAACACTGGGGAGCCGACGGGCATGGCAGGTGGCAATACGCCTCCCGGCAACACGGAAGCCGTTCCGACGCCCGCGCCGCAACCGGTAGCACCGCCCGCCCCTGCCCCACCGGAGCCAGCCTCGAAACCCCAGCCCGCGCCGGAACCCGCGCCAGCGCCACCTCCGCCGCCGAAGCCCGTACCAGCGCCGGAACCGGCTCCCCCACCGCCAGCCCCTTCTGGGCCGACGAAGGATGCCGAACCGGACAACCAGGTCAAGCCGGAGATCCCGGACGACCTCAAAACCGCTCAGTATAAATCCTTCGTGCGGGTCAAAGTGCTTGTCCGAACCGACGGCGGCTTCGTTCCGACACTACGGACGTCATCCGGCAACATGGACATCGACAACCGAGTGCTCGATGCGCTGAAGCATTGGAAATGGAAACCGGCATTGCAAAACGGTCAGGCGGTTGAAAGCACGCAGTACTTCAAGTTCGAGTTCGAGGTGAATTAGGTGCGCCTAGCCAAGCCCAAGTCAATGTCAGTCCCTTGACCACCCAGCTTGGGCAGGGTTGGAATTCACTTCGACTACGAGATTAGTCACTCCGTGCCGGTCAGCAGCGTCGAGGTGTCCGTGCTATCGCATATTCTTCGAGCGCGCGACTGCGCTCTTAAGTCGTTCGCCAAACGCCTTGGCGTCGCCAGGCGAGGGAAACGCACGAGTCGGTATGATGTGGCTCACTCGAGGTGTAACGTAGACGAGAATATAGCGTGAAGTTAGCCTCACATTGTATATGATCGTCAAGGGCAGGTAGCCGCTGCTTTCCGGGGCCTCGAAGCGGATGGCCTTAAAATCCGTGGCCATCGACTGTTGTCGGATGGGCGAGCCGGGCCGCTTCGCCTGTTTGCTCATCGCCCACCAGTTAATAGCAAGGAACGCAATGACCATGCATGCGAGCGGTAGTACCTGTGCTTGAATAGTCGCGATGACGAACTCGTGCATCCCGGCAAACCACATCAATGTCAAAGCTATGACGAGCCCCAGCCCGATATTTCGCATCGCTGGCATCCAGTGAAGTAGTCCGAAATTTCTGTAGTCAGCCGCATCCAGCACGTACTCTAACGAAACCTTGTCGTCGGTGTCCATTGGCGGCCCAGCAGGAGGTAGAGCCGCGATATGTATCGCAGGTGCGGGCGGCCACGTGCCTTCGACTGGGCGGACAGTATCGTGGGTGACGGACTGGGCAGATGCGGCGCTTCGCAACTGCTCGATGGATTTAAAGATCGTTTGCGCTTCGGCAACCGATTGGAAAGCAGACTTAGGGACCGCCGATGCTAGAAGAGGCGATGTGAAGACGTAGATATCGCCATCGCAGTAGTCTACTCGTAAAATCTGCGAAAGTCGCAGCAAAGCCTCGGCTCCGTCGCCACCAAGCCGTATAAACTCCTTATCCACGCGAATGTAACCATCACCAAGCAACCACGGGCATTTCTTGATCGTAAAGATCGCATTGAGGCGCTGCGCGAAGCAAGCCGCCAGGAATACGATGATGCCAACACCCGTTATCGTAAGCGTTCCGACGTTCAGCGTAGCTGTCTTGACCATTACGAACAATCCGAGGCATGTGATAAGTACGCTTAGCAGCAAGATTGCTACCCTAATCCACGGCCATTCAGCGCTTGAACGTCTGGCTCCACTCGCTATGTACCGCACCGACCGCATATAGTCGCCAAAGGTGGTTGTGAACTCGATTGAAAGCTGCTCGTCCGATGTAGTCAAGTTTGGTTTATCTCCTCGCCCGAATGACGATGCCCAGCCGCGAGAAGCGTCCGCTCGGACTTTATCGCCGCGCGTAGGCGCGAAACGAACTCTCCCGCCGCTTCCGGCGTGCCGAACGCGCGCTTCGGGACGATATGGCTGAGCTTTGCTGTCGCATAGATGACGATGTGTTGCGGGAATTCCGCGACCTTTTGGAGGGAGCCGACGCGGTAGCAAAGCTTGGCGTCGGCGCTTTCGATGCGCAATTCGACGAAATCGGTTGCGAGCGTTTCAGCCTGGGTACGGACGGCTCGGCCCGTGACGCTGCGCTTGACAATCGCCGGGTTGTCCTTGTTTAGTGCTGCCACGATCACGATCACTACTATCACTGCACACGCGAAGACGGCAAACATCCCGGACACGGTGCCGCCATGGACGAGCACGGCGGTCGCACCCACCATTGTCACGGCCGCGAGCCCGCCAAGGAGGATCGATTCCCTATTCTGCACGGCGAGGTAATCACGCTCGGCAAGTGCGTAGTCTAGCCTCACCAACGGACCGAACTCCATTGATCCTAACGTCGGAAGCGGTGGTGCGCTCTGCCCAAAGCGCGGCATTGGCGGCCAAACCTCCTGACCTTTTTCCTCAGTGAGGGCATCATCGAACGCGCTTGGCGACGCGAGGTCGAGGGATGAGCTGATCGCCTCGTATGCAGCCATACTCCGATCGATATTGCCAAACGCCCGCATTGGAATTCTAAATGCCGAAGAGGCGTCTGGAAACAGATATAGGTCGCCGCAATCCCATCCGATCCGCGTAAAATAGGGAATTCGATACGCCGCTTCGCGATCAGGCGTCTTAAGGAGAATACCCTGTGGGCCAATTGTAGCGGAATTCGCTCCTAGTACCCATGGCGATTTCGCTACGGATGCGGCACACGCGATTTGGTCACCAAAGAAGGCCGCAAAGAGGTAAACCAGGCCAGCGAACAACCACCAAAGAAGGAACTCTACGCCTTTATACCAACCTGGATAGTGCCGTAAGTGCACAGGAATGATCGCAATTGTCATCGCAACCACGCCAAGTGGTAATACAAGCTGGATAATTGCCGCAACAATAAGATAGAAGCGCCTCACCGACCAATACGCAGACGACCGCCTGCTACCGCTCGCTATGTAGCGCTGCAGCCGGAGGACGTCGTCGAACGACGCCGTGTACGAGACGGTGAGACTGTCTTGCTCGGAGGGCATGGTAGCTATCGTTTCGCCCTCGCATTGCGAGCCTCCTGCTTTATGCCCCGTCACTCAGCACCGGTCAGCAGAGTCGGCGTTTCCGCGCCGACGTCGGCGCCGTTGCGGAGGCGGTAGACGGCGGCGGAGAGGAGCCAGCCTAGGAGGAAGACGCCTACGATCACGAAGCCGAGGTCGTTGTTGACGATGCCGCCAAGCCGACCTTTGAAGGACATCAGGTCGACGCCGTTTAGCTCGCAAAGCTGCTTCGTGGCGACGGCGAACGCCACGACGACGGAGATGATCACGATGGCGAAGTTATAGACCAGCTTGCGGCGGGGGTTGATGAACGCCCAACCATAAGCGCCGAGCATGAGGACACCGTTGAGCGCATCGATGAGGCACATGCCGAGCGTGAAGAGGGCCGGGAGCAGCATCAGAGAGGCGAACGAGAGACCGGTCGCGCTTTGCTGCGCGGCGAGGGAGAGCATGCCGACTTCGGTCGCGGTGTCGAAACCGAGGCCAAAGAGGAAGCCGACGAAGTACATCTGCCAGCTATGGGAGATTGTGCGCAGGATGGGTCGGAAGATGCGTCCGAGGAGACCTTGCTGCTGCAGGATCTCGTCGATCTTCTGTTCGTGGTGCTCGTCTTCCAGGTGACGGCTACGAGCGGCTTTGAAGAGCGAGACGAACACGACCAGGTTGATCGTGCCGATGATAAACAGAAACGCGGTCGAAACGCCGGTTCCGATCTTGCCGCCAAACTCCTGCCAACCTGGGATATGCGTCCGCGCATACCCCGCCGCCACTGCGGTGAGCGCGCAGAGCAGCAAGACCACGGTCGAGTGGCCGAGCGAGAAGAAGAAGCCGACACCGATCGGGCGTTTGCCGTCCTGCATCAGCTTGCGAGTCGTGTTGTCGATCGCGCAGATGTGGTCGGCGTCGACCGCATGGCGGAGACCGAAGCCGTAGGCGAGCCATGCGAGCGGCAAGTAGTGCGAGTACGCGCCGCTCACGGCAAACGCCGCGATCCAAGCGGCGATATTGCCGATGGCGAGCGATATCAACATGATGGCGGCGCGGTTGCGCACTTTTGGGCCCCGGTAGACGGATAGGACGGACATCAGTTTCTCCGAGCAGTCGTTCAATAGTCGAAAAGTTGCACTCAGATCGCAACGCCTGCGATCGCCTGGATGACCAGGATCGCGCCGATGACCGTGATGCCAATGGCGCTCGCGAGCGGCAGGACTCGCATAGCTTTGCCGGTCGAGGGGATCCGGTCGAGCCAGCCTCGGGCCGTGACCACCAAGATGCCGATTGCGACCAGAACAGTGGCGAGACCCAGGCTGAAGGCCGTAATCAGCAGCATCCCGTAGCCCAGGCGATGGAGCGCGATCGCTGCCAACAGGACGACGAGCGCCGATGGGCAAGGCACGATGCCGCCCGACACTCCAAGCGCGACGAGCGATTTGAGCGTGATCGGGCCGTCGGGAACACTGTGGGTATGATACCCGCCGAGCCCGTGGCTGTGCCCGCCATGGTCGTCCAATCCGTCGTCGTGATGGTGGTCGTGGTCGTGGTCGTGGCTGTGCGAATGCGCCATTCCCAGGCGATGGATCTCCTCGTGGCTCATCGTCTGGCCGTTCGCGGTCGCAAACGCGAGCTGCATCCTCTCTGGGGCATGCGAATGGCTGTGACCGTGCTCATGGTCGTGGCTGTGGTCGTGCGACTGTGTGCCTTTCAGGCGTGTCGCGAGCATCCAGACCCCAACGCCGAATACTGCGAGGCCGCTGATCACCGAAAGCACCGGAAATAGCCGTTCAGGGACGATGTAGCGCGACGCGAACAGGGTTACGAAGCCGAGCAGAAAGACTCCGAGCGTGTGTGTGAGCGTTACCACTCCCCCTAACAGGAGCGCGTGCTTGATGGTTCCGCGTTGGCCAACCAAATAGGCCGCGACCATGGTTTTGCCGTGACCGGGCGACAGCGCGTGCAGTCCGCCGTAGACGAATGCGATGACGAGGCCGAGCAGAATGATCGGCAGAGTGAGCTTCTTCGACGCGATCGCTTGCGTGAAGCGGTCGCGCGGCGTCTCCGCACCGCCCATCTGCGGCGCGGCCGGAGCCGCAATTGCGACATTCGGGAGGGTGGCGCCGATGGGACCGGCATAGAACGTCACGCTGCTCGACTGGGGCGGCGCGCTTAGCAAGTCGGTTGGATAGACGGTCAGCTCGCGGCTGATGTCGCGCCCGAGCACGTCGGGGTGCGAGACCTGGGCGCCATTGCCCTTGACCACGATCTCCTTCCAACCGGCCCGGCCGGCATAATTGCGGTCGGTGTACGTGATATCCGTAACGCCCTGTGGCAACGGGGCCGTGAGGTCGGCGGTCAGCCGCATCGTCGGGAGCGCTCCCGCTCCCTCGCGGAAGGCGATGCTCGACGACGCGACCGTCATCGGGAGGGCGCGTCCAGATGCGACGAGCGAGAGGTTGGCGACGAGCGGCGGGAGCGCCGAGGCGAGATACGCCCGCTCGTCCGTGTCGGCTACGGGGCCGGTCTGGCTGGCCCCCATGGCCTGACGCTCCGCGACGGTCGGAATCTCGGCGTAGTCGAGGACGTAGCGGATCGTGGCCGCGCCAGGCGAAACCGTTACGCGCGAGTAATGGTTGATCGAAATGTTGCCCATCGGGTGGGCATCGGCGACGGCTGTAAGGCCGAGCACCGCGCTTGCGACGAAAAATATGTTGAGAATCGATTTCATGTGTGTGGTCCCCTACCCGATGGCCTTTAGAGCCGATTTCGCTCGCATTTGCCCGAACGGCAGGAAGTACGGATTGTTTTCGAGCGCCTGTGTCAACAAGGCTTTCGCGGCCGCCTTGTCGCCGTTCCCAAGCGCGATCATCCCAGCGTGATAGTAGATGGCCGAATCTTTGGTGCCTGCGGAGAGCGCCTTCTTGATCGTCGACGCCGCAGCGGCCTTTTGGCCGTTCTGATATTGGCACCACGCCAGCGTGTCGTAGGCGTAAACGTCGTGCCGTTGCCGAAGCTCGCCCTCGGCGAGCTTGACCGCGTCGGCTGTGTTCCGCAAGTGGTCGGCTTCGAAGATGGCGCGAAGGCGGTCGTACGCCGTGCCCTGGCTCGCCTCCAGCCGACCGACGGCATCGATCATGGCATCGATATTGCGCGCCTCCTGCTCTCTACCGAGGGCGTGGAGCGCGTCGCGTTCGAGGCCAAGCGTCTCCGGAGTGGGCACCACATCCGCCGAGCGCTTCGCCCAGGCGAGCGCGTCTGTCCACAGGTCGCTGCCCGCGCAAAGGCGCGCCATACAGGTCATCGACCGGTAGTCGGTCGGATAGATATTGACTGCCAGCCGATACTGCGCAAGCGCATCGTCGGCCTGCCCGGATTCGGCGAGAAGATTGCCCTGTCGCATATGAAACCAGGCCACGGTTTGCGGCAACGCATCGACATCGGTGTCGACCATGGCGGTCGCCTTGCCGAGCATTGCGAGCGCTTTCGTCGGCTCGCCGCAGAGTTCGTCGAGCCGCGCCCACAGGGCGAGACCCTGGGCGTTCTTGGTGGTCTCGAACGCCTTCGCGAGTACTTTGCGAGCCGCGTCGTAGTCGCCGATTTCGATCATGACTTCGGCTGGGAGGTAGCCCAACGACTGTGAGCCAGGGTCGAGCCGATCGGCTTCCCTTGCTGCTGTTAGCGCGTCGTTGAAGCGGTGCTGGGTGAGCAGGCTGCGTGCGAGCACATTGTATCCAGCGGAATTGCGGCTGGTGCGCAAGGCGATCGACTTTCGAGCCGCCTGTTCGGCCCGGATCGCGTCGGCGAGGTCCCCCGTTTCCCGTGCGCGTTGCAGGTAAGCCGACGAGAGCGAGTTCCAGTCGAGCGCCGATCCCGGATCGCGCTTGACGCGCATCGTGAGAAACTCGACATTGCTTTGCGTGAGATTTGCGTCGAACGGCGCGCAGTAAGGCAAACGGGCGGCCGCCTGGGTGGGCAACTGCGTTCCCCGGAGCGCGATTCCGGCGGCGGATACGGCGATGAGTGCGGTTATTACGATTGCGGCGGTTTTCATGGTCGAAAGCCTTTTAGGTTCGGCTGGGAAAGGGACCTCATCCCCAGCCCTTCTCCTTGGAAAGGAGAAGGGAGCCAGATATCTGATTCGCCCTCTCCTTTTCAAGAAGAGAGGGCTAGGGGGCGAGGTTTCTCCGATTAGTGAGGTGCACCCAGGAACGGGAACGTGCCAGTGAAGTGCTTGTCGCTGGCATCGACGTTGTCCGAAGTGAGCGTCGGGATCTCCTTTCCGTCGTCGGGGGCTAGCCCCAGCGCCGGAATGGTGCCACCGAAGATCACGCCCAGCGACGTGTCCACGACATCGTCGGTGAGCGCGCGACCGCCGAACTTGCCGCCGGTCGCGCCACCGGTCTGGACGCCAAGATAGGCGGCGGGTCCGGATTGGTTGAGGTCGACCACCATCACG
>FSUB01000308.1_pt1 | contig 10802 bp, 5 predicted proteins | sample 1637331 | NCBI WGS metagenome assembly FSUB01 (sample SAMEA3914816, study PRJEB12502) | metagenome | biome: forest; material: soil | place: USA | collected 2011-09-16 | depth 0.3 m
GGTGTGTGGCCATATATGTCGCGCCGAGGTTGTTGGCTGCGGCGACATACGAAGGGTCGACCTTGAGGGCGGTTTCGTATTCGACGATTGCCTCCGCATTGTGTCCGAGGTCCGAGAGGCAGTTTGCGAGATCGAACCGGAGGAACGCCTTGTCGGGCTCCAGCCTAACGGCCTCCTGGCACTCTGCGACGCCTTCCTGCTGGAAACCTCGCCGGAAGAGGAGAGTACCGAGATTCGTGTGCTCGTTTCCAAACCCTGGGTTCGCTGCGATGGCGGCGCGAAAATGCTGCTCAGCGGCGGCAGGATCGCGGTCGATGATCAGCTCGCCGTAGTTGTTCTGAATCGCCGCGCTGAGTGGTGCGACGCTGAGCGAGTACTTGTACAGCGTCTCGCTGTCCTGCCAGTGCTGGCACTGCGTGTACGCGATACCTGCGAGAACTGCGCATGCGCCCACGGCAGCATAGGCGCGAGGTGGTCTAACCGAACGCGCGATCGCGAATGCGATCGCGATTGCGGGCCCCAGAAGCGCCATGTAGGCGTAGCGATCCGCGACGGTCGAAAACGCCTGGTATACAAACGGGATGAAGCCGAGGACGGGGCCGAGGCTTATCACGAATAGGGCGAACGCTCCCGGTAAGTACTGGGCCCGCTTTCGAAGCAGCCACACGGCGACCGCTACGGCGGCGACGGCCAGCCACGTGACCAGTCCCCACCAGTGGTGCAGCACGGCACCTGGGTGTCGACCATAGTCTATGGCCATGTTCACGGGAGCGACGAGCTTCGCGAGGTAGAACGAGAGCGCGTCGCCAGCGACCAGGACGCGCTGTGGCCACGACGGGGGATTGTAATGTGCGACGGTCTGCTGGTGGCTTGTTAGCAAGATGATCGGTATCGCGACGGCGAAAAGCGGGGCGGTGTCAAGCGCCGCCAGCTTCCATGGCCGGTTCAGTAAGCCGTACCCGATGGCGAAAATGAGCATGGGCACGACGGCGGCCCATGGTTTACTGAGCATAGCGAGCACAATAAGAACGGCGAGGACCACATATGCCGGGCCCGTCAGAGCCTTCGCTGGTTTGCTAATGCTAAGGTAAACTGCCATGGCACCCAGGCTGAACGTCGCGCACAGCAGTCCGCGAAGCTCGGAGATCCACGCGACGCTCTCCACCTGCAAGGGATGCACTGCGAACAGCAGAGCGCCGATAGCGGCTGGTATGTCGCGTTTGACGAGGAGCCGCAGGATGGCGAACACGAGGAGCACATTGACCACGTGCAACGCTAAGCTGGCCGTATGGAAGATATGCGGATCGAACATCGCCCCTGTGTCCGTGACTGTCGCATCCGGCTTGGTCAGCACGGCAAGCATTGCGAGGACGCCGAAGAGCGTGTACGCCATTGGAACATAAAGCATCTCGTATGGCGCACGCCAGAAGTGCGCGATATTCCCCCAGGTTGGCGGGTGGAACCAAGGGTTCTTGTAGACGTGCAACCCGTCGTCCCATGTCACGAAATCGTGCGTGGCGATCGACCCGAACGTGACTGCGGTAGCGATCATGAGGACAAGGATGATCACTAGGCGGACTTCGCGCCCAGAAATGCCCTTTGACTTTCCTTGTTCTGCGACTGGATTGTTCTGATCTGATGTCATGGACAGCCTATTTCCGCTTCGCGATTGCAGAAGCGAGCGCCGATTGCGTCGCGGCATCGCCGGGCGCGAGGCGAACGGCGATTTCGAACGATTGAACCGCCCTCTCATAGTCGCCTTTTGCGACGAACGCTTTCCCAAGCGTCCGGTACACCTCCGCATGACCCGGTGCGCGCTTCTGCGCTTCGACAAGCGACGCGATCGCCGCGTTGGCATCGCCTCTGCCGAGTTGAATCTTGCCTGCCTTATACAGCGACTCCCCGTCTCCCGGATTGATCCGCGACGCGTAATCGTAGCAGGCCAAAGCGTCGTCGTCACCGCCAGTGGCGGCGTAAGCGTCCCCTAGGTTCGCGTAGATGCCAGGGAAGTCTCCGTGCGCCGCAATCGCGGCGAGAAATCGCGGAATCGCGGCCTTCGGCTCTCCGCGCAGGAACAGAACGTTCCCCAGGTTGTTGTTGCAGCCGGGGCTAGTCGGATTGAGCGCGATACAGCGATTGTATACCGTATAGCTATCCCGCCAGTAGCGCGTCTGCGCGAAAGTCGCGAATCCTAACGCCAGCACTACCGCGCCTGCCGGGATCATCGCGCGCCGCTGCCATGTGGCGGCGAGCGCCGCCACGGCGAATGCCGGACCAAGAAGCGCGAGCGAAACGTAGCGATCGGCAACTGTCGAATACTGCTGGTACGCAAACGGCACCAAACCAAGCACCGGCAATAGCACGGCGATGAAGGTCGCCAGGGCGACGGCGACAGCCGAGTACCGTCGCCGAATGAGCCAAGCGGCGACGGCGACCAGTACTGCCGCGAGCGAGGTAACGTGGCCCCAGGAATGGGCCAACACGAACTGAGACGTGCGTCCATAGTCGATGTTCAGGTGAACGGGCCATAGGAGCTTGCCGAGATAGAACGTGAGCGCGTCGCCGGCGATAAACGGGCGCTGTAACCACGGCACAGGGTCGGCGAATGTAGGCTGCACGGATCGCGTGATCGCGATGAACGGTATTGCGACTGCGAGCAGCGGCAGCGTTTCCATCGACGCCGTTCGGATGGACCGCTTGAGCGGCCCGATGGCGATGATGAACATTACAAGCGGAACGACCACTGCGGAGGGCTTGCACAGCAGCGCGAGCGCGATCAGAAAGCCGCAAACTGGCCAGATCCGCTTGACTTCAGGAGTGGCCCTCGTAACGTAGTACCATATCGCCCCGAGGCCGAACAGATTCGCGAGGAGCCCGCGTATCTCCGATATCCACGCGACCGATTCGACCTGTAGCGGGTGGACCCCGTAAAGCAGTGCCCCAAGCGCGGCCGCTCCATCGCGCTTGATGAGCGCGCGCAGGATCGCGAACACGAACAACGTGTCCGCGACGTGTAGCGCGAGGGACGCGACATGGAACACGTGCGGATCGTAACCAGTCTCCGTCGGCGACATCGCGCCGGAATGGTGCGCGATTAGGGACAAGAGAGCAAAGAACGAGTAGCTGAGAGGGATATAAAGCTTCTGATACGGCTGGGTCCAAATGTGCGCGAGTGACTGCGCCGTAAGCGGATTGAGATTCGGATTTCCGTAGACGTGGATGTCGTCGTCCCACGAAACGAAGTCGTACATCGGCACCTGTGCAAATGCGATACCGACCGCAACGGCGACGAACAGGGCCCACCGAAGTGGTACGGGGGGGCGATCGGCAAGCTGATTTTCGTCACGCGCGAACGTCATTGTCACCGTAAGGCGCGCCCAATGTCGATGGTTGCGTCCTGGCTGGGAATGAAAATAGAATACCAGATAATCAGCACGAGAAACATGGTACAATGGCGAACATATGTTTGTTATTCGTGTGGAAATGGCTCCGCATTTCCACACGTCAATTGATCAGTGTACGAAATTCCAACCGAGAAAGGACATCTCACCATGCGCAGCACCAAACGAGCGCTCGACGAGCAATTGACTTACCTACGCAACGCGGGCTTCGTGCCCATCGCGCTCACGCTCTCACGGGCCCGCTACACACAGTTTCTAGAGGACCTCGCCTACCGTGAAGGACGTGACGAGATCGAACCGATTTCGCACTACGAGGGCCTGCCCGTCGTGATCGTCTTCGACGGCGATGTGTGCGAGGTAGCTGTCGATGCGCAACAGCACTGGCTGAACGCCGACGGCATCGAGGAAATTCTGCGGCCGACCGAGAGGGTCCGCGAACCGCGATTTGCGGAGATATGAACGGGGTATCGAAACGGGCGAGCCATCGCGCATAATATCCGGTAGCGCCCAGGCGTGATCTTCCCAGATGCACAAGTCGTTTATCGCACAATTGATCGTTATCGCCTCCTTGTTAGGTGCCTTCGCGCCATGCGCGCACGCGCAACGGGTTCCCACAGACCACATTGTTATCGACCGGACAAGGGTCCTGAACACGTTCACGCCCGCCGACGCGCTTGGCGCGGGCGTCGATGGACACGAGCATGGCGACAACGACGCGATCTACTCGCCGACCAGCGTCGCCGCTATGAAAAGCGCCGGCTTCGGTGCGCTCACCTATCGGTTGCGCACCGAGCTCGGCGTCGAGACGTGGCACTGGAATCCTGTCGGCACATGGAGCGACGCCAACTCGCGGTGCGGATATTGGACATCGAGCGGCTCGTCGCCTCGTCTTGCGCCAGTGAGCAACGGATACCGCCTCCCGAGGCGTGGAAACACGATCGACCAGGCCAACGACGACAGCTATTCTCGCATCGACGACGGGGATCCAGCGACATTCTGGAAGAGCAATCCTTACCTCGACAAGCACTTCACTGGGGATGACAACACCCGTCACCCGCAGTGGGTGATTATCGACTTCGGCCACCCGGTGCTCGTCAACGAAATCCGAATCGCGTGGGACGCGCCGTATGCGACGGCGTTCAGCGTCGCAGCGTGGTCGAAGGGCGAGGACGCTCGCCTCGAAGGCATTGCGGACACCATGATCGATGGGACGTGGTCAACCGTCGCGAATGTGGCGGCAGGCAGCCGTCCCGTGTCGCGAGTTCCGTTCCCGCTCGTCAAGACGCGCTTCGTGCGCGTCACGCTCACGCAAAGCTCCGGCGATGGCAGACCCGCGCGCGACCCGCGCGATACGGTAGGCTATGCGATTCGCGAGATGCAAGTCGGCTACGCTGCTGCGGGGCGGCCGTTTGCCGACGCGATCCGGCACGGCAAGGCGTGCGCGTCGCAGACCGTCGTGATGACATCCTCGACCGATCCCTGGCACACTGTAGCCGATCTCGATTTGTCAATCGAACAACCGTCGTTCGACCGTGTCTACGCGAGCGGTCTGACCCAGGGAGCCCCGATGCTCGTTCCCGTCGCGGTGCTCTACGACACGCCCGATAACGCCGCCGCCGAACTGCGCTACCTACGCTCGCGCCGCTTACCCGTGACCGAAATCGAGCTGGGCGAGGAGCCCGACGGTCAGCTCTGCAGCCCCGAGGATTACGGGGCGCTATTTATCCAGTTTGCCGATTCGCTCAAGGCCGTCGATCCAACCGTCAAGCTCGGCGGGCCGTCGTTCCAGACCAACCTGCAAGGTTGGCCCTACTGGCCCGATACGCACGGTGAGAAATCGTGGATGAAGCGGTTCCTGGGATATCTTCGCGAGCACGGTCGCGCATCGGACTTCGCATTCTTCAGCTTCGAATGGTATCCGTTCGACAACATTTGCGGCGACTCCGCCCAGCAATTGACCGAGCAGCCGTCATGGCTGACCGACAGCCTGTCGGCGTGCGGAGTGCCGTCCAGCATCCCGATATATATGGCCGAGTACGGATACTCGGCTTATGCCGGGCAACCTGAAGTCGAGCTTTCGGGCGCGCTGATGAACACCGATATCGCGCTGTCGTTCCTCGCGCTTGGCGGTAAGCGCGCATACTACTACGGCTACGAACCCGCCGACCTGATCACCGAACTGAAAGCCTGTCCCACGTACGGCAACCTGGCGCTCTTCATTCAAGGCGACGATAACCGCATCGCCTACTCGCTTGCCACCTATCAGGCGGCGCGGCTTGTTACCCGGCAGTGGGTGACACCAGGCACGCTGCCGCATTCCGTTGTCGCCACGAGCGTCGTGGGCGCAGATGGACAGCCAGATGATCAGGTGAGCGGCTACAGCGTCATCCGTCCCGATACCGCTCTCAGCGTTATCCTGATCAACAAAGACCCGCATCGCGCTCGGATAATCAATGTCGCCGGCCAGTTGTCCGGCGAAATCGACGAGTTCCAATACTCGGCGAAACAGTACGTTTGGCATGCCGCCAAAGACCACGGGTACCCCAATCCAAATCTGCTGCCGGAACACGCTCGGCTGGAGCACGGCGACGCGATTCTGCTGCCGCCCTCGTCACTCACGCTTTTACGCGAGATTACCCGCTAGAAATCCTCCGGGACCCCATTGACACGTCAACCTCGGCGTGATATAGTGGTTCGTGTATTGGAAATCCATACTCGTGTTTGGTTTTAGCCCGAGGCAAATCCGATTTTCCATATCAGCTGACGCCGCCTATTCACTAGTTCTCGTCTCGGACCCTAACCCATGAAAATCCTCCTGCTCACAGCGGCACTCTGCGGTGCCTTAGCGCTCTCGGCTTCGCTCGCGCACGCGTCGGACACCAAACACGTCGACCTGCGCGGATTTGGCACGCTCGAAGTGACGCCTCGCAGCTTTCCAGTGGACCATGCGTCGTGGGTGACGTTCGCCGCGCAGGACGCCGCTCATGCCGCACTGTGCGGGTCGAAGTTCGTGGCCGACCTGCGGGGCTTTGGAGATATCAAACCCGTGGCAGACAGCGGTTTGCCGGGCATGGTGGTTACGCTTGACGGCGTCGCGTGGTGGCTCGTGGCCACACACGGCGCGACATGCGAGGTGCTTTGCGCGCGATCGCAAACCGCATTGGCATCGCTCGCGAAGCGATCACAGGCGACCGCATGGAAGCCAGTAGGCGACCGGGTCTATCCGCCATGGATGGACTGCATGGACAACGCCGCCCTCGGGTTCTGGTTTCTCGGCGGCGGCGTGCTGCCCAAGGATGTCAATGCCGACTTCAAATGGCTTGCCGAGAACGGTTTCGCCGGTTGCATGGCATCGGGGACCACCGAACATCGGCTGATCGCACCCGGTTTAGTCGATACCGGCGCCCTCGATTGGTATGGCGCGATGGCGAGCAAATACCACGTCAATTACCGCATGCTGCTCAACTGGACGATGCCGGATACACCGACTTCGGTGTGGAACCGGACACCGCTGCCGTATGTCCAGCCTGCCGACGGCGCGGTGCCGTACCCTGACATGGCCGCCGAGCGCCTACAAGGCTATGACGCGTTCGTTCCGATCCCCGCCGCCGACCCATATCGGCTCGACCTGCGAAAGCAGGTCGCCGCAAGGGCAACCGAAAACCCGTACTTCAGCGGCCACCACGGCACCGCCGAACTCGGCGGACAGACTCTGGTAGAGCTATCCCGCTACGCCGGCATGCCTTCGGCTGCCGATGCTTGGTACCAATACCTGCAGACCGAAATTGGCCTAACGCTCGCCCAAGCGGGCGTCCGATATCGCGGAAACGCGAAAGCTTTCGCGAGTTGGGCGGATGTCAAAGTCCCCGGCCTCAAGGACTTCACCGGCTGGGGCGAAGGCAGTCTCGACCTCGCGGGGACGTGGGACGGACATGCCGACCCCACCAAAGTCGGCGAGAGCGCGGAGTGGTTCGGCACCGGCGCACCCGCCGACTGGGTGCCCGTCAAGAGCAACGATGTGATGCTGCTGGAGTACTCCAACAATCCGACCGGCTATTGGCTACGGTGCTCAATCGATCTGACTGCCGATCAGGCAACTAAGCTGAAGTACCTACACATTGCCCGCACCAGCTGGCACGCCCTCGCCGGCGTTTCCGGGATGGCGGTTTACTTGAACGGCGTCAAGCTCAAAGACGAGACCGTCGAGCATCCCCTGTGGCCGGATCAGGACCAGTGCGTCGACCTCGGAGATGCCGCAAAGCCCGGTACGAACTCGCTCGTGTTCAAAGCTCGCGGCCCGCTGTCCTACGTTTTCCTCAGCCCCGTTGGCCGTTGGGCCTATCCGAGCGCCGATACACGTAAAAATCTGCTGTGGTACGATGCCGTCGACTTCACGGTTTCCTACAAGCTTAAGGCCGTCGAGGACAACCTAAAGGCGACGCGCCTCGGCGACCCGAATCGCCCGATCAAACTGATGGCGCCTTGGAACGTGATGGATCGCATTCCCGCGCTTTGCAACAAATACGGCGCGTACCCGCATGATACTGGCCAGGGGGCCGCGTGCTGGGGGCCATGGCTTGGCCGATACGTCACTTGGATGGGCATCCCGACCAGCAGCGAACCCGGTGGGCCAGCCAACACCCCGAACGACCTCCGTCAGCACATGACGTTCTTTCTAATGCTCGGTAACAGCATGGTTGACGAAGTCTTCCACGTCGACCTCTACAAAGATAAGCCCGACAACGCCAAGTGGATCGCCGACAACCGCGAAATGCTCCGCTGTATCGGCAAGCTGAATATGCCAGTTCCCGGTATCGGCGTCTTGCGCTCCCTTCGCTCCGTGCGACTCGGCTTTCAGGCCCCGTGGGGCAACGATGTCGCGCGCGGCGAAGCGCAAGCCGTCGGGCGGCAGGCGGACTACGTCGACCTGCCCGACTTCGCGAACGGCACCGCGAACGCGTTCAAGGTGATCGTCGACGACGGTACGGCAGTGCTGACCGAAGCCGATGTCGCGAACATCGAACGCTACGTGCGCCAGGGTGGCACCTTCGTAGCGTTCAATATCACCGGAATGCACACGCCCGGCACGCCCTACTCGTGGCCGATCAGCCGGCTCACCGGCCTCGCGGTCAAGAACCGCGACATCGGCAACAGCCCGATCTCATTCGACGAATCCGAAACGGTCTGGCCGACTCTGCGCGGCAAGAAGCTGAACGGGTGGGGGACATCGTTCGATTGGCTCAAGAACAACCTGGCGGGACCGGCCCTCGGCCAGACCGCCATCGATCCGTCCGTCAAGGTGATTGCCACATGGACCAACGCGCCCGCTGGCACGGGCAATATCGCGATCGCGTCGCGTAAGCTCGGGAAAGGCACCGTGCTCACCGTCGGCTCATCGTTCTGGCGCGGAGCGATGGACACCAACGGGCACTGGATCAGCAACGCCGAAAAGGCGCAGTATTTCGATGAGCTGATGAACTCTGTCGGAGTGCCTCGCGATAGCTGGGTCACCGGCGGTGACAACGTCAACCAAGAAGTCTGGGCGGAGCATTGGCGCAGCAAGAACGGCGTCTATGACGTCTATCCGGTCGCCCGCATCAATACGAACCATGACCAGCCGCCGCTGGCGGCTCAGATCAAACTGCGGGCCGATCGCCCGCTCGCAAAGGTCGTCGACCTCTCGGCCACCGGCCACCCTGAGCTCGCAACGTCCACCGATGCGACATCGTTCAGCCTGCCGCCCGTGCGCCTGGTTCCAATGGAGGCGCACGTGTACGCCGCGCCGCGACCCGACGTTGAAAACGCCGCCCTGTACTGGCTGGGCGTCCAGCAAGACCAGTGGCACGCGCTACCCGCAGTGGCCGCGAACGCGATCCCGCCTGCGCCGCCGCCTCCGTCTGACACGCTACCGCTCGCGGACGGTTGGCGTATGGCCGTCGGCCAGCCGGATACGGCGTGGACGGCGGCAGGGTTCAACGACGCCAAGTGGAAAACAGTGAAGCTGGGTACCTTCGCGACCCTTGGCCTCTCTGAGGATTCGGTAGCGCAGTTTCGCCACACGGTGAAGCTTCCGACATCGTGGCGCAACCAGCAGGTGAAGCTGGTTTTCGATGCTCCCTACTGGTTTTGGGGCGTCAAGCAGCGCGGTCGCCTGTGGATCAATGGGGAAGAGATCGCGAAGCCGATCCCAACTTGGAACACGGGAGCGTTCTCCGTTGACGTGACCAAGTACGCGGGCACCAGCAAGATCGCTGTGGCGCTCGAAGTCGATGGCACCGTGCACGGCAACGATAGGCAAGCCCGCCCTTCGGGCGTCAGCGGCACATTCTATCTAGCGGCATCGCCGCAACCGTTTAAGATCCAGCCCATCGAAGGTTGGCAAATCGCGACCGATGTCAACGTGCTCTCGCCGATCACTCCAGGCGTGAAGCAAAGTTACCGCTACCTACAGGCAACGTTCGCAGTCCCCGCGAACCAGCCCGCACAGCGCCTCTTCCTCGAATCTCCGCAGCCGCTCCGCTGGCTCGTGATCAACCAGCACGTCGTCGCGTGCCCCGACCCGATGAACGCGCTCGACATCTCGCACATGGTAAATATCGGCGGCGAAAACGTCATCCGCTGGATGCCGGAATGCCCTGAGGTCGAAAACCCTGTGCATACGTACACGCTCGCCGGTCCTGTCGCGCCGATGGCGCTGGTGTGGCGGGAGTAGGGCGGTGCGAGACAGGGTAGTCGCGGAGTGGTCGATCAGTCGTTAACTGGCTTGCCGCTCACTTCCGCCGCGAGCCGTTCCAGGTTTTGATCGTTTGCGGGAACGACGATGTGTTCGACGCGGCGCGCGATCTCTTCGTCTTCGAACAGTTGGGACCACCCGACGACGGTACCTGATTCCGTTGGCGTTAGCGTAATGGTCAGGCGGTAATGTGGCTTCGAAACGTGATGCACGACCAGCTTTCGCGGTGAATCGACTTCTTCGAAGACGATTTCGTTGGCGAAGTGCTTGCCGTCCGGCGAGAACATTGTGAGAGACCATCTGCCTCCGGTCTTAACCTCGCAAGTCGTGGACGTGTTCGTGAACCCTGTTGGTCCCCACCATCGCTCCAATCGCTCTGGAGCGCTAATTGCGGCGAAGATTTGTTCTGGTGTGACGGGAATTTCGCGAGACGTTTCGAATGGTGTCATAAGGATCTCCTAACTGACCGTGTTTTAGTGACGCGGGTTGCGCTTAGCCCCCGGTCCTATGTTGTCTTGTCGCCATTTCTGCGGTCGCCAATGACTCTCCTTCCTGAGGGCCCGCATTGCTGTTATTCAATCGGGATGTAAAGACCCCGCAGCTTGCTGCGTTACCTGTTTATCCGAAAGCGCCCTAAGGCGCTTATGAGTCTCTTCATCCGGTAAATA
>FSUB01000355.1_pt1 | contig 10702 bp, 9 predicted proteins | sample 1637331 | NCBI WGS metagenome assembly FSUB01 (sample SAMEA3914816, study PRJEB12502) | metagenome | biome: forest; material: soil | place: USA | collected 2011-09-16 | depth 0.3 m
ATTATTCAAGGTCGTTCTCCTCGGTCCGTAAAGTGTGGTTACTTCACAGATTCCGAGATTGGAGAACGACCAAACAATTTCCAACTCACGACTGGGGTTAACTTACAACCGTTACGACTAGCAAGGCTACAGCCATTCGCCATCCTCAACGCCATCGGGTATCGTATAGGCATATCACCTGCAATTTTCATTGCTTCCTGAAAGGGAAATCCTTGCCACTCTTCGCTGCTCTCGATATCGGTACGAACTCGGTCCGACTTGGCGTGATGGACATCAAGCCTGACGGCAGTTGGGCGACTATTGCCAACCAAAAAGAAGTGGTGCGGTTGGGAGAGGGCGAGTTTGTCGGAGGACACGCGCGATTGACCCAGGCGGCGATGGACCGGACCGTGCGGGTCTTGTCGCGGTTCGCGGATATCGCGATCGGCTATAAGGCCGAGGATGTTGTGGCGCTCGCCACGGCGGCGTCGCGCGAAGCCGAGAACCAAGAAGAGTTCGTCGACGCGATCCGCAATGCGACCAGCGGATACCTAGATGTGCGCGTCATTTCAGGTCACGAAGAGGCGCGGTTGATCTACCTCGGCATTCGGAGCGGCATTCACCTCGCCAAGGGCGAGAACGCCCTCTTTCTCGATATAGGAGGCGGCAGCTCCGAGCTGATCGTCGGGGATAGCGCCAACTACAAATTTCTCGACAGCCTTAAACTGGGCGCGATCCGAATGACCAACCTGTTTCTCGGCACGAGGACGGGGCCAGTCAGCCCCGCCATGTGGGCGAAGCTGCAGCGCCAAGTGCGCAGCACGCTCGCACCGGCGGCGCGCGAAATCGCCGCGCTTGGCTTTACGAAGATGTACGGCTCGTCGGGAACCATTATGAGCCTCGCCGAAGTAGTGGCGCGTCGGCAACGGCCCGCCGGAGACGCGCCGTCGACGTTGCGCAACTTCGAGCTGACTCTCCCAGATCTGCAGGCGATCACGCAGATGTTGTGCAAGATGACCGTCGAGGAGCGCCGAAAGGTACCCGGACTGTCGCCAGAGCGCGCCGACATCGTGGTGGGTGGCGCGGCAATCTTGCAAACGGTAATGGAAACTGTTGGAGCGCCGAGCATTCTCATCAGCGACCGGGGACTGCGAGAGGGGATCGTCGTCGACCACCTGATGCGCGAGGAGCCGCTACGCGCCAAGCTACAGGAAGAGAGCGTGCGCGAACGCTCGGTTTACGCGCTCGGGCGCAAGTGCAATGTCGACTTCGAGCACGCGAGCCATATCAAGGACCTTGCGCTGTCGTTGTTCGACCAGACATTCAAGCTCGGCTTGCACGACCTGACCGCATCGCGCGAACTCCTCGATTACGCGTCAGTGCTACACGATTGCGGATTTTTCGTGTCGCATACGAACCATCATCAGCATTCGTACTACTTGATCCGCAATTCGGAGCTGCTCGGCTTCAACGATATCGAAATCGAGATCATGGCGCAGATCGCGTTTTACCATCGCAAGTCCGCGCCGCGTAAGCGTCACCAGCAGTTCGCCCACCTGACCGAAAACCAACAGCGCGCTGTACGTATCCTCTCATGCTGTTTGCGCCTCGCCGAGGCTCTCGATAGGGGCCATTTGGCGACGGTTCTGGGTGTGAGGCTCGCGCAGAGACGCAAAGGCGGGCCGGTGGCGATGACGATCAGGACGGTCGCCAACGCCGATTCGTCGCTCGAAGTCTGGGCCGTCGAAGGACAGTCCGAGGTGTTCGACAAGGCCTTTGCGGTGCCGCTGGAGATTGTTCGCCCTGAAACGGCAGTCGCCCGCAGCTAGCGGCCCAGCTGTAGGAGAGGCTAGACCTTTACCGGGTCGCTGTCCGCGTCGATAATGTCCTCGTTTGCCTCTCTATCCTTGCCGTCCAGGATGCAGGTCACAGTCATATCGCCCATGACATTGATCGTAGTCCGGCACCTATCGAGGAACCAGTCAAGCGGGAGTAGGAGCGGGATGTACTCGATGGGCAGGTGAACGGCTGAAAAGACCGCGAGCATGGTGACGAGCCCGGCTTCCGGGATGCCGGCCGCGCCTACGGACGCGACGATGGCCATGACGACGACCACTAACTGCTGCTCAAGTCCGAGATGCATTCCGAGCGCCTGCGAAACGAACAGGGCTACCATTGCCTCGTAGAGCGCGGTACCGTCGTGGTTAAATGTGCCGCCAACCATCACTCCCATACTTGCCGACTCTTCCCGCACGCCAATCTTGTCCTTGACGCAGGCGTAGGTGATTGGCAGTGTCGCCGCCGAACTCGCAGTCGAGAACGCCATCGCGAACGCGTCTGTGGCGTTCTTGAGAAACATTCCTGGCCGAACCCACGATCCGAAACGCAGCCGGACGAGGTAGAAGACGACCTGCAGGCCCAAAGCGACCAAAACGGTGATCACGAAGCCGCCCATCGAAAGCAGCGGACCGACGCCGACGGTGCCGACCGTTCGTGCGACGACGGCGAAGACGGCGAGCGGGACAAGATCGAAAATCCAGTGCAGCATCACCATGACGACGCGGAAGCTCACATCGAGCACGCGCTCGATGCCGAGGTAGCCGGTCGCGCCCTCGGCACGTTGCTGCTGGCGCACCGTCCGCATCGCGAGGCCGAACGCCACTGCGAGGATGATAATCGAGATGATCTCGTTCTTTTGGAACGGGTCGACGAAGTTCGCCGGGATTTTGTCGAGGAAGTCGCTGGCGATATTGAACGGCTTGGCATCGACAGGGACCGTTGGCGGTGCGAAGTGCGCCCATTTCCCAGGCTGGATGATATTGACAACGAGCAAGCCGATCACGATGGCCGCTACCGTATTGCTTACCAAGAGAAACGCGAGCCTGCCGGCGGTTTTGCCGTTGACATCGGCTTTGAGGAGAGCGTGAGCGACTGCGATGAATATCAGTGGCGTCGCCAATAGTCGGAGGAGTTGAAGCACGATATCGCTGAACGGCTTTAAGGCCCTCGCATGCGGGCCCATCAGGTGACCCACAAAGATGCCAATTACGAGCGAAATGACAATTCGGACATAGAGCGGCGTGCGCCGATAGAGCGCGATTAGCCGGTTTGTGGATTCCGGCTCGATAACGTGCGGCAGTTCGTGGGCAGTGTTTTGGGCCGACATTGCGGTGCTCCTTTAGGTCGTGGCGTCGCTAGGGACCGGGCACGTGCCGCCGTTGGCTCGTTATGGTTGCTATGCTTTCATTATGCGCGATATCCTATTAATGCGAACACATATCTCTTGACACGCAATCTCCTATATAGTTGCACTCCGCAATTGTCGTGCAACCGACCATGCCTGCGACACTGCGCGCTCTTCAGCTTGACACGGTAGAGGGCAATAGGTACAATACCCCAACGGTCTCAGCTACTAGGGAGCAGACATTTTGCCAGATTCTTTATCTCATGACGAGCTCGAACAGATACGTCAGTATCTACAGGTTTTTGCAGGCAACTCGCTCGCCGAGCTTGAAATCAAGCAGCCAATCGGCGTCTCCGTGAAAGTCAGCGCGGCACCGGAGCCGACTGTCCCCGCGTCGATTTCCTATGCGCCGATGATGCAGACGGTCCCCGCGACCGAATCGACCCCCGTCGCTGAAGCGGCACCGGCTACAAAGCCGACTGGCCGGAACCCGAAAGCGATCGCGCTGGAGTCTCCGATGGTCGGAACGTTCTACCGCGCCCAAACTCCCGCTGACCCGCCATTCGCCAAAGACGGCGACATTATCACGGTGGGCCAAACGATCGGTTTGATCGAAGCGATGAAGGTTTACAGCGAAATCCCAGCCGAGCACTCCGGACGGGTGATCGAGATTTGTTCGACGAATGGTCAGCTAGTTCAGCTGGGACAGCCGTTGATGTATGTAGAGCCGATATGAAAGACACCATTAAAGTCGGCCTGATTGGCCTCGGCGTTGTCGGAAGCGGCACGGTTCGCGCGCTTCAGGACAATGCCGAGGCGATCGCGAGCAAAGTCGGCGCGCGCGTCGAAGTGGCGAAGGTCGCGGTTCGCGACTTATCGCGCCAGCGTAATGTCTCGCTCCCCGCAGGTGTTGTCACCGACCGCGTTGAAGACGTCATCGATAACCCCGAAATCGACATCGTGTGCGAGCTCATCGGGGGAGTGACACCCGCGCATGGCTTCGTCATGCGGGCGCTTGGGAACGGCAAATCGGTGGTAACCGCCAATAAAGAGATGATGGCGAAAGCCGGACACGATCTCCTGAAAATGGCCGAGACTAAGAAGAGCGATTTCCTGTTCGAAGGCAGCGTCGCTGGCGGCATTCCGATCATCCAGCCGCTCAAGCAGGCTCTCGCTGGAAACCGTGTTCGCGAGATCATGGGGATCGTTAACGGAACCACGAACTACATCCTCACCAAGATGGCGCGCGAAGGCGCTGATTTCGGGGATGTTCTCCTCGAAGCGCAGCAGCACGGCTACGCGGAAGCGGACCCGACGAGCGACATCGAGGGATACGACGCGCAGTACAAGATCGCCATCTTGGCCAGCATTGCCTTTAACTCGCGCGTCGATGTCAGCGACATCTTCGTCGAAGGCATCACCAAGATTTCCCTCAAGGACATGCAGCGCGCCGATCTACTCGGCTACGCGATCAAGCTCCTGGGCATCGGGCAAGCGGATGACGACGGCTTGCGCGTCCGCGTCCATCCGGCTCTACTGCTAAAGTCGCACCCGCTTGCAAGCGTAAACGATGTCTACAACGCCATCTTCGTGCGCGGCGTGCCTGTCGGCGACGTGATGTTCTACGGTCGCGGCGCAGGCGCTGGACCGACGGGCTCGGCGGTCGTTGGCGACATCATCGAGATCGGTCGCAATCTGGTGAGCGGCGCGTCGGGACGCTTGGGCTGCACGTGCTTCAACACGCGCCCGATGCTTCCCATGGCATCGCTGGCGACGAAGTATTACGTGCGCTTGACCGCCGTCGATAAGCCGAAGGTGCTGGCGAGCGTGGCGAACGTGTTCGGGGATTTCGACGTGAGCATCGAGAGCGTCGATCAGCGCGTTCAAGAAGATCGGTCGGCCGAGATCGTGCTCTTGACCCATCGGACAATCGAGCAGAATATGAAGTCGGCCCTGGATATCTTGAGCCGCATTTCAACTGTCGAGCGAGTTGACAACTGCATTAGGGTCGAGAACTAGCTTTTGGCGTCTAGCGCTGCCGCTTTGGCAGCGTCGTGGTCGGACAGGAACAGTGGTGCGGTACATCGTTGGTTCGTCGGATAGGCGTCGGGAGATGGCATGGTCGGCGTTGGTTGCGCCGCGCCCGGTCGTGATGCTATCGACGGTCAACGGCGACGGCGTTCCTAACATCGCGCCGTTCAGTTCCCTCGCGTGTCTGGCGAACGTGCCCCCGATGGTGGGGCTCTCGTTTGGCGAGCGCCAAAGCGGCGTCAAACAGACGCTGGCGAATATCTTGGCTAACGGCGAGTTTGTGGTCAATCTCGTCGCAAGCGGGATGCGCGACGCGATGATCGTAGCGGCGACACCGACTCCGGTTGCCGACGATTTCACGCGGCTGAGCCTGACGCCCGAGTCGATGGAGACCGTGAGCTGTTCGCGGATTGCCGAAAGCCCTGCGTCGCTTGCTTGTCGGCTGATCAAAACCATCGACCTTTCGCCTGCCAAGGTGACTTATGTGGTCGCCGAAGTGCTTGAGGTCGTCGTTGACGATGCGTTTGGGAGCAGCGGAGCCTTCGCGGCGTACGATGCCAACTTGGTTGCTAGCCTCGGAATCGAGGACTATGTCACGTTGCAAGGCGAACCATTCTGGCTTGCGCGCACATGGGACTAGGTGCTTGGTTCGGTATGCGCTGGACGAGGTCGCAACCAGACTGTAGTGCGTATGGATTGACACCTTCCGCCATTGATGGCGGCGGTTTCGGAGTGAATTGGTAGTTATGAGACGAGGAATTATTGAGACCTACCGGCAGTATTTGCCGGTCACGGACAGCACGCCGATCGTGTCGCTATGCGAGGGCAACACGCCGTTGATCGAAGCCCCACGACTCGCGGCGGCGATCGATCCCAATCTGCGGATATTCCTGAAGTACGAGGGGATGAACCCCACTGGCTCGTTCAAGGATCGCGGCATGACGATGGCGATCACCAAGGCGGTCGAGGAAGGCGCGAAAGCGGTCATGTGCGCTTCTACCGGCAACACGTCGGCTGCCGCCGCCGCATACGCCGCCCGCTCGGGCCTCGATTGCATCGTGCTCCTACCCGCCGGCGAGGTTGCGCTCGGCAAGCTTTCGCAAGCCCTGATCCATGGCGCGAAGGTGCTCGCCATCGACGGCAACTTCGACGACGCCCTTCGCCTCGTCCGCGAAATCTGCGCGCTCTATCCGATCACGCTGGTCAACTCGGTCAATCCGTACCGCATCGAAGGCCAGAAGACTGCGGCTTTCGAGATCGTCGACGAACTCGGAGCGGCCCCGGACTTCCATGCGATTCCGGTTGGCAATGCCGGCAACATCACCGCTTATTGGAAGGGATACAAAGAGTACAGCGCGCTCGGCAAGACGGCATTGCCGAAGATGATCGGGTTCCAGGCGGCGGGAGCCGCGCCAATCGTCGACGGCCATCCGATCCATGCGCCACACACGATCGCAACCGCGATTCGTATCGGCAACCCCGCTTCGTGGAAGACGGCGGAAGCCGCCCGCGACGAAAGCGGCGGACTGATCGACAAGGTGACCGACGAGGAGATCCTGGAAGCCTACGCCATGATGGCGAGTCTGGAAGGCGTCTTCTGCGAACCCGCCAGCGCCGCGTCGGTCGCGGGCGTGCGTAAACTCGCCGCGGCAGGCTATTTTACGGAACCGGCGACGATTGTCGCCACCTTGACCGGCCACGGCCTCAAGGATCCGGATCGAGTGATCAAGACGGTCGAACCGCCCGCGAAAGTCGCCGCGACAATCGACGCGGTCGTGTCCGCTCTCGGGTACTAGGCGGACTTACCTCACCCCCCGGCCCCCTCTCCTTGGAACGGACGAGGGGGAGGCGGACAGAAGAGAGGTTAGGTCACCGGTTGTTTCGCATCATCGCCACTGCCCGGTTCGCTATGAACTGGGCACCGTCGGTGCGGAATACGGCGCGCATTTGCACCCTAAGCGCCCGTTCCAGCGCGTCGCCCCATTTGCCTGCGATGAAGTCGGCTTCGGTCATTTCCACACGTCCGCCCCAGCGGTCCATGCCTGCCACGAGCGCGTCGTATTCGACGAAGTCGCGGCGGGGCAGGTGGACCTCGGGAACGCTGTTCCCGATGCAGTCGCTGACCGTTCCGTAGCCGATTTTCGAAATCATAGCATCGACCGACGCGACCGTGTTCGCGTAGTTCCACTCGGCGCGACTCAGCGTCGCGACATTCGCGACTGGCCCGTCTAGCGGATCGTACGTGACGAAACGCCAATCCGACAGCGCCTCGACATTCTCCCAGCCAATCTCCAGGCCCCATGTTCCCATGTACAGCAGGCCCGTATGCGGGGCGCTCTCGGCAGAAGTGCCCGCGAGGAGTGCGTTAAGGTGCCGGTCAAGGGCAGGACGCGAGGGCGTGCCGATTCGGCACGTCAGTGGCGCGATTTCGACGTTGGGAAATGTGGCGAGCGTCGTGGGCGTGTACATGTCCGACACGAGCGCGACAGTCGCAAGTGCGTACTGCGCTTCCATCTTCGCGATCATCGCGCGGTCGGCATCGGTCACGGCATAGGCTCGATAGATGTCGGTCCACGTGAAGTTCGACGCGGCAATAGACGGCACGCCGGCGACGTGGGCGGCTTCGAACGGAAAAGGCGCGATATCGGCGACGACGACGCCGACGCCGCGATCTTGCAGGAACTTCGCCTCGTCAGCGAGAACGGTCTCGTTACGTGCGGCAATGTTGGCGTACAAATCCAGCGTTTCGCGCTTCAGGATCGTAACACTGTCCGGCTGGATACAGCCGCAGTCGTATTCGGCGCGCACGTAGGTGAACGGTCGGTCGCCAAGCTCCTCCCGGAACAGCCGCTCTGGCGCGGTTGTTTTGAGGATGATCGGCACATCGCGCGGGAGTGCCTTGAGCACCTGGGCCGACCGAATCGCGTGGCCGTATCCGTGGCCGGTAACATAGTAGCAGAGTGTCATCAGAATAGTATAGCGCAATATGAAGGGTAGGGCAGCAAGCCGCATTGCAGCAATACGACTCTTTGTCTCTCCTTCCGAGGAGAGAAAGGGCCCCCCGCTTGCGGGGTAGAGAGGTCCGAAATGGCACCGTCCGTGCCGATCGTAAGGGGACGACGGCGAAAAAACTTGCCCCAGGATCAACCTGGTAACGAAAGGCAGAGATCACAATGAGCGGTTGCATAAAGTGGGATTCGGACAAACAGCTAAAGCTGTCGAAAATTGATCCTCAGGACCACGACGGCCTCACGGAGGTCCAGGCGCGGGAGAAGTTCAACGTGCTCAACGCGGAACTTGGCGAGCTACAGGACCTGATGTACGGCGCGAGGCTACATAGCGCTCTCGTGGTCTTGCAGGCGATGGACACTGGCGGCAAGGATGGCACGATCCGCAATGTAATGGGCGCGATCAATCCGCAAAGCTGCTTCGTCTCATCGTTCAAGAGTCCGTCGGCGACGGAGCTTGGTCACGACTTTCTGTGGCGTATCCACACTCAGACCCCCGAGCGGGGCTGCTTCGCGATCTTCAACCGCTCGCACTACGAAGACGTGCTCGTGGTACGTGTTCACAACTTGGTTCCGAAACCGGTCTGGAAGAAACGGTACCAGCAGATCGTCAACTTCGAGGAGCTACTCGCCGAGTCGAACACTATCGTCATGAAGTTCTTCCTCTACATCTCCAACGACGAGCAAGAGGCAAGGCTTCGAAAGAGAGAAGCGGATCCGAGCAAATCGTGGAAGCTCTCACCGGGCGACTGGAAGGAACGCGAGCTTTGGGGCGATTACATGGAAGCGTACGAGGACGCGATCTCGAAAACGTCGACCCCCACCACGCCGTGGTATATCGCGCCAGCGAACCACAAATGGTACCGCGACCTGATCGTGATGGAAGCGATCGTCAAGACGCTCCGCCCCTACAAAAAGGTCTGGCAAAGGCACCTCGTCGAGGTAGGTATCAAGGCCAAGGCCGAGCTAGAGGCGATGCGCGACGCGAGGATCGCGGCGGAGGCGAAAGCGGCATCAGGGAAGAAGGGCTAGGCGGACGGTGGAGGCGGCCAGGTATCGGATACGGTGGGAGTTGCTTCAACTTGACGTTCGGTCGAGTTCGCAGGCATAAGGTTTCGCATGCTCGTTGCCGCACCGATGGACAGGCAGCCCGCGCAAAATATCACGAGGTTTGCAACGGTAATCATAAATATGTGGCCTGGATCAATTTTCATGCGCCATATGAAAACGACCACAGCATTACCCGAAACGATTATTCCAATCCAGAAGTGGCAGGCTTGAGATAACGACATTGCGCGTCGAGTTAACTGCTTGACAAATGAAGCCAGGAACAATGATCCGCACGTAACTAGAAGTACAAGCCCAATGACGTGAAATCCTATTTGGTCAATGTCCCGGATGAAGTTCGAACCGTGTCGTGGAACTTGGTATGGACCAAACACGATAAGAAGTGCGCCAAGGAAACCATCCAACAGTGCCACTGCAAATACATATATACGATCAGGTATGGTTAAGCGCAACGACTCCAAATTATGACCCTCGTTAAGATCTGCAGCATCACGAATATCGCCGACGCGCTCGCGGCGGTCGGCGCCGGAGCCGATTATCTAGGCTTTATCGGCGTGCCGAACACGCCGCGCTACGTGACGCCCGAACGGTACCGGGAGATCGTCGCCGCGCTGCCGAGCGGCGTCGAACCGGTCGTCGTCGTGCGTCTCGCCCAGGACGGGCTGGCGTATGGCGCGCGTAACGTACAGTATTATGACGGCGATCCGTCGCTTTTACCCGCCGACATTCGGCGTATTCAGGTGCTGCGGCCGCGCAAGGCCGACGAACTCTCTCGCCTGCTCGCGGGTGTGCCCGATGACGCGTTCGCGGTGCTTATCGACGCGTTCCATCCCGACAAGCTAGGGGGGGCAGGGGAGGCGACCGATCTTGCGATCGCGTCGGAGGCGGTGCGGCTGTCTGCGGTGCCCGTCTTCCTCGCCGGCGGTCTGACGCCGGGGACCGTGGCGGCGGCAGTCGCGGCGGCAAAGCCGTACGCAGTGGATGTGTCCAGCGGCGTGGAGGAGCGACCAGGGAGGAAGGACGCCGCCAAGGTAGCCGCGTTTATCGGCGCGGCCAAACGCGCCGGGTGACGACAATTTCCATCTTGCGTCCGCTGGGTTTGGTAAGGTAAACTGAAGACTATGTCAAACCCCTTGGCCGTAGTCATTCCCGCAGGCGGTGGCGGAACGCGCCTTTGGCCGCGAAGCCGTCAAAAAACACCAAAACAGTTCCTCGATATCGTGACACCGGGGCGGTCCATGCTCCAGGATACGGCGGATCGGGTTTGCCCGAAGCTTATTTCGTCCGACCACCTTTATGTGATCACGAACCAGCGGCACGTGCCCATTGTGTGCGAACAGCTGAGTGAGACGCCGTCGCGCAATGTCATCGGCGAGCCAGTAGGCCGCGATTCCGCGCCCGCGATCGGACTGATGGCGGCGCTGATCGAAAA
>FSUB01000313.1_pt1 | contig 10691 bp, 5 predicted proteins | sample 1637331 | NCBI WGS metagenome assembly FSUB01 (sample SAMEA3914816, study PRJEB12502) | metagenome | biome: forest; material: soil | place: USA | collected 2011-09-16 | depth 0.3 m
GCTGGGGTCTAGGAGTTCGAAGAGCTTGGTCTGGTCTTCGAGGTTCGGGCAGGCCGGGTAGCCGAACGAATAGCGGCTGCCCTGGTAGCCGTGGGCGAAAAGTTTGGCGACATCGGGGTTGTCTTTGCCGGCGATGCCTAGCTCTTCACGGACGCGCTTGTGCCAGTACTCGGCGAGCGCCTCGGCGGTCTCGACCGAGAGGCCGTGGAGGTAGAGGTAGTCGCGGTACTCACCGGCGGCGTAAAGCTCCTTCTCTAGCTCCGACGCGCGGCGACCGACGGTCACCAGGTGGAACGCGGCGACATCGCGCTTGCCGCTTGAAAGCGGCGCGACGTAGTCGCTGAGGCAGAGGTGCTTGGGATCGTCGATCTGACGGGGGAAATGGTACCGGAGCCATTCGGTGGACGGGTCTTCAGGGCGATAAACGATCAAGTCGTTGCCGTCGGAATTAGCCGGATAGTAGCCGTAGACAACCGACGCCTGCAAGATATTCTCGCGGATGGCGCGCTCTTTCCACGCTTCGAAGATCGGAACGACTTCGTTTTGCGTGAACTCGGCGTACTCGTCTGGCGTGCGCGTGCCACGGCGGAACTGCCAGTGGCCGCGGAAGAGCATGTTCTTGTTGATGTACGGGAAAACATCGCGCAGGTCGATATCGGTGACCACCTTGCTGCCGTAAAACGGCGCGGCAGGGATGGCGACGTCTTGGGCGACGGTCGGCGAGGCCACGAACGTGAATGCGGCATCGTCGACGTGGTTCCAGAGGTTGGAGCGCCGTTCTTGCTCGGCGTCTACGGCGGCATCGTCCTCGGGTACGGGTTCGCTCGACGCTGGCTTTCCGGCGACGATCTCCTCGACGGTATAGCCCATGATGCGGTCCATCAGGTGCAGACCGTCGAACGCGTCCTGCGCGTAGAAGACTTTGCCATCGTAGACGCGTGTGAGGTCCTGCTCAACGTACTTGCGGGTCAGGGCCGCACCGCCGAGAATGACCGGGATATTGCTGAGCTTCTTTTCGTTGAGGAACTCAAGGTCTTCGCGCATCACAACTGTGCTCTTGACGAGGAGGCCTGAAAGGCCGATAGCGTCGGCGTGCGATTCCTCAACGGCTGCGATCACGTTCTGGATCGGCTGCTTGATGCCGATGTTGACGGTTGTGTAGCCGTTGTTGGTCAAGATGATGTCGACAAGGTTCTTGCCGATGTCGTGGACATCGCCCTTGACGGTGGCGAGTACGATCGTGCCTTTGGCGCCGGTGTCGGCCTTCTCCATGTGCGGCTCCAGGTACGCCACGCTCTTCTTCATCACTTCGGCGCTTTGGAGGACGAACGGTAGCTGCATCTGACCGGAGCCGAAGAGGTCGCCGACCACCTTCATGCCATCGAGCAGGAACGTGTTGACGATTTCTAGAGCCGGGTATTTGGTTAGAGCCTCCTCGAGCGACGCTTCCAGGCCGACCTTCTCGCCGTCGATAATGTAGCGGCCGAGTCGCTCTTCGATTGGGAGCGACGCGAGGCCCGCCGACGCGGCGGATTTCTTGATTTTGCCGGCTTCGCCCTCGAAATAGGACATTAGCACCTGCAACGGATCGTAGCCTTCGCTTCGCTCGTCGAAGACCAGCCGGCGAGCGGCTTCGGCCTGCTCGGCCGGAATGCGGCTAAGCGGCACGATCTTGGCGGCGTTGATAATGGCAGCATCGAGACCGGCTTCCATGGCGTAGTGCAGGAAGACCGAGTTCAGCACGACGCGGCAAGCGGGAGCGAGGCCGAACGAGCAGTTCGATACGCCGAGCACCGTGTGAACACCCGGCAGGTCGCGCTTAATCTGGCGAATCGCTTCGATGGTCGCGAGGCCGTCCTTGCGATATTCTTCCTGGCCGGTCGAAAGCGGGAAGGTGAGCGTGTCGAAGAAGATGTCTTCAGGCTTAATCCCGTACTCGTTTACGGCGACGTCGTAAAGTCGCTTCGCGACGCGCACCTTGCCTTCCGTGTCGTGCGGCTGGCCGCTCTCCTCGATGGTGAGCGCGACGACGCCTGCGCCGTAACGCTTGCAGACGGGAAGCACCTTCGCGATCTTGACACCGCCGTCTTCAAAGTTGATCGAGTTGACGAGGCACTTTCCGGGCAGGCGCTTGAGCGCCTCTTCATAGACGCGCTCGTCGGCGGAGTCGCTATCGACCATTACCGGGATTCGCAGCGACGCGAACCGTTCGGCGATAGGTTTGATGTCCTCGACGCGGTCGCGGCCGACATAGTCGACCGACAGGTCGAGGATGTGCGCCCCTTCTTTGAGCTGGTCTTCCCCCATTTTGGCCATACCATCGAGATCGCCTGCGAGCAGGAGGTCGCGGAACTTCTTGCTTCCGGTGGCGTTGGTGCGCTCGCCCATGATGAAGACGGAGTTCTCTTGCTCGTAAGGGATGTTGAAGTAAAGCGACGAGACCGACGGGATGTGCTCGATGGTCCGCTGCTTCGGCGCACGCGTCCCGACGCGATCCACCAGCGCTTTAATGTGCGCGGGAGTCGTGCCACAGCATCCGCCGACGATATTGACGCCAAGCTCTTCGACGAAACGGGCCTGCCACATCGCAAACTCGTCGGGTTGGAGCGGGAAATAGCTTCGACCGTCGCGAAGTTCGGGCAAGCCAGCGTTTGGGAGAACGGAAATGTACCGGTCGGTGTGGCGCGCGAACGTGCGAACGTGATCCGCAAGGCCGTCAGGGCCTTGCGCGCAGTTCATACCGAGCACGTCGACATTGAGCGCTTCTAGCGTTGTGATCGCGGTAAGCGTTTCGGTGCCGTGGAGCATGGTATTCATGCTCTCAACGGTGATCTGGCCCATGAGGGCGACGCGCTTCCCCGCAGCCGCCATAGCGTCGTTACACGCGATAAGCGCGGTCTTCATCTGGAGGATATCGAAGCAAGTCTCGACGAGCAGGGCATCGACGCCACCGTCGATCAAGGCTCGCGCCTGTAGCTCGTAGGCGGCTCGCATCTCGTCAAAGCCAATGTTGCCGAGGATGGGGCTCTTTGTGCCAGGTCCCATGCTGCCGATCACATAGCGCGGCTTGTCAGGGGTCGAAAAGTCGTTGCAAACCGACCGGGCAAGCTGCGCGGCCTTGAAGTTGAGTTCGTAGGCGCGGTCGCCTAGCCCGTTTTCGGCGAGCAGATACGGCACGCCGTTAAAGCTGTCGGTCTCGACGGCGTCGGCACCGACTTCGAGATACGATGCGTGGATCGCGGCGATAGCCGCCGGCTTGGTGTCCACGAGGATCTCGGTGCTATCGGGATAGCCCCCGAAATCGTCGGGCGTGAGCAAACCGGCGTCTTGTTGGGCAAAGATGCTGGTTCCCATTGCGCCATCGAAAAAGAGAACTCGCTCGCGTAATGCTGATAAAAAATCTGACTTCATTGTGCGTCCATTATACCCGTGAGGGCGAATGCCCATTTTGGGGTATCCGCGTTACTTCTACCTAATGATACCATAATGCATCAAGTTATCGTGATGTGTTGATATAATCATGGACTACATTGGTATTGAACTTTGACGCGAGGCGCATCGTCGGTAGGTGCAGTAGAGTGACGAAGCTATCGCGCCGCTCTTCCAACGTATACCACTCAGGAGAATCACAATGACAGTTTCCATAAAATCGGTCACACGTCGAGCGATCCAAGTCGCGTTCATGATTGCCGCGTTTGCGATTATTGAACTCGCCATGCCTCAAGTCGCCCATGCGAACGGGCACAAGGGCCTGAAGGCAGCCACTACGAAGTTTCACGGGAAGGTGACAGCGGTATCGGCAACGTCGATAACGCTTCACAGCAAGAAAACGAATACGGACGAGACGCTCGCAGTAACGCCGACGACGAAGGTCAAAGTCGAGAAGGTCGCGGCCGCGATCGGCGACGTGACCGTTGGCATGCACGCGGCAGTGGAGAGCGCGGACGGCAAGACTGCCGACGCGGTCCATGCCCACGCGAAGAAGGACAAGGTTAAAAGCAAAAATAAGTAACGGCGACGACGGACGTATCGGTCTATCACACCCTTCCTGGGCTACCAGGGAGGGTTTCGCTTGCGCGTCGCCGCTTAATCGTACCGCTCGACGATCATCGCCCATAGCCGCTTGTTTTCCTTCGTGAGGACGATCACGGCTTCAGATTGCCCTTTCAGCTTTAGCTGCTTTCGCACTTCCTCCGGCTCCAGCGGAAACCCGCGCTTCTTAACAACGACTTTGCCGATGTCTCGATTATTTAGCGCCTTCTGCAGCGTCTTGATGTGGAACGGAAAGCTTTCAAGAACCTTGTAGCGCACTCCTAAGGGAGTGGCTACGGGCAGCTCGCCCATGACATAGGCGATGTCGGCGTCGAGGAGCCAGCCGTCGACTGCGTCGGCGACGCGTCCGACGAGCCCGGCGCGTATCACTGCGGGATCGGGCTCGTATATGTAATCGCCAATCCGAGATTCGGTAACGGGGTACGTTTCCGGTCCGTCGACGCGTAGCGCGTCCGGCAAGAGAACGGCGGCAAGCTCGGCGTCTGTTCGGAACGCGCCAGTGCGCAAGAGCGCTTCCTTGCATTCCCCGTCCGCCGAGAGGAACTCGGTCGACGCGCCAATCGATGCCCCGAGGCCCCGGTCTACCGCGGGAGACAGCTTGGCCAATACAGACACAATGCCCTGAGCGGCGGCGGCGGATAGGAACGTCAGCGGAGGCATCAGATCGTCGGGGGCGACGATGCGCTTGCGCGCCCCGTCGCGGCGCGCGGGGTCGAAGAACGCGGCGGTGACGCCGTTAGGGAACGAGGCGGTAGTGACGTCGGCGGTGACGACGTCGACGAGGTGCGCCACGCCGAGGGCCGCGGCGTTCGCGCGCGCCATATGGGCGCGACCGGGGTCGCATTCGTAGGCAGTCACGCGGATACCCGCTTGGGCAAATCGGCAGGAGTCCGCGCCGATACCGGCACAGAGGTCGAGAACATGCGAGACGCCCGCGTTGGCGAGGATTCTGGCGTGGTACTCGGCACAGTCGTGCGACGACGCCATCTCGTAGCCGTCCCTGTCGAAATACATTTTGGCAGCATCGGTTCCAATCTTCGACGCCGCACGGCGACGAAGGTCCGCGATCTCCCAGGCGTGCGAAGCTTCCATGGCACTCGACTGCTTGCGCAGTCTTGTGATGGCGCGCAGCGTGTCGGTGCCGCTCGCAGCCAGCGATTCTGCTTCACGAATCAGGTCGATGCCAGTCCCTGATGTTAGAAATGTCACTTCCAACTCCGTATACATACCGGGTTTTGGTACTCTAGAGGCTGTTAGGCCTGATGCCGAGCACTCGAACTCCTATAATTCAAACCATATATTGGTGATATGACCCTGCATCTCAAAGTCGCTATGCAAACTGAACGTTTAGACCAGCTGTTTTCGCGTGTTACGGACATTCCAACACTGCCTGGCACTGTCTTGCGTGTCATGGATATGGTCGAAAATAGCGACTGCTCGGTAGCGGATGTCGCGAAGGTAATCGTGACGGACGCGCCCATTTCGGCCAAGGTGCTGAGATTAGCGAACTCGTCGTATTATGGGTTTCGCCAGAAGATTACTTCGATCCCCCAAGCGGCGTCGCTTCTTGGGTTACTCACACTGAAGAACACGTTGCTGTCCGCGTCGATCATCAAGGTTTATGCCGGCGCACGGGCCGGGATCGATCTCCCGGCGCTTTGGACGCATTCGTTCGCAGTGGCGACGGCGGCGAAGATGGTCGCCAAGGCGGTGCGGTATTCGAATAGCGAGCGAGCGTTTTCGGCGGGCTTGCTGCACGACGTCGGCAAGATCATTGTGTCACGGTACCTAAGAACCGAGCAGATTATGATCAGCGGTATCGTTAGGGACCAAAAAGTTTCGATCGCGGAGGCCGAGATGTTCGTTCTCGGTGTCAGCCACGGCGAAGTCGGGGCTTGGGTTTTGGAGAGCTGGCACCTGCCGCGATCCTTGGCGGAGGCGGTGCAGTTCCACCATCACCCTACCCGCTCGGAAACCAATTTCGATCTTTGCGGGATAGTCTACCTTGCCAACATTTTATCTCATCGCGCCGGACTCGGATCGGGCGGCGACGAGATTGACCGCGAAGTCGATCCTGCGGTCCTGCGCTACTTCGAACTCACGGAAGACGACCTTCGCGGATTGCAGGAAGATCTGACCGAAAGGCGCGGCGAAATCGCCTCGCTCGCAAGCGTATCGGCTACAGGGATGTAGTCGTCGCTGCGGAACACTTTTTACCTAACGCGGCAATCGCCGCACCGTACTCGTCCACCGTGGCGAATGTGCTCTCGACTGCCCGTAAAACGGCCAAAACATGACAACCGCAAATCCCGCTCAGGAAACCCAGTTCAAACTGGGAAAAAGCCCCTACTGGCTCACATTCAGCCAGGAGGAGTTCGGGCTCACGTCCGGCTGGCGCGTTGGCATCGTCCACGTCCCGCCCCGTGCGCGTAAGAAACGAAACGGCCTGCCGCTTCTCGAAGTTACCCCCCGGAAGCCTATCCTGTTAATTATGCTAGATGACGAGAGCTATCCTCTCTTCGTTAGCGAGTGGGAAAAGAAGCGCGGCGCGTTCGTGCTGCGCGGTCAGCGGCGCATGGGCAGCGAGGGCCGCGTGTGTACGTGGTCTGCCGAAATCACCCCGCGCAATTTTTATGGGTCGATCCAGCTTAACATGGATATCACTATCCGTGTCGAACCGCGCCCAACGACTCCCGTACGGATCAAGTTCTGCCTCCCGCTCAACATGACCGAGCCCATCGTCGCAACCTCGGAAGTCGCTACGATCCGCGAGGATCGCGCGCTGGTCGTTTGGGATGCGCCGACGCAGAATGCCGTCGCATTCGTGCCGCCTTGCGAGGCGCTGCTCACGGACATGTGGACCGAGAAGAACGAGTTCGTGGCGTTCTTTACCGAGAGCGTGATCGCTCCGAAAAAGACGCTTAAGATTTCGCTGAGCATCGGACAGGCGAAGACGGGGCGGCAAGTCAAGGAGATCCTGCTTGAGCATTACGCGACCACGCGACCGATGCTGCTTCCGCCAGAACAGGTTTGGGGGCTCACGCTTTGCCAAACTGCCGCGCAAGCGGTGATCAGCCATACGGACAAGGGCGCGTTCGAAGTTCGCGGCGCTGAGCGAGCTTACTTCCATGCGCCTGGGGCGTTCGAGTCCGGTCCTCCGCACGTCGCCGAGTTCTTCTCGGGCTATCCGCATTTCCCGGTAGACGCGTCTGACGCGCTCCTCGATTGGCATAAATTCGCATCCAGCGAAACCGTTGCCCGGATCGCGAAGCTGACGGCTCGCGGTGTGGCGTCCGATTTCCCAAACAGCCTAGCGACAGGCTATGGGGAGACGAACAAAGGCGCGTTTTGGGACAAGCAGTCGCTAAGCGGCGGACCTCGTGCGGGAACGTTCACCGGCTTCGACGATCAGCTCGCATTTTCGATTCTTTCGAATGCGCGTATTGCGCGCGCGCTGTTCGACATTTATGTCGCGTCTGGCGAAGACCTCTTCGCGACCATGGCGCTGAACGCTTGCCGGTGGATGCTGCTCCGACAGAATGTCGGTGGATATTTCGGCGGAGATCGCTACACCCTCGATGGCAAATGGGACGGGGGCAACAAGCTGGCTGGGGTCGAGGTCATCCCCGCGTTCTGCGGGGCTTTCCGCGCGACGAAGAACGAAGTGTTCATCCGAGCGGCATGGCGCACGGCTAACTATGTGATCGACGAAATGCTCGCCCACCATCCGGCGGTGCCGATCCTGCCAATGGAACGGGGAGCGTCGATCGACTCGGCAGTCGGGCTGGCGTCGGTCATCAAGTCGCTGCTCTATCTCGATGCCGAGGCTCCGAACAAGCGGCTCCGAGAGGCGATCCATTCCGTCGGAAATCGGTTCGTGAGCTTCCCGTTCAACCGTACGCGCGATCCCGAGTTCAACTACGACGAGCAGTGGGGCGGGCTGTACGAATGCGCGGAAGCGGCGTTCTGGCTCTATAACCTGGAGAGGCAGCCGCGCCAGCTGCAGCTGGCGATGTCCCTGATGCGCTCGGTACCGCCGTGCGCGCGGCGCGGGTGGCGCGCCATTCCGGCGTACACGACGACGATGATGACCCTGGCAGCGCAATTGAAGGACGCCAAGGTCGATCTGATCAACTCCACGATTAAAGTCGGCTGGCGGCTTTTCGAAGCCGACTCGGCGACACGGCAGTACATGCAGGTAGAGTCGGCCGACGAACCGGCCCTGGTGGATCACCTCGCCCTCGTGTGCAAAGGCGACGACACGGTGCTATTGATGGTCCTCTCGGACCGCCCGATCCATGCGGTCGACATCGTTAAGAACGGCCGCCGCCCCGTGCTTCGCGACTTGGTCACCAAGGAACTCGTGTCGGGGCCGGCTCGGCTTCACACCATGGCCCACCATGGCCAAGCTCGGTGCGGGCTCTTTACGATCAGTAAATAGACTGGGTTTACGCAAATCACCCTCCAGCGATCTCCAACAACCGCCATATAAGATATGGGTGCGGCTCCGTATTCGAGTTGATCGGATATCTGCACTCGTCTGATCGTTCCGCGCACTTCGCGAAACTGCCATGGTTGGAGATCGTCTGGCCCCATGCCACAGAACGCACGAAAACGCCAAATCGAAGAAGTCATCGTCGTCCCTGCGACGCAGCCATCTCACCTTACCCTGGTCGATTTCGATGCTCCAGCCCGACCGGTTCCCACTACGCGACGCAGCCCGCTTGCGATCGTGGCGGGTTCGTATGCGGGCCTTGTGTTGGTGGTTTGGGCCCTGGAGACGTTTATCGCAGAACGCACTCTGCTTACGACTATCCTCGCGTACACCGTGCAGGGCGTGTTCCTTTTGCCTAGCATCGTTCTGATGTTGGCATCCCTTTGGAAGCGTAACCGAAAGGCTGGCCTGTACTCGGTGCTGTCCGCCGTGTTCGTCGTGACGCTGTTAATGAAGCCGAACGTTGCCTTCGCCGCACCGATCATCGCAGGCACGCCCGTGCGCGTCATGCAATATAACGTCGACAAGTGGGAAAAGGGCGCACCGGAGATAGCATCCGCTATCCGCCAGGTTAATCCCGATGTCGTTTGCCTGGACGAAGCCGACAACTATTTCTATTCGCCCCAAGGCGCAACGCAGCTTCCCGAACTGATGCCTGAGTACCATTGGATCCACCAGGGTGAAAATATGATCGGGTCGAAGATGCCGATCATAGCGGCGCGCGACTACTCGATCACCCCGACCGATAAATGGCGTACGGTGGCGGCCGCCGACATCAAGACGCCGAGTGGGACAGTGACAGTCATGTCGACCCATCTCCTGGCCGTGGAGTGGACGAAGCCGCGCACGTGGCGCCATGTCAGCCTGGAGAGGCTCCGCGAAGTCGATAGCCTGGCATCGCTGACCGCAGGTCAACCCCACCGCTGGATTCTTGCAGGCGACCTCAACCTGCAGCCCGAAGGCATCGCTTACTCGAAGCTTGGAAAGATCGGCGTGAACGCGTTCGAGCAATCAGGTGTCGGATTCGGATACACAGCGCACGCTTCCCTGCCGTGCGCGCGTGTCGACCACATTCTGATCGCCAAGTCGTTATCGACGAACCGGACATGGGTGCCTTCCGACATCAGGGCATCAGACCATCTCCCGATCGTGTCCGAGGTGATCGTCCCGCCTAACCGATAAGCCACCTGCGCGTACGTCGCGCTTGCGGTTCCTTGGGTACAATCGGAGCGTGAACGAATTCTCCGATCCCCTGGCACTAATTCGGAACGCCACTCGCGGCACGGCTTACGACTCCAAATTGTGGCTGGTCGGCGGCTATGTGCGCGACAAGGTCCTTGGCCTACCCGCCAAGCAAGATATCGATATCGTGCTTGAAGACGATGCGCTCGCGCTCGCGCATTTCCTCTTCGACGCCGGTATCGCAGATCACTTTCCAGTCACCTATCCGCGCTTCGGGACGGCCATGGTCGCAATCGGCGGGCAGAATATCAAGATCGTCACCGCCCGCCGCGAGTCGTACGACGCGGAAAGCCGAAAGCCCTCATCCGTCACGGTGGCGACCATCGAAGAAGACGCCGCTCGGCGCGACTTCACAATAAACACGCTCATCGAGAATGTCCATACCGGCGAAATCGTGGACCCACTCGGGCGGGCATACGCCGACTTGGCCACACGGGTCATCCGGACTCCTCTCTCGTCGGAAGTCACGTTTCACGACGACCCGCTCCGTATGTTGCGTGCCGTTCGGTTTGCGACCCGGCTTGGTTTCGAGATCGAGGCTGAGACATGGCAGGCGATCATTGGTAACGCAGAGAGGCTCGCGCCGCCGACGGTGTCTGTGGAACGTATACGCGACGAGTTCGTCAAGACGCTCATGGCTGACAAGCCGTCGCGGGGATTGGAGCTGATGCGCACGTCCGGGCTGTTGGCCCAGTTCGCACCCGAACTGCTCGAAATGTACGGCTGTACGCAAAACGAGTTCCACGCCCATGCCGTTTGGGAGCATGTATTGCTAGCGGTCGATAACATGGTGCGCTTTGTTGCCGACGCGCCACAGAACCTTCGACTCGCCATCCTTTTTCACGACATCGGAAAACCGCGCACGAGGAGCGTCGGCTACGACGGGCGGATCCACTTCTAC
>FSUB01000297.1_pt1 | contig 10581 bp, 8 predicted proteins | sample 1637331 | NCBI WGS metagenome assembly FSUB01 (sample SAMEA3914816, study PRJEB12502) | metagenome | biome: forest; material: soil | place: USA | collected 2011-09-16 | depth 0.3 m
CTGCTCGACGGATGCAGTGGCCGTTATGGTCGTTGGCCCGATGTGCGCCTGAAGTATTTCGACTGCGTACTCGGCTGCTGAAACCCCGTGTTTCGCGGCTTCAATCTCCAAATGTTTCTCAACTCCTGGCGAGTCAATAACTAGCGACATCTTCGTAATCCTCCGCATTTAGCATGCGCGTCCGGATGCATCTCCGCAGTATAATCCCGACTGCTGTATATCTGGCACCTTGTAACGTGATAAAACTATACCGCGAATGAGGCGTCAAGCACCACGTTACCCCACCGCTTCGCGATCCAACTCCTCGACAAGCTGCCGTGCGTAGGTCAACATGAGTTCTTTACGCGGCTTGAGCGCCTCTTTGGTGTCGATGTAAGTCCCGAGCGCCGCGAGCGGGTCTAGCGACTCCTGCAGTAGTACTGCTCGGTCGCGCTGGTCCTCGCGCACGATCTCCTTGTGTGCGGCGACGACCATGAACGCTCCCGCGAGCGCGGCACGGATTTCCTTCTCGCGAAGGAGCGGCACGTCTTCCGACTTGATGCGGTAGTTGAGTTTGACGATCGACCGCGTGAGGTCATGTTTAGCGATCGCGCTCAGTACCATATCGGTCGGGTCGTTGGCACCGATCGTCGTATCTACGTCGATTTCTACAAACGGCCTTGTCGTCGTCTCGACGAACTTGTAATCGGCGTGTCCGCGCGAGATATCGGCGATTACGAAGCCTTTGGCCTCTTTGCGCTCGCCAAAGTCGATGCGCTCGATACTCCCGGCATAGATGATCGGTGGTTGAACGCCTGCATTCAAGTCCTGGAACTTATGGATATGTCCGAGAGCCACATAGTCGAACTCGGGGATGGCGAGTGCCCCCTTCGAGACCTGCGGTTCGTTGGTGAGATACGCCACCTGCGTTGTACTGATTTTGGCCGTCGATACGGTGAAGTGACCCATGAATACTGTTGGAAGAGTTGGTTCGTCGCCGCACTGCCTTACCAGGGATCGAATTGCCGATTCGTACTTCTCCTCGACGGCCTGCGTCGTCTCTTGTACCCCTTGTTCCGTGGTCTCGTCCTTCGTTAGCTGACTGCTCTTCGTGAGATATGGAAGCGCGGCAATTTGGGCAACATTGCCTTTGCTGGTTGCGATCCGCACTACCTGCGGACGATCCAGGACATGCAGCCTGTCACCCGAAAGCGCGCCGAAAATCTCGATCGAATTCGCGCGTCCGCGCGTGTTCGGGATATCATGGTTTCCAGCAAGCAATACGACCGGAATTCCTTTGTCGATCAGCAGTCTCAGACACGCCGCGAACTCGCGCTGGTGCGTCTGGTTTGGATCGCGGGTCTTGTACGCGTCGCCGGTAAACACTGCCAACTCGACCTCGGCCTCGATTGCGCGCTCGATCGCGTATAGCAACGCGTTGCGGAAGTCGACCAGCCGGCTGCTAAGCCCGGTTGCCGGGTCGTGGCGACCGTAATTTTCCACTCCGAAGTGGACATCCGAGAAGTGCATAACGCGAATCATGATTTCGAAAGCCTCAATGCGACATCGTCGCTCATATAGTACCCGCAAGCAATATTGTCAACGGAAATCCACATTGTTAAGGAAACCGGCTCTATCGTGTCGAATACGTAATCAGGTGCCGATCCTATTAGCCGGACTCGCTTTAAGCACAGACCATGACCCAACTGACACCAGAATCCGACCAGCCTGCATTTCAAATCGACGATCCTTCCGCCGCCAACCCCATCCCGCCAACAGATTCCGACCTCATTCCCGACGACCTCGCGGCTATGGCGCTCGCCCTCGCCGACGAAGGGCGATGGAGCGATGCGCTGGTCGCGTGGTCACACTACTTTAGCGTGTCCGATGGCACCGCCGAAGCGTACTACCAACTTGGCATCGCACTCCAGCACAACGAGCACCGCGAGCAATCGCTTGCGGCGTATCTGGAAGCGATCAATCGCATCCCCGATTTTGCGCTCGCGCATGCCAATGCCGGGTCGTTGTACCTGGACCTTGGAAAGACCGCGGAAGCGATCCACCATCTTTCGTCGGCGCTTCGAATTGCCCCCAAAATGTCATTCGCGAACAGCGCCATCGCCGCCGCTCACATGGAGCGGGGACAAGAGCTGCTCCGGTCGGGACAGATCGACGATGCGATCGCATCATACGTGGAGGCAGTCAAACGCGATAAATCGTCTGCGCGTGGTCACTATTTGCTCGGCGTCGCATACACGCGCAAGGGTAATGCCGCAAAGGCCATCGAGAGCTACCGCAAGGCCGTGGAAGCCGATCCCGAAAACCCACAAATGCATTATATGCTCGGTCTTGCCCTCGCAGGCAAGAAGCGCGACAAGGAAGCGATAGACGCCTACCAGCGGGCGATCGCACTTTCGCCGCTCGATGTGCGTACGCGCTACAACCTCGCGCATTCGTACATGCGCACCGATAACGTGACAGGGGCGATCAGCGAATTTCGGGCCGTCCTCAAGATCGACCCGGACGACGCCGAGACGCGATACCACCTCGGTCTCGCCCTGCTCAGGCACGGCGACCTCGATGCGTCTGCCGCTGAGTTGCGCACAGCCGCCGACCTTAAGCCTGGCGACACGCAGTCCGAGCGATTGCTCGGCGAGGTCCTCGCGAGGCGAGGGGACAGCGACGGGGCTGTCGACGTATGGTTGAGCCTGCTCGACAAGGAACCCGCGAACGCCGTGCTGCACTATAACGTTGGCGTGGCGTATGACAGCCAAGGGCAGACCGAAAACGCGATCAAGCATTACAAGCTTTCCCTAGAGCACGATCCCGTAAATGCGAGGACGATGAACAACCTCGGTTCAGCGCTTTCAAAAGTCGGCAAGGCAGACGATGCCATCCCTGTATACAAAGCGGCATTGCGTATCGACCCGTCCAATACGATGAGCTGTCTCAACCTTGGGCTTCTCTATCTCGATGCGGCACGGTACGAGGAGGCTATCAATGAGCTTCGCCTTGCTGTACGACTGGCACCAACCGACCCCATCGCGTCGGAGCGACTGGCAATCGCGCTTGAGCGCAGCGGCGATATGGATGGCGCCATCGAAGGTTACACGGAGGCCCTAAAGCTCAAGCCGCACGATATGATCATTCGTTGCAGTCTGAGCGGATGTTACGCGGCCCGGGCCGCCGAGTATCAGAAGCATCGTGAATACAACCTGGCTATTGAAAACTTCGAGAAGGCGGTGCATCTCGACCCGGAAAGCGCCGCATCGCGGCATAAGCTCGGCCTCTGCTATTGGGTCGCGGGCGATCTCAAGGCCGCCGTCCACGAGCTCCGTGTCGCTGTAAAGCTTCGCCCGGGCGAATCTGAGCCGCACAACCACCTTGGCGGCGTCTTGTCGGATCTCAGCCGACCCGCCGAGGCGGAAACCGCGTACCGCAACGCCATCCGGCTCAACCCGCGTTACGCGGACGCCTACAATAACCTCGCGGTGCTCTTGCTAGAATCCGGCAACATCGAAGAGGCAAAGCGCTATTTCCGGGAAGCGATCGACGCCAACGCTAACCTCGCGTCGGCGCATCGAAACTATGGCGAACTGCTGCGCCAGGAGGGCAAGCTCGACCACGCGTTCGCCCAGCTCCTCGAAGCCCTCCGGCTCTCTCCTGACGATCCTGGTACCCACCTCAACCTTGGCCTCGCGCTCCGAGATCGAGGCCTCATTGTCGCCGCGTGCAGCGAGTGGCAAGCCGCCGCCAACTTCGGTAGTGGGAACGTCGTCGCAGTCGCCAACCGGCTCCTTGGCGAGCTATCGATCGCAGTCGACTAGCCGAGCAAGGGACTCAGCGACACAAAAACACCCCCCGGCATGCCATATCTGCTGGGGGGCAGTATTACCTAACTTGCGGCTATTCGGGTTTGACCATTACCTTTTTAGGTTTGATCGCTTCCGATTTCGGCACTTTGAGCGTCAGGACGCCGTCCTTGAAGCTCGCCGTGATCTCGTCCGGCTTCACCGGAACGTTGAGAGTGAACGATCGCTGGAACGTGCCATACGACCGCTCCATTCGCACATAGTTCCCTTTGCGCTCTTCATCCTCGAACTTCTTCTCGCCCTTGATCGTGATGGTTTCCCCTGACATCTCAATGTCCAGGTCTTCGGGTTTGACACCCGGAACTTCCACACGCATGACGATTTCGTTTGTGTCCTCGGATACGTCGACTACAGGAGCCCACGCTGCGGTCATCATGCCTTCCTTGTGAGGATGGTGGGCAGCGACGCCGTAACTATCGTCGAAAAGCCGATTCATCTCACGCTGTAAGCGCGTGAGGTCCTCGAAGGGATCAAATCGTACAAGATTGTTTGCCATGATTCTCCTCCTATATATTTACTTCCCGTTGTGGACCGGAAACTAACAAGTATTTTAGACTGCCTCGACGACTACTTTCTTCGGCTTCGTCGCTTCGGATTTCGGTACGGTAACAGTCGGGACTCCGTCCTTAAACGACGCGCTGACCTTGTCCGGCTGGACAGGTACCTCGAGGCTGAAAATACGTTGGAGCGATCCGTAAGCTCGTTCGACGCGCACATAGCTCTTCTCGTTCGCTTCGTCGTCGAACTTCTTCTGACCCTTGAACGTAAGGGTGTCGCCCGATACCTCGATGTCGATATCTTCCTGTATCACGCCGGGGACTTCGACGCAAAGTACGATCTCATTCATGTTCTCGAAAACATCCACCGCCGAAACCCAGGTAGCTTGGCCTCCGTCGCCTCGCGCGGGCGCCCCTTAGCTGTCATCGAAAAGTCGGTTCATGTCGCGCTACGAGCGCGTGAGATCCTCAAAGGGGTCGAACCGAACAACGTTAGTTGCCATGATTCTCCTCCTTGTGTTGTTGTTGGTAGGCCCCAGGCGGCAAATCGAACTTTGCCGCCTGGGGGTTGAGGTTTTCGATGCCGCCGTAGGCAGGCCCGAAATTTGAGAGTTACCGTTACTCGCTCTTGAACTCGGCGTCGATCACGTCGTCGTGTCCGGCTGTCTGCTCGGCGTGCGACGTGTCCGCACCGGGCTGATGCCCGTTCGACTCGGCGCCAGGGGCACCGGCTTCCGCGCTCTGCTTGTACGCTGCTTCGCTCATCTTGTACGTCGCCTGCTCAAGGGCTTCGGTCGCCTTCTTGATGCGATCCGCATCGTCGGCATCAAGTGCCGACTGTAGGTCGGTAGACGCGGCCTCGACCGCCGCGCGGTCTTCGGCGGTTACGGCGGCGCCGAACTGCTCGAGAGTGCGCTTGGACGAGAAGATCAAAGCGTCGGCCCGGTTGCGGGTCTCGGCCTTTTCCTTAACTTTCGCGTCTTCCGCCGCATGCGCTTCCGCATCACGGATCATGCGCTCGACTTCGTCTTTGTTCAACGCGCCCGTGCCGCTGATGGTGATCCGCTGTTCGCGGCCCGTCGCCTTGTCCTTGGCGCTGACGTTAACGATGCCGTTCGCGTCGAGGTCGAACGTCACCTCGACCTGCGGAACGCCACGCGGTGCCGGCGGGATCTCGGTCAGTTGGAATCGTCCCAGAAGCTTGTTCTGCGACGCCACCGGGCGCTCGCCCTGGTAGACGACGACATCGACGGCAGTCTGGCCGTCGGCAGCCGTCGAGAACGTTTCGCTGGCGCGCTTCGGGATCGTCGTGTTTCGCGGGATGAGTACCGTAAGCACGTCGCCGAGAGTCTGGATACCGAGCGAAAGCGGGGTAACGTCGAGAAGGACGACGTCTTTGACCTCGCCGCCGAGAACGCCGGCCTGGATCGCCGCGCCGAGCGCAACCACTTCGTCCGGGTTCACCGACTTGTTCGGCTCTTTGCCGCCGCCGAGTTCCTTGACGAGGGCCTGAACCTGCGGCATGCGGGTCGAACCGCCGACAAGCACGATTTCGTCGATCTGCGCCGCGCTTATGTTCGCGTCCTTGAGCGCCTTGTTGAAAGGCTCGCGGGTTCGCTCCAGCAGGTCGCGGGTGAGCTCTTCGAACTTCGCTCGCGTCAACTTGACATCGAGGTGCTTCGGACCGTTCTGGTCGGCGGTGATAAACGGCAGGTTGACATCGGTTTCGAGGCGGCTCGAAAGCTCGATCTTCGCCTTTTCCGCAGCTTCGCGCAATCGCTGCATTGCCTGTCGGTCGGCCTTCAGGTCGATGCCTTCAGTCTTGCGGAACTCGTCGGCCACGAACGTTACGATACGTTGATCCCAGTCGTCGCCGCCGAGGTGGGTGTCGCCGGACGTTGAATGGACTTCGACGAGCCCTTCGCCGACTTCAAGGACGCTGACGTCGAAAGTGCCGCCGCCAAGGTCGTAAACGAGAATGTTTTCACTAGCCTTCTTCTCAAGTCCATAGGCCAGTGCCGCAGCCGTTGGCTCGTTGATGATGCGAAGCACTTCGAGGCCCGCGATCTGACCGGCGTTTTTGGTCGCCGTTCGCTGCGCGTCGTTGAAATAAGCCGGGACCGTGATAACCGCCTTGTCGACGGTTTCGCCAAGGAATGCTTCCGCATCGGCCTTGAGCTTCTGCAAAATCATCGCCGAAATCTCTTCGGGCGAGTAGTCCTTGCCATCGATCGACTTCTTGTTCACCGTACCGATCTCGCGCTTGATCGAGATCACCGTGCGGTCGGGATTGACGACCGCCTGCCGCTTAGCAGGCTGGCCGACGATTCGTTCGCCGGTCTTGGTGAAGCCGACGATACTCGGCGTCGTGTTCGCGCCTTCCGAGTTCGGAATGACTCGCGGTTCGCCGCCTTCGACGAAGGCGACTACCGAGTTAGTGGTTCCGAGGTCGATACCTACTGTTTTACCCATTGCTTCTTACTCCTTGCGCCCGGCTCTGGCCGGTCGCCGTACCAATAAATTCAATCCGTGATTAAGATTGCTTGTCGAATACTATTATCTTTATTGAGTGTGGTTGTGTCAATACATTGAACAAAAAACATTCGTAGTATGTTCCCGATGAGGCGATATTCGATTGGCTTGCCGCCTAACATACGAGGATATCGGTTTCGTGGCCGTTGGAGGAGGGCCGGCTCGGAGGCGTTACCCGCAAGCGCCGTGACGTCGTTGACTCTAACGGGCGAACGCCGAAGGCGATGCCGCGACGGCAATCGGCTCGATGGCTCGCTGTAGCAAGACGTGCGTGTTTGTCACATCGCCGGATGCATACTCGAAGCCGAAAAAGTCGACGATATTGCCAAGCTTTGGTTTCTGGTCGTAGGTGAGGTTTCGGCCCGTGAGTGCCGTGATGTGCCACTCGACGAGCGGCTGCTCGTCGTCGCCAGGGCGACCGACGGCACCCAGGAGGTGGTGCGGATCGACAAACCCGGCCGTCATCTGCGGGTCGTACGGTATCCAGTCTGCGACCGGGTACCAGACTTCGACCCAGGCGTGTGGAGTATTCGTCAATTTGATCGTGACATGTTGCGAACTTCCGGGAGCCGCCGGCACATCCATCTGCGACTCGATCGTGTACCCGCTCACGCAGCGTGCCGGGATGCCCGCAGCGCGCGCCAACGCGCAGAACAGGTACGCGTATCCCCGACACTGCGCTACTCGCGCCTTATATGTGCCGATCGCATCGAGGACCGACGGCGCCTTGAGTGAAAACGAGACGTTGCCGAACACCCACGCCGCAATCGCCTGAGTCGCCGACGCCTCATCCTTCGCGCCGCTTACCAGTGCCTTACCGGTTTGAGCGATCTGAGGATCGTCGCTTTCGACGAGCGACGAGGGCTTTAAGTAGGGGAGAATTTCGTCGGGGATGTAGCTTAACGGATACCCGGCGCTTGGCAGCGACCGATCCATGTCGGTGATCACGACCACGGAGTTGACGTTCAGCGTGATGACGACGTCGCCAGACGCAGGGGTATCGAACTCGACCGCTCGGTAGCTATTTCCCGTCGGGTCGCTTATCGTCGTTATGCGCGTCGCCGCCGGCGACGACTTGACGACGACGCTGTCAATATTCTGCGACCACCCGGAAAGCGCCACATCCTTCGGCATCGGCACATTCACCACGAGGTTTTCGACGCCGACGGGGACATGGACCGTGATCGTGCTAGAGTAGTCGCAAACCGTCCGGGCAGACCCCTTGAGCGTGACGACGCTCGACGGCGTCGAAGCCGACGTCGCGCCTAGACCTGGGAGGCAGTAGCAGCAAATTGCGAGCAACACGCGAATGGGAATACGCATAGGTCAAGTAACCGACGTCGGGCTACCTGATTATACGCCGAATCGCGTTGGCGCGTTTCACGTTCGTTATCGGAGCCACCTGCAACCGTTGCAATACGCAGGCCGCATTGCCTGCTGACGACGCGCCCACGGCGTCATCTCCGCTTACGCCCGAAATCTACTGGCAGAGCATCGCTCGTGGACGTGCCCGCAGATGTCATCTGGTCCGTAGACCGCGCCAACAGAACGTGATCGGTTGTCGCGTTGCCACTCGCATATCGTATGCCGAGCGAGTCGACGACATTCGCCGTCTTTTGGGTCTCGTCGAATGACATCGCACCTGTCAAATCGCCGTAGTACACCCAGCTCAGTAGCCGGTGCTCCTCGTCGCCAGGAGGCGTGACGTTCGCGAGGATGTGGTGCGTGTCCACCCACCCGGACGTCATCTGCGGGTCGTAAGGCATCCATCCCGCGCCTGGAAACCAAACTTCCAGCCATGTGTGCGCCGTATCGTAAAGCGTGATCGTCATCGACTTGGAGCCGTCTGGCGATGTCGGTATATCCATATCGGTGTCGAACGTGTAGCCGTTTACGCTCCTTGCGGGTATCCCCGCAGCCCGCGCCAGCGCGATGAACAGGTTTGCGTAGCCCTTGCAGCGCGCCGTCTTGGTCTTGTACGCTGTTCGGGCGTCGAGCAACCGGGGAGCCTGCATCGAGTAGTTCATCCTGCTGAACACCCACATCGCTATATTGTTGACAGCCCACGACTCATCGGTCGCTCCGCTGACGAGTCGCGCCGACAGCGCCGAAAGAGTAGGGTCGTCTGATTCCACCAGCTTAGATGGCTTTATGTAGGCTTTCGCTTCGTCGCTCACGTTCTTCAGCGGAAATCCAACACGCGGTATCGTCGGTGCTAGGTCTGCGACCGTCGTCGTGCTGATCTTTAAACTCACGCTGATATTGCCCCACTTGGGATGGTCAAAGGTGAGCACCTTGAACGTGTTGCCCACGGCATCCGTGGTATCGGCAACGGAATTCGCCGAAGGCACCGACGTCACGCTCGCCCCGGTGATCGTCTGGCTCCATCCCGTCCGTTGTACCGTCGACGCAACTGGGACCTTGACGGTTAGCGTATCGATTCCGCCGGGAACATGCAGCACGGTGGATGTTGCAAAGTCGTACGACGACTTGCTCACGCCTTTGACGCCGATCGCGCACGAAGGGATGCTGGCGATTGACGGGGCATTCGCCCCGAGGACGGCGCAAACCGCAACGACGTAAACGGGTAAGGCTCTGAATGACATACGACCGTGACTCCTTGTAACATGACCGACGACAACGTGTATATTATACAGCCATCGAAACGCAAGGCATTCCGCCAAACCGATAATCGTCGCCCGCTGCGCCAACGCAGCCGTTGCCCTGTTGCTTCTTGGCGAAAGGCTTGACAATCATCGGAGCCGCCGGGTAGCATATCCTTCGGTCGGCAACGGGGCGTAGCGCAGCTTGGTAGCGCACTTGTATGGGGTACAAGGGGTCGCAGGTTCAAATCCTGTCGCCCCGACCAAATCATTAGAAACATCGCTCGTTTCTAAAACAACAGCATAAGTTTTGCTCGAAAAGCTCTGGGAAGATTCCTGGAGCTTTTTATGTTCATGGCTAACGGCCCTGAACAATTTCGACTCCCGTGCATTCAAGGGGACGTTATGCGGAAAGCAATCACGCGCCGCACTTTCCTGGCGCAAGGGCTCGTAGCCGGGTCGACCATGGCCGTGTCCGCGAGCGCCCTGGGCGTCGGTATCGGAGCCACCGCCCAGGGTGCAGGCGATTCCGCTCCATCGCGCCGCAACGGTGTCGACAAGCTGGAAGCGCGCTATGACGATCTCCTCGACATCCCCGTATATCAGCTCAAAGTCCAGCGGCACTGGCTCCCTGACAGCCATGCGTACTGATCGCGTACCTGCCTACCCTCGTTGACGTGAAGCCCGTCTCACTGGCCGATCCATCGCCGTTTTCGTCGGAGTACGCGTCCCAGAAATCGCCGTCGTGAAACCGTAAACAAGCATTTCTGCCGCACGGAAAATAGTCCCGTAAATACATCGAAATAGGTGTTATGTTTTTGATAGGAATGGGTACATGAAACAAGCGCACATCAGATAGGATCAGTGCGTCTCGTGGGTTTTCGATTCCGTGTTTTCGCGAAAGGAGCTCGGTATGAACACCTTACTAGATCGTATATCGGTCAAGAAACTCGGTACTCCCGACGATACCCGCACCTTCGATAAAGGTCAAATGGAAGTCTTCCAATTCGAACAAGGCGTGATCGGCGTCGCTACATTCCAACCCGGCTGGAAGTGGTCCGAATCCCTCAAACATGTTGTGGGCACCCCGACATGCGA
>FSUB01000350.1_pt1 | contig 10549 bp, 7 predicted proteins | sample 1637331 | NCBI WGS metagenome assembly FSUB01 (sample SAMEA3914816, study PRJEB12502) | metagenome | biome: forest; material: soil | place: USA | collected 2011-09-16 | depth 0.3 m
CTTTGATATCGAGCACCATCACGCAACGAGGTTGTGTCCCGCCGAATCCTTGCGGGTCGACGCCGGGCGGGTTCGAGAAGCCGAGCGCGTCGAGCGCTTCGACGGCGTCGTGGTTGTCGCTTGGGACTGCCGGATCGATTTTAAGGAACGCGGCACCATTGGCTTTGGCGCGGGTTTGAATTGCGTCGATAAGCTGCTTGAGCGTGGCGCGATCGGCCCAGTCGGCCATGAGCGGGCCGCGGGGCGCGTAGTAGAACGGACCAACTACCGGGAGGGCGCGTCGAAGTAATAAAGCTCCGGCTTTGATGGTGCCCGTTTCGTCCTTCGCTGCGAGGCAGATGGGCGTCCAGTTGTTGCCTTCGCCTTTCACCTGTCCCCATTCCCAGGCTTGGAGGACATCGCCGTATGGATTTTCGGCTACAAAGGCGTTCCAGTCGTCGCGGTCGGAAGCGGTCAATTCTATGATCTTCATGCCGCAACAGTGTACCCGCACGCCAATCCAAACAGCATTGTGGAAAGTGTTACACGCACTTGCGCGATCAGGCTCAAAGTGGTAATCTGTCACTGTCGCGACGCCGATGCTCGCATATTGACCGGGAAATGTAGTCTGCATCGCAGATACAAGCGACAATAACGTGAAATAGTGACGATTGAAGGGTTGCGATTTGGACGCTGCTGTCCGATACTCTTATCGTGGCCAAAATAATATTCGCTTTATATGCAAGTTTCTATGTTACGTGAACTGCGATAAACGGGCAAAATGCTAAAAGGCTTTCGGCCAATCAGATATCGTTCGCCCCTGCAGCCTCCCAATATAACGATGCAAGACGAAGTTGAGAACGACAAGCTAGAAGAGCCCTCGATAGTAGCGCAAAGCACGGCCATTGGCCGCGTAGAGGCCGCGCTCATTGTCGCGACTATCTTCCTGGCAATCATAGCGACGGTTGGCTGCAGCCTTGGCGGTCGGTATGGCGACGTCAACCGGCGCGCCCAGGCGAGCGTCGAACGCCTCGTTGGCATTGCCTATCGAATGCGCGCGATCTCTGTCGAGACCGTCGATAAGGGTGGGGTGACCATGTCGTCCCGACGCCGACTGGCGACGTGTGAGGAGCAAGCGCAGACTCAGATCGATACGCTCGAACACATGCCGATGTCTAACGACATGCTGCGTGCAGTTTCCCGAAGCTATGCGACGGTGCGTGCGTCAGTCGACCTCACATTCAACGATCTTTCCTCAGGCCGCGCCTACGTGGCCACACGAGCCGACTCAGACCGCATGCAAAAGGCTTACGAGCTCTTTAACGGCGTGGCTACGCAAGCCACGTCGGCATTTGACGATGCGGCGACTATTGCTGCAAATGTCACCCTGACGGTTTCCATTATCGCATTGGTCGTGATCGTTCTTGGCCTTGGCTACCTGTTGAAGAGCTTCGACCGACGTCTGGCTGACGCGGCCATGCTCGCGTCCGAGCGTCGTTCGCTTCGCAGCAATGAGGCGCGCTTCCATTCGCTGGTCGCGAACGCCACCGACATCATTCTGATCCTCGATCGCGCCGGTATCGCACGGTATGTCAGCCCGGCCACCAACAAGGTGCTCGGAATACCGAATTCGTCGCTCACCGGGACGAAACTTTACAACATCGTGCATCACGACGATGTCAATCATGCTCGGAACATCATGGACCAGGCCGCGTCGAGCCCCTCTGTGAATGTGACGAGCGAGCTTCGGTTGTTACATCAGAACGGTTCCTGGAGGCATGTCGAAGTCATCCTCATTAACCAGCTTAGTCAGCCGGAAATATCGGGAATAATCGCGACGTTGCGCGATATCACCGAGCGCAAGGAGTTCGAAGAGCAGCTTACCCACCACGCGTTCCATGACGCTCTTACGGGACTCCCGAATCGGGCCCTGTTCCTCGACCGTCTCAGCCTCGCACTATCGAGGACGGCGCGCCACGAGAACCCCGTCGCGATCGCGTTTATCGACCTCGACAACTTTAAGGTGGTCAACGACAGCTTGGGCCACCAAGCGGGCGACCGAATGCTGCTGGAAGTGACAGAGCGAATTAAGTCGTGCCTGAGGCCCGACGACACCCTTGCTCGCCTCGGGGGAGACGAGTTCGTAATCCTGATCGAAAACGCCGCAGGTTCGGCGGCGCAGATGGTTGCCGAGAGGATCGTCAAGGTTCTCGACGAGCCGATCTATATCGAGCACCAGGCGTGCTTCACGTCGGCGAGTATCGGAATCGCGATGAGCGAGAACAGCGAGGATATCCCGCAGTTCCTGTTGCGCGACGCCGACACGGCGATGTACGCCGCCAAAACCAGCGGCAAGGGCAAGTTCTCGATATTTGACAGGAGCATGAGCGTCAAGGCATCGGAGCGCCTCGAATTCGAAAGCGAACTGCGCACCGCACTCGAGCGCAAGGAGATCGTGGTCTATTACCAGCCGATCGTTTCGCTCGAAGACGAGCACATGATCGGCCTCGAAGCGCTGATGCGCTGGAACCACCCGAAACGGGGCATCGTTTCCCCGGTCAAGTTCATCCCGGTTGCCGAAGACACGGGCCTCATCATTCAGCTTGGCGAATATGTGTTGATCGAAGCCTGTCGCCAACTCAAGCACTGGCAGGACACGTATCCTTCGAATCCGCCTCTGAAGATGAGCATCAACCTGTCGCCGCGCCAGTTCCAGCTGCCCGACATCGTCGACGATGTCAGGGCGGCGATCCGCCGGTTTGGCTTGGATCCGAGAGACATCAAGCTGGAGATCACCGAAAGCGTGACGGTTGCCGACCCGGAGAAGACTTGCCGCAAGCTCGAACAGCTCAAGGCGATTGGCGTGCTCCTAGCAATCGACGATTTCTGCACTGGCTATTCGTCGATGACGTACCTGAAGTCGTTTCCGATCGACACGATCAAGATCGACCGGTCGTTCGTCAGCCGCCTCGGCAACGGGGTCGAGGACGATGCGATCGTCGAGGCGATCATCACGCTCGCGAAGACAATGCGCCTCGACATCACTGGCGAGGGCATTGAGACGCCCGACCAGCTTCACCGCTTGCAGGCGCTCGGATGCGATCTTGGCCAGGGATACCTGTTCGCCAAGCCGCTGACGGCGTCCGATGTGACCGACATCTTGTCGCGCACGACTAAGTCGGGACTGGTGCTAACAGAATACGCGGCATAGGGCGCGTGCCGTTCGGATTTGTGCTAAAATTAGCCACAATGCGTCCATCCCTGATCTCCCTTCTTGCCTGCCCTGACTGCGCCGCCGACCTCGTTCTGCGCTCCGGTGCCGTCTACGAGCTCGACGACATCGAAGAAGCTACGCTAGAATGCCTCGCCTGCGGACGAACGTTTCCTGTTCAGCAAGGTATCCTCCGCGCCATGCCGTCGACATTGCTCGCCGAGCAAGAGAGCGAGATTCGCGCCCGCGACGAGCAAGTGGCGCAATACGATGGCATGTGGTACCTCAACCTCTTTGGCCTCGTCGAAATCCCGATGACGCTTCGCCGACTTTCGCCCAACCGGGCGCACGTGCTTCTGGAAGGTGGCGCTGGGACAGGCCGGATGACACCGCACCTCGCCGAACGAGTCAAAGACCTCGTGTCCGTGGATTTCTCATTCGAATCCCTGCGAGCCAACCGTGCAAAGCTGCTCGCGGCGAGCGTCGACAATGTCGACTTGGTGCAGGCCGACCTGTGCAACCTCCCATTCCGGCGGGGCGTCTTCGATCGCGTGCTATCGTGCCAGGTGATTGAGCACATTCCCGGCCCCGAGGCGCGCGGCAAGGCTGTAGCCTGCCTGTCGCGCGTTGCGCGCAAGGGTGCTACGGTCGTGATCTCGGCGTATCAGCATTCGCTATTTACGCGTGAGAAGGAAGGCCAGCACGACGGCGGAATCCCGTTCTTTCGATTCACTCGCGCCGAGTTCCGTGATTTGCTCGGGACGAGAATGCGGGTAAATTCCGTCACAGGGAAGCTGATGTACCTTTTTCTCGCACACTGCACCGCTGACGGCGCTTAGCCGGTTGCGATTCGGGAAACAATACCAACCATGGGAACAGCATACACGCCAGGTCTAACCGTCAGTCCGCATACCACCATCCGTCGAACTCGCCGCTTGCCGCTTAAGGGCGAGGTGCTAGTCAATGTGGGCGACGACGTGCAGCCGGATGCGCTTGTTGCGCGAGCCGCCCTTCCTGGGATCATGCAGTCCGTAAAGGTCGCGGGGCAACTCGGCATCGAACCGGACGAGCTCGAAGGCGCGCTCAAGGTTAAGATCGGCGACGCGGTTGTCAAGGACCAGGTGCTCGCAGAGACGAAGGCGTTTTTCGGCTTCTTCAAATCGGATTCCAAGTCCCCGGTTACCGGGACTGTTGAGACGATATCGAATGCCACCGGGAGCGTCGGCATTCGGCAGGCACCAACGCCGATAAATCTGACGGCTTACATCGCCGGAAAGATCGCGAGCACGATCGAGGGCGAGGGCGTGATTGTCGAAACCGAAGGAGCCCTCGTACAGGGCATTTTCGGCGTCGGCGGCGAACGGGTGGGAACCATCCACGTTGTTGGCAAGTCGGCCTCCGATGTGCTCGACGCGGCGCAGATCACGGCGGATCTCGCTGGTAAGCTTGTCGTTGCGGGCGGCGGCGTGACGGGTGACGCGCTCCGAAAGGCGTCGGAAGTCGGAGCCGCTGGCATCATCGCCGGTGGGATTATCGACAAAGACCTGATCGCGTTCCTCGGTTACGACATTGGAGTCGCTATCACGGGCCACGAGAACATCAATATCACCGTGCTCGTTACCGAGGGATTTGGGATGATCCCGATGGCGCAGCGGACGTTCGATTTGCTCAAGTCGCTCGAAGGGCAAACCGGCTCGATCAACGGAGCGACGCAGATTCGCGCTGGCGTCATCCGGCCTGAAGTTATCGTGCCGCATGCCGTCACTACTATGAAAGCGGCGGGCCACGAGTCGTTCGAACTCGCGCTTGGTGCAGCCATCCGAGTGATTCGCGAGCCTTACTTCGGTATTCTCGGCCAGGTGACCAAGCTTCCGCCCGAACTGACTGTAATCGATTCTGGCGCTACCGTTCGGGTGCTGGAAGCCAAGCTCGCCGACGGTCGGGCCGTGATTGTGCCGCGCGCGAACGTTGAGATTGTAGCCGGGTAGGGCGGCATTGACCTTTACTCGCTTGCCTGGTTAAGCGTCATTTGTAGTGCTCCTTTCACGAGTTGTTCCTTGTGGAGAGCGACCCGCAATTCCCCTGAAATATTCGCTTGACAGGCTCGGGTCGTCGTGATACAATACGATTGTTTCAAAATTGAAACACTTAATTTGTCAGGCGACCAATATGAGCACAGCGGAAACAACCACAAAGAAATACGTTTCGCGTCGCCGCCACCTTGAAGAGATCGAAGCGGACATCCGCGACCGAATTTCGTCAGGCAAGTGGACTTCTGGGATGATGATCCCGAGCCGCCGCGACCTCGCTCGCGAATACTGCGTCGACCTCAACGTCGTTCAGCGCGCCCTCTCCTCCCTGATCGCAGATAAAACCCTAGTCGCGGGTGTCGGTCGCGGAACATTCGTCGCCGAGCTCAGCGCTACGGCATTACGGAGCGTTGCCCCCGTTGCTTCGAGCGAGCCCCCTATCGAGCGATCATCGATCGTTTCGAACGTCGCCGCGACCGTCGGTGTGGTCGCGACAATGTGGGCCTACAATCAGTCGACTCGCGAACCGCACGACAACTGGCCAGCCGCGATGCTGCATGCGTTCGAGTGGGGTATGGCGTCGATGCCGCATGTTACTGTGAAGTTCAAGAACGCTAAGAGCGAGCTTTACGGAAGCGGAGTCGCGGAGCTTTTGGCGGAAGGCATCGATGCTTTGGCTTTGATCATGCCGAGCCAGGAAACGGTAGCCGAAGTCGAGATTCTTGCCGAGAGAACCGGCCTTCCAGTGGTACTCATCCGTGAAGAGGGCGACAACGTCGGCGGTTTGCCGTCGGTGTTCTACGACGGCGAATACGCTGGTTTTCAGGCAGCCCAGCATCTTGTGCAGCGCGGATACGACAACATCTCCTTCTACAATCCGTTTGCGGAAGCCTGGTGGACCGAGACGCGGCGTTTCGGTGTCGAGGCCGCGCTCCGTAAAGCCGGAAAATCGCTCGTGGCGGGGCGGGATCTGGGCGACCGGCCGCAAGCCGGAGAGGTCGATCAGCGCGAAGCTGGTCGCGAGGCCGGAGCGTCGTTCCTTGCGAACCGATTGGAGTCGTGTGGTATCGTGGCCGTCAACGACCATGCGGGGCATGGCCTGCTCGATGCCGCCGCGGCTATGGGATTGACTGCCGGTCGAGATTTCGGCCTGATCGGTTTCGACGATTTGTCGGAATCGCGGGTTATGGATATGACTAGTTTGCATCCGCCGCTCGACGCGATGGGTGCAGAAGCGGCGAAGCTGTTGCAGAACAGCATGGCGGGCATTCGGACGACGACGGAAGTCCGGTTGCGATCTCATCTCGTTTCGCGATCATCTACGCAATCCTTACGCAGTGTGGCAGTAAAGCCTCGGTTGGTCCAATGGACCGGATCGAGCATAGGAGTATAAACATCATGAAACCGAAAGCGGCCTTCACTTTAATCGAGCTTCTCGTAGTTATAGCCATCATAGCGATTCTCGCAGCTATCCTCTTCCCCGTGTTCGCGACGGCCCGCGACAAGGCGCGCGGGATCGCGTGCGCCAGCAACGAAAAGCAGATGGGGCTGGCGATGGTTCAGTATATGCAGGACTACGACGAAACGAGCATCTGCGGTACGAGCGAGTCGTTTGGCGCGACGTTTTACCAGTACTTCGCCGGGTTAGGCTGGTCGGCGCAGATCTATCCCTACGTGAAAGCCAAAAAGGGCTTCGTCTGCCCTAGCGACCCGACAGTCAACAATCAGGATATCTGCTCGTATGCGCTCAACTTGAACACGGCCTACGACAACAAGGCGAACCGACCGGGCATCGCGATTTCGAAGTTCACCGCACCTAGCCGTACCGTGGCGCTGTTCGAAGTACGCGGCAATACGATGCAGGACCTCTCGTCAACGACAACGGCGTTTGGCAGCGGTGGCAAAGGATCGGTCGTCGGCAACGGATTGAACCGCCTCAACGACACCGACCAGCAGGTAAATACGCAGACGGCGGCTCGCTGTACAGTCGGCTATCTCGGCGACACGGGAGCGACGACGTGCGGCGTAAATGGCGCGGCTGTGCCACTCAACGACGGTCCCGAGGGCCGGCACAACCTGGGCGCGAACTATATCTTCATGGACGGTCACGTCAAGTTCTTGCTTGGCAGCGTGGTTTCTCCCGGTGCGACAGCGTCGACGAACTCGACGGACGCGGCGACCGGCGGCTATGCCGCTGGCACCGAGGCACCGGGTGGTCGATGGTCGGCGACGTTCAGCACGCTCTAATTCGCGGCTATAGTTGACAATTCGGGCTAGTCAGATGAAGGGTACTCACTGATGAAAAAGCAATTTGGCTTCACTTTGATTGAGCTTCTCGTCGTTATCGCGATCATCTCGATTCTCGCGGCTATTCTCTTCCCCGTGTTCGCGACGGCGCGGGAGAAGGCGCGGCAGTCAAGTTGCGCAAGCAACATGAAGCAGCTCGGGATCGCGTTCTTGCAGTACGAGAACGATTACGACGAGATGACGGTGCCGGGCTATTTTAGCAACAACCGATGCTCTTGGTCGGCACCCGGCATCGGATGGGCCGGTTTCGTATTTCCCTACGTAAAGTCACTGCGGGTTTACACCTGCCCCGACGACCCTACTAAAGCAACCGGAAGCCCGTCCAGCTATACGGTGCTTTCGTACTCGTATAACTCCAATGCCGCCGAACTCACGTATGGTGGTTTGTGTAGCGCAGGGGTCCTAATCTCCAAGTTTACCTCGCCTAGCCGCACGATCAATTTAGCGGAGATTCAGAACGAATCGCAGGTGCAAGTGACGAACCCCCTTGAAGCGTTCTCTGGTGGATACGCGTCTGCGACAGGGAACGGCGGCTGGCTTTGCACCAGCTACTCGGGTTGCCAGATCACGCCCGCTTACTACGCGACTGGTTACCTTGGCGATCTCGGAGCTACCACGGGTGGGAACGCCAATGCTGGATACCGCAACAACGGACCCGACGGGGTCCATTCGGGCGGCGCGAACTACATGATGATCGACGGTCACGTCAAGTGGCTGCTCGGTAGCACCGTCGCGCCTGGGTCGGATGCGGCGTCGACGTCGGCTGACGTCGTCGGCGGTGCGGCTGCGGGCGTCGATTCGACGAACAAGCGATGGCTTGCAACGTTTAGCAAGTACTAGGAGTTCCACGGCCATGCGCAAACCACTCAAAGTGAGCCGAGCGTTCACGCTGATCGAGCTCCTAGTCGTTATCGCGATCATTTCGATTCTCGCGGCTGTTCTCTTTCCGGTGTTCGCCACCGCACGCGAAAAGGCGCGGCAGACGCAGTGCTCGAGCAATGCTAAGCAGCTTTCCTTGGCGTGGATTCAGTATGTGCAGGACTACGACGAACTCGTTCCCTGCGGCGCCCCGATGACAATCCCCAATGGCGGCATCATGATGCACGGGCTCGCTTGGGGCTCGCAGTTGTACCCGTACGTGAAATCTAAAGGCGTATACACCTGTCCTGACGACGATACAAAGGTAACGGGAAGCAAGACCGAGTGCTCCTATGCCATGAACACAAATACCGCAGTCAACATCAACAGCGGTTATCGTATCGGCAACGTGGCATCGACATTCCTCGCGCCAGCAATGAGCGTGCTGCTGTTCGAATCGAAAGGCGCGATCGTCAACGACATCACGACGGTCTACTATAGCAACGTCGCGCTTCAGCAGGGGTATGAAGCCGGCAACTACTACAGTGGCAACTGGGGCACGCCCGTTGGCAATGGCTATTGGGTGTTCGACAACACTCAACAGGGCAGCCGCGCGTTCCTCGCAACCGTTTGCCAGACAGGTTGGATCGGCAACCTTGGAGCCACCAGCTGTGCGGCGTACGACGGGGTGGGTAGCTATGTTTTCGCTCCTGGAGGCGGCAACGGCGTTTACACCGGCAGTGCCAGCCAGGATGGCGTCCATAGCGGCGGATCAGTGTACGCTTTCTGCGACGGCCACGTGAAGTGGCTCAAGGGCACGGCCGTATCGGCCGGGGCCACGGCGCTCACGCAGACCGCCGACGAAGACGATACCGGCAAATACGCCGCAGGCACTCAATCGACAAATACCAAGTGGGCGGGCACGTTTAGTATCCGCTGAAAGGCTCGTTCATGTTTATGCAAGACCAGCGTCGCGGCGCAGCCGTAGCGCGCTCCGTTCATGCCGCAACCGTGTGCGTTGCGGCTCTCCTCTCCCTCGCTTCTATCTCGTTCGCTGCTACACCCTATGACCCGACATTGACTGCCGCCGACCTCGACGGCACGACGTTCCATGCCTATGTCGATGGAGCAGAGGGTACGGATTCCCCAAACAAGGACGGCATCGGCGCTCTCCTGTGGACGACATCGACGCATCCGAATTGGTCTGGCGTATCGTTTGGTGAAACCAAGACTTTAGGCGCGCGTTACTTGCGCGTCGGGTTCTCCAAGCCAGTCGCCGTCGGGAGTGTTCTTGTACGCGGCGGCGGCGCTTTGAGCGTGCTCAAGAGCACGGCGGTCTATCCGGGCAAGCTTGCCGTGGATTCCGACTGGATCCCCGCAAACCGCGCCGATGTCGGTATGGACTCGCAGAAAGAAGCCGGCCGCGAAGACTTCGCGCTTTGGGTCCTTCCACCTGGGACGACCACCCGCGCGCTTCGCTTTTCACATACTCCTGCGATAACCGATCAAGTCTATAGCGGTTGGATCGGCGGGATTTCCGTCCTTTCGGGCCGCTACGCAAACGTGGCCGAGACGGCGATCGCGAAGTCGAGATCGAACGGCGAGAAGGCGAATCGCCTCAACAACGGCACCAATGACGGCACGTGGGGCGCATGGGACAACATTTCCCAGACGCCGCCGACGGAGAACGTCTCGCCCGAACATCCTGAGTGGGTGACCCTGACATGGCCCGCGCCGGTCAAGCTATGCGGCTTATCGCTACTGTGGGCCGGTTTTGGCGGTGGCGACGTTCAGACGTGCGCGGGACCTGCCGACCGCAATCCGGCGGACGCAACCGAAGCCGATTGGCAGCCGGTGACAACGCTCAAGGGGATCGCTAACGGTTACCCTTACCAGTTCTGGCCGAATTGGGTCGATTTCGGAACAACGGTCACCACGCGGTCGATCCGAATTCGAATGACGTCGGTTTCCCAAGAGGGACACCCGCACCTTGTTGGTCGCACGCAGGGTGGCAAACGCGTCTGGCTGGGCGAAGTCGTTGCGTTGCAGCCGCTCGCCGCTGGACCTATGCCCGCACTCGTCGCCGTGGCTCCGCCTCCGGTCTCGCAAACCCACTCTCCGATTCCGATACGGTTTACCCTCGCGGCACCGGGATATGTCACCC
>FSUB01000264.1_pt1 | contig 10298 bp, 5 predicted proteins | sample 1637331 | NCBI WGS metagenome assembly FSUB01 (sample SAMEA3914816, study PRJEB12502) | metagenome | biome: forest; material: soil | place: USA | collected 2011-09-16 | depth 0.3 m
AGCCAAGCCGGGATGGGCGGCGCAGGGGAAACCGATGCGACGATTTTGCGAACCTCGATCGTCTGACCCGCACCGGCAGCATCCGACGTGACCAAGATGCCCGCAACTCCGCCCGGACTCGCTTTCGAACCCGACCGCTTGTCGTTGCCGTCCCACGGCTTCTCGGCGGCAAACGGCACGCGGATCACCGCCGTCGCGCCAGGTGCGACAACGGCTTCGCCGGTCGGCGCGTCGTGCGGCAAGACCGACGGCACGTTCGCCAGTGTGCAGAGCACGTGCACGGGCTGCGCGCCCGGATTGGCGACGGTTACCTCAAGCTGATCGGCGGCCGTCACGTCCCACACCGACGACTCCGGTGCCTTGACCAGCATGCCTGACGGCTTGTAGGCAGGCGCCGCTTGGAACGTCACCTTCGCGGCCCCTGGCGCAAGTGCCGTCGTCGCCATATGCGCGTCAAGACGCGCCGGGTCGAAGCCCGCGCCGAAATCGGCGAGCAAGCCACCGACGGGCTTGACGTGCTCCACAAAGTTCGCCGGCTTTTGGCCAGGCTTGCCGCTGGCACGAAGCGCGGTTATGCGAAACGAAGCGTCCACTTTCAGTTTGCCGGTAAATAGGAGCACCTGCGAAACCTTGTTCGGGTCGAGCGCATAGCCGACGCCGCCGAACGAGTATCCGAAAACCGCCTTGATCGTCCCGGTCTTGCCCGGCGCGATCGATGTACGATCCATGTTCCAAGGGCTGCCGTGCCAGTCGCCGGGGTTATCGACGCGGATGAATAGCCCAAGCGGTTCGGTGCCTGTGTTGGTCACGTCGGCGTCGACTTCACCGCAACCGGTGAGGTCCCATGCGGGACCGTCGGGCTTGATCGCCACACCTGGAGAGCCTTTGGCTCCTACGGTGCAGGTGACTTCGAGTGCCTTACCTGTCGGCCCGTCGACCACCTTGAACGACGACCCTTCGGTCGAGTTGGGCGCGATTCGCGATTCGACCCCCGGCGCGCCGAAATCGATCATTGGCTTATCGGCGCGCGCGACTCCGCCCGTGAAGGCGGCGAGGGCGAGCGACACCGTGATTGCAGATACCGTGACATTGAAACGCATAGTGGTTACCTTACTTCGCGCCGTAGCGCCGTTTGTACATTTCCGAAGCCGTTGCCCGCGACCCGGCGATGAGTTCGGGGTACGGAGTATCGACTGCGCTCACAAATCCGATGTTCCCGTTCTCGCCGTCCATGCTGCGACCAAGCAGCGGTTCGTCGACATACTGGAACCAATGGCACCCGACGAAGCGGGGATCGTCGAGCGCGGACTCGACGTACTTCTGGTACGCCTCTCCGCGCTTCGTCTGACTGCTCACGGGGATCAGCCCGCCCTGGAACATGCCGCGATCAAACGCACCGAAGTGGAACTCGCCGATCAAGATCGGCGCATCGACGCCGTCGAGGATGCTCCACTGCTTGGAATCGATCCCCATGGCATACGTGTCGAAGCTGACCACGTCGGCGACTTCGGCACACGCCTTGACGATTTCCGGCGTGCGGCCAGCGTACTTGCAGCCGAGATAGAGGTGGTTGGGGTCCGCTTGGCGCAACCCGTTCTTAACGGCCGTGTAGTACTTCCGCGCGTAGGCATATTCGAACGCGCTGAAGTCTGCCTGCTGCGCCTCGGGCCAATTCGCTTTGACTTTAAGCGACGGGGCCAAATCGTCCCACGACGCGAACGTAGTCTTCCATGCGTCGTTAAGATTGCCGATGTCGGCGTATTTGGCTTTGAGCTGATCGACGAAAGCCTGCTTGGCGGGCGATTTGTCGAGCGCCATTTTCAATGTCGAAAGCGGCACCGAATAGTGGCTCGCCGTCGGCGTATCTCCGTTGCCCCACGGCTGCTCGTTCGACGCGAAGTAGCCGAGGCAATATGGATCGTCTTTGGATGTCGCCGCCTGCGCGCTTGCCGCGCCCGTCACTGCGGCTTTGAACTTCGGGTCATACGGATCGTCAAGTGGCCCACCGCCAGTCATTATCGACGCGTGCCCGCCACCGGGCCAGATTATGCACGTGTACGGAACCTTGCCGTTCGCGTTGAGATCCCAGGTCGAAAACGCCCCGATCGTGTTGAGACCCCACGACATCAGACGCGCTAATGTGACTGTCTTCCAAGAGGTTGCATAGTCAGCACCATACTTGCGTTCGAGGTTCGCGCCATAGAAGTCGACCGCGTCGGCCTCTTTGACCGGCCCCGAGTAGATCTGCGTCGTGTGCTTGACGTGCCTCGCCAGCACGGGATCCGACGCGGGCAGCGCGGCGTACATCGCCTCACGCCCCGTGATATTGCAGCCGGAACTCGCGCCTACTGTCGTCGCGCCGGTCGAGAAGAACAGGTGGCCGTCGGGATCGACGAACGACCACTTGCCCTGATACTTCTCCGTTCGGAAAAAGCCCGTCGCCTTGAGCGTCGGACCGGCGGCCCAGCCGCCGTATTTGTCCCAACTCGACGGCGCCGGATGCGCATTGAGGTCGGTCGCCTCGGCTTGCGCCTGGGTCGCCATATCAGCCAGCGACGACACTTTCCCCGGCCAGGTCTGCCGGGTGTACTGCCCGTAGACATCGACGAGCTTGGTCAGGTCCTGCTTTTCGCCCGGGACGGTGCGGAAACTATCGACGAGGAGCGTCTTGTTTTCCGTTGGCCGCACCAGGAATATCTGGAACGACGTGATGTGGCCGATGTTGAACGATCCACCGCCCCTTGAGCCGACGCTCATCCCGCTGCCGCTGCTCGGCAGGCCAACCATGCCTACCGATGCCGGATCGACGCCGAACGGTATCTCGTACGTCTTGGTCGCCCCAGCGTCGATAACGGAGTTGCCGCTACGATTGACGCTGCCGTCGTCGATCCGCGTGTAGAACCCGATTGGCTGCGTCCCCGGATTTGTCACGTCGAACTGGATGCCAGAGCAACCTCGCAGATCGAGGGGTTGCGCGTAATTGAACGCGACGTTCGGGTAGACAGCGGGCTGAAACTCCATCTTGAGCGCTTTGGCGCCGTCCGTCGCTCCCGACCCTGCCACCACAGTCGCCGTGGCGCTGCTGCCTACCGGCGCGGGCGATTCGGTCGCGCTCTCAAAGCTCAGCAGCGTCTTGCTGTCCGTCTTGAGCGCAATCGGCGGAAGCGGCGGCACGAGACGAATGTTGTCGATAATGAGCGTTCGCGCGACCGGTGGCTTGACGACGAAGAAATTTACAAGCACGATATGACTGGGATCGAACGGCGAACCCGACGCGGGTCCCGTGTCCCGCATCAGCGTGTATCCCGGGATGCTGCTCATATCGGCGGCGTTGACGTCGACATTGAACGGCATGAGGTACGTCGCGGTTTTGCCCGCTGCGATTCGGCCCGCGTTGGTACGGCTGTGCGACGATCCGTCGGACCCAGGCACGTCGTCGATCCGCAGCGCGAAGCTGATCGGCTCCGTCCCGGGGTTCGTGACATCGAACGCGACCCCGCCGCCAAGGTCCCAGTCATACGCCGTCGTCGGCTGGAGCGTGACTCCGGGATAGCTGGCGGGCGGGTTAAACGTCACCTGCAACGCCTTCGCGCCATCGGTCGCGCCAGTCGCGACAAGCTCCCCGGACGCGAAGTTGTATTTCGCACACGTGAGATCGGCATCGGTCTCGAACGACGTTATCGGTATCGTTTGCGGGGCGGCGACGGCAGTTGCCGAGGCGAGCGCGAGGAGTGCGCTTGCGAGAGCCGGCGTTTTGGGGAATATCATGCGGGTCGATCCTTGGACGGCGAACGGGGCTTGTGGTACGCGCCGCTCGGGCGAGCGGCGCGTCTGATCGAGGAGTTGTAGGTCTATTGCGCCGAGAATGTTACCGCGAAGCCATTTCCGACCCCGAGTTGCGAAGTCGATACCGGGAATTTGGCAGCGCTATTGCAGCCAGTCGAATACTGGTCGCACGACGACACCTTCGCCCATGGGAGGAATTTGACGTGACCGTCGGCGAGCAAGTAGTTAGTGCTGGCATCGCCCGGTGAGTTGAACATGTGGCGATGCGTGGCGATGGGGCTATCGACATTGGCACTTCCCGCAGCGCCGCCGCCGCCCAGGCTCGTATAGCGTCGGTCCATACTGTCTACCGGCGCATAGCTACCTACGACCGCGCTGGCCGCTGTGATGGGAAACTGGAGCAGGCTCGTCTTGTTGACCTGTGCGGACGTAAATCCAAAGCCACCGTCTCCCGGCGTGCCCACAACACCGTATACCAAGGAACCTTCATAGAGCAGCACCGTGCTCGCCGACGCCACAAGACCGCTCATCGGGCAAGGCTGACCATCGCTTGGACCCGTCGCCTTGTAACCGCCAATACTCGTGTTCGGTGGCGTAGCCACACTGTATAACGGGTATGCTGCTTCCGTATACGAGACCACAGGCATGGTGACGGTAGAGATCTTCTTGCTTGACGCCACATCGTCGGGACACAGATACAAAGCTGGCGTCTTAACATAAGGGTAGATCTGAGTCGCCCAGCCGGAACCGTTGACTGGCGTCACTATAGACCCACCCGACGACCAGGTGATCGAACTCGCAGACGGGAAATACTCGTCGTAATCTTGAACGTACTGTAAGTACGCAAGGCCGAGTTGCTTCAAGTTTGACGAACAGCTTGTCTGCCGCGCTTTTTCACGAGCAGTAGCGAATACCGGAAAAAGAATAGCTGCGAGAATCGCTATAATCGCGATAACTACGAGTAGCTCAATAAGAGTAAATCCGAGTTTCGCCGAGTTTGATCGGCGAGATACCGTCGTCGGCTCCACAGTACCCTGCGTGTAATCACACATAAAGACATCCTCATTCCTTGAAACGTTCGCATCGTCGTCGACAACCGTACAATCGACAATTTAAGCGTTTAACCGATTACTAAACCTCAACGCTCCCGTTGCCGGGCAGTAGCTGGCCGCCTACCGTGCGCTGCTGGTCGACTCCCTGACTACGAGCGACGGAGCGATCAAAATCGGCGAGATCGGCTCATCGCGGACACCGTCTTGAACTCGCTCGATCAGCAACCGCGTCGATTCGATGCCGATCTCGAAGAACGGCTGCCGGACCGTGGTCAAATTGGGCGACACCGTGTTGCACAGCCCGCTGTCATCATATCCGATGACGGAAAGCTGGTGCGGAACGCTCACCCCGAGCGACCGCGCCGTCTCGATCACCCCGACCCCCATGATATCGTTGCCCGCAAAGATCGCGGTTGGACGATCCGGCAGACCTAGCAGATACCGGGTTTGGTCGACCATAAGCGTCCCGCTGAAATCCGACAGCAACAAGAACTCCGGCCGAACCTCGACGCCCGCTTCCTTCATCGCATCGTGATAGCCCGCCAACCGAGGGACGTACGACGCCAAGTCGGCGTTACCGGTCAAGTACGCGATGCGGCGATGCCCAAGGCTGAGAAGATGCGACGTCGCCATCCTCGCGCCGGCATAGTTGTCTACATCCACCATCGGCATCGTCTCAGGCGCTTCAGCCGATACGGCAACAGCGGGGACGCCAAGCCCCATCAGGCTTTCCAAAATGTCCGATCCCACGCGCGGCGTGATCACGAGCACTCCGTCGTTGCGCCCGTCCCGAAACCTCGGCGCGGAGATATTGGCATCGTGCCACGGCTCCGTAAAGAGCGTAATGTTGAACCCCTCGCGCTGTGCCTGGGTGAGCACGCCCTGCATAATCCGCGATACGTATGGGTGGAACAGCACTTCCACCGCCTCGACCGCCCCGAGCGACACGCCAAGTGTAAACAAGCGCTTGCTCGAAAGTCCCCGCGCCACGGCGCTGGGATGGTAGCGCATTTCGCGCATCACTTTGCGCACACGTTCGCGGGTGTCGTCGCGCAACACGCGCTTGCCATTGATCACATACGAAACCGTCGCTTCGCTAACTCCGCATACCCTGGCGATATCTTTAATTGTCGGCGTCGTCCGAGGCTCTTTGGTCTTCATATCCAGTAATTCGCCTCGAATCGTTTAATCGCTTAAACGATTCGTTTAAAAATAATCGGCTGCCGCTACCGGCAACCATCTGTCATAAGTATACAACCAACTTTCCAGGATGTCAATCACATTTTTCATCACACCATTTTGGTACATTTTCTTCGAACAGCTTATAGGTCGATTAATCGACCTCCACGTATCTCACTCCAACCCAGCGTGCGTTTCGTAATTGTGGCAGGCGAAGCTACTCATTCGCCAACTCCGTTTCTCGTATCTAGACCGCGCAGCGGACAAGGATGCAACGACGCGTTGCCGCCCCGCGCGTAGCGGCCGCCGGAGGCTAATTCTCCCAAAAACAGGGACAACGCGTATGCCTGCCACAACGTGAATCTCAACCACACCCACCCACGCAGGCATTCCCCACCCGCGCGCCGAACTCAACCGCATGCTCCACGAGAAGCGCTTCGTAATTGCCGGCCTCAGCCGCCTTTCGGTCCGCGTCGCCTTGCGGCTCGCGGCCGCGCGCATCACCGTGCTCCGGCCCAGCGGCGAAGGCGACGAGCTCGTGCGCTTGCTGCCGGAAGGCGTCGATGTAGTCACCGCCGAGGCGGGGCACGAGTTTCCATACAGCGAAACCGCTCTCGATAGCGCCGCCGCCATCCTCGCGCTCAGCGAGGACGATTTCGCGAACCTGCGGGTTGCAGTCGTCGCAAAAGAGCTCGCTCCGAACACGCCAGTTGTGCTACGCACGTTCGATCCGGCGCTTGCCGACCAACTGGAAGACGGCCTCAATGTCCGCCGCGCTTACAGCGTCTCGTCGCTCGCCGCCCCGGCGTTTATCGCCGCAGCTTGCGGCGACTCGGTGCTGGAAACGTTGCGCCTCGGAAGCGGCGAAGTGCCGATCGCGCGTGTCACCGTGCGCGCGGAGTCGCCGCTGACCGGCAAGTCCCCGGCGCAGGTGAAGCAGCAGTTCGGCTGTGCCGTCGTGGCGAGGTGCGCGCAGGGCGACGTTTGGCAGTCGTCGACTTCCTCCGGCGATCTGCTCCTCGAACACGAGGAGATCCTCGTCGGCGGACCGCTCTTCCACGTGCTGCGGCTGATCGCCATTAACGCGCGCTGGCTCCGTGAAGACGGCAAGCGTATTCCGCAACGTGTGAAGGCGGTGCGAAAGCGTCGCAGAGGCGTGCGACGCTTGACGCATCTCCCGTTTGTGGCGACGACCCTCGGCGTCATCCTCGTGATCGCAATTGCCGTGTTTGCGCATGCGCTGCACCTCAGCCTCGTCGACGCGATCTATTTCGTCGTGACGACCGCGACCACCACAGGGTATGGCGATATCAGCCTCAAGGACAGCCCCGCCTGGCTGAAACTGTTCGGATGCGCCGTGATGGTCACCGGTGGCGCGCTCCTTGGCGTGCTGTTCTCCTATTTCGCCAGCATCGCGACCACCGAGCGGCTAGAGGAGTGGATGGGCCGACGCGCCGAGCGAATGTCGGGGCACGTAGTCGTGGCCGGCCTCGGCAACCTCGGCTACCGCATCTGCCGCCTGCTGATCGACCAGGGCATCGACGTCGCCGTGATTGAGCTCTCGCCCCGGGATCGCTTCGTCGAAGCGATCCGCCAGCGGGCGCCGGTGCTAACCGGCGACGCGCGCTTGCCCGAAAACCTGGAGCGCGCGTCGGTACGCAACGCCGCCGCGTTTATCGGCGGCACGACCGACGACCTCGCAAACATTCTCGCCTGTATCCAGGTGCGGCGCTTGAACCCGAACGTCCGCACGGTCGGGCGCGTTTTCGACGATGCGCTCGCGGACCGCATCGCGGGCGCGTTCGCGATCAACCAGGTGCTGAGCGCATCGGAGTGCGCCGCGAGCGCCTTCGTTGGCGCGGCGCTCGATGAAGCCGCCGTTCGCGCCGTTACTGTCGGCCACCTGATGATTGCCACGTGCCGGTACACGGTCCCCGCCCCGACATCGATGGAAACCGTCGCCGCGTGGCGCGCCGAGGGCGTGCGCGTGATCGCGTTCAGCCGCGACCAAACCAGCCTCAGCCCCGCATCCGAACTCCCGGAAATCCTCGAGGCCGAATGGCAGATCGTTCTCTGCGGCCCTCTCGAAGCCGTCCGTCGGATACTGTCCGCCGATTAGCCTGCAACCATTTCCAATATAAGGTGTCAACGAAATCAGACACCATAGGAGAACACCAAATGGCACTGCTCAGTTTAGTTATCGTCTTCGTCGTCGTACTGGTAGTCGTGCAGTACGCCCTCTACGAATCCCGCAAGGCGCGCGGCAATCGCGGAAACGGGGGCGACTACGGCGGCGGCGATTCTGGAGGCGACTCGGGAACGATCGGCTCGCCTTGGTACAGCTCGCCGGGTGAGAGCGGCTCGCACCACAGCCACGGTGGCCACGATGGCGGCAGCCACGGCGGGCATGACGGAGGCAGTCATGGCGGCGACGGAGGCGGCTTCGGAGGCGATAGTGGCGGAGGCGGAGACGGCGGAGGCGGCTAACGGCCAGCCCCTGCGCCAGCGGGTCCGCGTAGTAGCCTACCGAACCGCCGAACTGGAACCACGCACAGCACCATCCGCTAACGCCGACCATAGCCCTCGCCAGCCCGCACAGGCACGACGCGCCTCTTCCGCCCCGAAGGGGCAGTTAAGCCACAGTGAAGGGCAACGCCCTGGGTCGGAAAAGGTCCCGCCAGCGCCAGCGGTCATCACTCGCCTCGCGGGGCGGGCGCGTACCGACGGGACGGCGACGGGGGTATCCGGTACAAATCGCGCCATGCCCGATAAGCGATCCGAGCCGTTTAAAGCTCTTTCGGTTTCTGGAGAGCCCATTCTTATCGGAAGATAGGGCCGCACGTATCGCGTCTTGTCCTTCTCGGTGCCCGAACGGGCCTCATGGAAAGGAACTAGCAAAACTCACTAGGCAGTGTCAAAATAGGGACCCGCAAACACATCCCGGAATTCGCCGCTGATCAGCATTCCGGCAACAGTGGTTTCGATCACCGAAATCGTCAGATACTTAACGATTTAAATTTCTGGATGCTATTTTCCATAGGCTTTTGAGAGGATATTAACGGCGTTCACAGCGTTCACTTTGTCAGACTTCGCCAGGATATCGCTTCTATCCTTTTCGATTTGGCGAAAGCATAGCCGTACCGACCCGCTCTCGACGGTCAGCGCTGACGCCTCGCTCAAAGGCCGTGGTGCTACGACAGGCCCGGAGGGGCTCTTAATGTATATGGCGCAGCAGCCACATTTCCCGTTATAACCGCCCACGGCGGGCCTTGCCGCCTGCGAAGGCAGGCATTCCCGCCCTCCCCAGCCGCGCCTCCAGGCGACGGTCCGAAAGGCGGCGAGGCAACCCGCTCAACAGCCTCCAGAGCACGAAGCTGCCGTGCGACTCGAATATCCGAAGCCGGCGAAGGCCGCCGTTCTGCACTTGACAGCCGCGATTTCATTCGCCACGCGTCCTAAACGCCCTCCCCAGCCGCGCCTTCAGGCGACGGTCCGAGCGGCGAGACAACCCGACCAGGCCACCGACCATCCACCCGCCACCGTACACTCACCATCCACCCGGCCCTCACCCGCCGAATCGCGCCGAATCACCATCCGCAACAACCAGCAGGTATAATGCCTGCGGACGAGGGGATGAGCCACACTTTCGAATACAGGAAGACACAATGGCAAAAATCCTAGTTGTGGATGATGAGCGACCGATCGTCGAGGCGATCAGTTACAACCTGCGCAAAGAAGGCTACGAGATCATGACCGCAGCCGACGCGCAAGAGTGCGTCGCGATCGCAAGGCGACAGCCGCCCGATCTGGTCGTGCTCGATATTATGCTGCCCTCCGGCAGCGGGCTAGACGTTTGCCGCCAGCTTCGGCTGGAACACGGCAATATTCCCGTGCTCCTGCTCACGGCCCGCGCCGAAGAAGACGACCGGATTCGCGGGTTCGACTGCGGAGCCGACGATTATGTCGTCAAGCCGTTTAGCATGCGCGAGCTCTTGGCGCGCGTCCGCGCCCTTCTGCGTCGACGTACCCAGACCGTCACCTTCGCCGCCGCCCCAGCCGAACCCGTCGCGCCCCAGCCGCGAGTCGAGGACAAGGTCGTCACCGTAGGCGATCTGACCATCGACCGCTCGCGTCGGGAAATCACAGTCGGCGCGAAGAAGATCGAACTGTCGCGCAAGGAGTTCGACCTCCTTCTCACCCTTGCCAGCAATCGCGGGCAGGTCTTCGACCGCCAAACCCTGCTGAACCGAGTTTGGGGCGAAGACTGCTACGTCGAAGACC
>FSUB01000115.1_pt1 | contig 10285 bp, 3 predicted proteins | sample 1637331 | NCBI WGS metagenome assembly FSUB01 (sample SAMEA3914816, study PRJEB12502) | metagenome | biome: forest; material: soil | place: USA | collected 2011-09-16 | depth 0.3 m
GATCGACCCGAAGCCCGAAAGCGCTCACCTTATCAAGCTGAAGACGCCGATCCTTACCAACGAGGAGCTCGCGAAGCTTCGGCACGTCGATGCGCCCGGCTTCGGTATCGACCAGGAACATGCGGCCCGGCTGGAGCCGGCCCTTTTCGAGGATGCGCTCAGGCGCGATTTCGAGCACGCCGGCTTCCGATGCCATGATAACGAGGTCGTCCTTGGTGACGTAGTAGCGCGAGGGGCGCAGACCGTTGCGGTCGAGGCAGGCGCCGATGTTGAAACCGTCGGTAAACGCAACTGAAGCGGGCCCGTCGTATGGCTCCATTAGGCAGCTATGATACTCATAGAACGCCTTCTTTTCATCGCTCATCGTCTCGTGGCCAGACCACGGCTCGGGGATCATCATCATCATTGCGTGAGGGAGCGAGCGACCGGCCATGACGAGAAACTCGAAGACATTATCAAACATGGCAGAGTCGCTGCCGTCGGTGTTGATGATCGGGAGGATCTTCTTGAGGTCGCCGGCAAAGAGCGGAGACTCACAGAGCGCCTGGCGCGCGTGCATCCAGTTCACGTTTCCACGCATCGTATTGATCTCGCCGTTGTGCGCGATATAGCGGTACGGGTGCGAACGCTCCCAGCTTGGGAAGGTATTCGTCGAGAAGCGACTGTGCGCGAGGGCGAGCGCCGATTCGACGCGCGGATCGCTGAGTTCGGGGTAGAACTCGGCTACCTGGGCGGTCGTAAGCAGGCCCTTGTAAATGATCGTCCGCGACGAGAAGCTCGGGATATAGAAATAGTCGCCGCCCTTGACGCCGCCGAAGCGGATCTCGTGCTCGGCGCGCTTTCGGATCACGAAAAGCTTGCGCTCGAAGGCGAGGTCGTCGGTCGACTTGACGGTGCCTTTACCGACAAAGACCTGGCGAACGACCGGTTCGCTCCGGCGCGCGGTGGGACCGAGCGTCGAGTTGTCGGTCGGTACGGTGCGCCAGCCGAGAACGACCTGCCCTTCGCTTTCGATGATCGCTTCGAGCTTCTTCATGATGCGCGCATCATCGGCCTCATCGGGCGGGAAGAAGATCATACCGACGCCGTAGTCGCCGGCGGCCGGCAGGGTTAATCCCTGCTCCTGCGCCTTGGCGGCGAGAAACGTGTGCGGAAGCTGGATAAGCACGCCTGCACCGTCGCCGGTGTTGATTTCGCTACCGACGGCGCCGCGGTGGTCGAGATGGCACAAGATTGTGAGCGCCTGCTCGACGATTTCGTGCGATTTTTTACCCTTGATATTGACCACAAAGCCGACGCCGCAGGCGTCGTGCTCAAACTGCGGGTCGTAGAGACCCTGCTTGGGGGGCAAACCGTTGAGCGGCTTCCCGGTCGTGTTAGTGGCAATGGGTGTCATTGGCATCCTTCTGTCTTAACGAACGTACTTGCTGGATCGGGACGGCACCGAAACTCGCAAAGCTCTCCGCAATTTCCGGGAGCGGCATTGTTTCTGAGGTGTGAAGTCCATCGTCTCACCCGGCCCTCGGGCCTTGGCGGATGGATCAATGCGCCCTCGTCCTCTGTCATTGAGCGCCTTATTCGGCGCTGTTCCCGCGTGTCTGGGTTTTCGACCCATGCCTACCGGCTTATGCAGGCTATCGGACGGGACAGTATTATACCTTAAGTTCGGCCCTGTTCGTGAGGCCCTTCGGGGGACCTCTCTACCCCGCAAGCGGGGCCCCTTCTCTCCGAAGCGGAGAGACAAAGAGTTGCAGAGCGCTGCGGCCTAGCGCTAAGTCGGCATCGACGAAAAAGCCGTAGAGTGCTAAGGCACTCTACGGCTTCATTACCGTGCAGCGACGGTCAATGCTGATAAACTGGAGCCGATGGAGGGATTCGAACCCCCGACCTACTCTTTACGAAAGAGCCGCTCTACCCCTGAGCCACATCGGCAATCAACTGTTGCCAAACGATCCGGACATCAGATATTGACCGACGAATATTACCCGATGGTGCCACCGCTGTCAATACGTGAACGCCCGAGCGGCGAAAAAAGCGGCGGGGCCGCTCACTTCCCCGGTACCGTCGCGTAGCGCAGATCGGCGAGATCGTCGCCTGCGACGCCGTTGACGGCGACGGAGACTTGCCAGAGCCACTGCAAGTGGGCTGACTTGAACGTGAGCGAATTCCAGCCCGATTTGAGCGTGGCTGGGGCCACGGCTTCGGCCTTCGGGACGCGGCCGAAATGGCCGGCGTAGACGCTGGTGCCGTTCACCCACACCTGGAGATGGTCGGTACCGCCCCACCCCGACGTGGCGAAGGAAAGCTGGACAGGTCGTTCCTTGGGGCTGTAGATCCACCGAGCGGCGTAGCCGTCACTGAAGTTGCCGAAGAAGCTGACGGCGGCAAAATCGACGCTGTTCGGGTCGGCCCCGCCGACATAGTCAATACATGGCGTGTACCGTGTCCAGGTCAAAGGTTCGTTTCCGACGGTTAAGGTGCTGTCGGAGAACGCGGCACCGGTCGCGATACGGTCGTCGAACGGCAGTGCGCCAGCGGCGGGATCGAACGTCCATGGGTTCCGTACGGTCCAGCCGGGCTGGTTCGGAGGAGTGGCTCCGGCGATCCAGGCGGCGGGGATGACGGCGGTCGCCGTCTTGGTGATGGTTCCAGCAGTGGCCGTGACGCTAAAAGGTGTCGTCAGCCAGTCGCACATGCCGGTAACATGAAACTCCCCGGTTGCGCCGCGGACATCCTTCGCGGGTGTGAAGCCGTCGGGCGATGTTAGGTGAGCGGTTGGGGCATCGGCGGTGCCTGCGGCAGGATGCCAGAAAAAGCGCACGGTGACGTCCCTAGTGCGGTTGGGATTCGACACCGCCGGTTTCGATTCGATTTGCAGGGTCAAAGCTGGCAGCGTGCCAGCCGAGTTCGCGAACTCGGTTGCCAGCCGCTTGTCGCGCAATGCCTGAGCGCCTGCAGTTTCGCCGAAGCCGGTCAGCATGCCTATCGCAATCGCAATATGGCCCGCGCCAGTCGGGTGCACGGTGTCGCCGGCGACGTGAAAGTTTGCATTCCACGTGCGCCCTTCGGCCAAAACCGACCAGGCGGTATCGTTGGTAGGGAGCAGGCTGAAGCCGTCAGCCTTCGCGATGCGGGCAATCTGGGCGTTGAGCTTGGCCAACACAAGGTTCTTCGGAGAGAGCTTGTTTTCGGTACACGGAGTGACCTGGGCGACGCCGACATAACGCGCATGGGTACGCGCTTGCAGGGTCTTGACGAGGGTTTCATAGGTGACCGCCCACTTGTCGATGTCGGCCTGCGTGTCTCTCAGCGAAGGGCTGAGGACATCGTTCATCCCGAGCATCACCACGATCCCGTCGGCTGGCAAGCTAAGCTCGGTCTGGACATCGTATCGCTTGACATCGAGCGTCTGCGGCTTAGTGAGGCTGCTCTTCTCGATGTTCGACCAGCTGCCAACGGTCTGTCCGCTGCCGCCGAGGGCGACAAGGGTCTGCGCGGCGTCGGGATGCGCGGCCCTGAGGCCCTCGCCGATCATGCCGACCCATCCGCCCGGGCCACCGTTGCCGCCCTGGCCGGTGATACTGTCTCCAACAAAGACAATCCTGTCGGTGGCGTGAATCGTTTGCGCGGAGGCGGCTCCAATCGAGACGAGCGATGCAGTGAGCGAGAGTGCGAAACGTGTGATTAGGTTCATGGTTGTTAGGTTCGGATGAGGTAAAGCCTGACGTGCACCCCTAGCCCCTCTCCAAGGATATGGAGAGGGGATCAGAGAGAGTGCTCATTTTAAAGTAAAGATGCCCCACTTGGTGGGCGCGATGTCGCCTTCGCCAGGAATGTCGCTGACGAGTCCAGTTTCCTTGTTGCTCCAGTACTGACGCGACACGGTCGTCGTACCGCCATTGTCTGCGAACAGGACACCGAAGTCGCCCCTCAGCTTGAGGCCGGACTTTGGCGTGATGCCGAGCACCTTCCAAGGGATAGTCGCGATCACGATGTAGCCGTCACCGCTCGGTGATGTCGCGATTTGGACGCCGGTCACCGTCTGAACGCGATCGAAGCCGATCTTACGGGCAGGCGACGTGAAGTCGTAGTGCAGCGATTTAGGCGCCGTCGAATCATACTTGACGTTGATGACCGCGATGGGGCTCCCCTGCTTGATGGTCATCAGAAGGCGCGTGTCGCCTTTGAGGCCGTCTTGCGGCTCGGGTCCGACCATGATGTCGACCGCATCGCCAGTCTTGAAGAGCAAGTGCTCGTCCTGCCCGGCGTTTCGCATGGCCTTGTTGCGGCTATTCACGGCGTAGGCGACGGTGAGGGCCTCGTCGTCGTAGCGGGCGGCAACCCGGCCGTAGAGTGTGCCGAACGAGTCGTCGATCACGGCGGCCAGGGCCGTCGTCTTGCCGCCCGTAAGCTCCGGCCACTCCTGCGCCTTACCGGGAGTCGCGCGGGCGATTTCGTAGACCTTGGCTTGCGACGTGGTCGAGACCGTCGTCGCGGCGAGTCGGGCGGCTTCGTCGCGCTGAGCCTGCGTTACGGTCACTGATCCGCCAACACGGTCGATGGTATTCAGCCCTTCGACTTCAAGCACTCTCGCATCGGTGGTGCCGATGGTGAGGTAGACATGGCCATCGCGGGTCTTGATGAAGTTGCCGCCGAAGCTCTCCGACCCGCCGGTAATCGTGTCCATCGATTGGCCGCGAACGGCGACGTTTGGAATATCGAAGCCAGCGCGCACGTCCTTGAACAAGGTTTGGATCAGCAGTCCGTCGTTCGTGAACAGGTAGTTCTCGCCAAGGTTCCCATTAAGGTCGAAAATCTCGCCGGCAGGCTGGCCGAAATTCGCAACGCCAAGAAACGACGACGGCCCGATAACGTAGCCGGGATGCGCTGCGCCGGCGTTGTGCGACCCATGTACCGACGTGTACGGGTTCGGATACGTGCCGAGGGTTTTTCCGGTATTGTCGAGGCCGAGAATGGGGTCCTGGTTGACGTAAATATGGCCGTCGTCGCCACAGGCGATCATCCCTTCGCCATTCCCCTTGCCGAGCAGTTCGCCGACGGGAAGAATGTCGGGATGCGCGATATCGTAAATTGGCGCTCCGCAGGCGGTGTAGCCGTTCACATCGAACCGCGCCACCGATTGGGTACCCTCCGCAATGTAGGCGTAGTCGCCGTTCTTGCTGGCGTAGCTGCCCCAGTAGTATCGCCGTAGCTTGAGCGGCTTGCCTTCGGCAAACGGTTGCGCGAACGCTAGCTCGTCGCCTTGCACGAGGCCATCGCCGTTGCGATCCGACCAGGCATAGATATCGCCGTCATGGCCGTCGAAGAGCGGGCTGTCGAACGCGTCTGCGGGGATATTCGGGTTGAGGCCGGCCTTCTTGACGACCCGTTTGACCTGTCCCACACTTGAGGCGGACCGCCAGTCCTGCCCATCGAAGACGGTCGTCGCACCGTCGCGGGCATAGACGTACGTGTACTTGCCGTGCGTCGCCACCTTGGCGACGATGTCCATAACCTTGGGCGGGAAGAGGTCGTTCGGCACATTGCGGCGACCAAGCGAATAGACGGCCTTGGATGTGCCCGCTTTCCAGTCGATCTGGTACACGGTGTCATCCGCGAAGCCCATCGACGGATCATCAGGGTTGAGTGCACCCGCGCCGCAGTACGTAGTGGTGCCGGCAAGGTCCTTGAGGAGGGCTCCGGTCTTGGTGTCCCAAACGCTGGTGCGCTTCGGGTTCCAATTCTCTTCGGTCACCCAAAGCCGATTTGTATCGTCAACGGCGATTTGCGCCGGATTCAGCATCGCTTGCGCGTTGTATCGCCCGTAGGACGGGCGACCGCCCTTCGCGCCGATCTCTCGGACGAGCATGCCGCTGGTCGAGAAGACTTTGACGTTCTGATCGGCACCGCGAACCGATAGGTAAACTTTGCCTGCGGCATCGACCGCCAGGCTGCGACCGTCGAGATAGACACCCGCCGTGAACGGCGTTGTCGCGCCGCTCACCGCCAAGCGAACGATCTTGCCGCCTGACAATACGAGCAGCCCGCCGTCGGCGGTATATGCAACGCTTTGCGGGCTAGCGACGGGGATCGTCTGCTTGAAGTCGCCGGTTTCGGCATTCAGTATTTGGATGCAGTTATCGAGCGCAAGCGATGCGGCGAGGTCGCCGCCATGGAGCGAAATCGCGGTGAGGTTGTGCGTCCATGCCCCCGTAGCGGAGTCCCTGATCGCGGGCGTCTGGCTGATCTCGAGATCGAGCACTTTGAATTGGTGCCCCTGATCGTCGCTCCCCATGCGGTTCCACGGCGAGAAGAGCCCGGTAGCGAGTTCGTCGCGGTAGACGACGGCCTTTTTCCCGTCGCTGGTAACCCATAGCGTCTTGCCATCGGTTGCGAGCGACGTGATCACGTCGGCCGCGAACACGCGATTTGCCTGGCCCCATTGGCGCTGGCCCTCGGAATCGCACACGATAAGCGCCTGCCCGGCTTCGGCCAGCGGACAGGCGAGCGCGACTTTGCCACCGCCGGTCGCGACGGCGACTGGGGCCGTGTGGTCACCGTAAAAGGCCCCGCGGTTGTCCGACGTTGGCCACGTCGGGTTACCTGGGTTTGCGAACGATAGCGCGTACTTGAGGTGGATTGGGTCGTGGACGATCCCCTTGACCGCGTATTTCCCGGGCTCTACGACAAAGCCGGAGTCGTCCTTGCCGTCCCAGTATTCGGTATTGGCACCCTTCTTGCGCGGCGACGGCGGAAGCAGGTTGCGCAGGCGTTTGCCGCTGAGGTCGTCGATCGCAATCGTCACGACGCCGTCTCGCGGCAGGTTGTACGACACCGGGATCGGGCCGTGCGAGTCGGTCGCTTTGGCTTTGGCAAGCTCCGCTTCCCAGGCGGGCGGCGGCAGCTTGATGTGTCCTTTCGGCTCCAGCGTTACCGGTCCCCAGTTACGCGGCGACGTCCAGAAGAACTCGCGGCTGGTAACTCCGGGGGCCAAGTTGTCGGCATAGCGCGACTCGGGCCAGTCGGCTCCGCCCCAGAGCATCTCGATGCCGCAGTCAAACGTGTCTCCAGCGGTGTACCGCTTCGACTCCGCGAGGATTGCCCAGGGCAGCTTCATCTCCTGAATGTAGCCCTTGCCGTCGGCATCGCGCTTGAACGCCATCTCGGCACCCTTTTCGAGCTTCCATCCGCTGGTCTGATAAAGCTGAATCTCGGGTCCGCCGAGTGGCTTTTCGTTGGTGCCATAAGTGATCTGGATCGCAGGCTCGTTCTTGTCGACGTAGTCCCAAGCCGTCACGTGCGCGCACCTATCGGTACGGATACGTAGCTGCACCGAGTCCGCCGCCCATCCCTTATTGGCCTGGTAGCGCGGGTCGTGGTGGTTGCGCATAGGGTTCGGTGTCTTGAAGTGAAACGCCACGTACAGATTCGACGAATCGTACATCATGTTCACGTCCGCGCCGTTGGTATCGCGGAGCGTCGCAACGTCGTAGCACATCAAAGTCTGGCCGGACAGGTCCCAGTCCTTCAAGTCTCCATCGATAGTGAGCGGCCCAGGCGCCGGAAGCGCGTGCAAGCCGCGCGTATCGGTTTGCAGAGCCGACGCCGGACTTGCCGACAGTCCAGCGATAAGCGCAAAAAGTGCAAGGCAGCGAGCGAGGGCGAGAGGTAGTTTCATAGGAACCTTTGGCGGCGGCGAGGCGGTCATTGACGCATTTCTGGAATGTGGATAGAGTCTCGGTAATCCGAACGGAAGTCGCAAGTGAGCTTAAAACATTGTATCAATTTTGATACAATCGTATTGTAACAGAAACGGCCGAGTACGTCAATCGATATTTTCGTAGGTGGTTTCGTAGACTATGAATATCGCGCACAACGCAGATACCCGATGCCGTCCATGATTCCACTATTTCTACTGGTATTTTGCAAACAGTGGAACATCTCCGCGCTGGCCGTCGTCATTATACGCGAGCAGGTGTCGACGTGAACGAGATTACGGCTTTCAAGGCCGCAGGAACGTTCAATCGGCCCGTTTTAGACTCCTCTCAACGAACCTTAGGCGGTACGCGTGCAACCCACCCGTGACGCGCTTCGACCGGAACGGCCACCGGCGCAGCAACTAAGGGACGTGTCCTTCGACCTTCAATGTCAACGGATCAGGAGTATCTACAATGGAAAGCATGCGTTTTGCGCAAAGCCTGAAAGGGCTCTTCACTTTGGCCGTCGCGGTTTCGCTTGTCGGCCAGTCTGCCGCGTTCGCGGCGACGACCGGCACAACCCAACCCACCATCTCCCAGCTTACGCCGAAGGCGGCTGTCGCCGGTAGCCCGGACACGCCGGTCACCATCGTCGGGACCAACTTCGCAACCTCGGCAAGAGTATACGTCAACGGCATCCGTACCGTAACGTTCGTCTCGTCGAGCCAGCTCAAAATCACCCTACCCGCGTCGCTCCTCGCACAACCTGGAGCCGACAAGGTCTACGTCCTGAACGGCGATACCACCGCGAAGGGCGCGGTCTCGGAACCGGCGACGTTCACGGTAACGCCTAAAGCGACTACGACCTCTGCACCCACGATCAAAGGAATCTCCCCTCGAACCGTCGTCGCGGGCAGCCCCGATGTCAAGCTCATGGTGGTCGGTACTGGCTTCGTCGACGGCGCGAAGGTCTACGCCGCTGACACCGCGCTCGCCACTTCGTTCCAGAACGCGACCACGCTCGGCGCGCTCGTGCCGGCAGTAATCGTCGCGAAGGCGGGCGAGATCAAGATCGGCGTCGTCTTGCCCGATGGCACCAAGTCCGGCCTGATCGGCCTTCTGGTAACTCCGAAGCCAACAACGACCTCGGCACCAACCGTCAAAGGCATCTCGCCTCGAACCGTCGTCGCGGGCAGCCCCGACGTCAAGCTCATAGTGGTTGGGACCGGCTTCGTCGACGGAGCTAAGGTCTACGCCGGAGACACCGCGCTCGCCACTTCGTTCCAGAACGCGGCCACGCTCGGCGCGCTCGTGCCTGCGGTGCTCGTCGCGAAGGCGGGCGAGATCAAGATCGGCGTCGTGCTCCCTGACGGCACCAAGTCCGGCCTGATCGGCCTTCTGGTGACACCGCCAGCGACGAAAACGACAACGTCCGAGGTACAGGTCTACTACGTTCCCGGGAGCGCCACCGCTCCGGCTACCGACGCGCTCTATGTACGCTTCACGGTTCTCACAACGGCGTCGATCGACCTGACCAAACAGGTTGCGGTCAGCGTCGCCGACAGGGTTTCGAACCCGTTGGGTTCGATCTACGACTCGGGGCTCATCGCCCTCCTAACCCCGACGCCGAACATGTACGTCTACCATGCCACCGACATCGACATGTCGGCGACATCGTCGGCTGGCAAATATGTCGTGCTGCTCAACGCTCGCAATCTCGACCTCTCGGGCGATAAGCTGACCGACGCGGTACAGGTCACGCTCACCATCGGCGATGCCAAGTTCAAGGCGTCGGCGACCCCGGTGGTTGTGACAAAGTCGACAAAATAGTCGACATAACGGCCAAAATCGTTCTCGCCCCCGATGCATTCGCATCGGGGGTTAACTTTGTTCTCGCACGCCGTGTGAAAACCCGTGGTAACGGGTAGATTCCAAGTCGCAAGTCACCTTGCCAGAAGCAAATGGACGAAGCAGACATGGCGCTTGAAACCTATAACGCAAAACGCGATTTCGACAAGACCTCAGAACCGAAGGGCACGCCGGTTTCTTCAAACGGCGGGCATGACCTCAGGTTCGTTATACACGAGCATCATGCGACCCGACTGCACTTTGACTTGCGTCTTGAGATGGACGGGGTCCTGAAGTCGTGGGCAGTGCCAAAGGGTCCGTCAAAGAGCACGAAAGTGCGTCGGCTCGCTGTGATGACGGAAGACCATCCGCTGGACTATCTGGATTTTGCCGGCAACATACCCGATGGGCAATATGGTGCAGGAGACATGGCGATTTGGGACCACGGGACATACGGCGTGCGCGAGGGCGGCGATCCGATCGATGAGCTACAGAAGGGCGAGCTAAAGATCTCCTTGTGCGGCGACAAACTCGAAGGCGCATGGGAACTCATCCACACTCGCGGACATGGCGAAGATGAAAACCAGTGGCTTCTCATCAAGGGGCGCGATGCATTCGCCGACGATTCGTGGTCGCTTACTCCTATTCTCGCCGGCGAATCAAAGCGCAACCGCGACGCCCTTCTCGCGGAAAATCCGAACGCTGACCGCAAAGCCATTAGCGACAAAGGTCCCGGGGAC
>FSUB01000274.1_pt1 | contig 10240 bp, 7 predicted proteins | sample 1637331 | NCBI WGS metagenome assembly FSUB01 (sample SAMEA3914816, study PRJEB12502) | metagenome | biome: forest; material: soil | place: USA | collected 2011-09-16 | depth 0.3 m
CCGGCATAACCGATCCCCCTCAAAACATAGGCCGCGATCCTAGGATCGCGGCCTATGTTTTGAGGGGGATCGGTTATGCCGGGTGTACCGACGCATCATCAGGATTTGCTCACGAGAATATGGGGCTGGATCATCGGAGGCGCGGCCATCGCCGCTGCGTTCGTCACTGGCCTCTTTTCGAATCGCAACACCGACAAGCAAACCGCATCGACCGACAAGCAGACCGAGGCGAAAATGACCGAGATCGCGGACGCGCGAATCGCGCTGGTGATCGAAAGCCAAAAGACGCTGATCGATGAGCTCCGTCAGTCGAACGCCGAGAAGGACTCGCATATCGCGCGTCTGGAAGCGCTCGATATTTCGAAGGACCTTCAGATCTCCCGCCTCGAGGAGCTCCTCAAAGCGAAAGACAACCGGATCAACAAACTGATCGACTCGGTGCGCGAGATGACAAACAAGCTTCGCTGCGAGCGGCGAGCAAACCGAGGACTCCGGAAGGAGATCGCGACTATGAGCGATCGCCTATCCGTGATCGAAGACGACAAGGCGCGCCTACAGGCGCAGCTCGACGCGTTGACGTCGAGTTCTGGATAGGAAAGGAACGAAACTAATGACACGGACTGGGGCAATTTTGCGCGGCGCGCTCGTGGTGGCGATCGCCGTTCTTTCGTTTGTAGTTACCGCCACGGTCTTCGACTGGCGTACTATCGTCGGCTGCGTGCTCGTCGGATTCGTCACGCTTCGCGCGTACGTCGACCAGTCGCTCGGCGACGCGGCCAAAACGCAGGACGACGAGGCGCTCAAGGCGGGCGAGGACGCAGTCGACACTGCGCGCAGCCGGGCACCAGGCGGCCCGCAGGGCGGCTTTGCGCTGATACCCGGCATATCGCTCACACCGAGCCAGAAGGCGGCCAAGCAGGCGCAAGTCGTGGCTTACGCCAAATCGCAGATAGGGAAGGGCGAGGTACCCAAGTACAGCAACTGGGGACCGTACGTCCAGAAGATACTGGCGTTCGTCGGGATCGGCGAACCGGCGAGCTGGTGCATGGCGTTCGTCGTCGACTGCTTCCAGGCATCCACGTACTTGGTGGTCAACGGGCTCACGCTTATCATCAAGACGGCATCGTGTCAGCAGCAGGCCGACCACGCCCGCGCGAGCGGGCTTCTGGTCGCGGCGTCCGACGCGATCGCGCAGGGGCTTCGCCCGGGCTGGGTGATGCTCATGTGGGAATCAGCGCTCAACCGTTACGCGCATTGCGGAATCGTGATCGATGTCGACCCGGCAGCGAAGACGTTCGATACCTGCGAGGGGAACACGAACGACGACGGCGGTCGCGAGGGCTACGCCGTCATGACTCACACCAGGCGGATCGGCGACACGGACGGAGCGCACGCAAAGTACGCATTCATTCGGACGTCGTAATCGCCGAGGTACAATCACCTCGAACACAGAGTTAGACAAGGCCGGCGATGGGTGCGCCGGCCTGGTCTAAAGATAATAATACCGAACATTTGTTCCGAAAGGCAATCCATTTGACACCCAAACCCCTCTTTCCGTACGTCGGAGGGAAACGACGTCTCGCGAAACACATCCTACCCCTCTTCCCAGCCCATACGTGCTATTGCGAGCCATGCTCCGGAGCGGCCGCGATCTTCTTCATGAAGCCGCCGAGCGAGGTCGAGGTATTGAACGACATCAACGGAGAGATCGTCAATCTCTACAGAGTCGTGAAGTGCCACCTCGAGGAGTTCCTCAGGCAATTCAAGAGCGCGCTCATAAGCCGCCAGATCTACGACTGGCTGGTCATCACCCGCCCCGAAACCCTGACGGACATCCAGCGCGCGGCCCGATGGTACTACATCCAGCGCAACTGCTTCGGCGGCAAGGTCACCGGGCAGACGTTCGGAACAGCCGCGACGGCGCCGCCTCGTATGAACCTCCTGCGCATCGAAGAAGAGCTGAGCGCCGCGCATTTGCGGCTTTCGCGCGTGATGGTCGAGCATCTTGACTGGCTCGAGTGCATTCGTAGGTACGACCGAGCCGAAACCCTGTTCTATATCGATCCGCCCTACTGGGGGACCGAGGGATACGGAGTCGACTTCGGGCTCGAGCAATACCAGATGATCGCAGACGCGGCGCTATCGATCAAGGGCAAAATGATCGTGAGCGTAAACGATATTCCCGAGATGCGCGAAGTGTTTGCGGGATTCCACATACGTACTGTCGACATCACGTACAACGTCGATCTCGCGAACGCAGCCAAGCGCCAAGAGCTGATAGTCACGAGCTGGGAGGCGTAAATGGGCAAGCTGACATTTGGCAGCCTCTTCACCGGAATCGGTGCCGGCGATATCGCTTTCGAGCGCGCCGGGTTCAAGTGTATTTGGCAGGTGGAGATCGACTCCGCCTGCCGGTCGGTGCTCGCCAAGCACTGGCCGAACGTTCCCAAGTATGGAGATATCCGCGAGTGCGGGAAAGGTAGAAAGTATGAACTCGACCGACCAGACGTCATCGTATGGGGAAGCCCCTGCCAGGACCTCTCGACCTCGGGCCAGCGGGCCGGGCTCGAAGGGGCGCGAAGCGGTCTCTTCTTCGAAGGTTGCCGAATCGTCGGCGAACTGCGCCCGGCTATTAGCCTTTGGGAAAACGTCCCAGGAGCCCTCAGCTCGCAGGCTGGGCGAGACTTCGACGCCGTCCTCAAGGCGTTTCATGAACTCGGGGCGAGTGACATCGGCTGGCGAATATTTGACGCTCAATATTTTGGCGTTCCACAGCGGCGCAAGCGAGTCTTCGTTGTCGCGGATCTTAGTGGCGGACGCGCCGCGGAAATACTATTTGACGCCGGTGGCGTGCCGAGGGATATTGCGGCGGTCCGCGAAGCTGGCCACGAAGATGCCGCCGAACCTCGCCGCGACGCTCTCGGCGATCGCGGCCTGCCAGACGGCCTGATCCAGATAGCGTACTCGGTCCGGACGAGTGGCGCCGATCCGGATAGCGACGCGTCCCGATCGGTGGCGTATGAGACGGATACCGCAAGATGCCTCAATATCCGAGGAGCGTTCAACGGCAACCAGGGCGGCACGCTGGTCGACGCCGTCGCGTTCTCGTGCAAAGACCACGGAGGGGACGCGGGCAGTGTGTCGCCCACGCTTCGGGCCATGGGCAGCAATGCCGGTCATCCGAACGGAGGCGGCCAGGTAGCCGTTTCTACGCCCCAGGGCGTCCGGAAACTCACGGCGGTCGAGTGCGAGCGCCTCCAGGGCCTCCCAGACGGCCACACGGCGACCGGGGCGGACGGCAAGCCGCTGGCTGACGGCACGCGATACAAGATGTGCGGTAACGCGATGGCGGAGCCAGTCGTCGAATGGATCGCCCATCGCCTGGCCACGAGTCTCAGGACTGCCGTGGCCGCCCCTTCTTCTTCTCTTTCAGGGCATCGCCCGGGCTGAACCTCCGGTGCTGCTCCGAAAGCTTCGCTCCGCCGATCTTGACGTAGACCTTGGTCATCTCAAGATTCGTGTGGCCGAGCTGCTCCATCAGCTGGAGTTCCTGCGCGCCCCCCGCCAGGAACTCCACTGCGAAGCTGTGCCGCATTACGTGCGGAGACATCTTTTTCAGGTTGATGCCGGCGAACTCGGCGATTTGCCTGAAAGCCGTATAGATGCCGTCCCCGGTCATCGGATCCCCTGGCCGATGCCCGCCGACCCCCACGATCAGATGCTCGTGCTCGAGATCGTTCCCCCGCTCGGCGAGGCACTCGTAGATGGCCTGTTTGGCCTCGTTGCCGAACGCCACGAGCCGCGTCTTATCCCCTTTGCCTCTTACCCTGATCAGCCGCTGCCGCATGTCGATGTCCGAGATCCGGATCCCAGCCAGTTCCTCTCGCCGGATCCCCGTGTCGTAAATCAGGTAGATGATGCAGCGGTTGCGGCACGGCGCTACGGTGCGTGCGCATTGGGCCAGCATGGCCACGACGTGCTCGGGCTGGAAAGGATCGGGCTTCTCTCGCGTCGGGCCGCACGACTCGAGGAACTCGAACGGAGAGGCCGCGATCTTGCGTCGCTCGAGGAGCCAGTTAAAGAAGGCGCGGAGATACGTGAAGTAGGTGTGCCGCGTCGATCGCGTCACCTCGCGGAGGCACTTGGAACAGCTGCCGCCTAGTCCCCAGCGTCCTCCGGGCTCCATGTGCCCGTTCTTCACGTGATCGAGGAACGCGCCGATTTCCCTCTCGCCGCATTTTTTAAATTCGCGGGACGTTAGAAACCAATCGAGCTGCGCGGCGATGCGCCGGCGCATGTCGAGCGTCTTGGGGGAGCAGTCCTTGCGGGCGCCGTGGGAGCACCAGTCTTCGATCTCGTCGAGCAGATCGTCGGACCTGAGCGATTCGGGGATTTGCGAAACTTGGGACCGGGCCCTGAGCGATTTTCGAAAATGAGAATGTCCATGCTGCAAAATAACACGCTCCAAGTGACCGTTTTCACGGTTTTATCGAGCGGTCGCAGCGGACGCCTACGCACAAAATCTTAGATACTACGAGAAAAAATAAGCGAATGCGCCAACATTCGCTTATTACTTAATGTATCTGGCTGCCCGTCAAGGATTCGAACCTCGGACCTTCTCATCCAGAGTGAGACGTTCTGCCAACTGAACTAACGGGCAACAAAACAAGCCCTCAATCGAGAGAGCCGGAACATATTACCCGACAGGTTTCGCGAAATGCAAGGGTTTCGTATGGGAAGTGTGAAGGCAGGACGGCTTAGACGCGATCAAAAACCGGAAGGCGCGATTGGACTCGCACTGGACAGAGGACCGGGTGGCGCTTTATCTCGCACCCCATGGTGCCGGATCGGCGGCTCTGGATGCGCATAACCCGATGATATCGTAACCGTCATTATGTAAATCCGTGGTACAATGTAGGCTACATTGCTTCGAAAGCGTCGCGTTTGTGAGTTCAGTACACCTCACGACCCTGACACGGAGAATACGGCTTTGCCCCGATGACGGAGTATAATGCCTCGAAGGAAATTCGCGCTTTATGGCGACAACTCGCAGCAGTAAGACAGCTAGAAACGTTCCGCCGAAGTCGCCGACCAGCGGCGGTGGTGGAGGCGGCCAAAGGCCGCGCAAGAAGCGTAATCCGTGGCTCGTGCGTATCGCCCTCTTCTTCCAGCTCATCTTTGCGATGTTTCTGATCGGGGTCGTCTCCGTTTTCGGACTTTTCTACTACCTCTACGCGACCCTCCCCTCTGCCGACAGCCAAATCAAAGGTTACAAGCCGCCTGGCCGCACGATGATCTACTCGACTGACGGCGTGTTGCTGGCCAACCTTTTTCAGCAAAACCGCAAGGTTGTGACGATCGACCAGATCTCGCCCTACATGCAGACCGCGACGGTCGCAATCGAGGACCGTCGGTTCTATTCGAACGTCGGCGTCGATATTCGCGGTATCGGCCGCGCGCTGGTGCGCGACTTCACGCATCGCCGATCAAAAGAGGGCGCGAGCACGATCACGCAGCAGTTGGTGCGCAACATCGGCATCGGCGGGGTTGGACGTGAGAAGACGATCAGCCGCAAGATCAAGGAGGCGTTGTACGCCATTCAGATCGAGCGAAACTACTCGAAGCAGCAAATCCTTGAGATGTACCTGAATCAGGTGTATTACGGAAGCGGCGCTTACGGGGTCGAGTCCGCGTCGGAAACGTACTTCAACAAATCCGCGAAAGACCTAAGCATTGCCGAATGCGCGTGCCTCGCGGGCCTGCCCAAGTCACCGACGGCGTATTCGCCGTATACGGACAAAGAGGCCGCGAAGTCGCGCCGCGATCTCGTGCTTTCGAAAATGGTCGAGTTGCACTACATTACCGAAGACCAGTATGTGTCTGCGGTCAATGAGCCTGTAAAGCTTGGCTTCCCAAAATCGCCGCAAGGCAAGACGCATGTGTTTCATGCGCCGTATTTTGTCGACTATGTCGTCAAGCAGCTCGGCGAAAAGTTCGGCGCGGACTTCATTTATCGTGGCGGAATCAATGTCACGACCACGATGAACTGGGAAATGCAGAGCCAGGCTGAAAAGGCTGTGGCAAACGGGGTCATGGATGCGGCTTTCCGAGGCGCGACACAGGCGGCGCTCGTGGCCATGGACCCGCACAACGGGTTTATCAAGGCGATGGTCGGCGGGATCGACTACACGAAGACACAGTTTAATATCGCCGCCGACGGGCGGCGACAACCTGGATCGTCGTTCAAGCCTATCATATACACCGCCGCCATCGATAGCGGGCTGATCAACGAGAATACGCGCATTCTGGATGCGCCTGTCACCTACCCTGGCGCGACGGGCTCGTGGTCGCCGCACAACGACGACAACTATTTCCGTGGCTGGGTCACGGCGAAACGCGCCGTGGCGATGTCGATCAACGTGCCTGCAGTCAAGGTCCTCAAACTCGTCGGGCCGGAAACCGCGATCCGATATGCGAACATGATGGGAGTCAAGTCGCCTCTTGCACCGTACCTGACACTCGCGCTGGGCGCGTCGGCGGTGACGCCGCTTGAGATGGCGAGTGTGTATTCGGTCATCCAAAACGGCGGGCAACGCCCCAACCCGATGTCGGTGAAGTCGATCAGCGACGATCAAGGCGCGGTGATCTACACCGCCGAACCACAGCTCGAAACGACTCCGATCAGCAAGGACGCGCTGAGTCAAGTCAAGGACATGCTTGCGGCGGTAGTGACCGAGGGAACCGCATCGTTAATCCTTGGCGACGGAGCGGTAAAGAACGCCCACGGGAAGACGGGTACAACGCAAAGCCACTACGATGTGTGGTTCGACGGGTTCACGGACGACCTCGTCTGCACCGTTTGGGCCGGCCACCCGTCGCACGACAAGCGCGGGCATCCGATTTACGGCGTGCCGATGAGCGGGGAAGCATTTGGTGCCACGATTTGCGCTCCCATCTGGAAGCGCTTTATGCTGGCCGCCGAGCCGATCATGGCGAAGGAGCGGGCCAAGGAGCCAGTGAAGAAGGTCGCGCCTAAGCCGCCGCCGATCGAGACCGATCAGGGCGACAACAACGGCAACGATGCCGCCGACAAGCAGGACAATGGCGACGGCGGGCAGTTCGTGCATGCCGACCAAGTGACCGTTTGGATCGACAACACGACGGGGCAGCGCGTGCCCGCGAACTCTCCAAACTCGCACAGCGAGCAGTACATCAAGGGATCGGAGCCCGCGATGTCGTCGCCGAGCGATAACAACAGCGCTCCGACGGACAACACGCCGCCAGCGGATAACTCGCCTCCTGCCCCCGTCACGCAGACGGAGGCACCGGCGAAACCGCGCACGGTGACCGTAACCGTGTGCACGGACAGCGGACTGCTGGCCACCGAATGGTGCCCATCCACTATCTCGCGCACCTTCACGCCAGGAAGCGAACCGAAACGCCCGTGCAACATCCACTTGCCGCCACCTGGCGAGCACTAATGCCGGCGCAATCGACGAATTCTCTCCCGCTCAGTCACACCACCCTCCCATTGGGAGGGTATTATTTTTTGGCCAAGAGCGAGCCCCTAGATGGCGATAGTTTACGATGAGAAAACCTCCCGCTAACGGAACTTCAGATGTCGATACGGCGAATACGCCGCGAACCGAGCAGGTATCACGGACGCGAACGCAACTGCTCGGCATCTTTCTGGTGATCCCGTTCCTCGTTCTGATCGGACGGCTCTGGTACCTCCAGATCGACCTTGGCGGCGATTTTCTGCATGCCGCGCAATCGAACCGAACGCGAATACTGCGCGTCGGCGCGCCGCGCGGGCTAATCTTCGACGCGACCGGGGCGCTGCTGGCATCGAATCGACCCGAGTTCGCCGTCTATGCGGTCCCGGCGGTCGCAAAGCGCTACGACGTGGTGCGGCGAGTCGCGAAGATCCTGGGGATGACGCCAAGCGATGTCGTCGACACACTGGAAACCGAAAAGCGGAACAGCTATTCGCCCGTCCGCCTTGCGCTCAATGTGCCGATTGCGACGATCACGCAGATCGAAGAGGAGCGACCTTACCTGCCGGGCGTTAGCAGCGCTCCGGAACCTGTGCGCTGGTATCCGCGCGACACCGTGCTCGCGAGCACAATGGGCACGCTTGGACGGATCGACCCGGACACGTATAAGATCAAGCGGGGAATGGGCTATTTCCCCGACGATTTCGTTGGGAAAACAGGGTTGGAAGCCCAGTACGAGAGCACTCTGCACGGGGTGCCGGGTGGCACGCTGGTTGAGGTCAAGGCGCGCGGTAGCGACGCCATCAATCTCGGGGAGATCGATCCTGTGCCCGGGAAGACGTTGCGGCTAACGATCGACAAGAACGTACAGTCGGCGGCTGAGGACGTTTACAAACTGCATGAGTGGACAGGCGGAGCTGTCGCAATCGACCCTAATACCGGGGCGGTGATCGCAATGGTCTCGGCACCGGCATACAATCCGAACTCGTTCGCCAAGGGGATCGACACCGCGTCATGGGCGAGCTTGCGCGACAATCCGCGCAAGCCGATGGTCAACCGGGCCGTCGATTCGCTGTACCCGCCGGGCTCGACGTTCAAGCAGGTTGTCGCGGCGGCGGGCTTGAGCACGCAGGCGATCAGCACGCGGACGAGCTACTATTGCAGCGGAGTCTACGACTACGACAAGCACTCGAAGTTCGGGTGTTGGGCGATCCATGGACCCACTGATTTCTACAAGGCTATTGCGGATTCGTGCGATGTGTTCTTTTACCACACTGGTCTCGCTATCGGGCCCGACCGCCTGTCGGACTTCGCCAAGCAATATCCGCTGGCGCGCTTGACGGGCATCGATTTGCCGCACGAAATGATGGGGTCGATTCCCAGTCCGGCCTGGAAGGCACATAAGTACCGAAGGTTGCGGAAGCGTTGGCAGCAATGGTATCCCGGCGACACGCTCAATATGTCGATTGGCCAGGGGTTCGTGCTCGCATCGCCGTTGCAGATGGCTCTCGTGACGGCGACGACCGCGAACGGCGGCGATGTGTACAAACCGTTTCTCGTGAGTTCGACGCAAGACCCACTCACAGGCGTCACAATTGCTCAGACGGCCCCTGTGGTGACAAATAGGCTATCTATCAGTTCCTATGACCTCGCAGCCGTACGGCAAGGCATGCGGCAGTGTGTGACGGACGGGACCGGGAAGATCGTCAACTTCAAAACGCTGCAGGTCGCCGGGAAGACGGGATCGTCACAGGTTACGGGGAGTGACAAGACGCACGGATGGTTCGTCGCTTTTGCGCCGTACGATCACCCGACGATTGCGGTAGCCGCGATCGTCGAGCACGGCGGGCACGGTGGCGAGTCGGCTGGCAAAGTGACAAGGGCGATGTTGCAAGCGTACTTCAAGCTGGACGGCGACACGGGCGGTCAGGTGGCATCTAGCGACTAAGGCGGAGTGCGGCGAAGTCTAGCTGGGTGAGTCATAGAAACGCCCCCGCTATCAACCAGTAGCGGGGGCGTTTGTTCGATCACTCGGTCTAGAAGTACGCGCAGTAGAGCGTCTTTACGGTGTTGAGGTCGGATGTCGACGGTGCCAGTACGACCGTGCTCGGGCAGGTGATGTCCGTGGTGGTCGTGCTTGGGTTGAGGCCGAGCAGCAGGCCGAACGATTCGGCACCCATCAGCTTCAGGAGATCGGGCGAGATCGTCGCACCGCTTGCCTGCGTGATGTAGGTGACGTTCGCGGTGTTAAGCGTAGAGCCGCTATAGGTTCGTCCGCCAGTCCAGCTGGCGTTGTTGCCAACAGGCGAGTCGGTGAAGTTGACCGTGATGTCGGCACCGGACGCCGACGCGACTTCGACGAACGATACCTTGGATCCGAGTGACGTGACCCATTCGCTGAAACCTTGCTCGACTTCGGCTTTGTACGACACAGGACCGGACGTGCTTGCCACCGTCAAGTCTCCGCTGAAGAATATCTTGACGACGTTGTGGTTCCAGATGCCCTTCGGTGCCGGGGTCGCGTAGTTCGGAACGAACGACGTCGCGCAAGCGCCTGTCGTTCCGCTGGTGGTGCCAGACGTAGTACCCGACGTCGTGCCGCTGGTGGTACCGGATGTCGTTCCCGAGGTTGTACCCGACGTCGTGCCGCTGGTGGTGCCAGATGTCGTACCGCTTGTGGTACCGGACGTGGTACCACTGGTCGATCCGCTCGTGGAACCGCTGCCGCCGTAGGTCGTTCCACC
>FSUB01000279.1_pt1 | contig 10171 bp, 8 predicted proteins | sample 1637331 | NCBI WGS metagenome assembly FSUB01 (sample SAMEA3914816, study PRJEB12502) | metagenome | biome: forest; material: soil | place: USA | collected 2011-09-16 | depth 0.3 m
CGACAACACTGATCCGTGAAACTGATCTTGGCTTCGCATTTCGAGAACGAGAGGCAGCATATCCCATGATCACCCGCTTCATCATCGTCGCTCTCGCCCTCCTCTCTGCCATCGCACCGAGCGCCCACGCCTCCCGCGCAATCGCACAGCAAAGGCTGCTCGCGCGGCGGCCGCAGATATATTTGACTTTCGCATGTCACCCCGACCACGCGCAACCCGCACTCAAGACGACGTGGCATGTGGTCTGGTGCCGGTTTCGGCGCGGCGCGCGCGTATACACGACTACGGTTCCGCCAGCCGAGAGAAGGTACCAGTACGCCGCCCATTGGGCATATGAAACGACCAAGCCGGGCGAGTACCGGTCAATGGTAAACGGCGCGGTATACAACCAGTCGGTAAAGCCATCGATTCCGATTGGCGGAGTCGGGCACGGTTCGGCGGGTTGGGCAAGCGGCGATGCAGCGACCCACGTCAAATTCTGCTTCGGTTTCACGGTGGATGGCCGCAAGACCAAGAGCGGGTTACCGCCTTTCGCCGTCGCGCCAATGATCCCGGCGTTTACGGTAAAAGGCACGAGTGCGGACAACTTAGGGAAGGACGTCACGTTCTATACGGCAGCGAACGACGTCAAGCGGAACTATCCATACGGGCTGGGATGTGTGGGCGTGCTCGTCAAGCCCGGCGGATGGCCGGTGTGGGTGCCGCTCAAAGGCGGCTGGCAAAACGAGGAGTCTCTCGGACCAAATGCCCGGCTGGCGCGTACGGTCATTGCCTGGACACAAACCGGCGACATGTTTCTGATCACTTGCTCGAACCCGCATGAAGCCGACGACCCCACAGCGTCCGGTGCCGACTGGGGTGAAACGGTCGACTTTGTTAGCCGCTATCTCCCGAGCGCAATGAAGTCCGAATACCCGTATCTCTTGCGACGGCACCAATACAAGCGGATCGATGGCGCCGTTATGCTTGACGGCGGAGGCAGCACAATGCTTGGCTACAAGCACGTCACCCGCCACGGCGCGGCGAATATCGACCATGCGCCGCACGGCCCCGAATCTCAAGGCGACGACCTTCCGCTCATCCCCGATTTCGTCTACGCCATCGGTCGAAACAGCGAATAACGCATGTTTAAACGAGCGTCAGGCAAGACGAGCTGCATTTGTTCGGAAGTCAATAAATATACTCGCAGGTAGTCAACCGGCAAGCGCATCTTCTCGCCCCAATCTCAATTCGCGTCAAATTCGATTACAATAAACGCGTGAGTTTACCTATCTTCTTTTTAGCCCTCGCGCTTTTCGTCGCGCCACTCAAAGCCGCGACACCGGAAGAGTCGCTGTTTTCGCCCATCCTAGTTGGCCTCGTGCTGATTGCGGCCGCGTGGGAAATCTCGCGTCGCATGCGCGAACGCGAACCGCACACCACGTTCGCGCCACGGGTTCTCCTCACCGCATTCATCGCCTGGGCCGTCGGATCGCTCGTTTACCAATGGCAAGTCGTCAATCACGGCGCCCCTGCGTTCCTTGAGCCAATGCTGCAGACGACTGGCTATTGGCTCGCTGGCTTCGCGTTGATGACCCAATTCGGCACGCTCCTCGCAGCCAGGGGCACAACCTACTTCTGTACGGGCGCGCTTGTCCTAAGCGCGGGTATAGCATCGTACTACGGCTTACAGGACTACGTGCTGCACCTCCTTGCCCATCAGGCATCATGGCGCGAATTTGCGACATCGAGTCCCGACTTCTTTGCGGGGTTTCTGGTAATGACGATCCCCGTAACGCTGGCGCTATTTATCGCGTCACCCGGGCGAACCGGGTTTGTCGGACCTCTGTTCTACGGCATGATGCTCCTACCGCAGATATTTGTGCTGCCGACAACCGGATCGCGATTCGCTCTAGTCTCGCTTGCGGTCGGTTTGCTCGTATTCATCATCGCGGCCTTCATGGCACGTCGCGGCGGCCTTGTACTGACCCCTGCCAGCCGGAACCGCGCAATCGCGCTCGTCGTGATCGCACTGCTCGGAAGCGCGGTTGTCGCCAAGCCGATCCTACATCGGCTGAGTGCCAGTGTCTCGGCCGACCAGGCCCACTCGGGCCAATTCCGCGTCTGGACATGGCGCGGAACGACGCAGATGATTAAGGCGAATCCCTTATTCGGCACGGGACCGGGAACATATAAGTACAGCTATCAGAAATACGCGATTGTGGGATTCACCCGGTTGGCGCATAACGCCTACCTGCAAACCGCCGCCGAAATCGGCATCGCCGGCGTGGCGTTTCTGTTGCTCGGATCGCTGCTGATCGTCGATACGGGGCGCCGTTCACTGCTTAAGCGCGACTTCGCGGCAGAGCAGGTCGAACAGACATATGCTCCGGAGACCGCGAAGGGCAAGCGCAAGAAGCCGCGAGAGATGGTGCTGTTCGCTGAAGACAAGACTCCGCCCCCGACTTACCTGATCTTCGCCGGGGTTGACGAAAAGCTGCTACAGTGCGGCCTGATTGCCGGTTTCGTCGCCGGACTGGTGCAGAACGTGATCGACTCCGACTGGTATATCACTTTCGATGGTCTCACGCTTTGGTTCCTCGGCGGTATGATCCTCGCACTGGCATCGAAGTCGCTTCCTCCGCCCGCTGCCGCCCCCACGCTGTTCCGGCAAGCCCTCAGTATGGCGACAATCGGCATTGCAACGGTACTTGGCATTGCCCTGATCGTATGGGGGAGCGCCGAGGCGACCGCGACAATTGCCAACGATGCGGTGTCCCGCTCAGGCAACACCAGTGCGGCCTACACGAGCTTCCGATCGGCGACTCAGCTCAACCAACTTAAAGGCTCGTATTTCAGCACGCTAGGATACAAGCTCGACCCGAGCGTCGACCCTGCCGCGTCAGAGCCCGACCTTCGCCGCGCGATCGAGCTTGAGCCTGACGGTGTCAACTACCGGCGTTATGCCAAGTTCCTTCTCGGCCATGACCGCATTGGTGATGCGCTGACCGCACTCCGTGCGGGAATCGTCGTCGACCCGAACAACGTTGAGCTGTGGAACCTCGCAGCGGAGGCGCATCTCACGCAAAACGACGGCGGCGGCGCGCGATCGGCATACGACGCCGTCGCGGCGATCGAGACGAGCCTTGTCGGCACCATCCGCGCAGTGACAGAAATCGTCGACATCAACTATGTCACCGCCGACCTCTACCTCGCCGACGATGCCCTCGCCCACCACAACCTGTCGGATGCACAAGACTACTACCGTCGCGTCGAGGCCACCTTGCGTGCCTACGCCGACGAAGGCGGCACCACCAACATGATGCGGATGCCGACCGTCGGCGGACACTACGACGCTAACGTCGACGCCAAGCAGCGAGACGCCTACAACCACGCCGCGACGGCGCTGGTCGGTCTCGCTCGCGCCACTCACAGCGGCAAAGCTGACGAGATCGAAAAGCAGCGGACAGCAACGCTGGCGCGGTTCGACGGGATTATTGCGACGACGAGTGCGTCGTCGGGACCGAAGTAGCGCGGGAGTTTGCAACGACGAGGCGCACACTTAACTCGCACCTAATTCGATGCGCAGGAGGTCCAAGATACATGGTCTATCTTACACGCGACATACATTCGCTGACGGACTCCAAACGGAACACGTCGGACTATGTCAAACAGTTGAAGGATACGAAGAGTCCCGTTGTCCTCACGGTCAACGGCAAAGCGGAGCTTGTCGTACAAGACGCTGCGAGCTACCAATCACTACTGGATATCGTAGACAGGATCGAAGCTATCGAGGGCATACGCGAAGGATTAGAGGATATGCGGGTCGGTCGCACTCGTTCGACTGCCGATGTCTTCGCCGACATCCGCAAACGTCATAATGCCGCCTAACGTCTTCACAACTCGTATGACGGATCGCGCCGAGCGCGATCTCATCACAAACTTCGAGTATATTGCGGCAGACGCCCCAAACCACGCCCAACAATGGGGCGATGGCATCCTCGAAGCGATCAATTGGTCAAGCGAAGAAGATCTAGCGGGGAGCGGGTGCTTGCGATATGGATATGATCGTGCTAGAATCAAATCGATAGCGGCACATTGACCATCGAAGCGAAGGCACATGAAGCAAACCATTGACCAACTTATCTCGGATCCAAGGCAGATCGATGCGGACCTTCAGAAGTTCCGTCAAGACACCCAACTGTTATCCGAGTCGAAAGCGAATCTGCTCAAGCGTTACCCGAAACGCTGGGTCGCTATTTTCGACGGCAAGGTACAAGCCGATGCCGCGACTGAGAGCCTCGTTTTGGAAGCTATCACAAAGCTTCAGATACCACGAGATAGGGTCGTAATCCGGTTCATCGACAAAGATGTCCGCAGGATGATCCTTTAGTGATCGAGGGTAGGTTCGGCGGAACAAGTGGGCGACCATATATAGATGCGAAGGTGATGTTGCCGCGCCTCAATGTTTCGGGCCACGTCTCTTTCCTCGTGGACACGGGTGCCGACTCCACCATCCTAATGCCAACCGTTCCCGCTTGTTGGGCATCCCATTCACGCAGCTGCGCGGACACCACGAATGCGGTGGCATCGGCGGAACAGTCTAAGGTTGTCGAAACGTTGATTGCCGAAATGGTAGCGATAGTTGACCAGATCGATGTCGTCGCTATCCTGCCTGGCGTTGATTGCGATCTATTACTGCTATAGCTGTGACTGCTGGTGGAAGGCACCGTTTTAGAACATGCAATGCAAGTACTGTAAAGTAAGCAACGATCCCAACTCTGCAAGATATCAGGTTTGTTCTGAACCGCCATACGGTAGCAAATCGACTGAGGCCGCACCAACGAAGGTTCTGCAAAATCGAAATATTAGTAACCAGAACATACCGCTAGGCACTTGCGCGGTCCTGGTACTGAGTTCAAAGATGGCCAGGCATACAATGGCAAGCTTAGCATATCTGCTAACATTGACTTGGGTTTGCTCGGTATCGAATGCATCTAGCGGACGGCCTGGAGTGGATGCCAGAGACTTCTTGGGTCAAACAGCGCTAATTCGCGCAGCCTACGCGGGCAGTATTGCTGACGTGAAACAGCTTATCTTAAGCGGAGCAAACGTGAACGCAGACGATACCGATGGCGAGACTTCCCTCATGAATGCTGCAAGCAGTGGACATACCGACTGTGTCTCATTTCTACTTCTGCACGGTGCGATAGTGAACGCTCGAAACAAAGATGGCGAAACTCCGCTTATGTGTGCGGCTACGTATGGGCACTTGGATTGCCTCAAAGTCCTAATTGGTCACAAGGCGAATGTAAATGCCAAGGACAAACCGAGAAACGAAGTCGCGCACGGCGGCATGACCGCGCTAATGAACACGTCCGCCAGAGGGTTCGCGGACTGCGTAAGCTTGCTCATCGAACACGGAGCCAAAATTGATGCTAAAGACGCTAGTGGCTGGACAGCCCTAGTTTGGGCTGCCGAAACAGGCCATCCGAGTTGTGCCAAAGTCCTGCTCGCAGCTAATGCCAAGTTGCCTGCCGCAGGTCTCCACTACGGCGAGCCGGACATTGATCCAGGTGCTCTTCCGCCCGCCGTCGCAAATGACCACATTCTGTCACCAGCAGATATCGCCGCACGCGCTCTACCGGCTGTTGTTTCGATTACAGTCCGCGACGCAAATGGATCACCGATAAAAAGTGGTTCGGGCTTCGTTATTGCTAGAAACTTAGTTGCTACGAACCAGCATGTGGTATCTGGAGCACACTCTGTTATCGTAAATTTTAGCGACGGTCGTTCTGTGCCATGTTCCGGATTTTACGCCGAAAAGACCGACTGCGACCTGGCGATAATCGCGTGCAACACCGGAAGTGTAGTTCCTCTTGTTCTCGCAGACTCCTCCACGGTCAAAGTCGGCGAGAACGTCATCGCCGCTGGTTCGCCAGAAGGTCTGAGCGGAAGTATCAGCGTAGGAATTGTTAGCGGCATTCGCGTATTGGGTGATCGACGAAATGCTAAAGTGTTTCAGACGACGGCCCCGATATCGCATGGTTCCTCAGGCGGACCATTACTCAATTCGTATGCCCAAGTGGTCGGGATGAACTCCTTCTACTATGCTAGTGGGCAGAACTTGAACTTCGCTTACGCTTCTGGATACATCGCGGCCCTTGCCCAATCCAGCATGGCCATAGCGACCCTTTGGTTTTCGGTTCCTTCTCTGCTGGATCAAGATTGGTCGTCTATCACGCCAGATAAGATCGAATCCCTCCTCGACCAGGGCGCGGACATAGGCGAGCTAGGGCAGCTAGGTGATACGCCCATAATGGTTGCGGTCCGAAATAGCAGCGTCGAAGTCGTGAATAAACTCATTTCGTACGGCGCAGATGTCAATGCACCAGCTCCTTCAGCATTCACTCCGCTTATGTACGCTGCGATGCACGGAAACGTTGTGTGCGTGAACTCGCTGCTTGCGGGCGGAGCGGATGTAAACGCAAAGGACAAGAGCGGTGAGACAGCTCTTTTATGCGTGTCGGCCCTTAGCTGGGCCGTGAAGCCTCAAGTCGATACTAGTAACCTCGCTCAGGTCGTTCGCTCTTTGATCTCGTCTGGCGCAGACGTAAACGCTCGAGAGAGCCACTTCGGCTATACGCCCCTCATGCTAGCGTCGCTCTTTCCAAGTGTCGCATTGGTCGACGTACTGCTGTCTTCCGGCGCGGACTTGAATGCCCGTTCCATTACAGGTACCACTGCCCTTGGTTTGACATCGGACAAAGACATTGCCGCTAGGCTGAGGGCCGCTGGAGCGATCGAGTAAGAAATTGTGAGCCATTGGAGAAAGCTGATTTCCGCGCAATCTAGCCATATCACGAGCCGCCAACTACAAGCAAATTGCCCTAGATATAATCATGTGGTACATAAAATGGGGGCAGGCCAACGCCTTTAGCCGAGGCGATGATATCCGCTTGGACCAGTAGCTTGCACCTATTCCTTGCCGCCAATCGCGACAATTCCCTTCCCCGCGCAGGAATCCCTTCCACTGCCGGGCAACTAGCCACTCGAAGCGCCGCCTGGAGCGGCAATCGAACATTGGAGAGAGAGCTGTATGAGTGAATTTTTGATCAAGAGCGGCGAGACGGTCGTCTTCGCCGGAGACAGCATCACCGACTGCGGACGGCGCGACAACGCGGCTCCGTACGGCAATGGCTATGTCAAGCAGGCGATCGAGCTGATCGGGGCACGCTACCCGGATCGGGCGATCACGTTTTTCAACGAGGGGATTTCGGGGAACACCGTGGTCGACCTCCGAAATCGCTGGACCGACGACGTGATGCGGCACAAGCCGGATTGGGTGACCATCAAGATCGGCATCAATGACATCCACCGGTTCCTTTTCAATCCGAACGAAGCCGAAAAGATCCCGTTGGCTTTATACAAAGAATCGTACCGCACGATCCTCACGCGTACTGCTGCTACCGGCGCGAAGATCGTCCTGATCGATCCATTCTATCTGTCAGCCGAAACCGACCCGTCGAGCACGCGCTCAACGGTCCTTGCCACACTTGCCGAGTACATCGCCGTCGTCGATAAGCTCGGGAAGGAGTTTGGGACGCTTCGGGTCAAGACGCATGACCTGTACCAGGAACAGATCAAGTACCGCCCCGCCGATGTATTCGCGGGCGAGCCGGTCCACCCGAACACAGGCGGTCATCTTGTGATCGCGCACGGTGTCTTGAACGCCTTCGGCTGGTAAAGCCTCACTTCGAAGCCCCTCTACGACGATACGGAGAGGGGCTCCAGTTGCGTCTCTACCCGTTAAACCAGCAGCCGCGGCACCCTCGCGGTGAGGCAAGTCGTTACTTCATGCGGCGTAGCGTCGATCTCGTCTGCGATCTCAAGCGCCGTTAGCCCCTGCCCATCGACTTCCCCGATCAGCGCGACGGTCGCTCCGGCCCGCAACCCCGTCCCTTCTGGAAGCTCGACGCACACTTGGTCCATGCACACTCGGCCTCGAATCGGCGCACGGCGACCGTCGGGAAGCAGTACGAAGCCCCGGCTTGACAGCCGGCGCGGATAGCCGTCGCCATACCCGATGCCGATGGTGGCGATGTCGGCGTCGCGCTCAAGGCGATAGGTCCGGCTATAGGAGATGTCCGATCCGGCCTGCAGCCGTCGCACGAGCAGCGCCCTCGCCTTGAGCGAGAGCACGGGCTTGTACGGGAACGGCGCTTCGTCGCCGTGCGTGAGTGGCGAGCTGGGGCCGATGCCGTAGAGCAACAGTCCGGGCCGTATCAGGGTGTGGTACGCGTCCTCGACACGCAGAATGCCGGGTGAGTTCGAAGAGTGGATCGTAAGGGTCCGCAGCCATCCCCGATCAAGCGACGACAGGGCATCGCGAAAGAGCGCGTGCTGGTCGAGCGCGTCGCCCGGCCCATCGGTGGCGTCGGCGGCGGTAAAGTGGGTGCAGATGCCGGTCACGTCGACGCTCGGTAGCGAGCGTACAGCGGCGGCGAACGCCGGAAGCGCCTTGGGCGCGACACCTGCACGCCCGATGCCGGTATCGACTTCGATGTGGATGGTCGCGATCTCGCCATCGTGCTCGGCGGCTCGCGACATCGCGCGGGCGAGTTCGAGATCGCAGCAGTACGGGGTAAGGCGGTTCGCGACGACTTCGGTCGCATCTTCCGCAAGGACTGCCGCCATAATGTAGATTTTGTGATCGGCCGGCCGCGCCAACGAGAGGGTATCGCGCAAGTGCCGCCCCTCGGCGACGGTGGCAACGCCCCAATGCGTTACCCCGTGCTCGGCAAGCACCGGCGCGACGAGGTCCACTCCGTGCCCGTAGGCATCGGATTTGACCACGGCCATCACGGATTGCGGGCTAACAGGGAGTGAGTGGAGGTTATGGACGAGGGCCTTGGAGTCGATTTCAGCCCAGCAGCGCGACTTCACATGAGCGGGGTCGGATGACATCGTAAAATAGTCTCAGAAATTGTCTGAATACCTCTGAACCTTCCGGCGAGAGGCGCGTCTACACAATTGGCAGTTCAATCAGTGTACCCGTTAAGCCCGAGCCTCCTTCCGGAGACGGGCTTCTTTTTTGTCTCACTGCCGTCGATCCGAATTCCTCCAGTCGCAGTCCGAGCCCGGCAATCGTGCTATAATAACCGGGCCTCTTTCGGCCATTTTCCATGAAACGCGCAGTGAGACCGCTTTAGTGTTCAAGTTCTTCGACACCTTCACCAACCGAATGGCCCCCGGGCTCGGAATCGACCTTGGGACAGCCAATACGCTGATTCACGTCCAGGGCCGAGGCATTCTCTTGCGCGAACCTTCCGTCGTGGCCGTCTCTGGCGACAACCCCGCCAAAGTGCTCGAAGTCGGCGAAGAAGCGAAGCGCATGATCGGGCGAACTCCGGGAAGCGTGATCGCGGCGCGGCCCTTGAAGGACGGCGTTATCGCCGACTTCGACCAGACGGAGCGCATGTTGCGCTACTTCATTGCCAAGGTCCAACGCAAGCGAACCTTTTTCAACCCTCAGATCGTGATCGGCGTCCCAAGCGGTATCACCGAGGTCGAACGGCTCGCAGTGATCGAGGCAGGTAAGAAGGCCGGTGCGCGCGAGGTGTTCCTGCTGGCCGAACCAATGGCCGCCGCCATCGGCGCGGGCCTGCCGGTGACGGAACCGGTCGGCGCCATGATCGTCGACGTCGGCGGCGGTACCAGCGAGGTCGCCGTAACATCGTTCAAGGGCATCGTCACATCGGGCTCGATCAAGGTCGCCGGAGACGAGATGGACGACGCCATCATCGACTATGTCCGCAAGAAGTACAAACTGCTGATCGGCTACCGGATGGCGGAAGACACGAAAATCGAGATCGGCTCGGCGATGCCGATGGTCGAGGAGCAGTTCCGCGAGATCCGAGGGCGCGATCTCGTATCCGGTCTGCCGCGCAGCTTGATCGTAACATCGGACGAGATACGGGACGCCATCCGCGAGCCGGTCGCGGCGATTATAGACCTGATCATGACGACGCTCGAAGCTACCCCGCCGGAGCTTTCCGCCGACATCCTCGACCAAGGCATCGCCCTTGCGGGGGGCGGCGCAATGCTGAAGGGCCTCGATAAGTTGGTTGCGATCACCACGGGCATGCCAATCGTCGTCGCGCAGGACCCGCTCTCGTGCGTTGCCATCGGC
>FSUB01000295.1_pt1 | contig 10128 bp, 6 predicted proteins | sample 1637331 | NCBI WGS metagenome assembly FSUB01 (sample SAMEA3914816, study PRJEB12502) | metagenome | biome: forest; material: soil | place: USA | collected 2011-09-16 | depth 0.3 m
AAACGGGTCGGCGCTGGAGTCTCTGACTATCAGGTGGCTGCTCAAGCAGGTTCGCTGCAAGGTGGTGTCGCCGTTGAGCGCGTGCACGGCGAGACGCGCCGCGCCCTTGCCGAGTTCTTCGAGCGGCGGGCGCAGGCTGGAGACACCAAGCGTGCGCGCCTCCGCGATATCGTCGAAGCTGACGAGCAGGAAGTCCCGCCCGGGAACGAGGCCGAGTTCGTCGGCCGCCAGGTAGATGCCTTCCGCGATGTGGTCGTTCGCGGCGATCACGCCTTTCGGGACGTGCTTAATGAGGCCAGCGAGCGCCGCCTTTTGACCGGCGGGCACGAAGTGCATTCTATAAGGCGAAGTTTCCATGCTCATCGCATCGTCGGGCAATCCCCGTTGCCGCATCGCCGACCGGACGCCTTGGATCCGCTCGTCGACCCAGGGATGACCGTCCTGCCCGACGAAGAGGAGGTCGTCGCAGCCTCGGTCGATCAGGTGGGTCGCAGCTTGATATCCAGCATCGACGTTGTCGTAGTAGACGTTCCAAATCGGCCGGTTGACACTGCCAGCCGAGGCGAAGATCATCGGCACAGACGATTCCGCGACGAGCGCGTAAGTCTGCTCTAGCGTGATCTCGACGTTGAAACATACAATCACGATCGCGTCGCAGCCCTTCGCGAGCAACGAATCGAACACGGTGTTAATGTCGTAAACGGCGTCGCGCGTAACCCGCTGAGCGAATACCGCACTGCCGCCGGCACCCGAGAACGCCTTCTCGACTTGCTCGATGATCGTTCGGCTATAGTCGCCGATATCGGTATCGGTCGAAAAGATGCCTAAACGCTTAGCGGACGTGAGGCGCAGCGAATCCCACGACGGCTGGTCGGCGGACGCGAATCGCGCGGAAGCCGTTTCGGGCTTTACGGCGGGCCGCCGGACATGCTGGGCGACAAACGTGCCGCGTGTTCCCTGCGTTTCGAGTATGCCGTCGCCAACCAGAGCGCGGATAGCGCGATCGATCGTACGGTGATGGACGTCATACTCCTCCGATAGCCGCTGCCGCCCCGGCAGCATCATGCCCGCAGGCCACTCGTCGGATTCGATCTTGCGGCGCAGGTCCTGCTCGATCCGATGATAGACCGGAGCGTTGATATCGGACACTGGCTTTGTCGATTTTTTAGAAATGGTAGGCATGGTCGGTGCAATGGTATAAAGTTGGGGCAACTATGTCATATCGTGTGATAACTAAGCCAATCATATCATGTCCCGACGTAACTGTCAAGCGATTGTGTCCGCGTCTCCACGAATATTTTCGGCTCAACTATGCCACCTATGTCGCCTCAGCCGACACGGTAGCTCATCGGTGCGACGCCGTCGTGCGGGACATCGCCCATATTCACAGTCACGGTCACGCCGTTCGAGTAACGCGTCACGTACACGCCCTTGGCGGGCCGCGCTTGCGCGACGATCTCCGCTTGCCCGATTTGCTCGACGAGGCTGCCGGGGGCATAGAACGCCTGGTACGCGTCGGCAATCGCGCCGCCGATACCGGCGACGCCGGTTGAACCGAACGCGTTATCGCCCCGGAACGACAGGTCGCCCCCTTGCGGGTGCAGCCCGAAGGCGATCATGCGGAGCAGCCGCTTCTGGTCGGTCCCGACCTTGCTCTGGCAGACCACGCTGCCGTGGAGCGCGATCGACAAGAGCGGCACGGCTTCGTCGAAGAAGTACTGCCCAATCGGGCAGGCGAGTTGGAATGCGCCTGGGTCGTCGAACGAGTGAAAGTAGCCGTCGACGACCGTCATGTATGGCCCGAACGGCATCTCGGTCGAGACGCTGCCGAAGATGTCGCTCGCCGTGCGGAACATCTCCTTCACCTTGTCGGTGAACTTCGTGCGCGTCTCAAGCGGGTGTTCGTGTGAGTAGCAAGGCATAAACGACCCGATGGCGTCGATGTGTTCGTGGCCATGCAAGCCCAACGCGCTCAACTCGGGCATGTAGCGGTTGACGTGCTTTTCGACATACACCTGCGGGCAGATTTGATGCAGTTGACCGCCGCTCCAGACGACGCTCTCCCAGTACTCCCCGGTGCGATGGCGGACGAGATCGGCGACATCGAAGTCGGGGGAGCACGTATACGCGCCGCCGTAGTAATCGTGGACGCCGAGCATCACATCGCGGTCGCGGCACCACGCGGTCAGGTCGCGAAAGCCCGCCTCGCCGCCGATGCGCTCGTCGATCGGAAAGCGGGTAGGCGTCTGCCCGTCGTGTCCGTCGATATTCCACCCGACGAGCATCACCGCAAGCTTTTCGTTGCCCGCCGCGAGGCACTGATCGAGGATCGCCTTGGTCTCGCCAAACGACGCGGTCACATGGTACTCCCCGAGCCCGTCGGGCTGCGGGGACTTGTACGCCATGAATACTTTCACGAAGAACCGGTACAGGTAGTCCAGCGCCTCGGGTCGAGCTTGGGCCTTCTCGGCCCACGTCTGCAAACCGCGCTCGGCGCGCAAGAAGGCCCGGTACTCCCTGCCGCAGAAAACATACCCCTCGCCATGCTCGCCGCCTTTTGGCGCGAACGAGTACCGCACCTCGCGCCTGCCCGGTAGGCGGTCGTCTTGCTGAGCCCAGCGGTAGACGAGAACCGGGTGGACGCTGTTCGTGTGCGCCTCTTCCCAGTGGACCCGACACACAAGCTGCGCGTCCATGTCGCCGGCGGCGACGATCCCGCACAGCGTCCCCTGCGCGCGTGTGATCCCGAAGACGCCCATGTTGCAGTTGTGCTCCCACTGCTCGTTGCCGCTGTAGATGGTCTGGACTACCTCCCGAGGATAAGTCTTGTCGAACCGCGTCTCGCAACCGATCCAGTTCGGGAGCGTCAAGCTTCCTCCCTCGCCAGTCACAGCCGCGCCGAACTCGGGCAGCACTTCGATCCCGAGAATGCGATAAAGTCGCGGGTTGTCTTCGACGATCTCGTCATCGTCGAGGCTGACCGAAAAGCCGCACCCATCGGCGCGCAGCCGGATCCGCGCCGTGAACGCGATCCCAAGCGTCGCATATGTCGCCGTCACGGCGATCTCGGTTGCCGAGACGGCGCGAATATCGACCTGAGACTTCACCCCGAACCAACTCACCGTCGCATCTCCGCCGTCGCCGGCAACCGGCACAGCGATCTGCTGCGCCCTCGGATGCTGCCGGTCGTAGTAATGCAGCACCAGAAGCGGCCCCGGCGCGGTCCAAACCGCGCCATCGGCGGTCGTATACGACACCGCGCCCGTAGGCGCGACAGCAAGCGAATCTGAGCCAAGCGAGAGGACGGTGGAAGTGGAAAGGGTGGTGGTTGGCATAGTGGTTTAACTGTAGCGTTTCGTGTGAGAACTATGCCGATTTTAGCACACTGCCATGAGGGTGTCAAGTGAGGGACGGGGATCCATTTCGCGACTGTTTCGCGAATTCTGCGGAATTTGTGTGCGAAGGCACAGATGAAAAAATGCCCGACCCTTGAATTGGTCGGGCAACAATCGGAGGTATTGGCAGCGGAGTTACTTGGCGATCGCGACTCCGGTTGTCGAGAAGAAGCTGTTCTCGCTCGGGCTTGCGAAGATCGGTTCGCCTGTTTTCGAAATCGGGCCCGCTATGAGGCTTTGCGACCGTGTCTCCGCCAGCGACTTCCCCGTAGGCAACTTATCGCCCAACGCCGCTAAGCTGAGCGCTGGGCAATTCTACCCCGGCCGTTATACCAAGCACGATCAGTTGCGCTGGCGTCGAACCGGCCGTAACGTCGATCGTCGCGATCGCGATACCGGGACGGGGGTTCGTCCATTCGGCAACGTAGACATTAACGGGGGAGTGGATGTCGTTCTTGCCGCTCCAAGCGACTTTCGCGCCCGACGGCAATGCCGTCGACCACCAATCGGCCACGTCGATCCCGGCCCTGACCGGTATCGACCGCGTTTCCCCGTCTGCGTAGTGGATCGTATACTGCGCTATCGGATCTGCCGGGGCGGGATTGGCCCATGCCGCCGCCTGGAGAAGCCAGAGCTTGGCGGCTTTCGCGTCCACCGCAATTCCGGTCACCGATTGCGGGGCGGCAACGTCATGACCGTAGCCGCGAAGGACGACGACCGCCTTGCCACCGTTGGTCTTCGGATCCACCAGCGCAAACGGGCGCCCCGCGAGTTCGGGACGCGTGGGGAACGGGGGCGTTGGCACGTCCATGCCCCCATTCTTGCCCGTCTGGTTGATGAGGAAATAACGCATGTCGTTGGAGCCGGAATCGTTCCAGCCCCCTGATCCGTCGCCTGCGATATCGTCGATATAGCCGCGGTTCGCGACGTTCGAAAGATCGGTCGTAACGTAGCGATATTGCTTGGTGGGAGCGAGCACAATTCTGCCGCCAAGGTTGCGCGCGAGTGATGTCGCGACCCGCATCGCCTTGACAGCTTCGGTGCTCAATGCGCCCGTCCAGCCAAGCGTATCCATAAGGATCGCGCCTTTGCCAACGGGTACCTTTATCAGGAAGCCCGGCGCTGTCAGCCGGATCGCATCCGTGAGGCGAGGCGTCACAAGTTCGTACCGGCCAATAAATGCCGTCGGCTTCGCGCCGCTGAAGTAGTCGCCGCGATACCCTGTGTCGATATGCGCCCACGAAAGATCGAAGCTGCTCAAGCTATCTACCCAGGGGTCGTCGGAGCACCGCTGAGCGGTGAGAACTGTCGCGTCGGCGATGGCGAGGACAGGCACGAACGGAAATAGAGTCGCGACTTTGGCGATGGTGTCCGGCGTGAAACCATGCAGCCAAACGACTCCGCCGCCGGAAAGGTATCGACTGATTTCTCGTAGCTCAGAAGGTAACGGGCCAAAGCTCGCATCTACCAAGACCGGGCCATCGCCCGATAGGCCCGGTGTCGTCACAATCGAGCAGTCGGCCAGCGCTTTCTTTAAGGGCGAACCCGCCGCCGCCAAGAGGCGGAACGGCTTGGTCGTCGGATCAGCGCCATTGAGTTCGGTACGGATAAGCGACAGCAAGAGTTTGTCCGCAGCCGGTTCGATGCCGATCCGGTCGACAAGGTTCAGCGAACTGACCACGTACTTGCCAGCAGCATGTCCAACCTCAACGAGCGGTGTCCACTTAAGCCCGTATAGCCCGCCAGCGTCGAGCAGGATCTTGTAATTGCCTTCGGACGGTTTGACCGGCGTGTTCGTCGACACGATGTTGTCAGGCATCCAGTACGAAAGCTGGCTCTCGTCCAATCCTGAGAGTGCTGTAGCTCCGCGTGCTCGCAGCCAGACTTCGCTCGCCGCATGCTTCGTGTCGATTTCGGGCATTTCGCTGGACAGTGAATTGATATGGCTGGCCGAAAGCAATAATGCATGACCGCCTCGCGAAACGAAGCTATCCAAAGGCGGCGCGTAACGCCTGCGAAGGCAGGCATTCCCGTTCTCCCCAGCCGATTTTTCAAAATACGGTCGCTTACGCGACCAGGACGGGGCAATTCTTTCACAGCCCCTAAACGACGCGGCTAGAACTACCAAAGCACCAATGACGATGCAGACGACGATAATTAAAGCGTTAGTCGAAGACAATGGCGAATCCCCTCTATGCAAACGCGAATATAGAACGTCATTATACAGAGTAATACATTGATAATAATCATTTAACCGCTATTAACGATCACCCCGTCGCCGCCGACTCCCCGGCGACGTAGCCCGTGCTCCATGCCGCTTGCAGGTTGTACCCGCCCACCGGGCCGGCGAGGTCGAGGATCTCGCCGCACAGGTAAAGGCCCTTCACGATGCGCGACTCCATCGTCTGAGGGTTGACTTCGTCCAGCGATACGCCGCCTGAGACTACCTCGCCGCGTTCAAGCGGGACGCTGCGAACGGGGCCTATCGGCCAGCCTTTGAGCGTCGTCACCAGAAAGTTGAGCGCCTTCGATGCCAGATGCGCCCCTCGGGTCTGCGGGTCGAGCGCGGCGTCCTTCAGGAACGGAGCGCGCAGGCGCTCGGGCAGGTACCGGTCTACGATCGAGCCGATCGTCTTGCGCGGCTGCACGTTCATCTCGCCCCGGATGCTGGCGACCATCTCCTCGAACGAGCTGTCCGGCACGAGGTCGACCTCGACCATGCCGCCGCCGACGGTCCCGGTGGCCATCTGCTCGGCGATCTCGCGGGAGATACCGAGCGCGGTCGGGCCAGAAATGCCCTTGTGCGTGAACAGCACATCGCCGCGCCAGCGGACATACTCCTTGCCGCCGGGGCGGACGCGGGCGCGTAGCACCACATCGCGCAGCGCGATGCCGCTCCACTCGGGCTCGGCGCGCTCGAGGTAGATCGGGGCAAGAGCCGCTCGCAGCGGCACGATCGTGTGCCCGATCTCTCGCGCCCACTGCCAGCCGTCGCCGGTGGTCCCGGTCGCTGGGTACGACGAGCCGCCGACCGCGACGATCACGCGGTCCGCCTCGCGGACGCGATCGCCCGTGCGGACACCGACCACGCGTCCGTCCGCGACTTCGATCCCGTTGACTTCAGTCCCGACCGCGAGCGTCGCGCCGCTCGCGCGCACGGCTTGCTGGAGAACGCCAACGACATCTTTGGCGTTGTACGGGTCGACAGGGAAGACGCGCCCGTCGGGGCGCACATACGTTGGCATCCCGGCACCGTGCAGGATGGCGAGGAAATCGTCGTTGGTGTAGCGATAGAAAGCGGGTTTGAGAAACCGCGCCTCGGGCTGGCGGAACGCCGCCCGGACCTCTTCCATCGTTCCCGCATGGGTGAGGTTACACTTACCGCCGCCGGAGATCAGGATCTTCATCCCGACGCGCCCGTTCTTTTCCAGCAGCGAGACTGTCGCGCCAAGCTCCGCCGCGCGCTTCGCGGCGATCAGCCCCGCCGCGCCTGCGCCGACCACGATGATGTTCGTCTGCGGCAACGGCTTACTCGTGCCCCGCGTTCGTAAACGCCACCAGTGACGCCAACGTCTGCGCGGCTCCGCCGCTATCGATCGCTTCGGCGGCGACGGCGACACCCGCTTTGAGGTCGGGCACGACCCCGGCGACGTGGAGCACCCCTGCGGCATTCAGCGCCACGATATCGCGCTTGGGCCCTTTGTCCGCGCCGCTCAATACCGCTGTCACGATCGCGGCGTTCTCGGCGGCGTTCTCGCCCGCCGCTAGCGCGGAGACGCTCACCGTCGGCAAGCCGAGCTCGGCTTCCGCGTCGAGCGTGTAAGATGTGATCGCCCCTTCGCGTAGCTCGCTGATCTGTGTTTCGCCGAGCGTCGAGAGCTCGTCGAGCCCATGCACACCGTGGACCATGATCGCGCGCTCGCTGCCGAGGTTGCGCAGAACGCGGGCGAGCAGGTCGGTGAGCGAAGGATCGTTGACCCCGATAAGCTGCACCTTCGCGCCGGCAGGGTTCGTAAGCGGGCCGAGAATATTGAAGAACGTACGCGTGCCGATCTCGGCGCGTGGCACCGCCGCGAACTTGAGCGCCGGGTGCATCTGACGAGCGTACAGGAACCCGATGCCGACCTCTTCGACACACTTCCCAATCGCCTTCGGCGGTAGCTCCAGCTTGACACCGAGCGCTTCGAGGACATCCGCGCTGCCGCACTTCGATGTCGCCGCACGGTTGCCGTGCTTCGCCACCGCAACCTTGCCGGTCGCCGCCACCACGAGCGCTGCCGTGGTCGAGATATTGAACGTCTTCAGCGAATCGCCGCCAGTGCCGCACGTGTCAACGATCACCTTGTCCGTGTTCACAGGGACCTGGATCGCGAAATCGCGCATCACCTTCGCGAACCCGGTGATCTCGTCGACGGTCTCGCCCTTCATGCGAAGCGCGACCGCAAGCGCCGCAATCTGCGACGGCGTCGCCGACCCCTCCATGATGAGGGTCATTCCCGAGGCGGCTTCTTCCTGTGTCAGGTTTTGGAGCGCGATGGCTTTTTGGATCAGAGATTTCATGAATTAAGACCTCACCCCCGGCCCCTCTCCTTGGAAAGGAGAGGGGAGTAAGAAGTGTTTGAAAGATAAAGACTTTACTCCCTGTCGACCTGTTCGCGGCTAGGGGAGTGGTAGGCGTGCGACGGATAGGTCACCAAAACTCTTGCTCCCCCTCGTCCTTTCCAAGGAGAGAGGGCTGGGGTGAGGTATTCCCCTCCTAAAGCCCTTTCCTCAAAAACGCCGCCCGCTCGCCTTCGCCAAGCGCTTCCAGCCACGACGCGTCTAGCCGCACGTGGTCGGCGACGGTTGCCGCGCTGCCATGGCGGACATCGGCTTCGATGTCGCCGACGGTCATGACGTTCAGGGACGACTGCAGCGGCGGGTCGTGCGGCGTCTTGTTGTAGAAGAACTCCGACAGCGGTTCCGGCAACGCTTCCGTGTCGCCGTTGTCATGGACCAAGACGAGCTGGACGCTCTTCCGGTTGATGCGAACCGTGTGCACATGCGGCTGATTGAGCCGGATGCGGTAAGCGTTGAGAAACCGACGCAACGCCTCGTCGGCGGCATCGCCGAATCGCGTTCGGAGCGCCTCGATCTCGTCGAGATCGTGCTCGCGGACGATGTGCGCGAGATCGATCAAAATCGAATGGCCTTTCCACCAAGCCCAGCCACTCGGGAAAAAGCTCTGCCCGTCCGTACCCTCGGCCATCGATGGCGGGAAATTCAACTCGACATCGACCCCGTCGAGTGTGACGGTGATTGGGTCGACGCTGGGTCCTTCGGCGCAGAAGTCCAGGTCAAACGGCAGTGTGACGGTAACGGACGCTTCAACTTGCAACGGTGGTAGTTTCCTCTTGCGGCGCGTTCCCGGCGTTGGGCGCGGCGCGTGTCGATTGTGGCAGTATTATGGCACGAGGAATTGGGATTTGACGAGGGTCAGGCATGCTTGCGATTTGCGGGGAGATTTTGTAAGCCCGACGCGTAGTTTCACACGTCGCGTGCGCTAAAATAAGCACATGGCGAATGATAAAGCCGTTACCGACCTTATCGCGGCGATAGACGCCGCCGACCAAGCCGCCGTTGCGCGGCTACTCGACGAGCAGCCCGCTCTCGCGCACGGCTGGAAGCCGATCAACCACGCCGCGTACCTCGGCCGCAAAGCGATCGTCGCGACGCTGATCGACCACGGCGCCGATTTCAGCGCCGTATCGACGAGCTGCTTCGCGCCTCTGCACCGGGCGATCGAGCCCAAGGACGCGGTCCCGCGAACCCCGGCGCACGTTGAGACCGTGAAGCTGCTTGTCGAGCGGGGCGCGAGCCTCGACGCGCGCGGATGCTGGCACCGGTCGACACCGCTTCTCACGGCCGCGATGGCGGGCAACGCCGAGATGGCGGCGATCATCGGCGATGCGCTCTTCGCCACGAGGCCCCCGACAATCTTCGAGGCCTCCGCGCTCGGCATGGCCGACCGCATCGCCGCGCTGCTCGCTGTAGACGCCGTTCTCGCAAGCGCTCCGGACGCTAATGGGCTGTCCGCGCTGCACTATTGCGCCTCGTCGCAACTTTGGCGCGGCTCCAACACGCTCGCAGCATCGTTGGTGGCCGTTGCGGAAATATTGATCGCCGCCGGTGCGCCTGTCGACGCCAAAGCGAGCCTCGAAGGCTTCGCGCTTCCGCCCCTGCATTGGGGCACCAAGAACCCCGCCGTCGCGCGCGTCTTGATCGCGCATGGCGCGAACCCAACCGACGCGCTCGGGAGCGCGATGTGGGAAGAGGCATGGGAGTTCGCCGAGTATCTCGTCGGAGCCGGAGCGAATGTCGACGCGCGCGACGGCGATCGCACTCTGCTTCACGAACGGCTCCACTGGGGCAAAACCAAGCCCGCGCTCTGGCTGCTCGCCCACGGCGCCGATCCGAACCTCGCCGACGCGCGCGGCAACACCCCGCTCCACTCCGCCGCAGGTCGCGGCCTCGGCGAGCCGATCCTCCGTGCTCTCATCGAAGCAGACGCGAACGCCGACGCGAAGAACAGCGACAGCCTCACACCCGCCGACCTCGCCCGCGCCAAAGGCAAGACAAAGGCGGCAGCGTTTCTCGATTCGAGAAAGCCTGCTCACACGCCCTAATGCCGCAACTCCGGTTCCCCTCTCCATATCCTTGGAGAGGGGCTAGGGGTGAGGATTCCTCACAGCTT
>FSUB01000262.1_pt1 | contig 10041 bp, 7 predicted proteins | sample 1637331 | NCBI WGS metagenome assembly FSUB01 (sample SAMEA3914816, study PRJEB12502) | metagenome | biome: forest; material: soil | place: USA | collected 2011-09-16 | depth 0.3 m
CGCCGTCAAGCCGCCGGCTGACAGCCCGCTACTCGTGTTCGCGTCGGCTTCACGCGACAAGTCACGCGTGACCGTGTGGCTGGTCAACCCTTCGGGAACGGCGCAGTCGTGCCCAGTAGCATTCGATGGTGAGTCGCGATATGACCTAAAGCGCAGCAAGGTCTTCCACGGCACGGGACCGAGCGACGAAAATCCGACATCGGACACAATCAACTCGCCGTCACCCCTCTATCCGCCCTATTCGGTCACGGTGCTATCGTTCAAAAAGTCGTAAGTGGGTTACTTCGGGACACATCCGGGTAAACCGAATACACGACCATCGCGGCAACGCGAAGAAATCGAGGCACCCAGTTTATGTCCGACAAACACGAATCGAAGCAGAAGAAGATGCGCGCGAAGGCGCACCTTGGATTGGCCGACCATCAGCCGAAAAAGATGACCGACGATCCGCTGATCGAGCATGAGATCAAGACGGCGGCGGGGAACGTGCAAGAAGAGCTTGCGGCGACGAGGCGCGTTGCCGGTCACGCTCACACGCACTAAGCCGACCGTAAAGGCCCTGGCCCCGCATGGGATCAGGGCCTTTTTAGCACCTGCCTGACAATCGCATCGGCATTGCTGCCGGTCAGATAAACCGACTCCAATATCTCGCGAATGCGCGTCTCGTCGCCATCGGCAACCGCCTTGTCGAAATCGCACAGAACCCCGGCGACCATGAGCCGCTCGTTGACGGTCATACCGCCCACCTCTGCCTTTGACAGCTTATGTTCCATAGCCGCATTATAGGGCGATACGGTACCCAAACGCAAACAAGCCCGGTCGGCGTGCCACGAGGGCGCGTCGACCGGGCCGGGAGCCGTTCCGAGTTAACGGAGCCCCGCTCCAAGGGCGCTATTTCCTAGCTTCAGTTTATGTGCCCTCCTCTCAGGCAACGCCGTTTCTAAGGGTGCACTCCTCAGCTGCGTTCCATGTTTCCTGTATCGCGGAGGCGGGCGGCGTTGCTAAACGGCGGCGAGTTCGCGAACCGGGGTCGTTTCGACTTCCGTCTCAAGCGTCGGCAAGTACTGCCCCGCGTCGCGGAGCCGGTTGCGGAGACGCTGCACGTCGATCGCGTGCACGTCGATCGCATCCGATCCGAGCGCCTGCGCGGCGGCGGCACCGGCCGCCTCGCCCATGGCGAGGCAGACGGGCATCACGCGTACGCTGCCCTGGACGATCTGCTCGCAGGAGATACTGCGACCCGCCACGAGCACGTTGCTGAGCCCCTTCGGGGTCAGGCAACGGTACGGAATACCGTGCGACTCGCCCTTGCCGTAGTGGATGCACTTCGTCTCCCACTTGCCGTACGCTTCGGGATCGTTTGCGATCTCGTCGGCGGCCGAGTGGACATCGATGAAGTAGCTGTTACGGCAGATTTCGTCGTCGAACGAACGGCGCGCCATGTAATCCGCAAGCGTCAGGATATAGTCGCCGACGATCCGCCGGGTCTCGCGGATGCCCATTAGCGAACCGGTCACGGTGACGAACGAGTTCCCAAACGCCGCCGGGACATACTCCGCGAGGGCGTCGCGGTACTGCGCGGCCATCTTGCGCCCCTGGATGAGGGCGTCGGAAATGGTCTCCGGCTTCGTGTTGTCGACATGCCACATGTGACCGGCGTTGAAGCCGACGGCTCCAGGCCCGACGATGTTGCTACACAGGTGGACATCGGGGATCAGGTCGTACTTTTCATCGGCCACGATCTTGTAGATCGGTCCCTGACGGTTGCCAGCGTGGAGGTCGGGGCCGTTCTTATAGCCGTACATGTCGACGTTGCTCAAGATAAAGCAGTGTGTTGCCGGCATCAAGCGGCCGTCCTCGGTGCCGTCGCCGCGATGGAACTCGGCGCCAGCCCACGTCGCGACATCGCCATCGCCGGTACAGTCGATATAGACCTTCGCGCGATAGGCGCGCAGGCCCGCCTTATTGGCGGTGATCAGGGTCGTGACCTTGCCCTCGCCGTCGGTCTCGACCGACGCCAGCAGCGTATTGAACAGGATCTTCGCGCCGCTACTGGTCACGACCTCGTCGTAGACCCGCTTGAGCCGCTCGGCGTCGATCGGCACCCAGTCGAGCTGAGCTTCGGGGACATGCGGCATTTGCGCCTTCAGCGTCTTGAAGATGTGCTCGCCAATGCCGCGATAGATCATCTTCTCCTTGTCCGAGAACGGGCACCACGCCGGCACTAGCGCCATCGTTCCCATGCCCCCGAGACAGCCCGTGCTCTCGATCAGCAGCGTCTTCGCTCCGTCGCGCGCCGACGCCGCGGCGGCCGTGCAGCCCGACGGGCCGCCGCCCACGACGATCACGTCGTAGGAGTCGTCAAGCGGAATCTGCTGAGCGGGAAGTGTGTGTGTTGGCATAGCGGTTACCTTTATGGGATGCCTCACCCCAGCCCTCTCCAGAATGTGGAGAGGGAGTCAGAGTTTCGTTTCTAGATTGGTTCCCCTCTCCATATCCTTGGAGAGGGACTAGGGGGTGAGGCATCGTATTTTCTACAATCTACCGCAACCGCCGCCTTCTGCGCCAGTAACTATCCGGCAAACTTGGCGAATTCCGACATTAGCTTTCCTCATGCCGAGCATCGGCGCGGTATCGGACCGGCGAACGACCGGTTTCCGACTTGAAGACGCGGCTGAAGTGGGTGGGATCGTCGTAGCCGCAGAGCGCGGCGATTTCGCTGACGGGCAGCGGCTGGTTCGCCAGCAGATGCTTGGCGCGGCGGATCATCGCCGCGCGCTGGACGTCGAATGGCGCTGTCCCGAGCACGATCCGAAACATCCGCCGCAAGTGGTCCGCGCTCCAGCCGACACTGTCGGCGACATCGGTGATACGAAGCGGAGCGGCATGCTGCGATTCTAGCAGTTCGCGCGCCTGATCGACTCGCCGGATCGCATCGGCACCGACATGCTCGTACGCCGCCACGGTCGCGATCAGCTGCGCCTCCCGCTCGATCTGAGCGAGCGCGGCGGCGAGCAGCGCCCCGGTCTCATAAGGCGACAGGCCGTCCCACCGCCCGAACGCCGCTACCAAGCTAGAAAGCGCAAGTATGACGCGCGGCCTACCACGCAGGTCGAGAAACGGCTCGATAGCCGGGTTCCAGTGCGGAAAACATATCGGAGAACGTAGCGCGACCTCGGCTTCGTCCGCCCCTCGGCGCATTGGGTAGCGCGCCGAATCAGAGGCGACATGCCAATCGAAGTGCACGGCAAGATATTCCAACTGCTCGAACGTTGTCGAAGCAAACGAATACCACGTCCCCGGCGTGAGCAAAAACAGCCGGTCAGGCAGCATCTCGACACTGTGCTCCCCAATCCGCACCGCCCCCTCGCCGCGCATAACAAGCAGGAGTAGGTGGTCGCAAAGCTGCCACGCTCGCGGCGGCAGCCCGCTCTCGGCAAGCGTCAGCCGCGCCCAGCGGACATAGGGCATGGTGGGGTCGGCGAATGGCATGTGAGTTGGTTTTCTCGACAATCGGCTGGCCACTTACTCGCGTGTCAGCTTGGCTCAAATTTCATCGGCAAATAATAGCGAGCGTGTCTTAACTCGCCGGTTTTCGTTAGCCCGCCCTTGGCCACAATATCCGCCAGGTCGCGAGTCGCCGTCGCTGGAGACGCGCCCGTGATCGTCGCATACTTTCCGGCGTTCATGCCGCCGCGAAAGCCAGCCGGGCCCTCTGCGAACATCCGCAAAAGCGCCTTCTCTTGACGCTCATTCATCTGGCCCCGAAGTGCGTCCATCAGCTTGGCCTTCTCGATGACGAAATTCACGAGAGCCACGGCACTCCGCGACGCTTCGATGGCAGCTTCGGAAAACCATACCAGCCAATTGGTGATCTCATTGGTTCGGCTTGCTACCTCAAGCGCCGCATAGTACTCCTTCCGTCGCTTGAGCAGAGTTGCGCCGAGCAGAGTGAGAGCCGGCTGCCCGAGTGACTGCGCCAGCGCCTTTTCTGCTAACGCCCGCCCGATGCGGCCATTGCCATCGTCAAAGGGATGAATGCTCTCAAAATAGATGTGTGCGGTTCCAGCGCGCACAAGGGCGGTTGTGGGCGAATCGCCTCCAGTGCCGGTTTGATTGAACCAATCTACGAATCGCTCCATATCGGCTGGCAGACGGTCGGCGGGAGGCGCTTCGAAGTGGACGGTAGGTGCGACGAGGTTGCCGGAGACTATCTGCATCGGAGCTTCGGAGGCTCGAAACCGACCGACGTCTACTGCGAAATCGCTACCGCTCATTACAAGCCGGTGCCACGCGAAAAGTGTGTCGTTGCTAAGGGGCGCGGCGGATGTCTTGTACATCTGAACCAGCATCTCTGCGATCCCGCGCTCTTTGGGTTTCGAAACCTTATTGTCGTCCGCTAGTCCAAACTGGCGCCTTACCGAAGACTGGACGCTTGCGCGATCAAGAATTTCACCCTCGATCTGCGAAGTCGCCAACGCCTCATCGCTGAGTGCTTCGACAATTACATACAGGGCATCGGCAGCAGCGAAATGCGCGGTGGAACCAATCAGAGTACCGCTGCACAGGAGAAATTCGCGCTCGAAAGGCTCTAGACGAGCGGCGTCCCACCGAAAATCCGGCCAATCCGATTGTTCCCAATTCCACGGCATGAGCGATAGCAACCCCTTCTATCGCTCATATTTTAGCATATTATGAGCGATAGGATCGCTCGCTATCGCGCACGTGCGTGCAACTCCCGAAAGGCGGCGAGGCTATCCACCTACCCACGCGCGATGGACGAACCCGTCTCCATAGCCTGCGCAGACAGGCGGTCGGTTCTTCTGAGGCGCGGCGGAGCCGCCGGCATTACCGATGTCACCAAGATCGCCCAACGCCACAATCCCGTCTGCGAAGGCAGACATTCCCGCCCTCACCAGCTGGCACTTCAGTGCACGGTCCGGAAGACGCCGGGACAACTCACATGCCGCCCGATGTCACCAAGATCGCCCAGCCACAATCCCGTCTGCGAAGGCAGGCATTCCTGCCCTCCCCAGCCGGCACTTCAGTGCACGGTCCGAAGGGCGCGAAACAGCTCGCTCAGCCTACCGTCCGCCGGAGATAAGTGCGTCGCCCGCTCTACCGCCTAACCACCCGGTTTCCCGCCCCACTTCGCCAGGCGGAACGTCGGTAGCAGCATCGCGAGTGCGTAGGCGACCCACAGCACCGGGATGCATTTCGTGGCTGTCCACGCGGTGCGGGTCAGGATGGCGTAGAGCAGAGATGCGACGCAGACCAGGGCGATGGCGATGTGTGGGAGCATGGCGGGGAGGTCGCTGTGGTCGGAGCTGGTTTTTGGCGTCACCTTGAAGCCGACACGACGGCGGAGCACGGCTTCGATAAAGCCGACCACGAAGATCGGGAAGCTGCCGTAACCGATGATCATCGCACTGAGAATGCCGCGCGTGCCCGCTTGTAGCACAAGCAGGACCTGGGTCGCGATGATATAAGGCAGCAGGTAGCTTGCGATCGTATGAACGGTCACATGCTGCACCGGCGAGCGGTTCACCAGCAGGCAGACCACCGCGCTGCTGAGAAACACGGCATCGCGCACGCCGCATAGGTAGTGCGTCCCGCTGAGTAGGTACTGCACCCGCTGCCGCAAGTCCAGCCCCCCGCTCCGGGGCGAGACGATCCGCTTCCAATCGCTCAGGAACACGCCGATCGTGCCGCGCGCCCAGCGCGACTGTTGCACGAAAAAGGCGCTGAGGTCCATCGGGCCGAGGCCCTCGGCGAGGATATCCTTCAGGTAGACGCTCTTCCAATGATGGTGCGTGCGAATGGATGCCGCGAAGTCCTCTGTGATGCTCTCCGGCGGAAAGCCGCCGATGCGGTCGAGCACTTCGGCCCGGATGACGACATTGGTGCCGCAGATAAAGCTGGCGTTGACCGACGCTTTGCCGGGGCACACGAAATCGTAGAATAACGCCGCCTGTCGCTCGGCCCAGCGAGCGACGCGATTGTCCTGGTTGCGGTAGTACTGCCGCGATTGCACCCACCCGACCGACGGGTCCGCGAACGGCGCGACGGTGCGCAGCAGGAACTCGGGACGCGCGATCTGGTCGGCGTCGAGCACCATGATCAGGCTTTCGCCTGTCGCGCCAACCATGCGGCGCGCGTTCTCGATATTCCCCGCTTTCGCGCCGCCGCGAACGGTGCGCGTGATACACTCGACGCCGAGTCTCTTTGCGAGCGCCTCGGTGGCTTCCCAGCCGTCGGTTCCGGCGACACGGCCGTCGTTGCAGACGATGATACGCACGGACGCGTCCGGATAGGCTGCGAGATAGGTTCGGCGCGCTTCGATCGCTCCGCAAACGGTTGGCTCCAAAACCTCGTCGCCTTCGTTCACCGTCGGGATAAAGACAAACACCGGCAGCTTCGTCGGATCGTCGACGAGGTCGAGTGACGACTCCTTGCGCGGCCAGATCGTATACTGGTAGCCCAAAATGTGCAGAGCGGTGAATATCTCGGCCAGCAGCAGCGGTACCGACAGCCACCAGTTGTGCCAGTTGTTGATAATGCAGCGCCAGACGATATAGCGAACTGTGAGCGCGATGGTGAGCAGCGAGACGACCGACGTCAGCGTCCGTAGCCATTGCGGGCGCGTGTCTTCGCACATGGCCTCGACCGGAAGCGCTGGCCCAGTCTTAGCTGCGACGGAAACCGTCCCGCAAAGCGTCGGCCCACCGGGAAGTGTCTGTTTGGTTGTTGGCGTTGTGCTCACGGTGTCGCCGATTTCTTGGCGGCAATTGCCGCTTGGGTCCGCTTCATGTAGTCCTGGAACTGCTGCCAATCGGCATCGGTCCAGATTCCAAGGCTCCATCGCCACTTGGCGATGAGCTCCGGCGGCGCGCCAGCCGCGACTGCGGCACGAAGCAGACGGATGCGAGACGGTCGCTGCAAGCCTGCGGCGCGCGCGTCTGGCGTTGCCGCGTCGAGCGCGGCCCACGCCGCTTGAGCAAGCGCGATCACAGGGCTCGGCTTCGCAGGTTTCGCAGCCTTTGGCGATTTTGGCACAGCGAACACATCCGGGTTCATCTTGACACCGTAGAGCCAAACCGGATCGCTTGGCGCGGTGGCGGAGTCCAGTCGATCGAGAAACACCCCTTGCAAGATCAAATTCAAGCTGTAGTTCTTGTCGAGGCGAACATAGTACTTGTTGGGGCCATTGACCACGAAGCTCTCGTAGACGCCGGGCCAGAAGTTCTGCACGCGGGCTTGCGCCAACGTCGCGGGCCCGGTATCGAGCGTATAAGTTCGCGCGATCGGCGTCAACGGGTCGTACTTGCAAACCTCGACGCTGTAGTCGCGGAAGCGCTTCACGTCCGAATGGCCATCCTTGTTGTCGAAGTACAGGCTGAGGCGATGCGCGCCCTCGGGCACCTGCACGGTCAGCCACAGATCGGGGCCGTTGTACGTCATCGCGTACCGCTCGCCGTGGTCGTTCCACTCCGCCTGTCGCCGAACGCCCTTTGTCGGGTCGAACAGGCAGCGCGGGTCGAAGCTCATATCCCACAGCAGCCAGTGCGAGACGTCCTCGCCTTCGTGCGTGCTGTGGCCAAGCTCATACGAAACCGAGTATCCCGGAGTCGACGACAACGTCAGGTCGTCCTTACCGTCTTCCGCGCAGAACACCGCGAAGTCTCGCCCGTAGCGACCTATCCAGCTTCCTTGCGTCATCCAATCCTCGCCTAGGAAATACGCGCTTGGCGCGACATTACCAGGGAGCGGGGAGCTCGCGACCGGAAGGAGCGCGGGCGTCGACGTTGTCGGAGTCGCGACGGCGACAGGCTTTCGGACATCGGCCACCATCGCACTCATCGCCTTAACGCCCGCCGTCGTTGGCGGAACCGCCGCCATCGGCATCGGCGGGGGTAGCCCCGCCTTACGGGCGCTTGGAGCCGCGACGGGCGCGGCATCGACGTCGTTCCACGTTGCAAGCGTCGTACCGGTGCCGTAGTTCGCGATCAGGACTCCGCCTGCGACAGGCGCGACGGCCTTCACGAACACTCCGTGGGCGTCGAACGGCGTATGGTAGATCTGCTCGACCTTCGGGTCGTTGTAGATCTCCAGCCCGCGTTGCCTATGACCCACGTACACATGCCCCGATTTATCGACCGCGAGGCAGGAGACGAACTCGTCGGCGATCGGCGGTTGCGTATCGGTGAACGTACCCCCGTGTGCTCGGCGCATCGATTGCGCGACTTTCTTCTCCCATGACCAGCCGTGAATGTAGCTCCACGTCGCGCCATCGTCGCTGCTGCGCGCCAGCCCCGACGCCGTCCCGCAGTAGACCTTGCCACCGCTCCCGACCGCTAGGCAGTTGATCATGTTGCCCGGCAAGCCCTTACCCACCTCTTGCATCCCGGCATCGGGGAGCGCCACGAGGTTCGTCCACGACTTGCAGTCGGTGGTGCCGATCACGAGCCCGTCCGACGCCGTTCCGACGAACACTTTGCCGGCGCGTCCGAATGCGATCGCGGTCACCTTGTCGCTCGCGAGCCCCTCGGCGCGCGTGACGTACCGCCATTTCTTCGTCGTCTCCGAGTAGATCGAAATCCCACCCTCGGTGCCAATCCAAACGTCGCCGGAAACCGGTTCGATCGCAAGGCAGTAGATATGGCAGCCAAGCGGACCGGTGAGTACGTCGTAATTGCGCCACCACCCTCCATTCGAAACCGAGACGCCTCGCCGCTCGGTGCCGACCCAGAGCCTGCCGAGCTTATCGACCGCAAGCGCTGTGATCGAATCGTCGTATAGCCCGTCCTGGGCGCGGACATGCTCCCACCGCGCCCCCGGCTTGCCGTTCGGCGCGTAATGCCAAAGCCCGTCGTTATCCGTCCCCCACCACCAACCGGTTGCATCTTCGGCAACCGACGTCGAAAACTGGTTGTCCGGCCCGGTCCATCGCATCGCGATCGGATGCGCCACATCGTCTGCCAGCGATGGCGCGCACGGCACCGCAAGCATAGCGCCAACAGCAAAGCCAAAGGCTGCCACACGGTACGATCGCCCTATCAGATTCTCACGCTGCGCTCTCAACTTTGGCCGCTCCCTTTATTCACGTAGACCAGCATCTCCTTCGATGCCGCGCTCGCTCCCTTAATCACATCGATTCGGAACCGATACATCCCCGGTTGGGTGAATTTTACCGTAGTATCGAGCGCGTGCGGGTTCGCGATCACCGCCGCGCCCGGCCCTTCGGCCAGCGACCATTTCGCGTTTGCGCCGGTTATCGGCGCGACGCTGATTGCGTGGAGCGCGCAGCTATCCGTCGGCAAGGCTATCTCAACGGACGGGGCGACATAAAGCGGAAGTTCGTAGTCGTGACGCTGGTAGACGTGAGCGTAGTCCACGATGAAATCCTGCGGCCACGTCCCAGCGTGCGGATCGCCGCCATAGGACCCGATCCCGAGGTTCATGCGGATATACATCGGCACGTCGGAAACGCGCCCGTCGGGCGGACCAGTGGTGCCTTTGTAGATGCCGTCGACATAGTAGGCGAGCGCGTTGGGCTCCCAGCAAATCGCGTATGTGTGCCACTGGCTCCGGTCCATAGCCGAGCCGTCGAAGTTGACATGCGACGAGCCGTGAACGCCATTGTCGTCGGCGAAGTGATTCGTTTCGATCACGGTATGCATGTCGTTGCCGCTCATCTCCTGGATATCGATTTCGGGGGGCCACGCGTCGTCGTATTTGAGCAGATAGATCGCGGGCCATACACCGACCGTGAGAGGGAGACGGCACCGGAATTCCCAGTAGCCGTAGAGTTGCTGGAACTTGTCGATCGATCGCAACTCGCCGGTCTTGTACTCGTACCCGGTCGTCGGCGCTAGCTCGCCGTGGAACACGGCGGCGCCGCCGGTCACGCTGACATTGCTTGGCGCGAATCGCCCGATACCGGGCGCATAGACGACGTTGTCCGAGTCGGTAAACGTCCACTTGGTCGTATCGACGGCGTTGCCGTCAAATTCGTCGCGCAGAGTCTGCACCCACGCGACC
>FSUB01000137.1_pt1 | contig 10030 bp, 7 predicted proteins | sample 1637331 | NCBI WGS metagenome assembly FSUB01 (sample SAMEA3914816, study PRJEB12502) | metagenome | biome: forest; material: soil | place: USA | collected 2011-09-16 | depth 0.3 m
ACGCCATACTTAAGGCCAAACGTGAACAGCCCCGGAGCGAGGTAGAACCACGCCTCCGGCTTCGGTAGCCAATGCTTGAGCGATTTGCCTTCAGGTAGGTGAACCTGGAACGAGTTGCCCTTGGCCTGCGTTAACTTGATCAGGAGCGAAAGATCGGTGCCGAACTTCGATACGACGGCATCCCCAAGCAGTTCGTTCGGGGACTGCGCTAGGAGATCCGCTAGAGGACGCGGCTCCTTAGTATCGGGATCGATCAGCACGGATGTCCGCGCCAGTTCGTATGACTGCCCGACCTTTTTGCCGAGCCATGTTTCGTCTTCGCCGAGACCCTTGAGGTCGAGGATAAACCGCCCGCCCCAACTTGGCTGTTCGATAAGTTCGTCCTGAATGCGCCACGGTGTCGCAATGATCTTCGACATGGTAACTCCTCCAACCCGCGCTCGCGATTGTCGCATTGCGGCGCGATTAGTCGTATTAGGGTTATACCTTATGAGCAAAGTGACCACATCGCGTTTAGGCTTGCCAAACAGACATCATGGCACCCAGGTGCCACCCTATAGCACGAAAATCAAGTAAGCAACGGTCACCATAACTCCGCTTACTCCCCTCGTCCTTTCCAAGGAGAGGGGCCGGGGGTGAGGTCTTTTCGGAACCCTCGGATAGAATATTTGAGCATTAAACGGGATACTTAACCCAGACTCCATTTCAAGCACGTATAGGAGAGCCTCCATGACTCATCAAGATACCGGATTTGCGAAGTACGTTCAGCCGATTACGCCGTCTGCGATCCATACCGACGAAATTGGGCTGGTCACTGAAGCGATCGCCGTGAATGCCGCTGATCGGCAGATCCCGGCATACGCCGCCCGCCCCGAAGGCAACGGGCGGTTTCCCGTGGTGCTCGTCGTTCAAGAGGTGTTTGGCGTTCACGAGCATATCAAAGACGTCTGCCGCCGATTCGCGAAACGGGGATACCTCGCGATTGCACCCGAGCTTTACGTCCGCCAAGGCGACACTTCGCAGATGACCGATTTCCAACAGATCATGCCCGTCGTTGCTGCCGTTCCGGACGCGCAGGTGATGGCGGATCTCGACGCCGCAGTGCGGTGGGCGGCGGAGACCGGCCCTGGCGACGTCGACCGGCTCGGCATAGTCGGCTTCTGCTGGGGTGGCCGAATCACGTGGCTATACGCTGCGCACAATCCGGGCCTAAGCGCCGGTGTCGCGTGGTACGGCCGCCTCGTCGGCGAGCCCGATCCGTTGCATCCAAAGCATCCCATCGACATCGCAAGCGAGTTGAAGGCTCCCGTGCTCGGCCTTTACGGCGCGACCGACCAAAGCATCACGCTTGAGCATGTGGGCAAGATGCAGCAGGCTCTCGAAGCGGCAGGCAAGTCGTCGCAAATCATCGCCTATGCGGATTGCGGCCACGCGTTCTATGCCGACTACCGGCCAGCGTACAACGCCGCCGGCGCACGAGAGGCAGAGTCCCGCATGTTCGAGTGGCTAGCGAAGAACGGCGTCTCCTGAGGGTGAGGCTATCGTAACTAAATATTGCAGGGCAGAATCACAACCCCTAAAGAGGCTGTGAAAGAATGTCGCTTGCAGAGAATATTGGCACGTCACATTGCGCTTCCGGAGCATCCTGCACCTGCGAAGGCAGGCATTCCTGCTCTCCACAGCCGACACTTTAGTGCACGGTCCGGGAAGCGTCGAATTGTTTCACAGCCCCTTTAGGACCGTGAGTTTCACCGAGGACGCTATACGATGCGAAGAACGGCGTCGCCTGAGCTAGAGGTCGTGAGTGCCAGTGGGGCTCGTTGCCGGAAGGTATACTATCTCCCGGTTTAACGCACACATGACACTCCTCTCAATCGGCAACATCACCAAGTTCTACGGCGCGACGAAGATCCTCGATGGCGTCAGCGGCGCGATCGCTCAAAACGAGCGCGTCGCGCTCGTCGGCATAAACGGCGCTGGCAAATCGACGCTCCTCAAGATCGTCGCTGGGCTCGAAACGGCCGACAAAGGGCAGATCGCCCTCGCCCGTGGGCGACGGATCGGGTTTCTGACGCAGGAGGCGACGTTCGATATTTCGCTCTCGCTCATCGAAGCCCTGCGCTCGGTCTTCTCATCGGTCGACGATATCGCCGAGCAGATGCGGCTCGTTGAGGGAGAGATCGCGACGGTCGAAGGCGACGAGCAGGAGGCGCTGCTCCAGCACTACGGTCACCTTGCCGAGCGGTTCGAGGCGGGCGGCGGATACGATGTCGATGCGCGTATCTCCCGGGTCCTCGCCGGCCTCGGTTTCAGCGACGCCGACCGGGAGATGTCGTGCGGCAGCCTCAGCGGCGGTCAGCGGACTCGCGCCGCGCTGGCGCAGCTATTGCTGGCCGAGCCTGACGTGCTCCTGCTCGACGAACCTACCAACCACCTCGACCTCAAGGCTACCGAATGGCTGGAAGACGAGCTTCTCGGGTGGTCCGGAAGCGTTCTGGTGGCATCCCACGACCGCTATTTTCTCGACCGCGTCGCCCAGCGCATCTGGGAACTCGACTGGGGCAAGCTCGAAGAGTATCGCGGCAACTACACGCAGTATCAGGTGCAGCGCGCGGATCGCCAAGAGCGCCGCCTCGCCGAATACGAGGCCCAGCAGCAGGAGATCGCGAAGACCGAGGAATATATCCGGCGCTTCGGCGCGGGCGTGCGCGCAACGCAGGCGCGCGGTCGCGAGCGGCGGCTTGTGCGCCTTGAGCGGCTCGGCAAGCCGCGCGATCACCAGTACCTCGCCCAGAAGATGGCCGCGTCCGCGCGTAGCGGCGACATGGTCATTGAAAGCCCATCGCTCACCATCGGTTACCCTGGCAAGCCGCTCGCGACATTGCCGAAGATTTACGTTCGTAGGGGCGAGCGAATCGCGCTTCTCGGGCCGAACGGTTCCGGCAAGACGACCCTTCTCCGCACCCTGATGGGCGAGATCGTGCCACTTGAGGGCACCTTCCGCATGGGCGCGTCAGTGGTGCCAGGCTACTATGCGCAGGGCCATGAGAAGCTGGACCGTGAGCGCAAGATCATCGACGAGATCATGCAGCCGGGGATGACGATCGAGCAAGCGCGCGGCTTTGCGGCGAAGTACCTGTTCAGCGGCGACGATGTCTACAAGCGTATCGGCGACCTCTCAGGCGGCGAACGAAGTCGCGTTGCGCTCGCGAAGCTCTCGCAGGACAAGTCCAACTTCCTCATCCTCGACGAGCCGACCAACCACCTCGATATCCCTAGCCAGGAAGCGCTCACCGATATGTTGGATTCGTTCGACGGCACGCTACTGTTCGTCTCCCACGATCGCTACTTCATCGACGATCTCGCCACCCAAATCTGGGTCGTCGAGCCACCGAAAGCGCCCGGCGCGCTTCCCGCGATGCGGGTGATCGAGGGCGGGTACCAGGAGTACCTCGTCGAATCCGCGCCGCCGTCGACAGCGAGCAAGAACGGCAGCCACAAGGCGGCCGTGCCCGCCCGAAGCGGTACGAAAGGCGCGCCCGTGGCCGTCGCAGCCGCCGCGAAGCCGGTCCAGGTCGCGCACAAGGAAGACCAGCGCGAACAGCGCCGCCTTCAGCGGCTCGTGGCGACGCTCGAGGAGCAGATCGGCCAGCACGAAACCCGGATGGCCGAGATCACCGACGGCCTCCAGGCCGCGAGCATGGCATCGGATATCGACACGGTGCATAAGCTCGGCACCGAGTACGAGACCGTCAAGGCCGAGCTAGCGCGGCTGATGGACGAATGGGCCGACGTCTGCGACAAGCTTGGGTGAGGGTGCGGTCGGAGCATTGAAATATATGAAATGCATGGCCGCAGTTTTCCGCACATGTGTCACATATACGCAAATCATATTATAATATGCTTTAAGGAGGCGATTATGGTGGCAGTTGGCGACGTGCATTCACTAACAGATTTTCTTCGCAACCACAAAACACACATGGCGCGTATTAAGGCAACGAAGGCTCACGAGGTTCTCACCGTTCACGGGAGGGCCGAAGCGGTCATCCTGTCCGCTGAGAGCTATCAAGAACTGCTCGATCGCATTGCGCATATGGAATCGGTGGCTGCCGTGCGGGCACAGATGGACACTTTGGAGCCTAGCTCTGACCTCCGGGAACACGTAACAGAAGACGAAATCGAACGTCGTCAGGCGGCAATTCGGGAATTGATGGCTGAGACCGAGCGCGTCGGACTAATATAATGGCAGTTGCGATTCTCGACGCGTGCGTATTGTATCCGCCTTCGTTGCGCGACCTACTGATGTGGTTGGCGTCGGTCGATGCCTACCATCCGCGTTGGACCGAAGAAATTCACGACGAATGGATGCGAAACGCACTCAGCAACAATCGGTTTTCTCGAACCTTTCAAGTTGGCACGTACGCGGGAGCTTATGGATCGAGCCATGCCAAATGCTCTCGTATCACGCTATGACGGCCTAATTGACACGCTGGTACTGCCAGATCCGAACGACAGGCACGTGCTGGCGGCGGCAATTACGGCCAACGCGGCGTACATCGTCACGTACAATTTATCAGATTTCCCCGTTGCGACCCTTGCCTCGTTTGGTGTTACTCCCGTGCATCCCGACGTTTTCCTTTGTGCATTATTTGAACGTAACCCTGGGCTCTTTATGCGGGGTGTCCATTCACATATCGCTTCTCTCATAAACCCCACGAAGTCCGTTCCTGAATACCTCGACACATTGAGGTCTAACAGGCTTGGCAACTTAGCTATCCTGCTTGACCAGCGCCTCGGACATCCTGACCGGTAATTAACCGTTAAGGATGCCTCATTAAGCTGACGAGTTTTGCTACGAAAGCTGTTCAGTTCCTGTTCTGGCTGGCCCAGCCCGATTCGCCGTCGCGAATTGACGCCCCGCGAAGCCCATCCGATCTCCTTCTTACTTCCCTCTCCATATCCTTGGAGAGGGGCCGGGGGTGAGGCTTCACAAACCACACCTTGACATTTTGTCCGTAATACGCTACAATATCAATGTAGACAACCGCTGCCGATCCCCGGATCGACGACTTGAACATTGACAACTTTATATTACGGAGGGACCGACCCAGAAATCGCTCTATTATGCACGTTTACAGCTTCACCACGTTCACCGTAAATGAATAATCACGAATCGCAAGACCCCGAATATTCATTCACGGCGTGAATTGAATGAATAATTTTTTTTCTTGAATAGCGGAATCTGTATATTACAACGTGAGATATATCGGTCGCATCCCGCACAGGCGGCGACTTATAGTGTACCGCTCATATCTGAGCCTCGGCACCAAGGAGATCTTCCCGCCCGGCCTTCACCCGAACCTGAGGCGTGAGAGGGGGCCGAGCCAGCAAAGCTCGTCAAGCGGATATTTTTCTCCTCGCGAGAAGGATTCTCCTACTCATACCTTCAATTTAACTGCACAGTAATCATAGTCTACTATGTAATCGTGTAACTACACGCCGCCATTGTCACCATCAGTTAACGAAAGAGCTACAACGATGTCTAATCTCAAATGTGCCTCCGCAGTCGCTTTGCTCCTCGCCTTCACGCCGCTCGCTCGCGCGAGCGAGCCGGCGCAATTCAACCTGCGCGTCTACGGACCCGTTACCGCCACCGAACAGCCGTCGCCGAGCGACGGGTCGTATCGGCTGCTGCGCTTGACGGCGCAGGATCACGCGAAGGCGGTCATTGTGCTGTCGAAGGCGATTGCGGACTTCACCACGTTACCGACGGTTACGCAAATGGATGTAATGCTCGGCAAGCAGAAGCTCGCCGCCTTGCGGTTCGAGAGCGGACGGTGTCTGTTACCGGTGCTCACTGGGCAGACGGTCGATTTCTACTCGTTCGCGACGGGCGAAGCGCTAACCGCGTTCTTGGCTGCGCCCCATCCTGAGCTCGCGGGTGCAGCGTATCTACCGACGCGAAGCTATCCGCTCTATCTCGACCGTTGGGATCGCCATGCGATGGGGTCATGGTATTCGCAAGGGAGGGGGCCGTGGAACCGACCGGACCTCAGCGACGACGCCGATTTCGCTTATATGCGTGCGAACGGCATGAGCATCAACACCATCGAAAACAGTTACGGGTCGGCGGCGCGCGCCGACCGGTCCGATGTGTCGTTCAAGATCAACCGCTGGTTCGACGCGTCGACGTACGCCTACGACGGCGCGCCGGATGCCAGTCTAACGGGCGATCCGGACTTGACCGCCATCTACGACTACTACGGCGAGGTGCCGTTCGCCGAGAACCCGAATGAGCGCGCCCAAGTCGCGGAGATGATGAACTACCTCAGCCAGTACACGAACGACGACCACTTCGAGTCGATCACGTCGCCTCACGGCGAGACGGGGCCGAGTTCGCTCAGCTACCAGGGCTTCCGCGAGCGCGACGAGTATTCCCGTCAGGACTTCATTCACTACCTCCGCGACCTGCGCAATCTCAGCCTCGCCGATTTAGGCGTCCGCTGGCACGGCGACGCGAAGTATTTCGCGAATTGGCAGGATGTCCGCTTCCCCCGCGAGCGGGAGTTCTACGGCTGGACCGACGGCAACAGCCAGTCGCTCTCCGGGGCTTGGCGGCTCCGGTACTTGGACCGCGACGCGGGTGTCGCGGCGAAGGTCGCGGATGTCACGTACAACGACGCGAATTGGTTCGCGTTCCACACAGGCGACCAGCCGCTCGCTGGCGCGCGACAACCCGGTTGGGTGCGTCGGCCGTTCACTCTCGACCCCGTAATCGCGAAGGCGATCGCGTCGAAGAAGCCGGTCTATATGACCGTCTGCCCGTTTGCTGGCGCGCCCTATGCGAACCCGTCGACTGCGTATCTGAACGGAACCAAACTCGGCGACATGACGCTCGGCTATGGCAATGAGTGGGCGCAGTACGATGTCACTTCGCTCCTGAGCGCAAAGAAGCCTAACTTTATCACGGTTTACTCGCCCAACGCCTTCGTACACGGCCCTGTGTTTCTGACACTTAACAAAGTCGAGAAGTTTCCGACGAGCGACGAGGGTCTGAACGCGCGTCTCTACGACGTCAGGGAGTGGGTCGCTGACTGTGTCGCGCGTGCCAATCTGCGGTACCTACAGTACCTCCGCGGCATCGACCCGGCGCGTCCGGTGAAAATCATGGCGTTCGACAGCATGCTCGACGTCATGATGCCGTACGCACAGCTAGAAGGCGCGTACCCCCACTGCACAGGCGAGAGCGCGTTCTTTCGACCCTGGTTCAAGCGCTACGGTTACCTCCGCGGTGTCCCGGATTCGTCGGAGCCGAGCCAACCTGCGAAAAATGTCGATGAGCTGAACGGCCTGTTCTTTTGCATGACGATGGAAGGGGTCAACGCGCACGACTACTTCATTCACCTTCACAGCATCACCGAGGATGCAGCGATGAAGGCGTGGTACACATCGCATGTTGATCACTTCAAGCTGATGGGCAAGTTCGACATCAAGCGACCCGATATCGTGCTGGCGAGGTCACTCAAGGTCGACCGCATCTCGCCGCAAGGCGAGGACACCTGTTACGAAAACGATCCCGGTCGAGGCGACATTCAAGAGTCGCACAACGGATACCTCTACTGCTCCGAGCGCGACCTGCGCGAAGGGCTGGTCGACAGATATAAGGTGATTGTCGACTGCAATTTCCATAGCCTGGAGCAACCGGATATCGATGCGCTCACGAAATACGTCCAGAATGGCGGGATCCTCGTGCTCAACCCGAAATCGGGTCGCGACGGCTTCACGAAGCCTCTGACATGGCCAATCGCAACCCTAACTGGATGCGATGCGACGATCCGTCCGCAGACCGGCAACGTCATCTTCGAGCAGAATCCCCCAATATTGAAGGCGTACGCCGGCAAGAGCTTTGCCAACCAGGAAAACCTCTACGATTGGCAGAAGCGGCACTACCTCTCCGACTGCATATCGCTCAAGCCGCGCGGTAGCGACGTGAACGTCGTCGCCCGATACGACGACGGCGCTCCTGCGATCGTAACGCGGCAGGTCGGCAAAGGCATGGTGGTAGTGCTCGGCAGCAACTTCTACCGCGACTCCCACGACGCGGCAGGCTACTTCGTGCCCAACCCTACACAGACCATATTTTACAAATGGTTGTTCAAAGACCTCGGTGTCGCCCCGATTGTCGAAAGCGATGCCGACAAACTGTGGGCGGAGCGGTTTGTGGCGAACAACGGATCAACCGAAATGCTCATTTTGGGCAACAAGAACCGTGATGCAAACCTGTCCGATGTATCCGCGACGTGGAACCTCGGCTTCGCGCCTAAGCGCGTCTTCGACCCCGCGACCGGCGAGACGGTACCGGCTACGATCAACGGCAACAGCGTCGTAATCTCGCACCTCACACTCGCTCCCCTCGAAATGCGCTATTACGCCGTTGAACGCCTCGACTCGGACGGTGTCGACGATGTCAACCACTGGCTGTTCCGGCAATCGCAGCTTTGGGCTGCGGTGCCCGAAGGCAAGCCGATGCCGAAGATGGACCCGGCCTGGCCGCTCTACGCCATCGGCGAGTTCCAGGTGAAACAGTTCGAGAACGAGGCCGACGCCCTCGCCGCTGCCGCGCCGGACGTCAAAACCGACGCCACATGGCACCCGATGCTGAAGGGCGACTGGCGGTCGTTCGGCCTTCACATGGGGCCAGATATTCGCACTGTCTACCGCAAGACCATCACTATCGATCCCGCGTGGTTGAGCGGTCTCGACGCCGCGCAACTGATCCCCGACCGTATCGGGGGCGATATGCGCCAGATGGCGATCAACGGACTAACGATCGTCGACCACGGAGCCTTGGTCCATCAGGACCAGCTTCTCGCAGCCTTGAAGCCGGGCGCGAATACGCTCACCGTCGTGTGCTCCGGGAACCCCGACGGCAACGGCGGCCTCACGGGAGATTTCTGTATCCGCCGCATCCCCGGCGGCGACAAGATGGACATCTCTAGCGGGTGGGACCTCTACTCGTCCGAAACCGAAAAGACGGTCGTCGACTTCCCCTGGTCGGGCGTCAGCCTGATGGCACGGAAGCAGGTCGTCGTCCCCGAGAAATATCGAGGATGCGATGTGTACATCAAAGCAGCAAACGTCCCAGGCAAAGATGGTCAACCAGGCTTCGTCGCGACGAACGGTCGCTGGCGGTACACGGCAAACGGCTACGGAGCGAAGCATACGGACATGATGCCGATGTTGATCAATATCACTCCCGACATCAAGTTTGGCCAACCAAACGACATCTGGCTAGGCGGTCGCTGGAACAACGGCATCGCGCCGGGCCAGGTAACGTTCGGCACCGCTACCCTGGTGTTCGCGCCGCGAGTCGGCAGCGGGAAATAGTTGCGGTGAGGACATCAGCTCGAAGCGCGAGAGAGTGCTTGACGAATCCTCAACGGTGTGCCAGAATATCTGCATAGCAGATATTCTGGAGAACTTGATCATGCCAGTGCACATCACCGAAACCGGCAAAATTGGTAAGAAGGGCGTCTTTACGATACCAGCGTCCATGCGGCGACACTTCGGGTTCGACGACGGGTCGCTTGTGATCGCCGAACAGATGGAAAATGGCGTCCTGTTGCGGCCGGCAGTCGCTATTCCGGTAGAACTCTATTCCGACATGCGCGCGGCAGAGTTTCTGCTGTCAAATGCTATCGATAACGACGATTACCAAGCAGCACGACGTGAGGTTGAAGCCATGGGACTTGATCCCGACCTCGTTCCACACAAGAAACCCGTCATATGACGCGAGTGTTTCTAGACGCGAACGTGCTCTTTTCGGCGGCTTATCGGGAACCTAACGGTCTTCTTCGCATCTGGGCATTGAGCGACACATGTCTCGTTAGCTCCCGTTACGCCGTAACAGAAGCGGAACGAAACATCGCTTCCAAGCACCCCGAAGCCGTTGAGCGATTGGCTCCCCTTTCCGAGAGGCTCGAGCTTGTCGATGCATCGGGCCCATTTGACGAATCCTTCGGCCTTCCAG
>FSUB01000266.1_pt1 | contig 9941 bp, 9 predicted proteins | sample 1637331 | NCBI WGS metagenome assembly FSUB01 (sample SAMEA3914816, study PRJEB12502) | metagenome | biome: forest; material: soil | place: USA | collected 2011-09-16 | depth 0.3 m
CCATCTGCCTGCTTGAGCGAAATTGTCGAGGAAGGCGAATACTTGGCATCCGCCAGCAGGGTCGGAAGCGGGTAGCTTACCGGCACGACCGGGGTCGGGCCTTTCGGCCCTTCGCCAGTGATCGTCTCTTGCGACGAACCAGCTCGCGATGCGCTGCCGTTATCGATCGAAGGCCCCTTGGCTCCGAACGGAATCGATGTGGCGACATCCGGGTTCGATGCCGCCTGGTTAGGTGCGGACGTCGCCGGCGCAACCGGTGCAACTGGCTTGGTCGGCACCGGCGTCAGTGTCTCAGGAGCCGTGGCCTTGACATCGCTGGCCCCGGGAGCCTGTCCGAGATAAAATGTGATGTTCTGCTCGGCAGACGAGTTAGGCGCTGGGCTGTCGCTCTGCGCCCATATCTCAAAGACATGGTAACCGGGGTCCAAAGTTCCCGAATCGATCGTAATATTCCAAGGCTGCTTGTCGATCGTCGCAAGAGGCACGTTGTCGAGGCGAACCTTAACGGTGCGCAGGTCGAAACCGCCAGTCGCTACGAAAACGTTCAGCTTGATCTTGTCGCCCTTGACGATCGCAAAGCCGGATGTCGGCGACCAGAGGGTCGTTCCCGTCGCGGTCGGATACTGGCGCGGGTTGCCGTCCGGAAGGAGCACGTCGATGATCGGGTTAATCGCGGGGCGGAACGCCACCGTCGGCGCCGAAGAACTCGCCGCGATTGCGGGCATCGTCGCGACATATCCCGAGAATGCGGACATCAGCGCTACCGTTGCTACTACTGGTAAATTTTTAGCGGATCGGCTAAGTTTCATATTAAGATTCCAAAAACGGATGGAAAGATACCAACAAGCTACAGTTCTCTGTGGATCTTTCTCGTCTGTTAAAGTGCGAGCCCCCGGCAGGATCTGCCGAGCGCGAATAATTGACGTAAACCCCAGACTCCAGCAACGACATCCCCAAAGTGACTTAAAATGGCACCAAGACCGACGTACACGTTGCCTACGTACTAATTTACCCCATTGGTTCGCGATTCATAACGGAGCAAGCTCCGCCATGTAAATATTTCACACCTCCGTGTTCGGTTGCTTCCGTGATTCGCCACACTCGAAAGCGGCCAAATCGCCTTCGAAGCACACATTGATACACAGCATGAGGTATGCCACTCGACAATATTACCCTGTATATCAACGAAAAGCCAGTATTTTTGCCGGAAACCGATGCTGTGTTAACAGGCATTCCGCTGTAAAACCTGCTGCAGCTTCTCCAAGTCGTCCGGATCGTGCGTCGTAAGTTCCGCACCGGTCGCGCTCACCAAGTACGCCATCGGCAAGCCGTCGGACCCGGTGCTAAACCGGATCTGGATGATCTGGTCGATGTTCAGCCAGACCGCCTTCTTCTGATAGCCCTCTTTCAGTGGAAACCAGCGCATCTCGTGAGCCCTCCATTCGCAAAGTCTCAATTAGCTGAGATGCGTATGGTTCCGCAACAAGCGAGCGTTTTCCTTCGACAAGCGCGCCGACACCGTATGCAAAACGGGAGGGACATCCCCTTGGCGAACCGTAGCGATGCCCCTCTAACAGATTGCTTGGACTTACAGGTCTATTATCGGGGCTTAAGCAAGTAAGCGGAACTGGTATCTATGCCGGTTTCGGAGGGAGAGGAACGCAAACGAAACACAGACCACAAGGATTGAGGCTTCCATTGTGCTCCGAAGTAGAATCCCGGTAAATCTAGCGGGATTCGAACCTCGATCCCTTAGCCTTTACAGACGACCGATAGCGGACGGTAAACGATGTGGAGACTTGGTCGACCGATTCGAACGTGTCGCGCGCTGTCCGCATCCATTCGACCACGTGGAATACGCGGTCGTTTAGCGGCTTGGGCGCGTATTGTTTAGAGTTGCGGCGCAATCGACGTTGGATATGCTCGCTCGGATAAGGGGGTCCGATCATTGGCGGGAATTGATTGCGCGAATTGTGCCCAAAGCTTATTTTCTGCCAGAGCCTGTTCCATCGCACTCGGCTCTACCGGCCTGGAGAAAAAGTAGCCTTGGCCAAACGGACAGCCTAAGCCGCGCAAGTATTCGGCCTGCTCGCGAGTTTCGATGCCCTCCGCGACGACGGATAGTCGCAATGCCCCGGCAAGGTCCATAATTGCGCGAATGATCGCATCGTCTGCTGCCCGTCCAATCCGACTAACGAAGGAACGGTCGATTTTAAGGGCGTCGATTGGCAGGCTGCTAAGATGCGCCATCGAAGAAAATCCAGTACCGAAGTCGTCGATAGCAATTCGAACTCCAATCGCTCGGAGTGCCGCGAGCTTAGCCGCGATATCGATCCTGTCACCTGCCATCATGCTTTCCGTTAGCTCTATCTTGAGCAGCGCCGGATTCAGGGAGCAATCTTCCAAAATTCGCGCCACCGTTGCCGCTGTTTCCGACATTCTAACTTGTAATACCGAAAAATTGACGTTAACGGCGAATGGCTGGTTCGACGCCGATGCCCTGTTCCAAGCCGCTACCTGACGACATGCCGTGTCGAGAACCCAAGTGCCGATTTGCACGATCAGCCCGGTTTCTTCGGCTATGGAAATGAAGGCGGACGGAGGGATAAGGCCGCGAATCGGATGCTCCCACCTCACGAGCGCCTCTACCGCATGAAGCTGGCCGGTATCGAGCCGGACGATAGGCTGATAGTGAACGCGCAGTTCGCACCTGTCGACCGCTCCTCGCAGATCGATCTCCAACTCAAGCCGCTCGGCCAGGCTGTCCTTCATCCATTGCTCGAACAGGACCGCACCGTCGTTCGGGTCGGCCCTGGCGCTGTATAGCGCGGCTGCGGCGTGGGTCAGTAGAGAAGCGTCGGAGTCGGTTCGTCCATGGCCGAGTGCAACACCGGCGGTAGCTCCGGTGTATATTTGTCTGCCGTCAATCCAGAAGGGCATCTCCAGTGCGCTCCTTACGATTTCGGTTAGGCAGACCGCCTCTTCACCCGTTTCGATATCTTCCATTATCAAGCCGAATTCATGGCTTGCGATGCGGGCCAAAGTGTCGCCCGGGCGGATTGCAGACTTCAGTCGCGTTCCCACTCCGATAATCAGGAGGTCGCCTGATGCCTGTCCAAGGCTGTCGTTTACGACATTGAAATTGTCAATATCGAAGTGAGCGACGGCTGTCGCGAGGCCGCGACGCAGGCTGCGTTCCAGGGATAAGGAGACGGTCTCGCGAAATAGCCTCTGATTGGCCATCTGGGTCAGCGGGTCATGAAGTTCTTGATATTGCAGCAGCTCGACTGCCGCCTTGCGCTCCGAAATATCGCGGCAGATCACGACAATACCACCGATAAGGTCGTCATCCACCATATCGATCATTACGACCTCGGACGCGCGGAATTTGCCATCGCCGTGTTGGACTTCGAGGTCGCCTCGTTTCACGAGGTCGGTCGACTCACCCAACTCGTCTAGCATTTTCCGAGCAGTGGCCACGTCTTCGGCGGACACCACGCTAAGAAACGAGACGCCCTCAATCGATTCCTTGGTGTGGCCCCACGTGCGATGGGCAGGCGTCACAACGGACTTGACCTTGAACCCTTCAGACATGATCAGGATAAGGTCGGTGGCGTTTCTGAGCAGCGATTTATACCGATTATCGCTTTCTTCCAAGACGGCTTGGCGTGCAGACACTTGGGCAAGCGATCTTCTTGAAAGTTCGTATCGATGAAACAAAGCGCTTAGGAATAATGCGGAGATCGCGATGACAATCGCAGTTCCAGCGGCGGCAATTTCATTGGCCTTGTCACCTTTCGAGGAAGCAATTGCCGACTGTACCGATATGCCTTTGCGAAGCGTCCTGAAATCCCGGTCGGCTTCTGTTTCGGTCAACGTGCGCTCGTCGCGACCGTATCGACCGCCAGCTTTCGACATTGCCACGTGCAGATCAGCGTCATAGCGCGCAAATAGAGAGCCGATGTCGTTCGCAACATCGACCGATCCGGATCGGCGTATAAAATCGAGTTCGACGCCAATTTCGACGTCGACGGCGTGATGTTCGGAAAGTAAGGACGTGTTTGCAGGGTTCCCGATTTCGAGATCTTCCTGAATGAGTGCTAGGTGATACGCGCTGGATTCGACTCGCCCAAGACTGGTTTCAATGAGGGCTTCGCGGTCCGAGAACCGTTCAAAACCGACGATACACGACGTGGCGGCGAGGGCGACGACTCCAGCGATCCCCATGCACGCGACAAGAGAAAGGCGACCAATCGCATTCGATGTTATACTAAATACCAATATCGGATTTCCTGTCGATCGAGACGTCAGACTCGTGCTGCGGAGTTTACCTAGCGTTGCCGCAAGGATCCAGACCATTCGCCATGTGAACTATTATCGGTCAATATCGCCATATTTTCAGATCAATCTTCGCTGAATAGCGCGAAATCCGCCATTAAGCGGACAGCAAGGCACCACTTTGTGCCTGGTGGCCACCCATCCTATCTACTTACTGTCGATGAATCCGGTCGACGAGAAACGACTGGAGGGCACGATCCCGTCCCTTCCACCGGGAGCCCAGAGTGGCCTCATTGGTCGCCGTGCGACGCTGCTCGGTGAGCGGCTGGATTTGGTCCTAGCGCAACTTCAGTATCGGGACACTGACCATCGTGGATACGTCGATCGCGCCCTCGTCGATCAAATCCTTGAAGAACGGGCAGAGGTAAGGAGGCAGGAACGGATCGCCACGGGCGCTCGGGCTTCACTGGCCGAACGCCGCACGTGGTCGGTACCGACGCCTCGCCGCCAAGCGGAAGAACGCCTGCATCTTGGCGGGGCCGCACTCGGCGCGACCCTTCCGTTCGAGGAAGCAGATACGGCGCAAGGTGAACCCCTTGAGATTCGTCTGCGTGGCCTTGGTGTATTGCCCAGGTGGCTATCGACCATGAATCCGTAGAGGCAGGTGCGAAACGGGGGTGTGAGAAGGCTATTTCGGGACGATTTTTCAGTTGCAACCGCAGTTGCTTTATTTTCGGGATTGATACGGGCCGGCTAACATGCCTGCCCTCCAAATGTGTCATTTGGAGGTCGCTTTAGCACTGCGCCAGCAGGGGACAAAAGCGGTTCGACTGAGCACGAAATTGCCGTTTCGTGCTCAGATCGGTTATAATCCTGGTGGAGCTAGCGGGATTCGAACCCGCGACCTCTTCAATGCGAATGAAGCGCTCTCCCAACTGAGCCATAGCCCCAGAACGGAGATTATAGTACCGGGGAGGCAGGCGGTTTGTCAAGACGAAAGAGTGGAAAATGAAGAAAGGCGAGAAGACGGATTTTTGCGACGGATGCTTTGAACCCTGGTACCCTCGGCTAATGGACGCCGACGGAGAGCCGATGGAGAACATCTGCGACGACTGCTCCGAACTGATGGAGGAGGGCCACGTCGGCCTGCGCGAGGACGACGAGCGTCCCCCGATCTGTGCGTGCGGCGTAACGATGGTCGCGATGGAGGACGACGACGGCGACATCACGTGGGTGTGCGCCAACGACAATTGTCGCTTCACGGACGCCTACTAAGCCTACTCGCCCACTCGGATGAACGTGCCGCTCTTCTCGCCACGGATGGTGTCTTGACCGACGACCGTGAAGCGGTCGGCGCCAGTGGTCACGTAGGTCGTATCGCCTTCCGTGTCCATTTGCCAGTGTGCGGCATCGGGGAACGTGTCGGCGGCAGCCGTCGACTCGGTGCCGTCCGATTCGTACCATATCCCATCGCTACGGAAGAACTGGTAGTCGTTCGCCCCGTCCTGCCGGACCCAGCGGCCTACCGGGTTAAACGGAGCTTGACCGCTGCCAGCGGATTGCGACGACGATTGGGCGGCTTGTTTCGCAGCGGCGGCTCCGGCGGCAGCGGTCGCCGAATCGGCTTTCGCGGCGGCGGCAGCGGCGTCTCGCTCGGCCTTTGCGGCTTGAGCCGCGCGCGCATTATCGCTATCGTCAGACGAGCCGCTTGCGGAGCCTCTGAGGCTGCCTTCCCCGCCCTCTCCGAACTTACGCTGGCGGTGAGACGGATCGGCATAGCGCACGAACGCGCCTGACGGCGGCGCGACGGATCGACCGCCAATCGTGCTCGTAGAGCCGTCGCCGACGGCATAGGTTACGGGCCCGTTCACTTCGCCATCCGACGACCGGTGCTGGACGACGACGGCGATCAGGGCGACGACCACCACAACGGCGACGCCGATCAGGGCGTAGCCGGTCACCGTGAGAGACTTCGGTGGCGACGGTTCTGGCAACTCGACTGCCGGCTTGCTGGACTGTGGATCAACGGCCATCTGCACTCACCGATCCTTTAGAGCGAATTCCCTCTATTCTACCATGACAACTACCGGTTTATGGGGCCTTGATCAAGCCGATCGCGTCGGGCACAGTGACCATCGTCGCGCGCGGCGAACTCACCTTTCCGTCCTTCGCGTAGCTCAGCTGCGTCGACGCGCCTCCGTCTAGGCACATAGCGCGGTGAACCTCGCTCTTGTGCACGGAACCGTAATACGCAACCAGCGCGTCGGCAAGGTCCGCGTATGTCATTTGCGACGCGATTCCCATCACGAAATGGGCGGGCTTGCCCCCTTGCTCGTCGTAGACGACAAACGTCCTCGCCGTGTGGATATCGTTGACCAGTCGCTCCTCATGGTCGGTAACCACTTTGCGCCCCGTGCGAATGAGCGTTGGGCCACAGCCGACGGCACTGTCGACGCGCCATCTGTAACCGCCTGCGGGATCGATCGGCGTAGTATAGGCATATACCCCTGCCCCGCCCTTCGACGGTGTCGACGCCCATACTATCTGTGGTTCCCCTGTCGCCGTCACGCCAAACGCGCTCCGCACATAGAGCCCGGCATCGACGTGGCTGCCGCCCTTGCCGTGGATCGGAGGCGCGTGCTGCTTGGCTTTGCCATCCTCGACGACGAGGCCGACGAGCTCTTTGCGGTCGTCTGGCCCCTTACCGAAATACCCGCCGTTTATCGTGGCGATCGCGGACTTGCGCACCAGCCAATCCGATGGCGTGTACGCGTTCCCGACCAAGTGGCCGCCTTCGACCGCAACGTTGTCGGTCAGGATGGCCGGTCGGTATTCCGACGTCGTGAGATCGACATCGATGATGTCCATTCCACCCGTGCCCACAGGCACTGCGGCGTGGACGACCCCAGGTGCCAACGTCTCCGTCGACGCGCTAACGATTACGCCGTCTAGCAGGCCCGGCTTGTCGGCGGTACAACCTCCAACTATGGCGCAAAGCGCGGCCGTCGCGAGCAAATTCGCCGCTTTTAGCATGCGAGCGCCCCGGCGTGCGCGGGTATTTCGAACGAGCAGCCGTGATTGGCCGGCAGGATCTTATCCGGGTTGCAGAGCCCCTTCGGGTTGAACACGTCGCGTACCCGCATCATCGCGTCCAGCGTTGCCGGCGGGAAGAGGAGCGGCATGTAGTCCCGCTTCTCGACGCCGATACCGTGCTCGCCTGAGAGCGTGCCGCCGACGCTCAGGCATATCTCCAAAATCTCGCGGTTCGCCTCGATCACCCTCCCGACCTCGCCGGGGACGCGCTGGTCGAACAGTACGATAGGGTGCAGGTTGCCGTCACCGGCATGGAACACGTTTGCGATCCTCAATTGGTACTTGGCCCCAACCGCCGCGATCCGCCTGAGCACATCGGGGAGAGTCGAGCGCGGGATCACCCCGTCCTGCGTGACGCACGAGGGCGCGAGCCGCCCCAGCGTGCCGACCGACTTCTTGCGAGCCGCCCATAGCTTGGCGCGCTCAAGCGCATCCTTTGCCGTGCGTACTTCGCGCGCGCCACAGCGCTCGCATATCGCCCGAACCTCGTCCGCTGCGCGGTCGAGGCCTTCTTCGGCTCCATCGAGTTCTGCGATCAGGACCGCACCGGCGTCAAGCGGGAAGCCGTAATGGAACGCCGCTTCTACGGTTTGAATCACGGTGGCATCCATCATCTCCAACGCCGCCGGTGTGATGCCCGCCGCGATGATCGCCGACACGGTTGCCGTGGCATCGTCGACGGTGTCGAACACTGCGAGGAGCGTCCGAACGCTCTGCGGGACCGGCGTAAGCCGCACGGTCGCTTGCGTGACGATGCCGAGAGTCCCCTCGCCTCCGCAGACCAGCCCGAGCAAGTCGTAACCGGTAAAGTCTTCGGTTTTGTCGCCGACCGTGATGACGTCGCCGTCGGGCAGTACCAGCTCGACGGCGAGCAGATGGTTGACGGTGACGCCGTACTTGAGCGTGTGCGGCCCACCCGCGTTGTTCGCGACATTGCCGCCGATTGTAGACGCGCCCTGCGACGATGGATCGGGCGCGTAGTGCAAGCCGTCTTTACCCACCGCCTTCGAAAGCATGATGTTGACCGCGCCCGCTTGGGCGGTCATCCTACGGTTACGGACGTCGATTTCCAGCACCCGGTTCATTCGCGCCATGCCGATCAGGACGCCCCCTGGCACGAGAGTACCGCCGGCAAGACCGGTCCCCGCTCCTCGCGGAGCGAAGGGGACGGCGTACTGGTTGCACAGCTTGACGATCGCGGCTACTTGTGCGGTGGTCGATGGCAGGACGGTGCAGAGCGGTACCGCGTGTTCGAGCGGGAACGCGTCGTTCTGGTAGGTCATCCTCTCGGCGGGCGAGGACAGAACCGCGTCCTTGCCCAGCAGGGCGGCGAAGTCTTTGATCAGGTCGGTGTACATGATGGTTTATTGTGACATATCTGAGCCTCGCCCCAACCCTCTCCGTATCCTTGGAGGGAGTCAGAAGGGGACATTCGCGCCTTCGGCGCGAAGACCTCACCCCCCGGTCCCTCTCCTTGGAAAGAACGAGGGGAAGTCAGAGTTTGCGTTGCAGTTCAAAATCGACTTCGAACAGCCTTCGCCATGGGAGGCGGACGGAGCCGGGGACAAGTTCTATACCGAGCGTGTTGCAGGCTATGAGTTGCTCCCTTAGTTCCGCCTGCAACCGTGCCTCGATGAAGTCGCACATGGTCTTCAACTCCTCTGGCGATTCTGGATCAGGGTCGCGTCGCCCCCATAGGCGCTCTGCTTCCGCACGCGCTTGGCGGCGGATATCGGCTTGGTAGCCCGAGTCTTCGAGGAATCGATGCGCGAGGAACAGGCTTTGGGTGGCCTTTTCGCCCGGCGTTATGGCGTAGATCGACAGCGCCGCTTGGGCGACGACGACGCCGAGGGTGTTTCCGGCGGTGTTCCACGCGCCGTAAGCGGCGAGGTCGCCGCATTGGATGGCCGAGGCGAACAGCCTCGCGGTGAAGAGCGGGTCGCCGCCATTCGGATAGGCTACGTCGCCGATAGCGACAGCGCGGCCACAAGCTTGGTGGACGGTTAGCTTTGCAAGAAATGAGGCGTACGGCCCGGTGCGGAGTTCTCGATCCACAGCCAAATACTCAGGTCGGTAGTCCGTTCGCCTAGGCGAGGGGGTAACGACGCCGAGGACGAAATCGCACACGTCGGGCGAGTCGGCGACGACGCAGCCGGCGGCGCGGATTTGGCCGAGGACGGTCTGCTCGACGGGGCGGTCCTCGTAGGGGGCGATGATCTGCTCGTCGCCGGGGATCGCGTACTCGATCCAGACGCGCGGGGTGCGTCCCCGCGCATGGTTGATCGTGCGCGCCACAAGCACGGAGCCGACCTCGTCGGCGCCTGGGTATGCCTGCACCTTTGCGGCGAGCGCGTCGCCGACCAGCGGCGGCCAGGAGAGCAGCCAGTCTCGTTCGCGGGTCGGGAAGCCGAATTGCGACGTGTCGTCGTTGGTGAGCAAGAGCGACGCGATCTGATCGCGCGCGGCCATATCGAGGAGGCCGAGGTTGACGGCGTGGTTGCGTAGCCGACGGGTCATCCAGTCGGCGCGGAGGTTGGCTGGTAGTTCGGCGGTAAGAGCTGCGAGCGCGG
>FSUB01000370.1_pt1 | contig 9888 bp, 6 predicted proteins | sample 1637331 | NCBI WGS metagenome assembly FSUB01 (sample SAMEA3914816, study PRJEB12502) | metagenome | biome: forest; material: soil | place: USA | collected 2011-09-16 | depth 0.3 m
ACATTGCCCATACCGTACTGACAAAAGCTGTAGACGATGTCTCGGTTGACCTTGTCAAGGGCAGCGCGCATCACCCCGTACGGCTTCTGTTTCGCAGCCAAGCTGTCGTCGCCCTTCACGATCCCCCCGTAGCTGCACCAGTCGTACTTGAGGTAGTCGAAACCCCAGTCGGCGTACGATTGCGCATCCTGATCCTCGTGCTGATAGCACGCCTCGTAGCCAGCGCAGGTCTTTGGCCCAGGCGACGAGTACGTTCCCGCCTTCAAACCGAGATGGTGGATGTAGTCCGTGAGCCCTGTCATGTCGGGGAACTTGGCGTTGGCCTGGATCTTACCGTCCGCATCGCGGCTCCCCTCCCACGTGTCGTCGATATTGACGAATTGGTAACCGTGAGCAGCGAGACCGCTTGCGACCATCGCATCCGCCGCGTCGCGGACATTCTGGGCCGTGACCGCCCCCGCGAAGCAGTTCCACGAGTTCCAGCCCATCGGTGGCGTCTGCGCGAGCTTGTAGTCCCCAGCGACCAGGGTCAAGGGCCGCGACGTCTTCCCAAGCGCATTCGACGCCGTCAGAGTCATGACCGTAGCCCCGGTCGCCTTTATGGCTCCAGAAAGGATGCCCGTATGGAAGTCGAGGGTCAAGCCCACAGGTATCTTCGTCGCGCCGTACGTAATCGGACCCGTTCCCGTTGCCGGAATCCGATAGAGGAAAGGCCTGCCGGGAGTCGCGCCTATGACTGTCGGCCCGTGGATAACCGGCACCGGATCTTCTTTTGGAAACGTCAATCGCGGGGCTTCTTCCGGCATCGGCGCGGGAGCAACCGCTTCGGGACGCAATGTGGATCCCGGAGCAAGGGTGATTATCGCGCCCGCCCAGTCCGCGTGATCGTAGTCGATCCCGTCATCCCCGTCGCCGACGATCAATCGTAACATCTTCGCCCCTGTAAGGTCGACCGAAAGGAGCTTGGGCGCGTCACCGGGGTGCATCACCGGGGTGCTCGCTACTCGCTTGTCGTCGACCCGTACTTCGAACGTCACCGAACCCTTAACGTTGGTATCGTCGTCGCAACCCACCATTGACGAAAAGCGCGTGGCAACGCCTTTAAGGTTAACGATCATAAGGAACCTGGCGTGACCGCCGACTCCGTGCGGATAGACCGTCTTCGCTAGCGAAATCGGGTTGTTCTCGACTGATCGGCCTGCGTGGGCAGTTCCATAATCCTGCTCTGCCAGCTTCAAGTCGAGCGATTCGAGCCATATGGCGTCGGGCGGCAACGTCGCCGCTTGCAGATCCGCAGTCGTCTGAGCGTGCACCGGGGCCGCGAGGGTGAGCAGAGCGCAAAGCAACGATATCGATAACCGGGTCCTGAACATAAAAGCCGCCTTCTATGCGCCACCGTCGGCGCGAGTGAGCGCTAGATTACACCTAGCACGACAGATTGTCCTGCTTTGAGAGGGAATGCCGCCACGCCTTCAGTCAGCGTACGTGCCTCGCCGCCATACAGAGCCGTCGTTGCGGCCGTGAGTCGAACCTTGCACGAACTATCGACTGTCGCCGTGATCGTCGCCTCGGTAAGCTCACCCGACGCCCATGCCAGGTCGATGATGAACCCGCCGCGAGTGCGAAGGCCGCGTACCGCGCCATTCGGCCATGCGCTCGGAAGCGCGGGAAGCAACTCGATCATTCCGGTCTGGCTCTGGACGAGCATCTCGGCGACGGCTGCGGTTGCTCCGAAGTTGCCGTCGATCTGGAATGGCGGGTGCGCGTCGAACAAGTTGGCATACGTCCCACCCATGTTCTCATAGTCGGTCGACCCCGTCACCACCGGCTGCATCAAGTTCCGAAGCAGGATATAGGCATGGTCGCCGTCGCGAAAGCGCGCCCAAAACGCGATTTTCCAGGCCCGAGACCAACCGGTCCCGCCATCGCCCCTCGCTTCGAGAGAGCGTTGCGCGGCCGCAGCCAGTTCGGGGGTAGCCATGGGCGAGATTTGACGGCCAGGGTAGACGGCGAAGAGGTGCGACACATGGCGGTGATGGTCTTCAGGGTCGTCCTTGTCGTCCATCCATTCCTGTAGCTGCCCCCACGATCCGATTCGGGGCGCCAGTAACCTATCGCGAAGCGAGCGCGCGGTGTCCCTGTAGTCGACGTCTATGCCAAGCGCTTCCGACGCTTCTATATAGTTAGTAAAGAGGTCCCACACGATCTGATGGTCATAGCTCACCCCGTCCTCGGTGGGTCCGTGCTCCGGCGACCAACCGTCCGGCGCGACCAGTGAACCGTCGGGTAGCTCCTTGAGCTGATCTTCCCAGAACTCGACCGTCTCCTTGAGGATCGGATAGGCGACATCGCGGAGATAAGCCTTGTCGCCAGTAAAGGCGTAGTGCTCGAAGAAGTGCTGGCAGTACCAGGCGTTGGCGGGCTTGTTCCAAACGAACGTGTGCCCGCCAAACGGCGTCGTCTCGGTCCGCAGGGTCCATCCGCGTAGCCCAGGCTTGCGGAACTGTTCCTCCGCCTCCGTGTGCTTCCGAAACACGGGAATCTGCGATCGTATCAGGTCGAGCATTGGCACATGGCACTCGGACAGGCCGGTGACTTCGGCGGGCCAATAGTTCATCTGGATGTTGATGTTGGAATGGTAGTCGCTCTGCCATGGCGGCGTGTTGCTATCGTTCCACAGCCCTTGCAGGTTCGCCGGCAGGCCGCCCTCGCGCGACGACGAGATCAGGAGGTATCGCCCATACTGGAAGTGAAGCGCATTCAGCCCTGGATCGTCGTGCGTCTCAGCATAGCGTACGAGCCGCCTATCTGTCGCCATCGCGGCATTCCCGCCGCCAAGGTCGATCGCGACACGATCGAACAAGGCCCGGTAATCGGCGACATGAGCGGCCAGCAGCTTGTCAAACCCGACCTGCCCAGCCTCATCGAGGGCTGTTACGACGCGCTCGTGCGGATGCACGCCCTTCCATTCCTTGGCGTAGCTCGCCAGATAGTCGGTGCCTGCCGATAGGTACAGCGTCACCATGTCGCAACCTATGAACGATATCACGTCATCCTCGACGCTCAGCGAGCCGCCGCTCGCTTCGGCGCGAACGCGGCCCTCGTACTCCAGCCCGTTCCAGAGCGAGCCGGCGAGAACCAGATCACGACCGTCAGTGGTGACTGCCTCGTCATGCATGCCGGTCAACTGGACCGATCCCGTCAGGCTGCCCGGCACGCTAGCCGTGAAGCGACACGCTATGACCTTGCCAGGATGGGTCGCAAAGTACTCGCGTCGGTACCCTACACCCCCGCTCTCGTACGACACCTCGGCGAGCGAGTTAGCAATGTCGAGAGAGCGACGGTAGGACGAAGCGGCATGGCCGGGAAAGGCGATCGCGATGTCGCCAAACGCCTGGTACGCGCCCAAATCGGGCGACTTGTCGGCGCAGACCTCCTTGCCAGTCCATAGGCTGATCTCGTTGAACTGGAGCCGCTCATTGGCGACGCCTCCAAAGATTATTGCGCCGAGGCTGCCGTTGCCAATCGGCAACGCCTCCGTCATCCATCGCTCGGCAGGCTGCTCATACCACAGTGTCAGATTCTCGCTATTGTTCGTGACAGAAGAGGTCATGTCTTACTCCGGGCATATATGGAAAAGCCCCGAGCGGTTGCTCGGGGCGCGTCGAATTGAAGATTAGGATGTGAGGCCGTTCGCATGGACAAACGCGTGCTCACGGTAGGCCCAAGCGTCTCGTGAACCAACGCTTGGCAGGAAAGTCTCCGGCTGGAACGAGTTGCGGACCACCTGTCTGGCATCATCCCAGTTGGCAAGAGCGCCCTTGCCAACCATCTGGGTCAACACATTGCCAACACCGGTCGCTTCGGCTGGGCCGGCAACGACCGGTATGCCGCATGCGTCCGCCGCAAGCTGGTTAAGGAGAGCGTTCTTGGTTCCGCCACCGACGATATGGAGAACGTCAAGTTTGATCCCGAGCAGACCTTGAAGGTCCGCCAATGTCCGGCGATACGCCAGTGCTAAACTATCCAGGCAGCAACGTATCAGGCCGGCATCGTCCGCGGGAACGGGCTGGCCAGTTTCACGACAGGCCGCCGCGATCTCGGACGGCATATCGGCCGGTGCCAAGAACCGGTGGTGCGTCGCATCGATGATCGGGCCACCAGTTGGAGCGGACGCGGCGAAGGATGTGAGCGTCTCGTAGCTGTACTCACGTCCGGCGCGCGCCAATGACCGGCGGCACTCCTGTACCAACCAGAGGCCCATCACGTTCTTAAGCAGCCGTGTCCGGCCACGAACGCCGATCTCGTTGCTGAGACCCATACGCAGCGCTTCGGGACTGAGCGCGGGTTCCAGGCTTTCGACGCCCACCAGCGACCAGGTGCCCGATGAGATGTACGCGAAGGTTTTGGAATCGTCTGCTGGTACCGCCGCCACGGCACAAGCCGTGTCGTGACCTCCAGTCGCGAACACTGGCGTGCCGCCAGGCGTTTGGCCGTAGCGCGTCCCGGAGTTCACAATGGGCTTGAGGAAGTGCGATGGCAATCCGAGCTTGTCGAGAAGGGAGGTATTCCACGTATGACTGCGCGGGTCGAGCATCTGCGACGTGCTCGCTATAGTCAATTCGCTGGAATTGAGCGCTGCCTCCATAAGGCCGCTCGCCAGTAGATCGGGCATGAAGAGCAGGGTCGACGCGGAATCGAGGGCGACGGGGTTGCGCTTCTGGACGGCTCGTATCTGATACAGCGTGTTGAACGGCATGAACTGAATGCCGGTTGCGGCCCAGATCGTCGCGTTGCCGTACTTGCCCACGATCTCGTCCATCGCTTCGCCATGGGAGGCGTCGCGATAGCAGGCTGGCTGTTCGATCAGCTTCCCCGTCGCATCGACAAGGCCAAAATCGACACCCCAGGTGTCGACGGCGACGCCAGCGAGAGTATGGGCCGCTTCCGCATTGCGAAGGATGGTGCGTAGTTCGGAGATTATCCGTTCGTACTCCCAGCGCCACACTCCATCCGGGCCCGGCTCCTTGGAATCGCTTGTCGTCGGGAAACGACCCGCTTCGCTGAGTGTGAGTTTGCCGCCGTCGAACTCGGCGAGAACCCCTCGTCCGCTTTCCGCGCCGAGGTCGAACGCTAGGTAGGTTTCTGGCATTGCCGTCTCTGCTCCTCAAAAGGCTCGGTCGATCATTGACCGGTTTTCGGAATTGTTCGTTATGCCACGCGAAAATCCCTGTTTCCGCTCACAAGTTTTCGTTAGAGATTAACGCAGGAGGTTCGCAAGCACAAATCCGGTGCCGACAGACTTGTCGCCGAGACACCGCAGGAGGTAACCGAGCCACGCTTCACCGTAGGGAACATCTACTCGAACACGGTAGCCTTCGGCCAGCAGCTTCTTCTGGCCGTCCGGGTTCATTCCCATCTGGCTTTCGAACTCGAAGCGGTACTTCGGTATGCTTTTCTTCCGAATATACAGCTTTGCCGCATCAAGCATCGCCGTGTCATGCGTCGAGATCGTATGGTACTTGTCGCTATCGAGCAAGCGAAACATTTGCCGTCGGTACGCTGCGTCGATCTCGTCCTCGCGCTTGTACGCGACCGACGACGATTCGTCGTAGCTGCCCCGGACGAGGCGGACCGGGATGCCAAGGTCGAGTAGGACTTCGATATCTCGATCTGTGCGACGAAGGTAGGATTGCACTACCGCCCCGATATTGCTGTGGGTCTTGTAAGTTTCCCAGACGATTTTCAGAATCTCTGCCGTGTAGCGCGAGTCCTCCATGTCGATTCGGAGGAACACATTCCCTCGTCCAGCCGCCTCTTCCAGAAGCCGGTGTAGGTTCTTGCGGGCGAGCGCAGGATCCGACGTCAGACCGATCGCCGTAAGCTTGACAGATACGACTGCATCGGGATAGAACGCGGACACCGCTTTGATTGCTTCGACGTATGCGGCCACACTGGCGTCAGTATCTTCGGCCGACGTAAAGTTTTCGCCCAAGTAATTGAGCGACGCGGTGATATTCTGCTCCTTGAGGCTCTTAACGTACTGGAGCGCCTCATGGAGGTGCTCGCCAGCGATGAAGCGCTTGGCGACGCCTCCCGTCACGCCACGCCGGACGATCATGGACTTGACGCCGTCCGCCAGGACTGCAGGTCGACTCATCGGGACATCTCCTTCTCAACTAGCATGAACAGCGTCGATCCGACGGGAATCTTACAGTAACCGGATACGAACGTTTCGAAACCTTGTTCGCGAAGCTGCCGTTGCAACTCGACTGCGGATGCGTCCGCCGGGTTGTCGTACCTGAGAGCGGCAGCGAGCACTCGGGCCAATGCGACCGGCTCAATGTCGTGCTTAAGGCAGAGGTTGGCCGCGCCAACCAATCGGTCGTCGGGCCGCAACTTGCGTAGCGGGTCACCGGCAACGCGCGCGACCGTGTCCCCTAGTGCCTTGTTCTCAAACCTTCGAACGAGGTCTTGCGCGAAGGCGACGATCGATGCCATATCGAAACCATATTCGGCGACCAAGGCGAGACCTGATTCCGTCAGGGCTGCAAGGCATGCCGCTCGAGCGGTATCGTCTTGCGCGGCCTGCCAGATGTATTCGTGGTGCGGGTACGAAAGGTAGGCAAGTGCCGCATGACCAGCGTTGTGGAGAAACAGCTTGCGTGCCTCGAACGCGTCGAACTTGTCGGACGGTTCGACGCCAACGATCACGGGTTCAGGACCGACAATCTGAGCCCGAGAAATCGGAAGTTGCTTATAAGGCTCCGCGACGACCATAAGAGAGTCTTCGGCTAAAGTCTCCGCCGACGGAGCGGGTACCATGCGTCCAATCACGGTCTCGACAAGGCCCAGCCGCTCAGAAGCATACGCGGTCGCAATGGCAGAAAGGTGCGGCTGCAGCAACCCACGGAGCATGGAAGCCGCATGCCACTGGTTCTCGCATAGGAGAACGTTGAGAGGGCCGCAGTTAGCATTAGCGCGCGCATCGATGCCGGCGGCGATCGCTTGCGCGATGAAGCGGAGCGCGTTCACGCCGACACTCGTTCCGGCAATGTCAGCCGTTGCAAGCTCAGCGGCAACGGCACCGATGTCACGGCCATTGATTGCGCGAACTGGTCCGATGGTGAGATTTTCCACTCCGCCGCCGCTACCGACAAGGCGCAGGGGATAGGTTCCACGGTTGTTGAGCCCGTTAACCAATCCGTCGTCGACATCGATAAAGACGACTTCGTAACCCGACTCGGAATAGAGTTGGCCAATAAAGCCCCGACCAATGTTTCCGGCTCCGAACTGAACTGCTTTTGGCATAGGGATGTTTTACGCCGCGAAAACGCTGTGATCGGTCAATCGCGAATGGATGCGTCGCACAAACCGTCAGGTGAACGAAAAGTCATATCCCAACGGCGGAATCGGCAGATTGTCTGCCGCCGATTCGGGCACATTTCTGTGGATTGTACACGAAAACGCGCAGGAATAGCGATCATGTCGCTGTGCGGTCAGGGTTGACTTCCGGAGCGTCGCGGCACTATAATGTCGTGCAATGTTTCTTTCGGTCATTATACCCGCGTACAACGAGGAAGCACGTTTGCCCATGACGTTGGCGGCGACCCGGGACTACCTGGCAAAGGAGTTCCCAACCGATTCCGAGATCATCGTCGTCGACGACGGCAGTTCGGATAACACTTTTTCCCTCACAGAACAGTTCGCGAAGAACCACCCCGACATTCCGGTCAAAGCACTGAACTACGGCGGAAATCGCGGCAAGGGCTACGCCGTCCGACACGGTATGCTGCACGCAGCCGGCGAATGGAGGCTGTTCTGCGATGCCGACCTAGCGACGCCGGTCGAAGAGTATGCGGTAGTCGCCGCGAGAATGAATGCCGACAAGACCGAAATCGGGATCGGAAGCCGCCCGTTGCGCGAGTCCCATCTCGTCGTCCACCAGCCTTGGTACCGAGAGGCGCTCGGTCGCGGCTTTAATAAGGTGGTGCAGCTACTCACTGTGTCTGGGATACAGGACACGCAGTGCGGCTTCAAGGTCTTCAGCGCTAGGGCGGCTTGCGATGTGTTCAAACGCGCGAAGCTCGACGGTTACATCTTTGACGCGGAAGTCCTCTATATTGCGCACAAACTCGGTTACAAGATTTCCGAGGTACCGATTCGTTGGTCGCACAAGGACGGCTCAAAGGTAAGTCTTCTTCGCGACGGCATCAAGATGGTCATCGACCTCTTACCTATCCGATTCATTCACCGCGACCTGTAGCAGATCAACAGACGTCAAACGTATGAACTTAGAAGAATACGAGCGAATGTACCGCTTCGAGGATTCCTACTGGTGGTTCGTGGCGCGCCGCAAGCTAATCGCGACGCTTCTTGGCGACCTCCAGTTGCCGAAGACCATCGATATCCTTGATATCGGATGCGGCACCGGCGCGATGCTCGACGAGCTTCAGAACTTCGGCGAAGTCACTGGGGCCGACTTCTCCCCGGAAGCGCTGTCGTTTTGCGGCAAGCGCGGCAAGCGAGGCAATGCGAAGTACCGGCTGGTGCGCGCCGATATCCGCAGCCTTCCGTTCGAGGACGCGTCGTTCGATATCGTAACCGCCATGGACATCGTCGAGCATATCGACCGAGACAAAGATGCGATGAGCGAGATTTACCGCGTGCTCAAGCCAGGAGGACGATTGCTTGCGACTGTTCCCGCTTACATGTCGCTCTGGAGCGAGCACGATCACGCGCTCCACCATCACCGCCGCTACACGGCGCATGGATTTCGCGACCTCGCTCGTCGGGCTGGCTTCGCGATTGACCGCTTGTCTTATACTGTCACGGCCCTGTTCCCGTTGATTTGGCTCGTTCGCACGTTAGGTCGGCTCAAAGGCACGAACACGGATAACCCAAAAGCCGATGTCGTAGCGGTGCCTGCCCCGGTAAATCAGTTCTTAATCGCACTCATGAATATCGAAACTTCGATTGTACGGCACTCGTCGCTACCTTTCGGCGTCACTGTCGTGACCGTGGCACGCAAGGCGGACGCTTGAACAAGGCGCTCAAGGCGGCGGCTACTGGCCTAATAACGGCGGCAGGCACGGCACTCGCCTACGCGACTTGTGTCGAGCCATACGCGATTCAGGTCGTACGGTTCGATCTCCTGTGCCCCCACCTTCCGAAATCCTTCGACGGGTTCACGATTCTTCAGATTTCCGATATGCACATGCGCCAATATGGGCGCCGCGAGCGTATGATCGCAAGTATCGCCGAGGGGCTCGAACCCGACGTGATCGCGCTCACTGGCGACCTGGTACACACGACTTCGGGCATCAGCCCGTTTGTCCGGCTCGCCAAGGCGTTCCGACACAAGGTCGGCGCATTCGCCGTCTACGGCAATTCGGAGCACAAGAACGGCATAGTCGGCAAGCGTCTCGCCCAAATCCTGTCAGATGCCGGGATTACCCCATTGCTTAACAAGCATGTCGCGATCGACCGGGGCGACGACCGCATTTACATTTGCGGGGTCGATGACCCTGTAACGCAAGTCGAGGACTTGCGGGCCGCATTCGACGGCGTTCCGTATGAAGCGTTCAAGCTATTGCTCATGCACTCGCCCGACCCCGTAGGCGAAGCGGCACACTACGGCTCGGATCTCGTGCTCAGCGGCCACACGCATGGCGGGCAGGTCCGATTCCCGATCATCGGCGCGCCGTTTACCCGATCGCTCCTCGGGCGCGAAATGAGTTCAGGCTACTATGCTGGCAAACAGCTGATGCCGTTTACCGGACAGCGAAAGGGCCGAACCCAGCTGTACGTCTCGCGCGGCGTCGGGAGTAGCGGTTTAGCGCTCAGATTCCTCTGCCCCCCGGAAGTCGCGCTTATTACCGTCCGATC
>FSUB01000199.1_pt1 | contig 9882 bp, 7 predicted proteins | sample 1637331 | NCBI WGS metagenome assembly FSUB01 (sample SAMEA3914816, study PRJEB12502) | metagenome | biome: forest; material: soil | place: USA | collected 2011-09-16 | depth 0.3 m
CCCGAACCTTGGACGGCACCACGAACTCCCGGAACCGGTGCCGGGAGGTACCCCGGATTTGGCGCGCTACCTGGAATTCGTTCGCGCGCAAGTGCGCGAACTGTGTACGAACTACGGCGAGATCGCCGGATTTTGGTGGGACTGCAATGTCGACGAACACGACGACCCGTCGATCAACGCGATGATCCGCGAATTGCAGCCCGGCGCAGTCATCAATGGGCGCGGCTACGACGAAGGCGACTTCGGGACACCGGAGCGCGACTACGATCTCGATGCGGGTGCCGCGCCGGGTCTCGCTCGCCCGACCGAGGCGTGTCAGTCGGTCAGCAGCGAAAGCTGGGGCTTTCGTACCGATGAGGTCTACTATTCCGACCGGCACCTGATTCGAAGCGTCGACAAATATCTCGCATCGGGCGCAAACTATCTCCTCAACGTCGGTCCCGCCCCCGACGGTACCATCCCGGACGAGTCGGCGAATATCCTGCGCCGCATCGGCTCGTGGCTTTCGACGGTACGAGAAGCGGTCATCGACGTCGAGAATATCTCGCACCTGGTCTCGAACCGCGACGTGCTCGTGACACGTCGCGACAATACGCTCTATGTCCACCTCTACAGGGACCCACAAACGACGACAGTGAAACTTAAGCCCATCGACAGCCTCCCGGTTTCGGCCACCTTGCTCAATACCGGAGCGCCGGTCCGCGTCGACCTCGACGTTCTGCCGAGCGAATGCGCCGACCCGCGACCGTCGCTTCGGTTGTGCGACTTGCCGATCAACGAGCACGCCAACACGGTGATGGTCGTGAAGCTGGATTTCGCAAACGGAAAATGGGATTCGGTGGCGCCCGTTGCACCAGCGGCATTAGACGATGTTGCGATCCGTTGAATATCTCCAAAATAAGATTCGAAATTTCCCTTGACAGACAAGTGATGTTACTGTATCATGACTAAGTAGGTTACAGTAACATGGAACGATCTTCTATTCGACAAGTCGCTGAACGGGCCAAGGTTTCGCCGATGACGGTTTCGCGCGTCCTCCATGGCCGCAAGAACAAGGTCAACGAGGATACGTACTCGCGCGTCGTCGCTGCGATGCAGGAGCTTGACTACGTGCCAGTCCGATCGTCGGTACAAAACCGCCATGTCGAAACCAAGGCGATCGGGCTGGTTCCGTATCATCTGATGGTCTCCCGGTACAAACTGGACAGCGTGACGTACGAAGGCGTTTGCCAGACCGCCAGCGCGGAAGGCTACGACCTGCTCGTCATGCTGCGCAACGAGGCGGAATGGCTCGCAAATCGCCATGAGATGCGCTTCCTCGACCGCCGTAGCGATGGCTTCATCTTTATCAGCCCCTGCCGGGGCGATTGGGAGACGGCGTTCGACGCGCTCGTCAAACACGGCATCCCAACCGTGGTTTGCTACCGGCGCGACGTCAAGAGCGGCATCGCCTGGGTCGATGCCGACAATGAGGGGATCGTCCGCACTGCGATCGACCGCCTGCGTCGAGCGGGCCACTCGAAGATCGCATATGTTTGCGGTCCCGACGGACCCGACCCGGACATGCAGCTGCTGCCGCATCTCACGCCGAACCGGGTGAGCTTCGACGATGGCGAGCGGCGCAAATGCTTCGCTGATATCATGGGGCCGAACGCGCTAGTGATACGGGGATGCTCCAACCAGTGGGAGTTCGACCCAGCTGTCGTCCCGACTCTGAGAGAGCGCGGCATCACGGGCGTGTTTTGCGTCAACGATATCATCGCGCAGCACGTCTGGCACGGCGCGGAAGCGATCGGGCTCGATGTGCCTGGCGACCTTTCGATCATTGGTGTCGACAACACGCCGGCCGGTGAGGCCCAGGGCTTGACCACAATCGATTTCGGATACGACGAGATTGGAAGACAGGCGGTTGCCGCCTGGGTAGAGCTTAAGGACGGCGCTCCTGCTTCGGAGTGCTGTAAAATTGTTGGTAGTAAGCTGATCGAGCGCATGTCAGTTGGGCCATGCAGGGAGTAGGGGCGGAAGGCGACTTTGATCGCACAAGGAGTTAAGATTATGCATAAGAAGTCAAATGGATTTACATTGATTGAGCTTCTAGTAGTTATAGCTATAATAGCGATTCTCGCAGCTATACTGTTTCCCGTGTTCGCCACAGCCCGCGAGAAAGCGCGCCAGTCGACTTGCGCCAGCAACATGAAGCAGATCGCCCTCGGAATTATGGGCTATATCCAAGATTACGATGAAGCGTATTTTCCTTTGCAATCGGGCGGATCGTGGGACGACAAAATGATCGCCTACATCCCGAACAAGAGCGGGTGGGGAGCGAAGAAGGACCTGTTCGTCTGCCCCGACGACACCGTGGTGCGAACCGGCGGTGGTGGGGGGACTCTGCGCAGCTACTCGTTTGCAGCGGCGTCGGTCGTTGGCGGTCCCATGGGCGCAACCGGTGGCGGGGGCTTTGTCGGTCCGAAGACTAACGGAATCTACCGTGGACGATTGGCGAGGGAGATTATCCTTCCGGCCACAACCATTATGCTTCTCGAAAACCCAGATCCGTCGAACGAAGTCGGCAACGACAACGAGTCTTTTGTCACCGTCCCGATGGGAGCTAAAAACTGCGTCACGCTGACCAACTGGCAGTGCGGCCAGGACAACTCGCTTGAACCGGTACACAGCGGCGGCTGGAACTACACGTTCGCCGACGGGCACGTCAAATGGTACCAGCCCAAACAGACCGCAATGACAGGCTGGTATCCGGGTTACTGGAGCACACCGGGCAGCTATTGGACGCTTACCAACACGCAGTGGCCGAGCCCGTAGCCTGAGGCTCGCGCTGTTTTCAATGAGGAGAGAAAGTATGAAAGTCAATTCGATTGTCCGCCGCAATGTAGCGCTGTTCGTAGCACTCGCCGCGAGCGTCTCCGCTCCCGCCAACGCTGCGGCGGTCGCGACTCTGGCCCCGCAACTCGCGGTCTACCGCTGGGGCGCTCCCAAGGGGCCCGCGCAGGTGGACACGTACATCAAATGGCTCGGCAACAGCAATGTCTGGGGCGAGGACTTCGAGCCCAACGAGCACTGGTACGGTATCGAGGGCGGCTCCTGGCAGACCGGACCCTGGTCGGATTGGAAGAAGGCGCAACCGGGCCGCAAGCTGATTCTGTCCGTGACGCTCCTCCCCGGTTCGTGGGACCGCAAGGGTCCGAAGAGCGGGCCTGGTGCCGGCAAGCCGGTCTCGTTCGACGACGCTGCGGCGGGGGCGTATAACGTGCACTACAAAGCGCTCGCCGAAAACCTGGTCAAAGCCGGCCTCGGCGACTCGATCCTGCGCCTTGGTTGGGAGATGAATGGCGGCTGGTACACGTGGCGTGCCGGCGGAAGCGAGAAGCAGTTCGCCGAATACTGGCGGCAGATCGTCAAGACCATGCGCGCCGTCCCAGGAGCGCAGGACCTCAAGTTCTGCTTCAACCCCGCGAGCGGCTGGCTGCAGTTCCCGGCAGAGGCCTGCTACCCCGGCGACGATTATGTCGACTATGTCGGTGTCGACCTTTACGACCAATCGTGGGCACCGGGCACGTATCCGATACCAAAGGACGCGACCGCCGACGAGATCCTCACCCGCCAGAAGGGGGCGTGGAAGGAGCTTTACTGGGGCAACCACGGCCTGGTGTTCTGGAGCAAGTTCGCCAAGGATCACAACAAAGCGTTTTCGATTCCCGAGTGGGGCGTCTGCCATCGCGGCGACGGCCACGGCGGCGAGGATAACCCGTTCTTTGTCGAGCAGATGGCGAAGTTCATCAACGACCCCGCGAACAACGTGGGGTTCCACTGCTACTTCGACGTGATCGCAGGCGATGGCGACCACATGCTCTCCACCGGTGAAACCGGCACAATGGTCACGAAATTCCCGCAGTCGGCGGCGAAGTTCAAGGAGCTGTTCGGCGGCTCGAAAACGGCATCGCCTCGAAGTAATGAAGCGATCGATGAACAGAGGGATGGCGGGCGGCTCGTGAGAGCCGCCCGCTTTGCTCAGCTCTAGGCGTCCTCCGGATCCCCTACCAGCACGGCTTCTGGAAGGCTCCCTGCGTGGAATCGCTCGATTCGTTGCACGAGCGATTCGGGCGATACACTCGGCGAATCCGCGAGTTTAACCGCGAACCGCCGACCGGGGTGCAAGACATCCCATGGCGATCGATACTGCGTGGCGCGCCGATTGCCGGGGTCCTTGTTGCCGAATCCGTCGATCACGAGGTTCCATATCGGCCTGAACTGCTGGATGACCATGTTCTCGCCGAGGGGGATCCAGATATCGTCGACCACAATGCAGCGAAATGCGAAGTCTTCGATATGCAGGTTTTCCGATTCGACAATCGAGCTTGCGTGCTGATTGAGCCGGTCGCGCAGTGCAGATCCTTTGCCTGCGTCGTTATCGAGGCCGCCCTTGCGTCCGCCTTTTGGGATCGCTTTGCCGACATATATCGGCTGGGCAAACTGCCCATTCGAGTTTGCCGAGCTTATCGGCTGGTAGGGCGAGAATTCTCCGGTGTAGTAGATGGCATAGATGCCTGCTCCGACGATCTCGGCTGTCGAATTCGCATTAAGGGCTCTGATCGGAGTCGCTAAGAGCGCGTCCGACACGCTACGGCCAAGGTTGAGCTTGTCGAGGGGATTGTATGGCGAATTGTCCATTGGAATCGATCATGTGAGATGCAAATCGTAGGATGTAAACCTTAGCAGTGAGCCAGTTTGTGATGAACGCTCGATGCTATGATGCTCGCGAGGTCGACCGGAACTGCGTTTCCGAGTTGCCGCATCGTTTCCGTCCATGATCCATGAAACAGGAATTCATCGGGAAATGTCTGCAGCCGCGCGCTTTCGCGCACTGTGAAGTATCGGATCGACCCATCGGGACGAACGAGCATATTCTCGCCGCCTGGTACCCCATGGTCGCCCGCCTTGAGAGTCTTGGCGGGTTCGTCGAGAGGACTGCCCACGTGGCCGGGATATGACCGAGCGCCGGGTTGAAATCGGTGGTTCGCGATGCGCGCAAAGTCCGCGCCTTCCGGGTCCGGTAGGTCCGCGATAGCGTCGCGAACCGTCTTCCACGGGGCGAGGCTGTACTTGCCCGTAAGGCAGTTCGATAACGAAGTGGTTGGGAAGCTAACCGCCCGGTCGCGACTCGCAACCTTGTGTCGCTCCCAATAGTCCCCGGTCGCGCCCTTGGACCTAAGGAGGGCTTCCCGGCTATGCGTTGGCTCGGGGAACGACCATTCGATATCGAGGTCGGAGCGGAAGCCGACGAAAAACACGCGCTCTCGGCGCTGTGGCACGCCGTAGTCGGCGGCATTGACCACGCGGGACAGCAAGCGGTAATTGAGGCCCGATTCGCCCCCGTGGGTATGGTGCATTTCGAGCCGCGCCAGATGGTCGAGCCAGCCTTCGTCAAGTCTCGCCGTCAGTTCCGGATACGTGAGTTGAAGCCTCACATATTCGAAGTAGCCCGAAAAGGTACTACGGGTCAGGCCCTTGACGTTCTCGAAGATGAACGCACTAGGTCGCATTTCGCGTACAGATCGAACGGCTTGGGGAAACATATCTCGCGAGTCGAGAGACCCGCGGCTCTTTCCGCCGATGGAAAACGGCTGGCAAGGCGGGCCGCCCGATACGAGATCGATCTTGTCTTGGTAGGGGCGAAAATCAATGAGGCGTACATCGCCTTCGATGAGAGGCCAATCGAGCACGGGCTTCAGCCGCAAATATTGGTTTTCGCGAATCGTGTCGCAGCAGTATTTGTTCCATTCGATCACTGCGGCGGGAACGAAACCGGCTCGCGAAACTCCGAGGCCCAAGCCGCCAGCACCGGCGAAGAGCTCGACTGAGCGCATCGCGCCTAAAGCACTATCGCAATCGAGGTGGCCGGACATGGAGTTGGACGTGGGAGCTGCCATCAATGTGATTGTACCTTCCGGGGGCAGAAGCATCGAAAACTGCTCCTTTACTGCAACGGCATTGTTTGGCGCAACAGGTAGTCGCCGACCCACAACGTTACCCGTGATTGACATGTATTGTAGTCTCCGGAATTCTCTCTCATTGATGTCACTCAAATGAGAGGGTCGAATCCGGAAATGGTCGCCCGAAAAAATCCACGCTGCGAGCGTGATCGTATCTGAAGGGCCTTATTCGCGTACCCGCATTCCCCGTTCGTGCGAACAATTCGCAGTACGCGTGTCGACGCTGCCTCGCGCTCCACCGCAGGGCGGCAGCGCGATAGAAAAATTGCCTAGCGGCACGAGCGATCTGAAAATCCAAGAAGCTCACCCGAAACAATACCGGCATCGCTAAGCGAATCATCCCACCAACCCGACTCGCTTCGCCAGCAGCGTGTTCACCGCCGCGCCCCAGCCGTGTGCCGAGTTGTGCTTCGACGGACCGAAGCCTTCGCCCCAGGTCGGTGCGCCGACGTCTAGCGATTGGCCGTAGACCCGTGCGACGAAATCCAGCGCGATATCCCCTTGGCCGTAATCGAACAGCGGGTCGAGCAAGAGGTTCGTCCAGCCAGGGCCGAACTGGTTGACGGGGCCGAGCGGCTCCCTGAGGCGGGCGGCGACGAACGCTATCGCCGATCGGCGCTGCGCATCGGTCCCGATCTCGGCGCGAACGGCGAGGACGTTGGCGTGAACTCCATGGGTAATCGCTTCGTCATTGCCCATCATCCGCGCCACGTGGCGCGGGGGCATGTCGGGCTCGATACGCGTTCGAAACGCGCCGACCGCGTCGTCGTAGAACGTCGCAAGCCGTGTCGCGAGGCTCTCGCGCAGGCCGGCGGCGACGTCGATCAGGCTGTCGTCTCCAGCGATCTGGCCGACCCGCATCGCGGCGTCGCACGCGAGCGCAAGGAGGGCGTTCGCGGGGAGCGAATACGGGCGCTTGTCGATCGGCGCCCAGTCGATCCAATGCCACGAGTGCGGCGGAGGCGCATAGAAGCCGTCAGGCGTGATAAGCTCGCCGCACATCGTTATGAGGCGGCGCATCGGCTCCACGACGATGTGGGCGAGCGGCTCGTCGTCGGTTGCGTTCAGATAGTCCGCGCAGGACATGGCCCAGACGTGAGTCTGATCGACGAGGCACATGAAGCTGGTTTCGGCTGGCACGACGGCTTTCGGGAAGCCGCGCTCGTCGATACCCTGGCCGATCAGGTCGAGGCAGCGCCGCCAGCTCGCGGTCTCGCCAAACGTGTGATACGCCGCTTCGCCGGTGACACAGGCGTCGAGCGTCCAGAGGCTGTTCTCGCGTCCGCACGTGTCAACGTGCACGTCATTGGTCGACGACCGTAGCGTATCTGCGCTAACGTCCCAGATGCGTTGGAGGACCGCGTCGTCAGTGCCGAGGGGCTTGATAGGTGGGAACGGGTAGTCGACCGTCTTGGCCGATAGTTGGAAACGGCACTTGCCGGTGCCAGCGACTCGAACGGTCAGGAACCGCATGCCGCGCGGCACGAGGGCTTCCCAAGAAGACTCTGCGCTGGACTCTGGGATGAAGCTATCCGCCGCTCCCTCCTGCGCCGAGCCGAACCCGCAGTCGGCCATCGGTCGGTCGCCGAGCCCGTTCGAATAGAAGTATTCAAGGCGGACATCGGCAGACGCCTCCGCGATGAATAGCGCTGGGCGGACCAGCCGTGTGCGACCGAAGTCGAATGCGAATACGTCGCCGCCTTTCGAGCCGATGGAGCCGCCGCGAGACAACGTCTCTTCGGTAAGCTCAGCGGCGTTGAATGCGCGAGCAATATTCTCGCCAACTGGAACGGGTTCGGAGGGGCCAGTGCCTTGCCACACGAGTGGCGCATCGAAAGCCGCCTCCACTAGCGGTGGAAGTGGCCGTGCCGTCAATGACCGCCAAGGCGGCGTGCCGACGGGGCCGAGCACGAACGCATCCGACCAGCCGTCGCCTGGCTCTGCGGTTTTCCAGCCTGACGGTTCTTTGCGAGCGTCGAAATGCTCCTGCGGACCGATGGGCAGCGAGATCAGCAGCGACGTGTCCGCGATCCAATCGGCGTCGCGCGCGCGCCAGGTTTCGTCTGTAACGCTCAACTCCCCGCTGGTGGTCACCGCCTCGGCGATCAGGCCGAGGCGCGAGATCGGCGCGTAGCCGCTGCCGCCGAAGCACGGCGACACGATGACGGCGATGGCGTTGGTGCCGGGGCGGAAGTGGCGTTCGAGGTCCCATGTGTCGTAGTGGACCGACTCCGGGAACGAGCGCGCCGGGCCGTAACCGACAACCTTACCGTTGACGAAGAGTGCATACCGGGGGAAAGCGCAAATACGAATGACAGCGCCAGCGGCGTCGGTCACGGTCCAGTCCTTGCGGAACGCGATCGGATGGCCACCGACCGGATGCGCGTCGCGCGTCCACGATTGGCTGATCCACGCGGCTTGCCAGGGGCAATCAGTGGTAGGAGGGTCGGTGAGCGGTGTCATGGGTGTCTCGATGTTCGGAAAAGAATGTCGCCGCTCTAGGCATTCGCGCCGGACCAAAGTATTCCCTTCCTGGGACAAACGTCGCGCTGGTTCAGAGTGTAAACTATGCTCCCGGTCTGTATGCCTCTTGGTCTCACCACTTTCGGTGGTTCGCGCTGCGACCAATCTGGACTCTTGGTCTCTCCGCGTCGGAGAGAAGGGGACCCCATCCTGGGGTAGAGAGGTCTGAAACTGGTCGGCAATCCAGAGAAAAAGTGTTGACAAATTGATATTTTTTATGATACAATATAAATATAACTTACCGGAAGCATCGCCACAGTTCGATGGATTCTGCACGACCTTGAAAACCTTGACAACCGAATACGACAGCGACTGCATAAAACGCATGCCTGCGCATGCAACCATCCCATTATGCGCCCCGTTTTCGCCGCTTTATGCGCGATATCCAACTCACCGCGCTCAAGTGCGCATACATAACGCGAATCGCACTATCGAAGCTCATAATCGCCAACGCGAACCCTTCGGAGCCCCTTGGCCCCGATCCCTAGGTGGGGACATGATATCCGACCATGGCTTGGCGAATTGCAGTTACTTCCGAATTCCGCAACGTAGTCGTGGCGCTAAGCGGCGGTCGGATATCATAACCCCGCCTCGGGGTGGCGAGCTTCGAGCGAGCCGGGGCTTCTTGGGGGTGCGCGTTTCAGCGCGCGAGGGCTTCACGGGGTTACGGTGTTCCTACCCTGTGACGAATTTACACCCCTCTTGGCTTCCGGAACAATACCATTGCACGAAACGTCAACTTTGCCAGCGAAACCTTGCCGATAGTTCAAGAAAACTTCAGAACTCTTAGAAGGTGCAAATCGATTACAAACAGAATAGGATTGCCATGAATTCCCAACACCGCCACTGGCTCTACGCGAGCCTTTCCGCCGCCGTCTCTCTGGTCGCTGCGCCGACGTTCGCAACGGGCACCAATCTCGTTCGCGAACTGGCTAAGAACGATACCCCCGTGGTGATCCTCGCTTCAGGATCGTCGCTCATGCCGGAAGCGCAGACGTTACAGGCGACGATCTTGCAGGATCCCGATAACAAGCACAATCCGAGCAACTGCACGGTAGTGTCGCTGTCGGATGCTCAGCGAAACGGTCTCCTCAACCAGGATACCAAGTCGGTGTCCATCATCTCGCTGATCCAGTACGATCAGATGAGCGATCCGCTCCCCGTGTTCACTCCAACCGACCGGGCGCAGGCCGCTGCCGAGAACCGCAGCGAAATCGATGTCCGCCTGGTCTCCGACAAGCCCGGTCGTCTGGCGTTCTCGGCGTCGATGCTCGCGCCGGACATTGAGCGGTTGCGGCGCTTGGAGAAGATTTTTCAGACGCGCGACGGAATCGATTACAAAGGCTTGCCC
>FSUB01000292.1_pt1 | contig 9867 bp, 7 predicted proteins | sample 1637331 | NCBI WGS metagenome assembly FSUB01 (sample SAMEA3914816, study PRJEB12502) | metagenome | biome: forest; material: soil | place: USA | collected 2011-09-16 | depth 0.3 m
CCATAGATGAAAATAATTGCCGATATGGTGATCGCCGCAATTGCAGCCATCCACAGTATCATTACTAAGAACATGCGAGTTTAGCCTCAGTCAATTGTGATCGTCCGTTACGAGCAGCAATCCGCCCGTTGCGCAATCAAAACCCGCTCATCTCACCGCCACCCACCGCGAAGCGAAAGAAAAATGGCCCGCCGGCCAAAGAGGCATCCTAAAACGCTGAAAATCCTACCATCTCGCCCCCTCACACTCGCTCCCCAACCGTCTCCCCATCCTCCGTCAGCCCCGTGATCGCGACATTGACGATTTCGCCGATCTCGTGGCGCTCGCCGGCGAAGTGGACGCGGACGTACGTGTCCGTGTAGCCGGCCATATGGCCGACGCTCTTGCCTCGGCTCTCGACGAGCACTGGCAAGGTTTGCCCGACATGGGTGGCGGCGAAGGCGGCTTGCGATTGGTGGCAAACGGCGGTCAGAGCTTTGTGGCGGCGGTCCTTTTCGGTGTCGCTGACATCGTCCTTGTAGGTGGTCGCGGCGTAGGTCCGCTGTCTTGGCGAGTACTTGAAAATATGGGCGCGGCTGAACGCCATCTCTGCGGCGAACGCCATCGTGTCGTCGAACATCGCGGCGGTTTCGCCGGGGAAGCCGACGATGATATCGGTGGTGATCGCGAGGTTTGGGACGGCGGCGCGGAGGCGCAGCACGAGGTCGCGGAAGTACGCGGTATCGTACGGGCGCTGCATGCCTTTGAGCACGGAATCGTCGCCGGACTGCAGCGACAGGTGCAGGTGGGGGCAGATGTTTGAGTGGCTCGCGACAGCGTCGATGAGCCTCTGGTCGGTTTCGATGGGCTGGATCGACGAGAGGCGGACGCGCTCGATACCGGGGACATCCGCAACGGCGCGGAGCAGATCGGCGAGGCCGTGCGCGCCGTCCTCATACGCTCCGACGCATACCCCAGTGACGATTACCTCGTGGACGCCGTGTTCGGCGGCTTGCTGCGCTTCGTCGACCACGGCGGTGAGGCGACGGCTGGCCATGGTGTTGCGGGTGAAGGGAATCGAGCAAAACGCGCAGAAGTGGACGCAACCGTCCTGGACTTTGATCGTCGCGCGGGTCCGCGTGAGCCCGCGCGGTTTGACTCCCGGTTGGTCGAGTGTCACGAGGCCGGCGTCCTCGGGGAACACGGCGATGCCGGGCGACGCTCCCGTCGGCAATGTCATGGCTGGCGAGCCGGAATACTGGATCAGCTCCGGGAACGCCGCGAGGGCATGCTCGGCGACCCGCATCTTCTCGCTGTTCGGCACCAGGAGCGCGGCGCCGTCGACGCTCTCACCGGTATCGATGGCAAGCTGCGCGAAGCAGCCGGTAAGGACGACGCGCGCGCCGTCCTTCTGGCGCGCGGCGCGGCGCGCCATGTAGCGCGACTTGCTGTCGGCGGCCCCGGTCACGGAGCAGGTGTTGATAACGTAGATGTCGGCGGGCTCGTTGAAATCGGCGACGTCGAAGCCGCGTGGGACGAACGAGTCGACGATCTTGTCGATCTCGTACTGGTTGACCTTGCATCCCAAATTCGCGAAAGCGGCTGTCGGCATAGGCGTTAGTTTACCGCGAACGGGGGCGAGATGGAAGGGGCGGGAGATTTGGGGCAATCTTTAGGAGGCCCTCGTGCCGGGCGGGCATATTTTCTTGGTCGCTTCGCGACGGTGGAATTCGATACGTTGAGAGGGCTTTGCGAGATGGTATGCTAGGGCATGGCTATTTTGGGGATAGGGACGGATATCGTGGAGACGGCGCGGTTTCGCGAGGGGGAGATCAGCGAGCGGTTCCTGCAGCGGGTGTTCACCGAGGCCGAGCGCGCCTATTGCGCGGGGCAGCGGCTTCCGGAGCGCCATCTAGCGGCGCGGTTTGCCGCCAAGGAGGCAGCGGTGAAGGCGCTGTCCGGGGTGTTGCCCGATTTACTGATCAGCCAGATCGAAGTCGTCAAGCTCGCTGGTGGCGCGCCGAGACTTCGGCTCGTCGTCGAGTTACCGCCCGGGGTAGTGCTGCACGTCACGCTGTCGCATGTGGCGGACTACGCTACGGCGACCGTGGTCGCGGAGAGAAACTGACTGGCGCGATCGGCCATCCGGGTGACGGAGACCTCGTCGGTCAGGTTTGCGAGATCGCGCACCGGAACCCACTGGAGGTCGTCGGATTCATCCGAGCACTGGATCGGCTCGCGATTGTCGGCGATCACCAGGTAGCGAACATCGAAGTGCAGGTGGGCGGGATCGGTCTTGCGGGCCGGTATCTCATGGATATCGATGTCGAAGATGTGCTGCGACGCCAGTCGAATACGGCTGAGGCCCGATTCTTCGCGCACCTCGCGGAGCGCGGAATCGGGGAGGGTGGGGTCGTCATCGATATGCCCACCGAGTTGGAGCCACCGCTGGAGCTTCTTGTGGAACACAAGGAGCGCATACTCCCAGGTTTCGTCGACCACCCATGCAGAAGAAGTCACGTGGCCCGGTATATTGCCTCGGTGCCATGCTTGTTCGTGATCGCCTGCGAGGGCGAGGATCGCGTCGTGCGCTTGCCGATCGCGATCGTCGAGTGGACGAAAGCGGGCGAGATCCGCGAGGAGGGTGGCTTGGTCCATGGGATGTCGTGTAAGTGTTTGTGGTTCCGGTAGCGGCGATCTCGCTAATCGTCGTCGAGCATGACGCGCTTCTGAACCTCGGCGCAGGTGGTGAGACCGGACATCACCTTCATGGCGGCGTCGCGGCGCATAGGGATCATCGGGTTGGTGCCCATGGTCATCGCGACCTGGCGGATCTTGGTCGACGTCGATCGTTCGAGGGTGACCGCGCGGATATACTCGTCCATGACGAGCAGCTCCTGGACGCTGCACCGTCCGGCATAGCCGGAGCCGTTGCAGGCATCGCAGCCGGCACCCATCATGAAGTTCGCCTCGCGAACTTCACGGCTTCCGGGGTCAAGGCCGAGCAGTCCGAGCTCTTCGACGGTTGGCTTATACGGTTGCGCGCAGTGCTTGCAGACCTTGCGGACGAGGCGCTGGGCGAGGACGCCGATCACCGACGAGGCGATCAGGAACGGGTCCATACCCATGTTGAGCAGGCGGGTCACGGCGGCGGATGCCTCGTTGCAGTGCAGGGTGCTGAAGACTAGGTGGCCGGTCAAGGCGGCTCGGAAGGCGATCTCGGCGGTTTCGGAGTCGCGGATCTCGCCGACGTAGATGACGTCCGGGTCTTGGCGGAGAATGGCGCGGAGCTGCTTGGCGAATGTGAGCCCGGCTTTCTCGTTGGTGTTCGACTGGCGGATGCCTTCGAGCTCGTACTCGATCGGGTCTTCGACCGTGATGATGTTGATGTCCGGCGACTGAATCGCGTGAATGGCGGCATAGAGCGTGGTCGTTTTGCCGGAACCGGTTGGGCCGGTTGCGAGGAAGATTCCGTGCGGGCGCTTGATCAGGTTGTGCAGAGTGTCGATATTGCGGTTTTCGAAGCCGAGATGGTTGATATCGAGCCGCATACTGGTGCGGTCTAGGATTCGGAGCACAATCGCTTCGCCGTATTGCGTGGGCAGCGACGAGACGCGCATATCGACGGTGCGACCGCCGGTTTTCACCGTGATACGTCCGTCCTGAGGAACGCGCCGCTCGGCGATATTCATGTCCGACATCACCTTGAGACGCGATGTGCAGGCGTTGGCGAACCCCTTCGGGACTTTGTCCCAGTCGCAGAGGGTGCCGTCGATGCGGTACTTGACTACGAGACCGTCGCGGACGGGCTCGAAGTGGATGTCGCTCGCTCGGTGGTTGATGGCGTCGGCGATCAGCTTGTTGACCATCTGGATGATGGCGGGCTGGTCCATCGTGAAATCGCTGATGTCGACGTTTTCGTCGGCCCCACGAGTTTGCGTCTGGCCTGCGAACGTGATCGCAGGGTTAGCGGCGCCGCTGAGCACGTCGGATGCTCGTCGGTCGACGGCCTGCGGGACGCGGGTCGGGAGCGCGCCTTTGCGCGGGTCGACGACGGCGGGGACGGCGCTGACTGTCTTGTTTGGTGGGTTTCCGTTTGCCATATAGTGACTCTTGTCGTTGTCCGAATTGGTAGATGCTGGCGCCGTTCCTTGCAGGTACGGCGCATCCGGGTCCAGCCTATGCTGGGGATAGTAGCGGCTAATCGCTCCGCTGATCGACGTTTCCAGACCGAGCAGCGGTTCGAGTTGCAGGTTCGCGGCAGTCGCCCGATTTCGGCAGGCGTCGTATGAGTTTCGGCACCACTTGGAGCCGACGACGCGGAGCGCTTTACCGTCTTTCGACGGGCCAATCGGCAGCACACGATATTTATACGCGATTTCGGCCGGTATGATTGCCAGGGCCTCTGGCGATAGGTTCGACATCGGACCGTAAACGTCCTGCCCGATGAACGTCATCCCGCTTTGCGCGGCTTTGGCGCGCGCGATTTGCTCTTCGGTGGCATAGCCGAGTTCGATCAGCGCCGCGGAAAGCTCCTCGGCAATGGTGTTCGCGAGCGCGTCGGCGAGTTGCGTCTCGGTGAGCACGCCTTGCTTGACCAGGATGTCGCCAAGACGGTTGCTGGGGGAGTGCGGCGAGGATGCGTGCCGGGTCGGGACGATGCGCGCGGTCTTTGTCGTCGTCGTCGCCGGCTTCGTTGTCAATAGGTTAAACGGTTTCATGCCTGCTCCTTTAGAGCAGAATCCGCAATGGGTCCTTCAAGTCCGACGGGCACCATTTTCTCGGCGATTCGCGGTCTTCCTGGGTGACATTGCGGCGTTGTTCACGTGCCGTGCAATGCAATGTCATCTTGTTGCACCGCTCTTCTTGGCGAGTCTACGACGACTGTCGTTTCGAGGACTTCCAGGATGGGACCCGGCTGGTCGACGATTTCGAGGAACAGCTTGACGAGGAGCGGGTCGAACGCCGTTCCGGCACTGCTGCGCATGCGTGCGCAGGCTTCGTCGTGCGATTTGGCGCGCCGGTATGGGCGGTCGAGGCTCATGGCCGAGTAGGCGTCGGCGATGGCGAGAATACGGCCCGACAGCGGGATTTCTTCGCCGCGCAAGCCCTTGGGGTACCCGGTGCCGTCCCAGTGCTCGTGGTGCGTGACGACGGCGGCGCGGACTTCGTCCTCGTGAGGGACGCCCTGGATGAGGCGCTCGCCGAGTTCGACGTGGCCCTTCATTGTCACGTACTCGTCATGGGCGAGGTGCCCCGGTTTGCGCAGGATGGCGTCGGCGACGCCGATTTTTCCGACATCGTGAAGTAAGGCCGCGACTTGGAGCGCTTCGACGGCTTCGGTTGACAGGCCGGCAGCCTTGCCGAGACGCACAGCGAGGTCGGCGACATGTTCGGAATGGCGCTGGGTGTATTGGTCCTTGTGGTCGATCGCGGTCACGAGGCTAAGCAATGTGCGGAAGAGGCCGCCGTCGATGCCGCGTTGCAGCGTCGGTCGCACGGATTTGGCGAACGACTCCTCGATGTCGCGAGTCATTTCGGCAAGGTGAGGGGCACTGTCTTTTTCGGAGTAAAGCGACGAATCGGCGAACTCGATTAGGTCGTGGGCGGTTTGGCCGTCGTCGGGGAAAACTGCGACTCCCATGCTGAACGAGATCGGGATGGCTTCGGAGACCGGATGCGGACGGAACTGTTCCTTGCGCATCAGGTCGCGAATTCGTGTTGCGGCCGTCATCGCACGCTCGCGATTGGCGTAGGGCAGGAGGACCACGAACTCGTCGCCGCCGTAGCGGCCAACGATGCCGTCGAGGTGAATGGCACGACGCAGCACCGTTGCCGTCTGCTGTAGGAATCGGTCGCCGACGAGGTGGCCGTATGTATCGTTTAGCAATTTGAACTTGTTCAAGTCGATGAGGATGACGGACAGCGGCGAGTCGGTCCGCCTGGCGCGGGCGAGGTTCTCGGCGATCTTCTCTTGAAGGTATCGATGGTTGTAGAGCTGCGTGAGGCCGTCCGTATCGGCTTGCTGCTGGGTCGCGAGGAGCGCGTCGGTCATGTTGTTGAACGCGCTCATGATCTTGCCGAACTCGTCGTTCGACGTTACGGCGAGGCGCAGGTCCCAATCGCCATCGGCGATTCGCTCAGCCACGCGAATGATGGCTTGCGTCGGCTGGTAGACCGAGCGGTGAACGGCGATCCAGATCACGATGACGCAGATGAGCGAACCGATCAGAAGCAACTCTAGGTGGACGATAATCGAGTTGCCGTCGGCATTCTTCGGCTCGACGAACGATACGACGGCCTCGGCGTGCGCGCCGGTGAGCTTGCCGTCGGGGGTGGGCCAGGTGGTTACGGCGTCGAACGATCGTATCGCCGGCAACGGCGAGAAGAGACCCGCCACATTCGTGGTATCGGCACTGCCTCGAATATCGTCCGCCGTTTCCGCGAGGAGCTTTGCTCCCGTTGTGCTGTGTACGGTTAGCGATTTGAGGTGGATGTCGCCGGACAGGCTACTGGACACGAAAGCGAAGGACGAATCCGGATTCTCCAATTGCTGCGGGCCCAGATTTTGTAGCGATCGCGTGACCTGATAGCTTGTATCTTCGACCAACTGCTCGTCTTGGTCGAACCTGTCGACCCAACTGACCACGAGTTGGGTGAGCATCAATGATATTACTGCAAGCGCGGTCGTCCAAATGATTTTAGAAGTGACTTTATTGCGCATGTGCTCATCGAGGCATCAGGTAACCTTATCATCTGAAGCCTCGCCGTCTCAATAGTTGATTGTCGGCAGTTTGATACGAAAACTCCAATGCCGACGGGCAACGGGAAGACTTACTGTATACAATCTTCCATGGCCTGCCTGCTAACTATACAGCGCATCTTGAATACTTAGCCAAAAGTGTGATATCATTCACATGTGCGAACTTAGTGCCGCATGCGCTTTTGCGTTCAGTTTTTGAAGACTTCGATAGGCAAAGTTGCCTTTAATGAGCATTCGGCACTTCAGCGCCGCGATGCACTGGTTCACTGGAGAACACATTGATGAATCGCGAACTCCTGGTCGCGATTGCCGTCGGTATCGCGGTATTCGCAGGCATGGCGCACGCCGAAATGACCCCGCATGCCTCCGAACCGCGCCCCGTCGTGACGGCGGTGGTAGTCGCCGCTCCGCACCACAACCACGCGCGCCTACACCTCTTCTGGTCGCGCTAGCCAGGCTGAGCCCGTTTGCAAAAAATCATGTTTCAAGCAAGCGGCAAATGAGAATAACGGAACGACGGCACCCCAACAATGGAGGTGCAAAAATGTCTTCCGAGGTTTCTCATTTGGCCGATATGCGTGCGGAGCAGTGGCTCTTCATGGAGCGTATCCGCCGCGAACAAGAGCGCGCCGCCGACTACGAGCCCTATGACCACGAGCGGGCAACCATCACGATTTCCCGCGAATACGGCGCCGGGGGCCACACGGTTGCAGCGAAGCTGGTCGAGAGGCTGGGGCGGGAGTGGCAGATCGTCGACCGCGAGATCGTCGACAACGTCGCCAAGAGTGCCAAAGTCCGCACGGAATACGTCGAGTGTTACGACGACAAGACCCTCCCCAAAATCGGAGCAGGCGCTCCGATATCTCACCAACTACTGGGGCCTGAGCCCCGACAAGTATTACAAGCACCTCGTCGAGGTACTAACTGCCACCGGCTCGTGCGGCAAGACGATCATCGTCGGTCGTGGTGCCAACTTCGTACTCCCGAAAGCCCTCAAGGTGCGTCTGTTCGCATCCGAATCTTACCGAGGCCACGTCATTGCAGTCCGTGACGAGCTGTCCGATGAGGCGGCGCGCTTCAAGATTCAGGACACGGACAAGCAACGTGCCGCATTTGTCCATAACGTCTTCGGCAAGCAGATCGACAACGCGGCCGAGTATGACATGGTCCTCAGCACTGATCGCCTCACCACCGATGCCGCCGCCATCAGCGCCGCCGTCTGCGAATACATGCATGCCCTCCGGTAGGCGGTTGGAAAGGGAGTAAGTTCGCCTCACGATGGGTGGAGTGCGGCGAGCAGTCTGTTAAGGACGAAGATGCCTCCGGCGGCCGCTACGCAGCGGTGTGGGGCGACACGCCTAGCCTTTTGACGGGGGATTGGCTGTTTTGGCGATGTGGGCACTGCGACCGATCCCCAAGACGACAAAATCCCGTACCGACGGCACTGTCGGGACGGGATTTTTGTGACTTACATCTTGAGTTGTTGGTAACGCCCTCTGCGCTACGCTTCTATTATCGGGTGGCGAGCAGGCGATCTTTATAGGCAATCGCCTGCTCGTCGATTCGACCTAGGTCTTGCCTAACACGGCCACGCCGAAGGCGGTAATGGCGAGCGATTCCGAGACCGTTTCGCCGTTTAGGTGGTTGACGAAGTCGCCAGGGTCGAGGGTGACGGTGGCGTGTTCGGGCTTGAAGTTCATGACGAACAGGAACTCCTGGCCGTTCGCACTGCGCTTTTGAACACTGACACCTTCAGGGACTGGCGCGGCAATGGTCGGCTTGATGTCGAGTGTCGACACGAGGCTGGCAGTAAGCGCGTCTGTGAACGCGTCGTCGTTGCGCGATGCGATGTAGTATGCGTGGCCCTTGCCGAACGCGTTTCGCGTGACGGCGGGGTTGCCTGCATAGAATTGGTCGCCGTATGCCGCCAGCGCTTCGGCACCCTCCAGGTGGACGATGTCGCAGTAGTGGCGCGCCGCGCTTTTCGCGGGCAGGCCGAGCGGATTACCGCTAACGGGTACGACGGACTGCACGTGTTCGTCTTGGAGCACGTCGGTTTCCTCCGACCAGATCCCAAACAGCTTGCGCACCGGGCCAGGGAAGCCGCCGAGGAAGCAGAGATCGTCTTCATCGACCATCCCGGTGAGGTAAGTGGCGACGAATGTGCCGCCGGCGGCGACGAACGCCTCGATGCGCTCGGGGACGCCCGGGCGCAGCATCATCAGCATTGGGGCCACGATTAGCTTGTACTTCGAGAAGTCCTGAAGCGTGTCGATGACATCGACGGGCACGTTGGCCTTCCAGAACGCGCGATAGTGATCTATGACGGTGCCCTCGTAGTCCTTCGCCTCATTGCGCGGTCCGGCTGCGGCTTCGATCGCCCAGAAGTTCTCCCAATCGTAGACCACGGCCGCCTCGACAGCCGTCGCGCCGCCGACCACTCCGACAAGCTTTTCAAGGTCCTCGCCGACCTGGGCAACGTCGCGGAATACCCGCGTGTGCTCGTGGCCGACATGGTCGACGACGGCGCCATGGTATTTTTCGGTCGAACCCCGGCTTTTGCGGAATTGGAAGTACATCACGGTATCCGATCCGTGAGCGACGGCCTGAAGGCTTGCAAGCCGATGCATGCCGGGCCGCTTGGGAGTGCTGACCGGTCGCCAGTTAACCTGGCTCGGCGTCGACTCCATCAAAATCCATGGCTTTCCGCCCTTGAGGGAACGGAAGAGATCGTGGCAGAAGCCGTAGTACACGGCTTCCCTCCACTCGGGCTGACCGCCGTGCCAATTGGGATACGTGTCGTTGCTGACGTAGTCCAGGGCTTCCGCGACTTTCCAGTAGTTGTAGTCCTGGAACGTTCCCATCAGGTTGGTCGTGATCGGAACATCGGGCGTGAACTGCCGGAGCGGCGCGGATTCGTTGTGGATGAACGAGATCAACTGGTCGGTCATAAATCGCCGCCAGGCGATCTTGAGACCGTGCACGGAGTGGTCGATGCTTTGGACCTGTTCGAAGCTGGTATATGTGTGGCTCCAGAATCGTGCCCAGAACTTCTCCGTCATATCATCGGCGGTGCCGTAGCGCGCTTCAAGCCACTGCTGGAAGGCTGCGAAGCAGAGCTTGCA
>FSUB01000343.1_pt1 | contig 9727 bp, 8 predicted proteins | sample 1637331 | NCBI WGS metagenome assembly FSUB01 (sample SAMEA3914816, study PRJEB12502) | metagenome | biome: forest; material: soil | place: USA | collected 2011-09-16 | depth 0.3 m
GACGACGGATCCGGATCGCTGGCGAATGAATTGCCGCCTTTGAAATAATGATCGACCGCCTTCGCGGTTTATTCCGAGCCGGCGAAGGCCGCCGTTCTGCACTTGAAAGCCGCGAATTTATTCGCCTGATCCTTTCGACACCATTTTAGCGGCGTTAAGATATATGACTCAAGATGAGCCAAAGTGGGGGTAGCTCGCCCGTGCGAACTGGGGTTCTCAGGGCAGCCCGCATCCCGGCGGGATGGCGACGAGGATCAGGGAGCACTTGCTCCGACAACGCGCCTCCCCTTACGGACTCTGCGTCTCCCCGCTTCGGGGAGAAGGGGTCCCCGCTTGCGGGGTAGAGAGGTGGCGTTCTCCGACAACGCACCCGGTCCGAACCCCCTCGCTTCCCGATATGCTATAATGTACGCGCGTCTGAGCGCGCGCGAAATCCGCGTGCGCCCCGGCAACCCAATTTAGACCCGCCGTCATTGCAAACGACTGTCTTGCGGCGCGATAGGATCAATGATGCTCGGTAGCGAACTTCGCCAGAAATATCTCGACTTTTTTGTGAGCAAGGGCTCCAAGCACCTGCCGTCGGACAGCCTTGTGCCAAACGATCCGACGCTGCTGTTCACGTCGGCGGGCATGGTGCAGTTCAAGCCGTACTTCCTCGGCGAGCAGACTCCTCCGGCCACCCGCGCCACCACGGTGCAGAAGTGCCTTCGCACTACCGACATCGAAGAGGTCGGCGATACCAGCCACTGTACGTTTTTCGAGATGCTGGGCAACTTCTCGTTCGGCGACTACTTCAAGCCCGAGGCGATCAAGTACGCGTGGGAGTTCCTGTTCGACGTGCTCAAGCTCGACCTCGAACGGGTTCGCGTGACCGTGTTCCAGGATGACGACGACGCGTACGGCTACTGGATCAACGCCGGAATGCCCGCGCGCAAGATCTTCCGCTTCGGCGAGAAGGCCAACTACTGGCCGGCGAACGCGATCTCCGAAGGCCCGAACGGGCCTTGCGGTCCGTGCTCTGAGATCTTCTACGACACGCAGCCGAACCTGCCGCCGACTCCGGACGGCGTCTGGGACGATGGCCGCTGGCTGGAGATCTGGAACCTGGTCTTCATGCAGTTCGAGCGCCACGATGGCGGCAAGCTGACCCCGCTGCCGAAGCAGAACATCGACACGGGCATGGGCTTGGAGCGAACGGCGGCAGTGCTCAACGATCTGCGCGGGCCGTTCGAGACCGACCTGTTCGCGCCGACGATCAAGCGGCTCGAATACCTGACCGGCAAGACGTACACCAGCCAGGACGATAGCAAGACCGATATCGCGTTCCGCCGCATCGCCGACCATGTCCGCGCGACGACATTCGCATTTTGTGACGGCGTACTCCCAGCAAAGAAAGACCAAGGCTATGTTCTTCGGCGCATCATGCGACAAGCCATCGCTGCCGCCAAGGTAGTTCTCGGATATGATGGTGACTTGTTTATAGACATGATTCCAACGATTATTGACCAGTACTCTGAGCAGTACCCGGATCTCGTACATAAGAGGGAAATGATACTACGCTTTGCTTCAATTGAAGAGCGGCAGTTTCGAAGGCGACTGGACGACGGTCTAGCAAGGCTATATTGGATTATTAATGGTCTGAAAGTCATGTTAATGTCCAAGGCAGGAACGGCAAACATTTCCAGCGAAGGAGGTTACTTCGTTGCTAGCGGATCTGACATTTCAACCGTCACCATATCTGCTTTTGATGCGTTCTTCTTATCCTCAACAATGGGTTTCCCAATTGAGATGACAGTTCAGTTGGCCAAAGACGAGGGGTTTCGAGTAGATCTTGAAGGCTTTTATAAGCTGCGCGCGAGGCATAGTGAGGACTCAAGGGGTGGTCGCGAAAGAGAGGTGATGGTAGTAAACGCCGTCGTGCCCGCCCTCCGCGCGGCCCATGTCGCCGAGACGCAGTTCGTCGGCTACGACGACACCGAGGCCGAAGCGACCGTGACTGCGATCCTCGCAGGTAGCAGTTCGGTGGACGGGGCCAGCGAGGGCCAGACGGTGCGGGTCATCCTGAACCGCACGCCGTTCTATGCCGAATCCGGTGGCCAGATCGGCGACCTTGGTCGGCTTGCCGGCGAAGGCTTCGAGTTGACCGTTAAGGACACGCAAAAGGACAGCGGCTACTTCTTCCACGAGGTCGAAGTCGTGGCGGGCGAAGTCAAGGTCGGCGATCAGGTGATCGCCCAGGTCGACGGGGCAAGACGCGTAGCGATCAAGCGCAACCACTCGTCGACGCACCTTCTCCATAAGGCGTTGCAGTTGGTTCTCGGCAAGCACGTCCAGCAGCGCGGCTCTCTGGTGACCCCCGAGAAGCTCCGCTTCGACTTCTCGCACGACAAGGGAGTGTCCGGCGAGGAACTCCGCGAGGTGGAAGCGTATGTTAACGAGCAGATCCTGGCGGACCTGCCGATCGACACGCTGGTGAAGCCGATCGACGAGGCGCGAGAGATGGGCGCGATGATGCTCTTCGGCGAGAAGTACGGCACCGAGGTACGAGTGGTCAAGATGGGCGAGTGGTCGGTCGAGTTCTGCGGCGGCACGCACCTGACGCACACGTCGCAGGCGGGTCTGTTCAAGATCACCAGCGAGAGCAACTCGCAGGCGGGTGTCCGGCGTATCGAGGCCGTTACCGGTCAGAGCGCGCTGCTGAAGACGCTGGATCAGGAGCGCATTCTTCAGGATGTCGCCGCGACGCTCAAGACCGCTCCGGCAAATGTCGTCTCGGTGATCGAGAAGCTGCAAGCCGACTTGCGCGCTAAAGACAAGGAGCTGGCCGTGCTCGCGAAAGCCGCTGCTGGCGGCCTCGTCGACGAACTCGTCGCCGCTGCCAAAGAGGTCGGCGACTTCCGCCTCGTGGCCGCGACGCTAGGCAACAGCGCCGACGGCGACGCGCTCCGGACCCTGGCCGACGAGGTCCTCGACCGCGTTAAGCGCGGCGTAGTCGTGCTCGCTGGCAACGGTGGCGGACGCGTTTCGATCGCGGTCAAGATCAGCAAGGATCTGGTCGATAGCAAGGGCCTGCACGCCGGCAATATCGTCAAGGCGGCCGCGCAAGTGGCCGGCGGCGGTGGCGGCGGGCGCCCCGACTTCGCCCAGGCGGGCGGCAAGGATGCCAGCAAGCTCCCCGAAGCTATCGCGCTCGCCGAGAGTCTAGTAAGGGAGAAGGCGTAACCCTCTGACTCCCCTCGCCATGTCCTTGGAGAGGGGCCGGGGGTGAGGCTCTGTCACCATGTCGATCGCACACAACGACTTAGTCATGCTAATGCTGCAGACTTTGGTGACTACACTGGTCGCCAGGGGCGCACTGGACGTCGCCACTTCGTGGACGGCGTACGAGTCTCGCAACGAGGTCGTCGGCAATGTGCTCGCAGGCTGGTGCACCGCAGTTGTGTTGCTTGCCTACGTGCTGCTGAGCGGCCTAGGCGCGATTGCAGCTGTGGTCGCCTGCATTCTGCACATAGCGGGCATCCTGCGCGAGCGCAATATGCGCCCTTCCGGGCGACCGTTTCCGAAGGTTTAGGTAAGCGTCGAACATGGACCCAACCACGGCGCTTGTTATCATCGTCGGCGTGACTCTCGCGACGCGCTACCTCCTCGCCGTTGGCATGGTGTGGCTGTCGAAAGAGCCCAGCGTACCCGTGAAGGTCACGTCCGCGATCCTGTGGACCGCCGTGGTCATCGCCCTGTTCCAACTGCTGCTAGGCAAGCGTGGGTTCCAGATCTCGCTGATCGCGACCATCTGGCACTATCTGGTGCTTTGGTTTACGCGGAACCAGAAGGACCAAGGCGAGAAGGACACGAAACAGTAATCCGATGAGCTACCCGACCGCCGACCAGATCATCGAAACCCTCAAGCTGATCCCGCACCCCGAAGGCGGCGCGTTCCGGGAGACGTTTCGCGCGCCCGAGTCCGTCGGCGACTGCAGCGCCGCGACACTGATCTACTTCCTCCTCCGCGCTGGCGAGATATCCCGCTGGCACCGCGTCCTCGACAGCCCCGAGCACTTCCTCTACCAGGGTGGCGACGCGTACCTCCTCCGCTACATCGACCTCGAAGGCAAGCTGCACAACGCCCCCGTCGGCCTCGACCTCACCGCCGGCGAGCGTCCCCAGCAGGCCGTGCCAGCTGGCTGCTGGCAGGCAGGAGCCCCCCGCGAAGGCGGCCCTCACGGCTGGACGCTCGTAGCCTGCCTAGTCTCCCCCGGCTTCGACTTCGCCTCCTTCGAACTGGCGACAGTCGAGGAGATGGCCGCGCGGTATCCGGGATTGGCTGGGCAGTTGTGAGGGGCGCTACAAGATCACGCCAGGCTCCTTTCCTTCCCGTTTCGAGAACGTGGCGAGGTACGAGCCGGATGGCCCTCCTCCTCGGACTGTTGTTCATCCTCCTCTGTACCGACGCAGCGAAGGCGACCGATAGAGACTTTACCTACTCCCATGTCACCTTAGTCGTCGTTCCAGGGTTAACGTACTCAAGCCTCATTGCATCGCAAGATCCCACCGTTCAGTCAATGATCTATCACTTTGGCATTGCGCTGCTGTCCCCTGGCAATCCGCACAAGCCCGATGCGGTCGAGAACCTTTATGCCACGGTGTTCGCGGGCGACACAGCCAATATACGGAACCCTAACAAGGACTTGCTTATTCGGACAATCGCGTTCTCAAATCGGCCCGCGTCGGTTCAGATCGTACGGTCGGCAACACTGACCGAGGCGGCGATGATCTGTGAGGGCGTTCGCGAGAGGCACGATGCTGTAGTCGTCTGCGGCTTGCCGCCCGTTGACCCCAAGTCAGGTGAATGGGATCAGCTCTCTGTAGCCATCATCGCCGAGCCTCTCGGCGCAAGCTTGTTACGAAGCGCGACCACTCAGACTCTAGGTCTCGTCGCGCTACGAGACATCGCCCCGACAGTGCTGCATCTCGCGGGATTCCCGATCCCGCCTACCATGACTGGCGTTCCGATCTATAGCTCGTTGTGGGTTGCGGGTGGGTCTGGTTTTGGGCGCACCCCGAGCAGCTTTAGGATTCTCGAGCGTATGGACACAATCTCTCGCCTCAACCAGCGCACCCTGCTTCCCACTATGTGGACATACGGCTCGGTGAGCCTGATCGCACTGCTCGTTGCGCTCTGGTCGCTGGCGCATGGCGTGACGATCGCGCCGGGAGCGCTTCGGTACTTCATCCGCATGATGATGGCGTTGCCGCTTGCTCTGCTGATCGCGCCGGTGTTCAACCCGCAGACGCTCCCTGTCTACGGGGCGCTTATCGCGGGTATCGGGATCGCGCTTGGTGCGATCCCAAGCATGGGGGCGATAGCCGCGCTGACGGCGGCGGTTGTGCTCATCGACGGTGTCACTGGCACGCACCTTGTGGCCGTATCCGCTCTCAGCGGCTACTGGCTGTCGGGTATCCGGTTCTACGGCATCGGCAACGAATACATGGGGGTCGCGATTGGGTCGCTGCTCGTGGTGCCGTATTTCATGGCGCGACGTTGGCCGGGGATCTGGAAGAAACGGGGAGCATCCGCGCTCCTCGCGGCCCTGTTTGCGGCGGCGCTCTTCGTACTCTCGTACCCGGCGTTCGGCGCGAAGGCGGGGGGCGCGATCACCGCGATGACGGCGTTTGTGCCGGTTTGGCTGCACCTGACGCGGCAACGGGCGCTCACCTGGCGCGTGTTCGCGCTTTCGGCGCTGGCGGGGTTTGCGATGGTGTTCGTCTGGGCTGTAGTCGCGCACTTCACGGGGGCGAGGGTGACCCATATCCAGACCGCGACCGAGCACGCGTCGCATGGCGACGTCGGCTACATCTGGCATATCGCGCTACGAAAGGCCAAGATGGCGGTGCTCACGGCGACGGTGCCGGGAGTGCTTGCGACGTATATCGGATTGATCCCAGCGTGGCTTCTGTGGAAGCGGACCCCGCTTCGGGAGCGTGTGCGCGCGTTCCTTGCGGCCGACCCGGTGTTTGGTGGGATCATGCGGTGCGCGGTTGGAACGTCCGCCGCCGCTTTGATGTTCAACGACTCGGGATTCGTCGCGATGGTCTTCATCTTCGGATCGGTCTGCGTGACGATGATCCACGAAATGCTTGGGACGAGAGCTGTTGTGGAGGAAGTGGACAATGGAAGCGGAAAAACCTTGGCCGCCGACGTTATATGAATGGGCTGGTGGGGAAGAGGCGCTAAACCGGCTGACGGCGGAGTTCTACAAGCGTGTCGCCGCCGACGCTCTCCTCGCGCCGATCTTCGAGCACATGTCGGGCAGCCACCCGGCGATGGTCGCGAAGTTTATCGGCGAAGTGCTGGGAGGTCCGTCCGACTACACGTCCGAGCGTGGCGGACATCCGACGATGGTGCGCGCGCACCTTGAAAAGCATCTTACAGAAGCCCAGCGCGCCCGATGGATGCATGTGCTGCTCGAAACCGTCGATGCGGTGGGCCTGCCAACCGATCCCGAGTTTCGTTCGGCTTTCGTGTCGTACATCGAGTGGGGTTCGCGCTTGGCGGTGATCAATTCGCAACCGGGCGTGGACGATCCTCCAGCGGATGCTCCGATGCCGTCTTGGGGTTGGGGCGTGCCCGGTGGGCCTTATCGGCCCTAGCTTAAGCCCAGATAGGGAGGCTCGGCTCGCGATCCTGTTCGAGCACGACCGTTGTGCCCGTGGGCTGGGTCAGCAACCAAAGGCGATCTACCATGCCGAGCATCATCTTCATGCCGTGTCCGAGCGTGCCGGCTGTGGTGTAGCCCTTCTGGAGCGTCGCCTTGGGCAGCGCTTCCAGGTCGATTCCGACCCCATGGTCGCTGATCCACGCCTGCACGGTGTTTGCGGACGAGAAGATTTGCCCCTTGCCCCCGCCTGCGTGGACGACCGCGTTCATCCCCGCCTCACCGATCGCCGTCGCCATGTCGTACCAACGCGCGCGGTCGTATCCGCGCTCCTCCATGGCGTCGACGGCCGTATAGCGCAGGGCGCGAATACCCGACTCCGTAGTGAGCGGGATCGGCTCGCACTGCGGTCGCGTTGCGGGCGGAAGCCCGGCTTCGTTATCGCAGACACGCAGCTTGCCATCGGTGACCGAGTAGAGAATGTCTCGCACGAAGGTCTTCTGCTGGATTGCGACCTTCTCACGCTCCTGCAAGAGTCGGTAGTTCTCTTGCTCGGCGTTCTTACGCTCCGTAAGATCGAGGCAAGTACCGATGTATCCCGCAAACGCGCCGTTCTTGAGATAGCGTGGCGAGCCGGTGTCCAGCATTGTCCGCCATTGGCCATCGCGCTTGCGCATGCGGTATTCGAGCTGAAATCCGCCTCTGTGCGCCATCGCGGCAAGGTAGGTCGATTGGAAGATGGCGAGGTCGCCTGGATGAACGAGGTTGACGCGTGTGGCGTCTAGCTCCGCCTGCATCGTTCGGCCCGTAAAGTCGAGCCACTTCTTGTTGACGTAGACCAGATTGCCAGCGGTGTCGGAGACCCATAATAGCACCGGGGCGCTGTCTGCCATGTTGCGGAAGCGCTCCTCGCTCTCGAAGAGCGCGGCTTCCGCCTCGCGGTGCGCGGCGCGCGAATGCGCGTCGGCGATCTCGCGGCGGATCGCGGGGACGAGGCGGGTCATATTGTTCTTCATCACATAGTCGTTCGCACCGGCGAGCATTGCATCGACGGCGTTTACCTCGCCGATTGTGCCGGACACGATGATGAAGGGAAGATCGATCCCCTGCTTTTTTAGCAGCGCGAGCGCGTCGGGGCCGCTGAAAAGGGGCATACGGTAGTCGCTGATGATTAAGTCCCACTGATCGGTTTCGAGCTCGGCGAGCATCGCCTCGGCGGTTTCGACCCGCGTTACCAGCGGGGCATATCCGCCTTTCGACAACTCACGGGTGAGCAAGAGCGCGTCGGCTGGCGAGTCCTCGATCAGCAGTAGTTTTAGCGGCGTTTCCATGGTCTTAGTCACCTGATACTATTCGGCAGCGAATGCGCGGTCCGGCGGCGGTTGATTGACCACCAGCCAGTAGCGAGCCACGGAGGCGATTGTGGTTCGGAAATCGTCGAAATCGAACGGCTTCTGTATGTAGCTGTTGGCCCCGAGCCGATAGCATGCGGCGAGGTCCGCTTCCTGACGCGAAGATGTCAGCACCACGACCGGTATCGGCCTCGTCGCCGCGTGGTGCTTGATCTCCGCCAGCACCTCAATCCCGGTTACCTTCGGCACTTTAAGATCGAGCATGATCATTCTTGGCCTGTCTTCGATGTCCCGCTCCGCGTGCAGGCCGCGACAAAAGAGAAAGTCGAGCGCTTCGGCTCCGTCCCGCACGACTTCGATATTTGTACCCAGTCCTGCGGCATTTAGCGCATGAATTGTAAGCCGGACATCTTTTGGATCGTCTTCCACGAGCAGAATGTTGATGGTGCTGTCACTCATTGCACGCCCCCGACACGAGCTTGAGCAACGCCCCGTCGGCAGTCGTTTCGAGCGGGGCCGTTCCGAGTGTGAACGAGAACGTCGCGCCTTTCTCGATCTCGGCGTCGGCCCAGATACGGCCGTTGTGCTTCGCAATGATGCGTTGGATCGTGGCGAGGCCCACTCCGGTGCCCTCAAAGTCTTCGCTGCGATGCAGGCGCTGGAAGACGCCGAAAAGCTTGTCAGCGTACTTCATGTTGAAGCCGACGCCATTATCGCGGACGAAGTAAACGACCTGTCCATCCACGTTCGTTTGGCCGATTTCGATGACCGCAGGGTTACGGGGACGCGAGTATTTGAGTGCGTTCGAGATCAAATTGGCGTACACCTGCTTCATCAGACCGGGGTCGCAATCGATATACGACAAAGTATCTATCTTCCACTCGATATTGCGGTCGGCGATGTCCGATTTGAGCGCGCGAACCACCTCGTCGACCAGTGAATTGAGCCCGGTGACCTGGCTTCGAAGCTCTTGGCGCGAAAGGCGCGCAAGGTCGAGCAAGTCGTCGACGAGCTGCCCCATGCGTTCGGTATCGTGCAGGATGTCGCGCAGGTACTCCTGCGCTTCGGGTGGTAACTGGGGGCCGTAGTCTTCTACCACGATCTTAGAGAAGCCTGAGATGTGGCGCAGGGGCGCGCGTAGGTCATGGGCTACGGAATAGGTGAACGCCTCAAGCTCCTTGTTGGCGCTTGCGAGTTCCGAGTTGCGGGCTTCAAGGCCGGCATTCAGAAGTTGGATCTGCTGCTCGGCGAGTTTCCGATCTGTGATGTCGCGTATCGCGCTCGACACAAGCGGACCGCCTTCAGTTTCGAGCGGGCTGAGACTGATCTCGATAGCAAACTCATTGCCGTTCTTATGCAAGCCGAACAACTCCAGGCCCTCGCCCATGGGGCGGACGCGAGGTTGGTCAAAGAAGCCGCTGCGGTGCCCGGGGTGAGCTGATCGAAAGCGAGGCGGTATAAGCATCTCGATCTGACGGCCAAGGAGTTCGTCTCGCGTGTATCCGAATAGTCGCTCGGTTTGGCTATTGACGACGACTACCTTGCCGCTGCGGTCGACGACGACGATCGCGTCGGGTGCCGACTCAAGAAGATCGCGAAACTTCGCTTCGGCGCGCTTGCGGTCCGTAATGTCGCGTATGGCGCTGGAAACCAGGGTTCCCTCTTCGGTTTCGAGGGGGCTCAAGCTGATTTCGATTGGAAATTCGCGTCCGTCTTTGTGAA
>FSUB01000314.1_pt1 | contig 9576 bp, 8 predicted proteins | sample 1637331 | NCBI WGS metagenome assembly FSUB01 (sample SAMEA3914816, study PRJEB12502) | metagenome | biome: forest; material: soil | place: USA | collected 2011-09-16 | depth 0.3 m
ATGCTCGCATCCGAAGATCGACTGTTCCAGATGCAACTCGCCCGCGACCCTGACGAGGCCGCCCGCGAACGAGGTTACTTCATCAGTCCGAACGCTGCCGCGTTTGTCGGTCAAATCACTGTCGACAGAATAGTCGAGTACAACTCCGATCAAGCATTTGCGACCTCTCCTGCAATTTCCAAGCGGCCTCAGTTGTATAATTAAGGCATGTCGCTTCTTACAGATTTAGGCCTCGGTCGCCGTACGCTCGTGATGGGCGTCCTCAATGTCACCCCCGACTCGTTTTCCGATGGCGGATCGTATCTACAGACCCCGTCCGCGATCGCACGTGGCATGGAAATGGTCGACGAAGGGGCGGACATCCTCGATATCGGCGGCGAAAGTACTCGTCCGGCGACATTCCATGATCGCTCTCCGCTAAGCTCCGACGAAGAAAAGCATCGAATTCTGCCAGTGATCCAAGGGATACTGAGAGAGCGCCCACAAGCGGTCATCTCCGTCGACACGTACAAGGCCGATGTGGCCGAAGCCGCGCTCGATGTCGGCGCGAAGATCATTAACGATATCTCGGGACTCACATTCGGCACGCGTATGGCTGCCATCGCCGCCGCATCTGGCGTGCCGTACATCATGATGCATATTCTCGGGAGCCCTCGGGACATCCCCGCGAATCCGGTCTACGGCGACGTGGTCGGCGATATCGCCGCATTCTTCGAGCGCCAAATTGCGGTCGCAATCGACCGGGGCATCGAGATGGACAATATCGTGCTCGATCCCGGCATCGGTTTCGGTAAGACGGCGGCGCACAATTTCGAGATACTGCGCAGGCTTTCCGAACTTAAGAAGTTCGGCCGACCGCTGCTCTCTGGTCCCTCCCGAAAGAGCTTCCTCGGCAAGGCGCTCGGCGGACTGCCTCCGTCCGAACGCCTCGAAGGCACCGCCGCCGCCATCGCCCTCAGCATCGCCAACGGTGCGGACATCGTACGCGTACACGACGTGCTGGAAATGGTGCGCGTGGTCAAGGTCTCCGACGCCGTCGTGCGCGGCTACCACGACTAAGACGGAACCTCACCCCTGGCCCCTCTCCAAGGATATGGAGAGGGGAAGTGAAGCTATTTGATCTTCGAGCCTGTAGGGATTGACGCGTTTTCTGGCGTCAACAGTATCGCCTTGCCTTCGGCGTCGGTGGCAGCCACGAGCATGCCGTGCGACTCGACGCCGCGAATGGTGGCGGGCTGGAGGTTCGCGACGATCACGATCTTGCGGCCTGGCAGGTCTTCGGGGGCGTACGATTCGGCGATGCCCGCGACAAGCTGGCGGGGTTCCGGTTCGCCGGCGTCGACGGTCAGGCGCAGGAGCTTCTTCGCGCCCTCGATGCGCTCGGCGGTCTTGATCTCCGCGATGCGGAGCTGGACTTTGGCGAAGTCCTGAATGGTGATCAGTTCGGTATCGGACATAACTTCCTTCTTCGGTGCGGGCGCGGCTTGCTTGGCCAGCTTCTCAGGCTCCGCCTTCTCATCGGCGGCGGCCTTCTTCGAGTCGAAACGCGGGAATACGGGGGTTGCCTCGCTGGTCTTCGTACCTGCGGGCAGCAGGCCCCACTTACTGGCGTCGCTCCAAACGATCGGGGTGTCACCGATGCCTAGCTGGCGACGGATTTCGGCAGCGGCCTGCGGTATGAACGGCGCGGCGAGGATAGAGATGATGCGAAGTGCTTCTAATGCAGTGTAAAGGGCCTTTTCGATTCCCGCCTGGTCGCCTCGCTTGGCCTTTTGCCACGGCGCAGCTGTATCGATGGCAACGTTGTTGTTGGCGACGAACACCATGAGCTCGCGCAAAGCAGTACCCGGATCATAGGCATTAAGAGCCATTTCAACCCATTCTGTAAAATCACCGATTGAGGCAGCGATATCGCCACCGTTTGTATCGTTCGTGTCAGCGGCTCGATCTGGTACCACTCCGCCGCAATACTGATGTAGCATGTTAAGTGTGCGGTTTAGGAGGTTACCTAGCTTGTTTGCAAGGTCTCCGTTATATCTCGACGCTAGCTGACCGTAGCCGAACTCGGCGTCACCGGTGAACGAGATGTCGCGCAAGAGGTAGTACCGGAGCGCATCGGTCGCCATCTCGGCGGGCGCGCCGCTGTAGGCGACGATCTTGTCGACGACCTCTTGCGGGGTGGGGATGTTGCCCTTCGACTTCGAGCCCTTTTCGCCCCCAACCAGCCACCACCCGTGCCCGATGACGTGCGTCGGGAGGGGCAAGCCGAGGCCGATGAGCATCGCGGGCCACAGGGTGGCGTGGAACCGGGTGTAGATCTCTTTGCCCACAAGGTGCGCGTCGGCAGGCCAGAGGCCCTCGTAGCCGTCGCCCGGCCAGCCCGTCGCGGTGAGGTAGTTGATGAGCGCATCGAACCAAACGTAGACGACCTGGGATTCGTCGCCAGGCACCGGGATACCCCAGCCGGTGTTCCGGCGGGTGACGGGCACGTCGCGCAGGCCGTCCTTGATGAACGCGATCACCTCGTTGCGTCGGGTGTCGGGCATGAGGAAGTCGGGGTTCAGCTCGATGTGACCGAGCAATCGGTCGCCATACGCCGATAGGCGGAAGTAGTAGTTCTTCTCGGTCACTCGCTCGACCGTTGCGCCGGTTTCTTTCGACTTGCCGTCCTCGACTTCGCTGTTGCGAAGGAACGTCTCGTCGGCAACTGAGTACCAGCCTTCGTAAGTGCCTTCGTAGACATCTCCACTCGCGAGAAGGCGTCGAAACACCTCGGCGGTCACGGCCTTGTGCTGCGCGTCGGATGTACGGATAAATCGGTCGTAGTCTATGCCGAGCATCTCCCACGCTTGAACGTAGCGCTGAGATATCTCGTCGACAAACGCCTGTGGCGTTTTACCGGCCTTCGCGGCGGCATCGGCCACCTTCTGGGCGTGCTCGTCGGTGCCGGTGAGGAAGAATGTCTTCTCGCCGCGCAACTTGTGGTACCGAATGATGGCGTCGACGACCAACGTGGTCGTCGCGGAGCCGACATGCGGGACGCCGTTCACGTAGTAGATCGGCGTAGTAACGTAAAATGACTTATCAGGCAATGGTAATGGTCTCCAGCACCGTGGGCGGTTAGGCGTTAGTGTGTTAGGATGCCTTCGGCGGCCGCTACGCGCGGGGCGGCAACGTGACCTTGCATCCAACTGCCGCTATGGGGCGGTGCTTGGCAAGACAAGTAGCGCTTCGATGGACGCTTAACTGCCACTTATTTGTTGGTTATCCTGTGTCCTTCGGTTTTGGACACTGAGCGAGATGGGATGTTAGTTCGGGAGGCCGCATCCGCCGCCGCAGCACGAAGGCATGCCACAGTCTTGCGGCTGGGCACCTCGACCGCTGCTCATTTGGGCGGGGGCCGCGAGCGACATCTTGCGCATCGTCTTTTCGTTCCCGCACGCGGGGCAGGGGACGGAATCGCGCTGGCTCGCGGCGACGAGCTTTTCGAAATCGGTATTGCATTTGCGGCAGGCAAATTCGTAAATCGGCATCAGGTCGCTCCAATCGACATCGACTTTCCGAATATTATACCTCTGCGGCGGCGCGGGGAGTCGTTTGGTCGGGCAGACTGTGTCTCACCCTCGGCCCCTCTCCAAGGATATGGAGAGGGGAGTCGGAGCGAGAACGGGCACGATCGAGCGTCGCACGAGCCCCTGCGAGGATTCCCCGTGCGGTGATACGCGCCGCACGAGCAACCCCCGACTCTCTTAAACCACGAGGCTCGACACCGCTAAAATAGCCTTGAAGCGACTAGGCGAATAAATTCGCGGCTTTCAAGTTCAGAACGGCGGCCTTCGCCGGCTCGGAAAAATCCAACGGACGGTTGTCGGAATTTGGACAGGAAGTTTGAATGGCTATGTTTGGATCGGACCTAACTTCCCAAAGCAGCTTATGCGGTTATGCGGGTGCATCGGGCGAAATACATTATGCATGCACTGTTGAGCGTGGCGAATTTGATATCGCGCATAAATCGACGAAAACGGTGCGCATAATGGGATGGATTCATGCGTTGGCATGAGTTTTATGCGATGGTATTAAGTTGTCAAGGTTCGTTCCGTTGCCTATATATTTATTGTAGCATGTAATATACAATTTGTCAAGTCGTCGCGTGGATGACATTCTCAGGAAACTAAGGTCGATCTCCGGATAGGAAGGGATTGGTCACACTTAAGAATAACCAACAGCGTATGCAAACCGCTTATCTACTTTCTTACCACATTGATCCCGGCCACGATGGCCTCTTTTTGGCTACTAGCGACGATGGACTTACCTGGACGCAGCTCGGCAGCGGCTCGTTTCTACGGCCGTCTGGCGGCACTGGGATCATGCGCGACCCGTGCGTCTGCCAGGGTCCGGACGGCATGTTCCATGTCGCTTGGACGACGGGTTGGTACGATACGGGAATCGGCCTCGCACATTCGCGGGACTTGGTAAATTGGTCAGAGGCGACGTACCTTCCGGTTATGGCGCACGAGCCAAAGGCGGTGAACGCTTGGGCACCGGAAATCTTTTACGACGACGCGACGGGAGAGTTTGTGATCCATTGGGCGAGTACGATTCTGGGACGTTACCCGGAGACCGACGCGACCGGGGACGAGTACGGGAGCGAGCGCCTTAATCATCGGATGTACTGCGTCACGACGAAAGATTTTGTGACTTTCTCGCCGACCCGCCTGTTTTATGACGGCGGGTTCAGTGTGATCGATGCCACCATGATCAAGGGCGACGACCGCTACCTGCTGTTTGTGAAGGACGAGACTCTCTACCCTGTTGCGAAGAAGGAGATACGTGTCGCGACCGCAAGTAGCGCGCTCGGTCCTTACGGGCCGGCGTCGGCACCGATCTCGCCATCATGGGTTGAGGGGCCGACCGTACTCAAGGTTGGGGACGAGTGGATCATGTACTTCGACGAATACTCGCGCCATGTTTACGGCGCGATGGCGTCGATCGACCTCGTCACGTGGCGCTCGGTGACCGACCGCCTGGTTATTCCTGCCGGGGCTAAGCATGCCACGGCGCTGAAGGTCGACAAGGCCATTGTCGATGGGTTTCGCAATTCGTGATGTGAACTGTGGGGGAGACCTCTCTACCCACTGCGTGGGGCCCTTCTCTCCGAGGCGGAGAGACTAAGAGTCTGGATTACTCGCTACGCGAACCTCCAGCCGCCGTCCCGTCGGAACGCGTCTGCGAGCGACTTGTCCTGAGTCGTGTATTTCCGGAAGGCTCATTCAACGGTTCCGCCAATGCCCCGGCGATTGAAATCGCGGCTGCTAAGTACAGAGCGGCGGCCTTCGCCGACTAAGATTTGGCCGCACTGCGGCTGATTTAGCGTTGGCAGGGATGCGATCTGTTCTCCCGAGCCGCGATTTTAGTCGCCGGGAACCGGGCGAAATGCAAAAGAGCGGTCGACAAGTTATGTCACAGGAGGAGCCGGAAGTTCGAGGGTTATGATGCCCGCCCGCGTTGGCGGCGGACCTCCCCGCCTCGAAGACTCGGCACCCCTCCGAAACGGAAGGGAAAGGTGCGCATTGGTTGTGGAATTGGGCTGGGTGCGTTGGCGGATGACCATCGAGGCGTGTTACTCGCCGACGACAATGGGGGGAGCGACTGTCGGAGCGAAAGTGGGCATCAGCACAGGTCGTGACTCGCGAGGCGACTTTGCCAGGAATGGTTTTTCGAAGATAAGGTGGAACACGTACGCGACTCCCAGGCAGAGCGGGATTCCAATGATTGTCATAGTGGCAAGAGTTGGCCCGATCGGAACATGGTAGCGCATCAATGCCGCCTCACACAGGAGTTGGACGGGGTAGTGGACCAGGTAGAGGCTGTAGCTAAAGGCGCCGAGGCTGACCGCGATGGGACACGCTGCTAGTGATAGGGCGAGCGGGCGCCGATTGGCGCGCGACGCTTCCCCGAGCCATAGGAGGAGCGCAGCGGTGGTTAGGCCCACAAGCGTGTCCATGGCGACCATGGAGGGGATGTGCGGGATGGGGAGTCGACCGTGGACGGCAAGCACGGACAGTGCCCATAGCCCTACGGTGTAGGCGGCCCAAGGTTGCTTGCGGACCCGATCGTCCGTTTCCGGGTCGAACCCGACCGATGCCGCGCCCATGCCCAGCGCGAACAGGCCGATGAAATGGTAGCAGGCTGCGGAAATGCCATGCGACAGCGCTTGCGGAACGATCCCGATGGCAAAGCCGGCCGCGATGGCGGCTAGCGGGCCGCCGCGCCGCCAGAACCAGAGCAGGAGCGGCATCAGGAAGTAGATCTGCCATTCGGTCGCGACGCTCCACCAGACTCCGTTGCCCTGATATATCCATGCCCCGCTGACATTGTGGACCATCAAAAGATGAGACGCCACGATCGGTACGGTGAGAAACGGCACGTGCTCGGAATAGTGGGTACCGAACCCGAAACGCAGGGCTGGCACGAGCAAGAGGAGAATTGAGAAGAGCGCTACCGACGCGTAGTAGGGCGGCAAGATTCGTCGCGCGCGACGTTTGATATAGCCAGCGAACCCACCGGCGAGTACTCCTGTGCGGGCAACCGGCAACATCAGGCAGTAGCCCGAAAGCACGATGAAGATGTCGACCGGCACCTGACCGACATCGATCTGGTAGAGTAGCATGAGCAGCCAATGCGGCAACTGGCCGGCGTCGGGGCGTGTCACCAGTTCGGTGATGATGTGCTCGACGACCACCCACAGCGCGGCGATGCCTCGTATGCCATCGAGGTGGCCGAGGTGAATGCGCGCCTTCTCTTGCGGAGCGGCGTCTACGCGCGTCGTGTTTGTACCCATCTCAGTCATTGTTGGCGTATCCGGCATTCATTCTTAGGTAGCAAGTATTCTCGTTTCGTGCAGTGGCATGTGGTCAAGTCGGACCGTGCGCTGAAGTGCAGGCTGGGGAGAGCGGGAATGCCTGCCTTCGCAGGCGCGAGAAGCGCTGTGAGCGCTAAGTGAATTGGGAGTTTGGTTGACGGAGTACATTCTTTTCCATGCCCAGAAGGACCTGCCTGAGCCGTGAAGCACCGTAAACGCCGGTCTCGGATTTCCAACCTCAGTGGTTCGGCCAGCGTTCTCGCTATTAGCTCATTACGAGTGGCCCGCTTACGCCCGTTTGTGGCCGCAAGAAGCGATTGCGCTGGGCGGCCTCGTATGAGTCGCCTTGGCAATCGGGCGTGTGGGGTATAATTCGAGAGCAATGATGCGACAGTTATTGAAGAGCAAGATACACCGCTGCACCGTGACCGAGGCCGATGTCGACTATGTCGGTTCGATCACGATCGACCAGGACCTGATGGACGCCGTCGACCTCTGGCCCGGCGAACTGGTACATGTCTGGAACTCGTCGAACGGCGAGCGTCTGGAAACGTACACCCTCGTCGGCGAACGCGGCTCTGGCATGATCTGCATGAACGGCCCTGCCGCCCTCAAGGTCGAAGTCGGCCATATTATCGTCGTCGCGGCCTTCGCGATCACGGACGCGCCCGTCACCCCCAAGATCGTCCTTGTCGACGACAACAACCGGATTACGAAGCGGTTGTAGGTCGGGGGCGTTTGTCCTCGACTGGTCACTACGAACTGCGTTTTGTGCGAAGTGCGATTGAGCCGACCGGAATTGTGGCTGAGCCGTGATCTGCGCTACGCGCGCGGACTTACCGCTCCCGCGGGCTTACGGGTTGGTTTTCATGCCATCGTCCTCGAAGACATTGTCAATATTCTACGGACGCGCCAAGAATAGGATGACAATCGGAATTGTCAATGGGGCGTGCGCCGCAGACGGCGAAGTCACATCCTCCGGAAGTAAGAGTGAAGCGCCGAGGACGGCGAAGTCAAATGTCTTCTGCGGCGAGGCACTGGGTTCTTGTCGGACCTCTCTACCCCGCAAGCTGGGACCCCTTCTCCCCTCGGAAGGGGAGACAAAGAGTCAAGCCGCAATGCGGCTCTTGTGTAGACGATACCCGCCGCTGCCTGGATGTAGATTTGGTCGCCCTTTACGAGGGCGGTGCGGATGGTGATGCAGGTGTCCATGTTGCCGGAGTACGAGAAATAGCCGATGCCGCCACCGTAGAACCCGCGCTTGACCGGTTCGAGCTCCTCGATGATCTGCATGGTGCGGACCTTGGGGGCACCGGTGAGGGTTCCGGCCGGGAACGAGGTGCGGAGGACGTGCGAGTACTTTTCGATCACCATCAGCTCTTCGACCCGGACTGTGCCGAATTTCGCGACACGGCCGATATCGTTGCGGCCGAGGTCAACGAGCATCACGTGCTCGGCGAGGCGATTGCATTGAGTTTTTACAGAGGCTCAATGTTAAAGAACGAGCCAAATGCGACCGGTATTTGAAGGCTTTGGCAGAAAAAGGGAACAGCCTTCCGTCGAACTACATAAAGCACATTGAACTAGATTTGTGGGAGCTAATTTGGCGGACCTGAGTTCAGAATCTTCTACTTTATGTATGTCGAAGACAAGATCGTATGATTGCACGCAATAAAGAAAAAGACGCGGAAGACTGCGCGCAAGGACATTGTGCTCGCTCTCAAGAGGATCGAGGAAACGAAGGATGAGTAGAACGAGTAGTGCCAACGTTTGGACCGAATACGTGGCAGCGAATATGGCCGATCCCGATTACGCGGAGGCTTACGAGGAATTCGGCAAGGAACTCAATCTCGCGATTAGCCTTGCCGAGGCCCGCGAATCTCGCCATATGACCCAGCGAGAGCTCGCAGAGCTAAGTGGTATCAAGCAGCCCATGCTTGCGCGTATCGAGCGTGGGCAAATGCCAAATTTGGTCACGATCGCTAAGATCGCGGCAGCCCTTAACGCTGCGTTCACGATAAATCCAGATGGGCGGACATACTTCACTATGCAGTCTATGTAGTGAAGGACAGTTGGAAGTCGGCCATATTATCGTCGTCGCGGCATTCGCGATCACCGACGAACCCGTTGCCCCGAGGTAACATTGTCTTCTGCGGACCGGGTTCTTTGTCCGGATAAGTACGAGCCGCAACGCGGCAATTGGATCCAACGTTACGTTGGTGCCTCCTCGGCATAAAGGAGCCGCCGGAGGCATCAGTGTCCAAACGTCTCATTGATCGATCCCGCCAGGGCCCGGCGATTAAAATCGCGTCTGTGGAGAACAGAGCGGCGGCCTACGCCGACTCGGAAAAGCCGCCAAAGGCGGTTGCGGACCGCAGACAATCATTATTTCATGTCTGTGAATTCGGTCGCCGGTATGCGGATCCGTCGTCGCTCCTGCCCAGCCAAGCATCGTGAACGATATGAGTCACGATGAGCCTCATGAGGGGCCGCCGGAGGCAAGCTCCCGCGTCACCACTAATCCAGTCCCGACTCTGCCCACTCGACGGCTTTGGCTACGCCGCCTAGTTTGGCGCGGGTTTCGCGGTACTCGTAGCTGGGGTCTGAGTCGGCGACGATGCCGGCGGCGGCTTGGATGTAGATTTGGTCGCCTTTTACGAGGGCGGTGCGGATGGTGATGCAGGTGTCCATGTTGCCGGAGTACGAGAAATAGC
>FSUB01000287.1_pt1 | contig 9437 bp, 8 predicted proteins | sample 1637331 | NCBI WGS metagenome assembly FSUB01 (sample SAMEA3914816, study PRJEB12502) | metagenome | biome: forest; material: soil | place: USA | collected 2011-09-16 | depth 0.3 m
CGTCTGGGGTCGTCGACGTGATATCCGACAGCACGGAAAACATTCCGCGCGCCGATGGATCCCCGTTGACGCCCACTTTCGTCGCGCCGCTCGTGTCCGCACAGCCGGGCGTGTTCGCGTGGTCCCATATGACCAATGCCGCCGGGTTGAGCACGGTTCCCTCCGGCTGGCCCATCGGGCCATAGTAAATGTAGCTCATCGCGTAACTGCATTGCAATCCCGTGGCATCCGAAGGGCACTTGAAAACGCCGAGGCTTTTGATATACGGGTAGAGAAACCCGTAGCTGAACCCGCCGCCAATTGCGACCGACGGGCTCGCCGCCGACGCAGTGCTGTTCGTGCCTGTCCCGGTGGCGTTGAGCGTGTTGTCGTATGGGGACCACCACGATTCTCCAAGGCCGGTGTACGTGTTCGGGTTCGCAAGATTGCGGCAACTGCCGTCGATAGGCGACGCGGACAGACCTGCATGTGGCGCGGCAGCGCCGCCGCTCGACGCGGTCGAGTCGCATGACCGGTAGCGGCAGTTGACCTGGTCGAAGTCCGAACGGTACATCGCAATCGCAACACCGAACTGCCGCATGTTACTTGTGCAGGTCGTCTGTCGCGCCTTTTCGCGTGCAGACGCGAACACTGGGAAAAGAATAGCTGCGAGAATCGAAATAATTGCGATCACGACGAGCAGCTCTATCAATGTAAACCCGCGCCAGGTCCTACGGTTCATTTGCTTGTTCCTTCCTTACCTACGTCGTGCCAACCACTTCGCCCATACGCGACGTGTCATAGCCGCCGACAAGCTGCATCTGAGTCTTCACCCAACGGTGATCGAGCGTCTCGACGAGGCTTCGGACACCATCGTCCTCCAGCGACCGAGTACGCAGCGCGAGATCGTACCGCACGCTTCGTAGCGGGACAAAACCTAGCCCGAACGCCGCAGCGACGGCGGCGACGCCTATCCCGACATCGGCGTTCCCGTCTCGCACCGACCGGGCCACATCGTAATGGCTCCGCTCGACCCGCGCATATCCCGGCACATCCGACGATAGCGCGCCGCAACGCGCAAGCTGTTCGTCGAGCAGATCCCGCGCGCCGGCGCCCTGCTCGCGGTTGACGACCGCGACATCGGATCGCGTCAAATCGTCCGCGCTCCGTATCGATTTCCGGTTGCCTTTGGCGATCACAAAGCCTTCTTCCCAAACACCGAGATTGATCAATGTCGTCGGCTCGTCGCCCATGACGCGACGAACCTGCGGGACGTTGAATTCCCCGCTCGCTTTGTCGAACAAGTGGAGCCCCGCAGCGTGAACTTCGCCGCGCCGAAGTTTGCCGAGAGCATCGGTGCTGTTTGTGTGCACCCAGTGCACACGCATGCTGGGATGCCACCGTTCTGCCGAGCGCGTCCACAGCGACAGCGCTGGAGCGCACCCTGCGACGCAGAGCGAGTTCGACAACGACGTCGCGTCGTCGATAAGCTTGATTTCCACCTCGCCGTTGCAATCGGGAACGCCTGCGATCCCGTCTGCTGGAACCATCTCGACCCGCATCGCGGCATCGCCGGAGAGTGAATGCGCGACCCATGAGCCGTCGACACGCGCGAGGGCGACCCTCCCGTCGCCCTCCGGCCAACCTCCCGCCGCTGGAACCGCATTCACGGTACGAACATCGTCGTCGAGCCAGAACAGCTCGTCCACACTGCAACCGAGCGCCGCCGCGATCTTCAGTGCGACGCTCAGTGAGAGCGCGTAGGTCCCCGCTTCAACCCCGCCGACCGTCTGACGTGCGACTCCGGCTCGCGCGGCAAGATCGTTCTGGCTGACACCGAGCCGATTGCGCACCGCCTTCAGGCGGTTTTGAAGCGAGGATTTGTTGACCATAGTACGAATTTACCTCATGAAGCATGTAAACCAATCTTCGTGTAAGAAATTCCTGCGCTTCTCACTATCCAACCACCCGCTACGAAACGATGCCCCTTCCGCCACAATTCGCCGCGAAGCGGCCACTCGATGCAACGTCACGTTGCCGACCTCCGCGTAGGAACCGCCGGAGGCCTCTTCCTTTCTCCATCCCTTCACCCCTAAATTGCTGCATGTCGGGCCTGCCCTAAGGCCATCCCACCCTCATCGGCCAGTCTCGCAGAAAAGTCCACTTACGTCCCGAACGAATTGCGCGCGCGGCCTCGTCTTGTCAGCTGGCCATCACATTATTCGAAACCAATGAGGGAAATGATGAAGCGTAACCTAGCCATACGGCTCGCCGTAGGCACCGCGTTAACCGCAGCCGCTGTCGCGTGGCACGCGAACCGCATGCCGGATGCCAAGCCCGTGCCGCCCGCACTCATGCCGTCGCCGAATGCGCGCGACTTCTACACGGCGGCTGGAGCCAAACTCGTCGACGAGTCGGCAGTTGGGTTCGCGATCGCGAATAAGCCGATCGAACCGCTCAAGTCGTTCGCGACTGCCACCAAGACCGATGCCGCGTGGATACCGACGGGTCGGGTACTAACGGTCGCCGAGAAAGACCGCATCCTGACCGAAAATTCCACCGCTTTGGCTACGATACGTCAGGGGTTTAGGTATCCCTACCTTGCGCCGCTCCCAACATCGTTTACGACGCTTTTGCCGTACTACTCGAAAGACCGGTCGCTTGCCAAGCTCCTCAGCCTCGAAGGCCAGACACGCGCCGAAGAAGGGCGCTACGGCGAGGCGATCAACGCCTACATCGACGCCATCAAAATCGGCACCGACTTGCCGCACGACGCGCCCCTGATCGGTGCGCTCGTCGGCTATGCATGTCAGGCGATTGGGAGGCGGTACGCGGGCGAGTGCGTCAGCCACCTCTCGGCACCAGACGCGCTGATGGCAGCGCATCGCATGGAGAAGCTCGACGCGACGACGCAAAGTGCGGCGAAAACGATGGAGGACGAGGCGCGTGGGACCGAGGCAAGCCTGCTGACCTTTTTTAAGGACCGAGACTGGCGCAATTCATTGGTTACTATGATCCAAAGCGATGAAAACCCAGGATTGTCGCCTGGTTATCGCCTACCACTGCTCTTCGAATCGCCAAAGGACGCTTACGACAGCTACGCTGCCTATATGAATCTCTCCATTGCCATCACGCGCCTACCGTGGCCCGCGTAGCGCAGCGCTAAGCCAATAGCCATCCCGAACGATCCCGTGGGGAGTACACTCGCTCCGGTCTTCGCCGGTGCGACCGCCAAAGCCTATTTCGCGGCGGCCTACAACCGCCTGCTCGAAACCCGCCTTGCCCTGCAAGCCTTCCGAGCCGAAACCGGCGCATACCCCGAGCGCCTTAGCGCCCTTGCGCCTCGCTACCTGGCTCGCGTCCCCGACGATCCGTTCGCCGATCGCAAACCGCTAGCCTACAGGCGCACCGGAACCGCGTACGTGCTCTATAGTATCGGTCCCGATGCCAAAGACGACGGCGGCACGCCCATCGTTAACACGGATTACAAGGCCGCTCCCGAGCGAAAATACATGGTTTTCGGCATCGGTGACGAGCACGGCGACCTCGTAGCAGGCGTCAACCGCTAACCCCATAGCGGAGGAATTATCAGAATTTCCCGTAGCCGTACGATGTTTTGATATGCTCGGAACTTCGTAACCATGGCGGCGTGGTATGTCCAATACTTCCGCGTGTTCGCCAAGCGCCCCAAACCCAACTCCTACCTCCCAGCCCCCTTATCTTCCCTTTGGGAAGAAAGCCGTCTCGGCGGTACATGGGCCGCCAAGCGTGCCAAGCCGCACGCCAACCTAATTCCGATCCTTCCCACCCGCCGATAGCAGCCCGACCGACTCCCGCACGTCGTTTCGATACTGCGAAGGGCTCGCACCGCAACGCGCACGGAATTGACGGCTGAAGTGAAACGGGTCCTGGAACCCGACCGCGTGCCCGATCGACGATACCGGGTCGGCGGTGCGTATCAGAAGCTCCTGCGCGCGCCGAATGCGCAGCTGGATCACGAACTCCATCGGCGTCAACCCCGTCGCGCGCTTGAACACCTCATGGAACCGCGTCACCGAGAGATCGGCGACTTCCGCAAGGCCAGCGCATGTAAGCGCCTCTCCGAGATTGTCTTCGATATGGCGAAACACGGGCACCACCCGCATGATATCCTGCATGCCGTCGAGCGTCGCCTGCCGCCAAGGGACGCCGCTGAGCACGGTTTCGAGAAGCTGTTCGGTAAGCGAACGCAGGCGCAACACGCGGCTAAGCGCGTTCGTCGCCGAATCGAACGCACACGCCGTGATCTCGCCGCAGAGCGCGCCAACCTTCGGGCCGAGTTCTGGAGATGTCATCGGAGGCATGTCGAGCAGGCGGAAGAGGTCGACACAACCGAGGATCGTCACCCGCACATGGGCATAGCGCAGCGGCATCTCGCCCTGCTCGGCAATCGAGATGCAATGCCGTACGCCTGCGCCCAACAGCAGCGCCTCACCCTTCGACGCGACCATGGGCGAGTGTCCGTCGCGCTCGAAAACGACTTCGCAGGCGGGGAACTCGACGAAGAGCGAGAACGGCATCGTTCGCCATCCCGACGAATGCGGGCATGTCAGGAACCGGTCGTTAGACTCGACTAGCTCGACATCAAGCGTTTCGGCGAGAAGGCTCTCGAACGATTCGTCAGTCAACCCGGTTCGGCATGGCCTCATAATAATCGACCCTCGGATGCTGTAGGATTCGACATGCAATCGTTGCATCGCTCATGGACGATTACACGTACTCGCGATATAATTGGTGTTGATAATACCCAGAAGTCGCCTATTCCAGCACAAATTCCCTCGCCCGTATCGCATTTCAAAACTGCGTCTTTGAGAATGCCTCAGGATATTGCATGGACTACGCGAAATCTTCGCCTACTCGTTAGGGAGCATAATGATGTACAAACAATCTCAATCGCCGAGCAGTACCACCCGACACGGATTTACTTTGATAGAATTATTAGTAGTGATCGCTATAATCTCGATATTAGCAGCGATTCTTTTTCCTGTCTTTGCGACGGCCCGCGCCAAGGCGCGCGCGACGGCCTGCCTCAGCAACCAAAAGCAGATCGCCCTCGGCGTTCTGCAGTACATCAACGACTTCGACGAGACCATGCCGCTCGGAAAGTTCGGATCCACTACCAACGACACCAACCGGTCGGCTACAGGCAGCATCGTGTACGATTGGAGGGATGCGATCTACCCCTACGTTAAGACCGAGCAGGTCTTCAACTGCCCCGATGATACCATTAACGGCGTCGGTGCGGGCTGGCAGTACGACTACATTTTCAAGACGGGTGCCGTCTACGATCACGGCGGCTCCTACGAAGGCAACGCTTCGTTTTACACGACCTCCCCTGTCACCGACCAGCGCGGCCCGCTCGCGCTCGCGCCGACCTCGACCATCGGTCTGTCTCATATCGACTCCCCCGCTACGCTGATCTTCAGCGCAGACGCGTCCGGAGTCAACGGCAAATGCACCCCCGTGTTCGCGCCGAAGTCGACCAACTCGCCGAGGGTTATCGCCTACGATCCGATGCCGATCAGCTCCGCCCGCCCATGGGCGTGGCCCTCTCTTGGCGACAACTACTACAACAACGCCAGCTCCAACACGCTCGCAGGCCGCCATCCTGCCGGGATGATCAACGTCACCCTGTGCGACGGCCACTCCAAGGCGCTCACCAACGGTCAGATCGCGAACACTCTCGGGCCTAATGGCTACCCGTCCTATCTTTGCGCTAACGGCGGCTAACACCAATTCCGCGCTTCCGCGCACTGCGGAAGGAGATTCAAACCCGATCGCGAAATCGCAATGCTAACCCAACCTGCGCCTTGAAACGAACCGAACCCAGTGCCAAGCAGACCAAACCGTCTGCCACCCTTTATGAAAAATTGCCTAGCGGCTTGAGCGATCCTAATCCTCTAACTCGTCACTCACTAACTTTCTACCAACACGGAATCCAACCAACATGCACAACTACACCGACTACGGATGGCTGCGCGGCTTCAGCATCGTCCCTTCCTGGGGCGCGCGCATCGAAGAGGCGTGGTGGAACTACGATCCCGCCGCCTTCCGCGCCGAGATCGCCCCGGCGCGCCACTTCCACGCCAATACCCTTCGCCTGTGGATCGAGTTCACCGCCTGGATGGCGCATCCGGAAGACGTCACTGCGGCGTTCCTCGACGCCGTCGCGGCCATCGACGAAGCTGGGATGAAAACGATGCCATGCTTGTTCAACCGCTGGCACGACCGGCAGTTCGATTACGGCGGCCAGTACATGGAAAACCTCCAGGCCGACATCGCGCCGCATTTCGACTATGTCGCCGCCCTCGTCGAGCCGCTAGCGACCGACGACCGTATCCTCATTTGGGACCTATGTAACGAACCCTCGACAGGCAACGCCTCCCAGCCGCTCTACGAATACTATTGGCTCGCCGCCATCCGCGACGTCGTCCTGCGTAGCGGTGCGAAGCAGCCCGTAATGATCGGCACGATGTACCCTGGGCAGATCGACCTGTTCGCCCCGATCGTCGATGTGCTCTGCTGCCACCCGTACTTGGAGGAGCTTACCGCCATCGAGCGCGTGATGGCCGAGCTTCGCGTCATACGCGACAAGTGGAGCAAGCCGATGCTCTGCAACGAAACTGGCCTCGGCGCGGTCGACGGCCACGAGCGCGGCGAGCACACCAAGCTCCTCTTCCCCATCCTTGAACAGCAGGGAATCGGCTGGATGGGCTGGGCCCTCCGCCCCGGTGCCGCCATCTCCACCCGTCTAGACCGCATGGACCGCAACGGCCTCCGCCACGAAGGCTATCACCCCTGGGTCGAACCCGACGGCTCCCCGCGCAAAGGTCTGGAATGGCTCACCGACCCGCCAAAGCGCCGCGCGCCATGGTTTGCGGGGTAGGGAGGCCGATCCACGCGCCAAAGGGGCAATGTAACTACAGCCCAGGGCAAGGCCCTAGTTCCGCTTCTAAGCGCCAACGAACCTCGCCCAATCCCATAACCCGAGCGCACCTTTCCCTTCCGTTTCGGATGGGTGCCGAGTCTTCGAGGCGGTAGGTCTTCCCGCCAACGCCGTCGGTCATCATGCCCTCGCTTGTGGCCAACGCTATGGCATATCCCAAGCCATGCCGGTCTGGGCGGCATTGCCCCTAATTTGTGCCGCCCCCACGCGTTGCTTCGCCGATTTGCATCGTTGACTAGCCGCCTCAAATGTCTGTATTCTCCACGTGCGGTTCTCTCTTAGCCGGTGCAGGCCGCCGATCTGCAGTTTAAAGCCGCGAATTGATTCGCCAGGTCCGTTCGACGCTCGTCAACTGCGAAAAGTCGATATGACTCAACGTGAGTCGCTAGCTGGGATGAGGGGCCTACCGCCCGACACGACTAAGACAAGAGAACAAATGTTCTTTTTGTATTGACATTAAGTCACACATATGCCATAATATCATTGAAAGCCAAAGCGCCGAGCGACCACCGCTCAACCGTACCTTGACATCACGCGCGATGCGCGAATCACACCCGCTACTGTAACGCCGTGAATAGGATGAATGAATAATTTTTTTCCCAAAACCCGAAAAACGCATAATCCGTAATTGCCGCCCCTCCAAGCTCCCCCAGGCGCACGAAGCCGCCGACCCGCACCCCAAGACGACCCCGAAGGCGGCAGTCGGCTACTTCGGACGCGACACGATCATCGAGGGCATCAACGTCAGCCTCAGCGACATCGGCATCGATATCTACCCGATGTACATTGACACGTTCGTCCGCCACAACACGGTCACAAACTGCACGACCCCGCTACTAGACAGCGGGGTCGGTACATGGTCCGATATGGGGTAAAGCCTTAGGGCCGGATCAGCCACTCGTAGACGTTGTCGGTCGCACCTGGAGGGCCTTCGTGTCCGAAGTCCGGGTAGACCAGCATCTCCTTCTTTGCCGTGATCTTATTGTAGATCGCGAACTGCGACGAAGGCGGGCAGACACTGTCCATGAGGCAGGTGATAAACAGCACATCACCCTTGATCCTCGGCGCAAGGTACTGGATATCGATGTAGCCAAGGCGCTCCCAGAGCTGATCTTCGCGCACGTGCAGCGGATCGAAAGTGCGGAAGTAGTCGCGGATCTCCTGATACGCCGCGATGGCAAGGTCCATCTCCCAAACGCGCTTGTAGTCCGATAGGAACGGATACCACGCCGCCGCGCGGCTGATGCGCGGCTCGAGCGCCGCGCATGCCACCGTCAGCGCGCCGCCTTGCGATCCACCTGTCGCGTAGACACGCGCCGGATCGACACCCGGGAGGGTGAACGCCAGCCCGGCAAGCTGGGCGCAGTCAAGATAGACATTGCGGAACAGCATGTTCTCGGGACCGCCGTCTATCCCACGGATGAAGTGTCCGGACATCGTCCGCCCACGGTGTCCGCCGACATCTTCGGAGTAACCGCCCTGCCCTCGAACATCGAGCGCCAGTAGCGAGTACCCCTGCGCCACGTACGTCAGCTTGTCGGTCCAGTCACCACTGCTTCCGCTGTATCCGTGGAACATCACAAGAGCAGGACGAGGAGTCGACAGGTCCTTGGGCCGAAGGTACTTCGCGTGTACGCGCGCGCCGTGGGTGCCGGTAAAGTAGAGGTCGAAGCAGTCGGCAAAGTTCGCATTCGACGCTCGCGTCACCAACTCGACCTTAGGGTCGATCACCCGCATCTCGGCAAGCGACGCGTCCCAAAACGCGTCGAAATCCGCCGGTTTCGGGTTCGTTCCGTTGTACTCCGCCAGCTTCTCTAGCGGCATGTCTGTCAATGGCATTTTTATAACCTCACTGCGACGCGGAGACCGCGGCGCCTATCTTGTAACGCTAACCTGAAACCAGGGCCAAGTCGGTGCCGCGCCCCGCCTCGCACCGCGAAGCGACAAGGGTCCAGGCTCAGCCTGGCGCACCGCGCGTAGCGGCCGCCGGAGGCATCTTGGCTACTCGCAACCCCTACGCCTCGCCCCACGCCGTTCGCATCGCCGCGAGCGCTTCGCCAGCCTGTGCTGGCATGTCGTCCCAGCCGCCTTCGATCGATGTGCGGCTATCGTAGCCCGCAGCTTTGACGGCGCGGAAGTATTCGGTCAGAAACGCCACGTCGCCGTTCATCGGCGCTTTGCGGCCAACGACCGTCGCGACATGGACATGTCGCAGGTGCTCACCGGCATCGGCCGTTTCGGAGTAGCTCTGATTATCATGCCCGACATGATAGAGGTCGCTAAGAACCTGGATGGCGGGGTGGTTCACACGGTGGACGATCTCCATCGACTCGGCGACGCTGGTGAGGATGTTGCACTCGCCAATGTTGAGCGGCTCGATCGCGATCATGATGCCGTCTTCCGCCGCTAGGTCGGCGATTCGACTTAGGAAGTCGGTGATCTGGTCATACGCCTTCACTTTGTCGAAGCCATC
>FSUB01000254.1_pt1 | contig 9377 bp, 12 predicted proteins | sample 1637331 | NCBI WGS metagenome assembly FSUB01 (sample SAMEA3914816, study PRJEB12502) | metagenome | biome: forest; material: soil | place: USA | collected 2011-09-16 | depth 0.3 m
CTGAGCCGCGTCGCGGGCATCGATGTAGCCCCAAAGGTTCCATTTGCGAGAGCGCGGCTCGTTTTCGAAGCTCGCAAAGCGGGCATAGTCGTGCGGCTCCATCACATTAGAGAACCGCAAGCCAATGATCTTCATTTCCGGGTCCCATCGACCAGGCTGAGCCTGGACCCTTTTCGCGCTACGGTGGTGGCGGTTGCCGTCGAGCAATCGTCGACACGCGCACGGCCCCGAGCTCAATCTTACCCAGAACGCGCAATCCCTTAAGAATATCCTACACGCTAACGCCGGGCACGATAATTATTCGGGGACGCTGACATGATTGTACCGCGCAATGGGTTAGAGGCATGTCGCAGAACGCCAAACGAGCCCCGGCACCGGAACGGCGCCGAGGCTCGCGACTTGGATCGCGTCACCGATTAGTAGCGGTGATGCCTGTGGTGGCGGTGGTACCAGGCAGCGCGTGCGCGGCGGGCCGACGCCTCCTGGCTCTGGTGCTTGCGGTCCTGCTCGTAGCGGTACGCCGAGTAGCCCGCGCCGGCGATGCCGACACCGGTCAGCGTGTTATTGTGGTGGGTTGCGCCGTAGATACCGACCGCCGCGGCGCCGATGCCGAGGTTGCGCCAATTGTTCTTCGAGTTCTGATCGGCGTTAGCAGCCGGGGCGAGCGCTGTGAGCGATGCGATCGCGAGAGCGGCGAGAGCCGTGGTCTTCAACATGTTCATTGGTTAACTCCCTATTTAGGATGGATCTAGTTGCGAGTCATTGCCGTACGGCAATTCGGTTGATGGTTGTTCGCTTTAGACAAGAACGATTCCTACCGCTAAGCGGTAGGAATCGTTCGGCGATAGCCAAATCGGGTCTAGTTGACCTGCACCCGCTCGCCGGTGTTCAGGTTCTTATAGAACGTGTGGCCGCCGTATGTGTAGTACTTGCGGCTGCTATTGCTTTGGCGAGTGCGCTTGTGGTACGCTCGCTGCCGAGCGGCGGCTGCGGCGCGCGCACGACGGGCCGACGCTTCCTGGCTCTGGTGCTTGCGGTCCTGCTCGTAGCGATAGGCCGAGTAACCAGCACCGGCAACACCGACGCCAGTGAGCGTCTTGTCGCCCTTGAGTGCACCGTAAATGCCGACGGCTGCGGCACCGGCGCCGAGGTTGCGCCAGTCGTTCTTGGTCTTCTGGCTGGCGCTCGCCATTGGGGCGAGCGAGGAGAGCGAAGCGATAGCGATTGCCGCGATGGCAGTGACTTTCAATGTGTTCATGGGAAACAATCCTTTATTTACTCTCAGCGAGTTGTAACTGTTATGTATACCCGCATCGAGCGGGGTTCAATCAGTGTGAAAGGCTGCCTGCGAAACCTGCCGGCCGAAGGCAGGTTTCGCGAAGCGTCGACGGCGTCGGCTTAGTAGATGCAGACGCGCTCGCCGGTGTTCAAATTCTGGTAGTAGCGGTGGCCGTTGTAGTAGTAATACTTACGGGCGCTTGACCGATAGTAGTGTCGCTCGCGGGCGGCGGCGGCTTCCTGGCTCTGGTGCTTGCGGTCCTGCTCGTAGCGATAGGCCGAATAGCCCGCGCCGGCAAGACCGATGAGGCCGAGCGTCTTGTCGCCGTTCAGTAGGCCATACGCGCCGACCGCAGCCGCGCCGGTTCCGAGGTTGCGCCAGTCGTTCTTGCTCTTCTGGTCTGCCATCGCCGCCGTAGGGGCGATGATCGAAGCTCCGATGGTGGCTGCTAGAGCCAATGCGCCAATGCGATTTTTGGTTGTCATATTCGGTTCCTTCCTTGCGCCGGGAGAACGTACCCGCTTCCCCGTCGCCTCTAATTATCGGGCGGTTCTTATCGGCGAGCCGTCTCGCCGAAACCGTTATCCACTAATATTTGTTGTTACTTACCCAGATTTACGGAACGCTAAAGATATGTAACTTCCATTACTCTGCAATCTTCATCGCTCTGGCAATATGACGGACCTCTCACCTAGAAGGTTCCATGGCTGCGAAAATTTACTTCCGCACCGCCCATGCCCAGGCGATCAAAACCGGCTGTAAAGCGAGACGCGCCCAGAGCAGCGGGGCGTACTTTGCGTACTCGGCAGGCGGATGGACGGCCATGTCGATATTGGCCGGGAAGACGGCGACGAACAGCGCGATCAGACCGATCGCAGCCGGTTGGCGCAATGCCGGGATCAGCAGACCGGCACCGCCAGCAACTTCGAAAATGCCGCTGACGAGCACCAGAGCGTGATGGTTCGGCAAGTAGTCGGGAACGATACGCTCGAACGGTCCCGGCGACCTGAAGTGGTGGATGCCTATCCAGATCATCCCTAATGCGAGCACGAGACGCATGACGGCTTTGGTCATTTGACTGATGTATCCTCGCCTCGCTAACAATCCATCCGAAGGGTGCCGCGCTCGTCGCGTTCGCGTTCAACGTGGGGGCGGGCGTCTTAGCGGAACGAAGATCGTGCGGAATCTGGCGGCGAAGAACTACAAGGCGGTCGCAGGGTGCACTGCTCGCGTACGACCACGCAGACGACAAGGTGCTCGCAGGACTCACGCGAAGGCGGAGAGGGCGCTGTTCCTGCAGTCATTGGGCAAGCGCGGATCAAGTACTCTCCCGTCCTTGCCCCGCGCCGTATCCTACGTCATGTCAGACGTTCGCTATTTCCAGGAGGTTCAGTGCCCGCTGGCTGCGGCAATGGCCGCAGGGGAGAACGACGTGGTCGCAGCCGACGTGGCGGGGGCTGAACCCGTTGCGCCTGTGGACTTAGGCTGTACGGCGGGCTTAAGCGGTTTGGGTGCGTGCTTTACGGGCTGGGCGGAATTGATGTGCATTTTGTGCCTCTTTCGATCTGGCGCCTTTGACAAGCGGTCCATGTCCATAGTCGGACTATTTGGCGATAACTAGAATCGTGAAGGTCGACACACAACGCGTGTTTAGTCGCAATTCGAATCGGGCATAACTCGACGTCAGCTGCCAACTCAGTGTGATACTCACCAAAGTGCGACTTGCGCTCGTGTAAGCACGATTTCACCAAAGCGGCGGTCTCGACCGAAAGGCGGATTATGTCAAATCAAGGTGCGACCGCAGCCCGATGGACCGGCACGTCGTCGATGCTGAGCAAGGTCCCGGAAGTAACCGTTTACTTCTGGATAATCAAAGTCCTCTGCACCACGGTCGGCGAGACCGCCGCGGACTTCCTAAACGCGAATTTGCACCTCGGGCTCACCAAGACCACCTACGTCATGGGCTTCCTGCTCGCAGTCGTCCTGATCTTCCAGTTCGGAGCGAAAAGGTATATCGCGGGCGTGTATTGGCTTGCCGTAGTGCTGCTTAGCGTGGTCGGCACGCTGATAACCGACAACCTGACCGATCACTTCGGCGTTTCGCTTGTGACGACCACGGTGATTTTCAGCGTTTGCCTCGCGGCGACCTTTGTGGCGTGGTACGCGAGCGAGAAGACCCTTTCAATTCACTCGATCACGACCAGCAAGCGCGAGGCGTTCTATTGGCTTGCGATCCTGTTCACCTTCGCGCTGGGGACGGCCGGGGGCGACCTGACGGCGGAGAAGTTCCATGTCGGCTATTTGCCTTCGGCCCTGCTGTTCGGCGCATTGATCGGCGCGACGGCGCTCGCACACGTCAAGTTCCGGCTGGGAGGAATACTGGCGTTCTGGATCGCGTACATCCTGACGCGTCCGCTCGGGGCGTCGCTTGGCGACTATCTCTCGCAGTCGAGAGACGACGGCGGAATCGCTCTCGGCATGATCGGGACGAGCGCCATATTCCTCGCTCTGATCCTGGGACTGGTGATTTACCTGACCGTAACGAAAAAAGACGCGGTGCGCGACGTGGATGGGTAGACGCGGGCTTGGCACCCTCCCGCAACAAGCCCGCTTGCTATGCTACCACCGATATCGGCGTTATCGGATGACCGATAACGGGAAAGCCCGTCACGCCTTTGTGACGGGCTACACACCGAAGCCTTTGGGTGAAAGGCGTCGATCCTATATCTGTACCCGCTTGTCTGCTATCGCAACCGGTTAATGGGGGCGTCGACGGATGCTTTCGCCGCGATGTGCCGGATATTGGCATTCTTGTAATCGCCGTTGCACTTTTCTCCATTGCTACGCACTTCAACAGACGGTTGTAACGCTAGCCGATACAATTCGGGACAAGTAACATGGATCTTATTGCGAGCATCTTCGGGCGGCGGAAGGCCTTGCCGGCATCCGGCATGCCACTGGTTTATCTTGACTTCTCGAGCGGCAGTCAGCCGACCGCAGTCGTGGCCCTTCGGATCCGCAACAAGTCGGACAGGGCCGTGACGGTGTCGAGGCTCGAATTCGTACATCGAGAGTCCGACGAGCCGATCGACGTCTCCGAATGTATGATCGGCGGGGCGCGTTCGCTCCGACTGCCTGTCAAGCCTGGCGCGCCTGGCGCGCTCGATATCCGATCGGCCGCCGTAAGGTCGAAGCTGAAGGAGTACGGGCTGAGCGGCTCGGTGGTGGGCGCGTTTACCGCGACGCTCGCGAAGTCCGACGCAGATCCCTTGCGGTCCCCGTCCATAACCGTAGACCTGGACAACGGGGGGATTTCCTACCGCCACGTCGGCCAGGGCGGTGCGCGTTGAATCTATGTCTTTCGGCAACCGTGGGCAAGCATCGCCGCTCCGAAGCATAGCGAGTATTCGCAGGCGAAGTCCGAAAGCGCGAGGCGGGCCGGGGTCGACTGCACGACGGTCCTTACCACTGCTGGCCGCGTGGCTATGATCGCTTTGATCGTCTTGCAGTTCACCGGGGTGGATGCGACGGCCGCTCCGATCGCGCACATGCTGCCGATGGCCGCGATGTCGGTTCTGCGCTGGTCTGGCCACAGGACCGCGTTCACAATGAACGGTATCGTATCGCCGGGCACCCAGACGCTGAAGATTTGGCCGGGGGCGTCAAACTCGGTAGCGCCGCGCGAATCCGTGAACCCCAGGGACACGTCGAACGCCGGTATTCCCTCGATCCCGTGGGGCAGCTTAACCGCTCCTCGCCGCAGCGCCAGAAAAAGCACGTCGCACGCCGCGACCCGGGCAATGTCGAGCTTCTCGGTTTCGCGCTGGATCTGCCAGTGGACGATGCCGCCCCTGAGTCGAATATCGTAGAATAGCATCGGTCTCGCCTCGCTTCCCCACGGAGTACTTCATATCATTTTATGAACTGCCAGTCACACGAGCGGCGAGCGCGGAGCAGTTGCAGCGGGCCGGTTCACAACGTGATTACCCGCTATCGCCTGCCTGCCAATCAATATTTATTGACTATCGTTCCAGGGCCTACGGAGTCGCCATCAGTACTTACGAGACTGCTCCATTGCGTTTTTCGCCCTTCCCGATGGCTATAACGGAAATACGGCCCGAGCGCTCAAGATACGCACTCGAAACTTGCTGCACCGACTCCACGCGGCCGTTAATCCGCACCGCCTCGATCAAGTCGTCGTCGCTTATTCCGTGTTCAAGCATCGCGTCGCGAATGGGAATTCCATACTCGATAATTTTAACGGCCGATCCATTCATCAGGCGGCTGAAGGCATTCCATCGCAGATCCATCTGGGTAAGGATCCAGTGAAGAAATATGAGCACGAAGCCGGATACGATTGTTTGAGGTAACGGTGACGAGCCGTTTATACCCCGGCTCAAAATCGATCCGAGGATGAACGCGATCAATGTGTCAAATCCCGTGTGTTGCCCCATGAACTTCCTCTTGCCCACTTTGATAATCGCAATCGCGGCGATATAGACCACGATCGTTCGAAGGCCGACGTCGACGTAGCCGAACGAGGCCCCGGAATCGTAGAGAAAATGGTGCAGCCACTGGGCAAACGACGCGTACATGAATGCGCTCCTTCCTGGGATTTCGGTCTGGGACGCGACCTCCGAAAGCTGGTCGCCAATGCGCGGTAATCGTCAAATCGGTCATTCGGACAATATCCGCGACAGGCTCCGCAAGGCTTTGGTCTGAATTCGCGACACGTGCATTTGGCTAATATTCATCTCGTCGGCGACATCGCTTTGGCTCATTTCTTGGATGAACCGTCGAATTATCACAATCCGCTCGCGGTCGTCCAGCGTCGCGATTGCGTTGTTTAGCTCGCTGTTGTCGACTAGGGTCGCTATACGTGGATCGTCCTCGCCGTACAAGTCGCCGATGACCGTCCCCGGGTCCGTAGTTGACGACGCCGTAGGGGTTGATAGGGACCTTGGAATGCAGAAGAGGCCGAGTTCCAGCGCCTCTAAAGTCTCTTCAGGCGACAGTCCCAGTTCGTGAGCTATTTCGGGAACAGTGGCGCGGCGGCCGAGCCTAGCGATTAGAGCGTCTTGCGCCTTGACTGCGGAGACATTCAGTTCCTGAAGACGTCGCGGTGCCCTAATAGCCCACGAGATATCGCGAATGTAATTCCGGATTTCACCGACCACCGTTCTCGTAGCATAGACTGAGAACTTAACGCCGCGCGTGTAGTCGTATCGGTCGACGGCATGGACGAGGCCAATCATCCCGACCTGGGCTAGGTCCTCGAGCGCGAGCCCGTGCCCTACGAACTTTCTCGCAAGGAACCTCACCATGTTCGCATGTATGTTGATTAACCGGATACGGAGACGCGAGTCGCCGGTCAGCGCGTACCGTCGGAATAGCGCTTCGGCGTCCAGACCTTGACGTTGCTCGCCCATTGCTTTTACTCGTGGTCCTTAACGATAGGTTTAATCGAACTACAATTTTAGCAAGCTGAGTGACAATGCGCTGTGGCATTGCTTTGTCGGACTAAGATTACCCCCAGTCTTAGTGTTTGTAAACGGGATTTTTAGAGAGCGAAGCGCGTATAGACTCGTTTATCCGGTGATAATGCCTTCTAGTGAATGTGCGGGTGACGACAGCTGCAAATCGGCGAATCGCGGTTCGCTTCGAACGCTATCCGGGGCGAGGAGTTCGGCGAGCTCATCGCCCGCTTCCCAGACCTGCTGAGCATCCGATACGACCTCGAAGATGTCCGGCGCGCTCATGATCGCGATCCTCACGCCGTAGATGTCACCGATGGCATCGACGATTGTCGTATCCGTCGCGTTGGGAGATGTCTTCAACGCCTCAGTGACAACTGCGCGCCGAGCCGAAGCGCTCTACGACTTGCCACACCTGCCGCGAAGCGGCCATTGGATGCAACGTCACGTTGCCGCTCCGCGCGCAGCGGCCGCCGGAGGCATCCTGAATCTTCATCTCTAGCGCGTCTCTCGCCCATTTCTAAGAGGATTTACAGCCAACCACGCGTAACCGTGGCACAACGCACGATTCGAACGCCCTGGAGAGAACATGTCACCTCACGCGCACGGCGACCCTTGGCCCGTTATTCGGGTCCTCGGCATCTTCGCCATCTGGATGTATGTCATCACGCCCCTAATCATCAAGTCCAAGCAAAAGATGGATGCGAAGACCGGGTTCGAGCACTTCGACCCCAACAACCTGCCGCCTGCGGTGGTCAGTCACTTCTTTAACAACGTCCAAGCCCTCGTCAACCAGGGCTTCGTTGTCTCCGCCTATCTGACGAAGGCGAACGCCGTTACCAACGCCACCCCGATCCTCATCTACCTCGTCAATCGCCAGACCGGCGATAAGGCGACGATCGCGGCGATCCAGACCAACGTGAACGGCGTGACGCAGTTTCGGAGCCAGTACCTCGAGTACACATCGCGCTTTACCGACGACACCTGGATTTCGACCAACAATATCGGGACCGTTGGCGCATTCAAGCCGACGCCCCAAGGGCGCACGACCCGCTTTGCGGGTTTGAACGACCCTGGGCTCCTCTACAGAATCCACAAGTTCGTCGTCGGCAAATACGCGCCGAACAAGACCAAGGTGCTGCCCGAGCCAGGGAAAGAGGTGGAAGGGTTCGAGAAGTCGTACCGCGAGTCGTTCGAGAAGCAGGCGGAGATGGGCTTGCTGACGCTCAACGCAACGCAAGGGTACTACGTGACCACGTTCTACGGCGCATACTACATGACACTCAGCCTCCTGTGGCCGTTCAAGCAGCTCCGATTACTCGCGAACAAGCAAGAGGCGGCAAGGGTAATGGCCGACTTCCGTCGCCACGGAGGGTTCGCGTGATGCTCGACTTCAACGCTCTCCCGTCGCCCATACTCTTGCGCGGCGATGCCATGACAGCCTATCGCGATCCAGCCGCGATCCACCACGACGGGCAGTTCCACCTCTTCTGCACCCTCGTCGAAACCGAAGCGTCAGGCGAATGGCCATACCTATACACCGCATATTCGTCGAGCCGCGACCTCGTCGAATGGTCGCCGGTCGAACGGCTCACCGTGCGCGACCGCGCGCTCAATTTCAGCTCGCCGGGAAACGTAGTCCGATTTGGCGACGAATGGGTGCTTTGCCTGCAGACGTACCCGCGCCCGAACGGCGAGAAGTACGGCACCGAGCAATCCCGTGTGTGGACGATGCGTAGCCGCGATCTCGCGACGTGGGCCGAGCCGGAGCTGCTTCGGGTGAAGGGCGATCATGTCGTCGATGCCGACATAGGGCGTATGATCGATCCCTATCTGCTGGAGGACAAGGACGAACCCGGCAAGTGGTGGTGCTTCTATAAACAGAACGGGGTCAGCTTCTCGCACTCGCGCGACCTGGTCCACTGGACCTACGACGGGCGACGGGAAGGCGGCGAGAACGCTTGCGTGGTGGTCGACGGCGACGAGTACGTGCTTTTCCACTCCGAGGCGACCGGCGTGAGTGTCAGCCGCTCGTACGATCTGTCACAGTGGCGCGACGAGGAAACGTTGATGCTCGGCGTCGACGATTGGCCGTGGGCGCAGGGACGGCTCACCGGAGGGTTCGTGCTCGACCTGCGCGGCGAGCCCGAAGTTGGGAAGCTCGTGATGTTCTTCCACGGCAGCGGTCCCGAGAACGAGGAGACGATATTCGATAACTACGCCAATATCGGCATCGCGTGGAGCGACGACCTCAAGACCTGGTCGTGGCCTCAGGGCGCATGAGCAGGAGCCCGCGAACGATCAGCAGGACAGTGACCGTCAGGGCGGGAGCGTAGTTGCGCAACATGGCGGCATAGGCGAGGCCAAGGTGCCGAACGGCATCGTCGAAGTTCGCAAGCGGCGACATCAGTAGGAAGACGGCAACTGCGACGCCCCATCGCAGGCAGGTATCTGCCGCGTTGTCGCGCCTACCGGCGACTTCCTGCTCGGCAGAGTCGGACATCGCGCCGCCGAGGAGGGCGCCGATGACGACCGAGAACGCCACCGCGAAAAGATACGGGTAGTCGGCGGCCCACGAGCCGCGATGCATCCCTGGCGGCGGCAAGAACCAGTCGATATAGAGC
>FSUB01000231.1_pt1 | contig 9296 bp, 4 predicted proteins | sample 1637331 | NCBI WGS metagenome assembly FSUB01 (sample SAMEA3914816, study PRJEB12502) | metagenome | biome: forest; material: soil | place: USA | collected 2011-09-16 | depth 0.3 m
CAACACCGATGATCGGCCCCTGGTACTGCCAATCATAGAGCTTCGTCGCTCGAAACAGCGACGCGGGGTTGCCGCCGCTGGGGCGACCGCCGAATATGGCGTAGTACGTGTCCCCTTCGCGCCAGGCATGCGGGTCCCATGAGTTGTAGACGTGAAAATACGGATCGCCTTCGACCGGATTGGGGACGATCGGGTTCGACGGCAGCTTAGTAAAGTGGTCCAGGTTATCGTCATCGGCGATCGCGATGCAGTTGCCGACACCGACGCCGTGGTAGATAAATGCGGGGCGGTTGTCGGTGGTCACGAACGCGCTCCCGCTGAAGATGCTGCGGTCGGGGTCGCCGGGTGCGACGTCGAGAGCGGTGGGATGTGTCGTCCAGTGGACAAGGTCCGCGCTAGACGAATGCCCCCAACAGTGGACAGTCTTCGGCTCGTCGTCCTGGTATCGCTGGAAAATATAGCAGAGGTGGTAGCGGCCGTTCCAATAGATCGCGCCGTTGGGGTCGAACGGCATGCAGCCGCACTCGAACGGCGGCGTGAAGTGGTAGGTCGGTCTGTGATCGTCTTCGGTGAGTATCATTGTTCCCTCCCATGTCAGGTTGGCGAGTCGTAGTGTAAACAGGATTTAGGAGCCCTCGGGCCGGGCGGCCTTTTTTCGCAAAGGGTGGTTTGCCTTGTTACTGCGTGGCAAGTATGGCATCGTTTCGATGCGCTCAGAACCCGAAGTCCTCCGCTCGACGCACACGCGTTGCCTTGATACGCGACACCGTCGCGCGACCGCCCTCGCAGTAGAAGAACGCCACGGGGCCTTTGAGATCGCCCAAGCGGTTGATCAGGCAGTGGCGCTCGTTGACGCACACATCGATGATGTCGTCGTGGAGCACGATGTCGAGGTCGACGGGTTCGCCGTCACTGTAGACTCCCTCGATCTCCTCGCCGCCGAGCTTGACATTGCCGGTGGATGCCGTAAACGAGAGCAGGTACTTGTTCGCAAACGCGCCGTCGCCGCGAAGGCCGACGCCGAAGCGGTAGGTGCCGCGGTCGGGCGCGATGCGGCCGCGTAGGCGGTAGTCGCCGGTGAGGTCAGCAAGAGACGCGACTTCGATGGTCGCGGGGGCGTCGAATGCGACGGTATCGCCGTCGACCCGCGCGCCGTTCGTGAGAGCGGAGAGGGTCGCGGCGATCGGGACGCCGGTGTCGGGCACCATTTCCGCTGGGAACTTCGTACCGAGCGCGCCATGGGGGAGGGCGACGAGTTCGCGGAACACGAGGTGGCCGCCCCACTGCCGTTGACCGGTATCAACATCTCCGATGCGCGAACCGATCCAGGCAACGCCGATGCGGCGATTGCCGCCGAACGGCGCTGTCTTCATCACGGCAAGCATGCCGTTGCCGAGGGTATCGATCAAAGGGCGCGCCCATGTCGCGCCATCGTCGTCGGAGACGCGGTAGAAAGTGCGCAACCCCTGGCCGTAGGCGATGTAGTGGCGACCCTTGAACGCAAAGTAGTCGGGGCATTCGGGAGCCGCCTCGTAACCTTGGGTGGAACCGGGGAAAAGCACGGGCCCTTCGAACTCCCACTCGGTCATATCTGCGGAACCGTAGCGGATGATACAACCGCCCAGGCCAGTGAGGGCAGGGTTTTCGATCCGGGCTGTGACGAGCAGCTTGACGGTGCCGCCTGAGGCGACGCACGCGAACGGGTCTCGGAAGTCGGCGGGAGCGTAACCGGTAGGCGGCCCGAGGAACGGGTTCGGCAAAGTCTTCGTGAAGGCAATGCCGTCCGACCCGACGGCGTGGCTGAGCACCTCGGTACGCTGCCAGGTGCGGGTGGGATAGAACGCGTGGTACGCGCCTTCGTGGTACAGCACCGAGCCGGTGCAGAGCGACGCCTCCCACTCCTTGTCGAGCTCGAGTGCGAGCGGATGGCGGGTCCAATGGACGAGATCGGTCGTTGTCAGGTGCGCCCACTGGTGGCCGCCGAGGCCACCACGCCCGGCGTGATGGCTATCGTCGATGAGATAGTAAAGGTGAAAGTGGCCATCGTGTGCAAATGGCATACAGTCGCCGGCAAAGTACTTGCCTCCGGGGCGGGCATATTGCATTTTAAGTCTCCAACATCGGTTGTCGTTGCCACAATGATAACCGATTCGTGCTTAAAGACCAAGGCATTTGGCGATCGTTGATTTGTCATTTTCGGACATGCGCCCAACGTAGGAAACAACCTTGCAACCTCCGATTACCATTCAGGACAGCACAATTCGATTTGCGGAACCGAACGACGAAATGCGGCACGCTTTCCGGCACAACGGCACGCCTCTCGTTGTCGGGTGCCGGTTTCTCGAATCGATGGCGTCGCGATTTCCTACGCCGACATCGTTCGTGCATCCCAGCACGATGGTGACGCGCCTCTTCCTGCCGTTCGAGGGCCGGGCGCGAATCCGGGCAGTGGATCGGGACTACATCTTGACCGACGACCGCATCTACCTGCTGCCAGTGGGGATGCCGTTCGAGACGTGCTACCACTGCGATGTGCTTTACGCATATCATCTTCACGTCTACGACGAAACTGGCGGGCCGCTTTTCGACCCGGCGCAAGGTATTCGGGAGTTGTGCGAAGACGCGTTGCGGGCGGGGATCATCGAAGCGATGGCGGCTAAAAGCGACGGTATCGCTGAGGCGTTGGCGTTCGCGGCGATACGGCGCTTTGTCGAGCCCGAGCTCGACAGGCTCGCGTCGCGGCATCTGCGAACCGAGCGGTTTCGCTCGGTGATCGCGGAGGTCGAGCAGCGACCGTCTGCCGAGCTGACGGTCGTGCGCCTCGCGGCGCTCGCATGCCTGTCGCCATCGGCGGCATCGAAGGGGTTTCGGCGCGCGACGGGGGTGAGCCTGAAGCGATTCGCGCTCAATGGCGTGCTTCGCCGAGCTAAAGAGCTACTGACCTATACCGACCTCTCGGTGACCGAGATCGCCACCCAGCTCGGCTATGGCGAGCTCTCGTACTTCTCGCGCGTGTTCAAGCGCGAGACGGGAATTCCGCCAGTTTCGTATCGAAATACGACGCGGGGATTCTGAATGGAAAGCAGGCAACCTTATTGAATATATGATCGATATTAAGAGAATGCAAAATTTAGTTCAAAGATTCATTATCTAAAGGAATTTAGTGTTTGGGTGTCAGATAATAGTACGGGATTTGCGCAAAAAAGAATCCCAAAACTTTCAAACTTGCAGTATGATATAGATATTGAGTCTGAGTGCTAAAGCGCTTAGGCAGAGAACGCAGTGGGGCCTGGAGGGGAATCCCCATGTGCAAAAGAGGAATATCATGCCACGACCTAGTCGCGTTGTTGCGACAAGAGCTAACGAGGCGCCAACCGTCGATTCCCTCAGTGCGGGGCCACTCCCCAACGCCATCCTCTCCAACGAAGACGATGCGATCATTATCGCAGACCTCTCCCATCACGTCCTCCTCATCAACGCGGTCGCGTCCGAACTTTTTGGCGTGCCGCAATCCAACGCGACCGGCATGGCGCTGTGCGACTTGCTCAACGCGCGCGTCGCCGCCCCGGAGGGCGCCGATGCGTTGCCCTTGCAGCCCGTTGCCACGCCCCTCCGCGACTCCGACGGCGGGGCCATCGGCGAGGCGATCATCATCCGCAGCACGCATCCACGGCCCCTGGACCGCGATGCGCTTGAGCAGGCGAACGCCGCGCTATCAGCCCGTGTCACGGAGTTCGAAACGCTCTTTCACCTCTTGCCGATCGGCATCTATGTCGCCGAGGACCCGGAATGCAAGATGATCCGGGGGAACCGATTTGCGTCAGAGACCATGCAATCCAGGCCGGGTAGCAATGTCTCTCGCAGCATGCCCGACGTCGTAGCGGCGTCTCCGGTCTCCGTTCAGCGGGACGGCATAGTCGTGGACCCTGACGACCTACCGATGCAAAAGGCAGCGCGGCTCGGTCACGAGGTGAGCGACGATGTTATCGACATCGTTTCGCAAGACGGATCCAAGCGCAGCTTGGTCGGATTCGCCGCGCCGCTCATGAACGCCGACAAGACCGTGCGCGGCTGTATCGGAGCGTTTGCGGATATCACACCGCTACAGCAAATGTCCCAAGTGCTTCGAGAAAGCGAATCGCTGTATCGCGGCATGATCGAGCTGAGCCCCGACGGCATCGCCGTCTCTCAAAACCATAAGTTTTTGCTATGCAACGACGGTATGTCCCGCCAACTCGCGGCCGCGTCGTCCGACGATCTTATTGGCCGAGAGCTCCTCGATTTCGTCCAGCCCGAGGACCGCGAGGCGACGTACGAGCGGATCCAACGCATTTATCAGGGCGAGAAATTTCCTCCCCGCCGGGAGAAACGGGTCCGCGTGGACGGCTCTGTTTACGATGTCAGCGTCGTTCGCGCGCTTGTAGCCTATAAGGGCGAACCGGCCATTCTGGTAGTCACCCGCGACGTGACCGACATTATCCGAACCGAGATCGCGCTCAAGGAGAGCGAAGAGTTCTACCGTGCTCTCATCGACCTCACTCCCGACGCCATCAGCGTCATGCAAAACCAGCGGATCGCACTTTGCAATCGGGCCATGCTAGCTCAACTCGGCGCGGAGAGCGAGCAGGATGTCATCGGGCGCAACGTGATGGAGTTGCTCGACCCTGCGTTTCACGCGAGCGCGGCAGAACGCATTCGGAAAGAGCTCAGCGGGACCGCGACGCCACCGATGCACGAGCGAGTCGTGCGGCTTGACGGGACGACTCTCGATGTCGAGATCGCGCTCGCTCCGGTGACGTACAAGAACGAGCCCGCCATCCTAGCCGTCGGCCGCGATATCACGGAACGTCTGCGGCTCGACGCGGCGCTTCGCGAAAGTGAGGACCTCTACCGGACACTCGTCGAACTCTGCCCCGACGCGGTTTCAGTCGTACAAGAAGGCGTCATCGCATTCGCCAATGGCGCCCTCGTGCGCCAACTCGGCGCAACGAGCCAGGACGAGATTATAGGACGGACGTTCCTCAACTTCGTGCACCCGGATGAACACGCGGTGTGCGTCGAGCGGGCCAAGAGGGTGATGAACGGCGACTGCATGCTTCCTCGCCGGGAGCGGATCAGGCGGCTGGACGGGTCGGAGTTCGAGATCGAAATCGCCCTCACGCCAGTGACGTACAAGAACGCCCCCGCTATTCTTGCGATTGGCCGCGACCTCACGGAGCGGAATCGGCTGGATGCCGCGCTGCGTGAAAGCGAGGCGCGGTACCAAGGCGTCGTCGCTTCGCTGGCCGAAGGCGTCTGCGTCCACGGGGTCACCGGCACCATCGTCATGGCGAACGAGGCCGCCGAGCGGATACTTGGCTTAACCCCGGATCAGATTATGGGACGATCGCCCCTCGATGCACATTGGGGAGCAATTCACGAGGACGGCTCTGTATTCCCCGGCAACGAACATCCCGCCATGGTCACCCTCCGCACTGGCAAGCCGCTCCGCGATGTGACGATGGGCATCTCGAAGCCTAATGGCACGACGACCTGGATCTCGGTCAACTCTCAACCGCTGATCGACCAATCCACGCACGAACGTCGCGGGGTTGTTGCGTCGTTCTTCGATGTGACTGAGCGCAAGCGGGCAGAGCGCGAAACCAAGGCCCGCGCCGAGCGGGAAGCGGTGCTGAACCGGATCGGGACTGCCATTCGCAACTGCACCGACCCCGAAAAGATCCAAGCTATTGTTTCCATTCAGCTTGGAGAGTATCTCGCGCTCGATCGCTGCTTCTACATTACCTACGATCAGATCGAGAACGTTCTCCACATCGGCAGCGATTGGCGGAGGCCCGATCTAGAATCTTTGGCGGGAACGCACCGAGTGGACGACATTTCGTGGGTGCTCGACGAGCTTTTCTCCAGCGGCACCGCCCTGGTATCGCGAGCCAGCGACCCGACAAGCATGTACACGCGCTCGACATTCGAAGAGCGATTCATACGGCGAACCACGTTGGCGGTGCCGTTCTACGACGAAGGGGAGGTGGTCGCGGTTTTGTTCGCGGCGATGACCGAACCGCGAAACTGGACACGCGAGGAAGTGACGCTGATCGAGCAGTCGGCGACGCTCACGCGCGCCGCCGTCGAGATGGCGCGTGTCCACATGCACGAGCACACGATCGCGCAGCAATTGCAGCGTGCCTTGCAGCCCTCCATTCCGGACCACGCGCCGGGACTGAATATTGCCTACTACTATCGTGCGGCGCTCGACGAGGCCGCTGTCGGCGGCGACTTCGCCGACGTCTTCTCCGGCGATGACGAAACCACGTACCTCGTTGTCGGCGACGTCTCGGGCAAGGGCCTCGCCGCCGCGTCGCAAGTGGCGACGATCCGCAACATTTTGCGGTATGCGCTCGACAACGCCAGCGACCTCGCCACGCCGATCACGTCGGTGAACAGGACCGTGCTTAAACGCGAGCTTCTCGACGGTTTCGCGACCGCGTTCATCGGGCGGTTCGACGGTAAGCGCAACACGTTGACATATGTCAACTGCGGTCAAGAGGCCGGTCTCCTGCTGCGAGCCGAAATCGGCGAGGTCGAGTCTCTGGCGTCGACTGGAACGATTATCGGTGCCATGGACATCGACGACTTCGCCGAAGTGACGATTCCGCTTGCGGTAGGCGATCTTGTCGCCCTCTATACGGACGGCATTTCGGAAGCGGGCCGTAAGCGCAGCAAGATGCTGCGGGAAGAAGGCGTCGCCAAGCTGCTCAAGCGGCAGCGCGGTACCGACAACGTCTCGGACGCTCTCACTGACATGGTCACCGGCATTGATCGGTTCGCCAAGGGCGGCATTAGCGACGACCAGTGCCTCTTGCTGTTCCAGGTGGTCGCGCGACCTTAGTCGCGAAGCGCCCATTGCGTGCGAGTTTGCTCGTGCCTATCAATGAAGCCCGTTCGGGCATCAAGAAGGCCAGGACGCGCTGCGCGCGGCCCAAGAATAGGCTGAGCAGTCGGGAACATCCTTTACACTTTCTCCCGAGGCGGGAGGAGCTCAAGGAGCGCTGAACAGCGTCAAAGGATCAACCTGGAGGAGTGGCATACAGGCAAAGTCACGTCGTCGCCGCAGACCTCTCTACCCCGCAAGCGGGGGCCCTCTCCGAGGCGGAGAGACGAAGAGTTCGGAGTGCGAATGCGGCGCTTTGGGAAGTAACTTCACCGCCGCCGACTCATGAATATTCAAGGGTTGGCGCAATCACATTATTCATTCACGCTTAAGCTCCGTGAAGTAGGAAACGTGCATAAATTGGCGATTCCGTATAGCCGGGCCGTGAATGATTCACCGAAGCTGTCAGGTTGTCAAGGTACGAGTTAGCTCTCTGGCTTTCGGCTTCTGCCTACACACTCATTGCACCATTAATATATCAATTTAGCTGTATAGAATTCTTATATTTTACCTGACGGTTAGGGTTGATGCTGACCGGCTGGGAGGCGGAGCATGGTTCCCTTTAACACCTTGCCATCAGTATTGGGTCAGGTGTAAGCTTATCGCTTGCTTGCATCTGCCTCTACGATTGGCCCTTTGAGCTTGACGACAATAACCGTGTCGATTGGGTCGGTCTTCACTGGCTGCGCGATCATTATGGCATTGCTGTAGCCCTTCGTAACCGCAAGCTGCTGATGGCTTGCCAATGACGAGGCGGATTCGATCACCGGCGCGAGACCACGTAGGATGGCGGGACCGCTCGACCAGTCGAGTACGTGCAGGTACAGGGTATCGCCCTTTCGAGTGGCTCGCTCGTAGGCGGGAAGCGGAATGTGTGGCGACGCTGATGTATCGTAGATACTTTCGCCGTTAACGGAGAGCCACTTTCCGACCCGCACCAGGCGTTCCACTTCGGGGGCGGGAATTGTGCCGGTGGCATCGGGACCGACATTGATCAGATAATTGCCGCCTTTGCTGGCAATGTCGACTAGGTTTCGGATCAGAGTCTTGGCGGATTTAAAGTCGGTATCGCATTTTTTGTAACCCCAAGTGTCGTTCACGGTCATGCACGATTCCCAGTCCTTGCCTGGAAAACCTTCCTTTGGGCTTCGCTGTTCGGCGGTGGCAATGTCGCCCGGCGCCCATCGCCCCAACCGGTCGTTGGTAATCAGGCCCGGATTATCGGCCACAGGCTGGAGAAGAGCTCGCGTGGTTCCAATAGACATTTTCACCGGCGTGTCCCACCATAAGATATCGGGATGGTAAGATGCCATGAGCTCAAGGACTTGCGGGATCGCTACATGACGGATGTAGCCGTCGAAGCTTCCATCCTGGGCTGTCGCGTCCCAGCGTCTCACGTACGTCGCTCCGCCTTTGTGATGCCAATCCTGTGCCTGTGAATAGTAAACTCCGAATTTGATCCCTTGCTTCCTACACTCGGCTGCCAACTCTGCAAGAGGATCCCGTTTAAAAGGGGTGGCGTCGACAATGTTAAACTTGTCAACCGCTGTGTGGTACATCGCGAACCCTTCGTGATGCTTCGCGGTAATTACGATGTACTTCACACCGGCCGCCTTCGCGACTGCTACCCATTCGCGTGCATCAAACTTGGTAGGATTGAACTTCGCGGCCGCCTTGGCGTAGTCTGCGACAGGGATCTTTCCGTTGCATTGAATCCACTCCCCCAACCCTGGGACTTCTTTGTCCTTATAAGTGCCACCGTATTCCGAGTAGAGCCCCCAATGGATAAACATGCCAAACTTGGCATCCCGCCACCACTGCATACGCGCATCCCTCGCATGTGCCGTCTCAAACCGGTGTGGGTTAAGCGCGAAGGTCACAATCTGCGTTTGATAATGACGCGCCACGATGAGCAATCCGATGACTGCAACGGCTGCAATTGGCCAACTTCGGTAAAATCGCTTGCTGACGGCGGCGTTCTTCCACATGCGATCAAGTTAGCCAATTCGCCGCACAAATCCTGCGCCGACGAGTGGCGTGCGACGGCGCCGAGTGAGGATGCCTCCGGCGGCCGCTATGCGCGGACGGGACGACGAATTGCTCTGCTGTGAGCTTAGATTTGGGCATGTGTCTTAGGAGAAGCCTCGGCGGCGCTCTCCTACCGAACCAAGAACCCTACCCGGTCGAGGTATATCGAGCCTTTGGTGGGCTGGCGGGCGTTAAGAACCAGCCAGAGGTTGTATGTGGTCGGAAGGTACTCTAGGATATTGGGGTCGGTGATCTCGATCCGTTTCGTGCTCCAATCCGTGGTGGGCTTCAGCGGGACGCTGCCGAGGACCGTCCAGTAGTTGTTGGGGCTTTGCATGAC
>FSUB01000252.1_pt1 | contig 9179 bp, 9 predicted proteins | sample 1637331 | NCBI WGS metagenome assembly FSUB01 (sample SAMEA3914816, study PRJEB12502) | metagenome | biome: forest; material: soil | place: USA | collected 2011-09-16 | depth 0.3 m
GCCGTGTTGCCTTTCGCTTCGGCGAGCAGTCCAATCAGCGGCGTGATTCGATAGGCGCTATGGATATCGCACCCGTGCCGTCGGTTAGCAAATGGCCGACCCTGCCCGTTCCGTGCCTGATGTATGTTGCGCACCAGTCGCCGAACGTCGAGCGCACGGCTGAAGCGGCGGTGAAAGGCGGAGTAAATGCGATCCGCTTGCGCATCGACCCTTCGTCGGATGACGACTGGGACCTGACGCTTTCAGAAAGCCTCGCGCTCCGCGTGCGCGGTCGGGCGGTCGTGATCGTGAGCCACACATACGCGCTCGACGAGCACTATGTGGCCGACGGCATCCATCTGCCTGAGAGCGACAATCGACGCGCCGATGACATTCGCGGACTGGCGAAGAACGACCGGTTGATCGGTCGGTCGGTGCATAATGTCGGCGCAGCCCTGAGCGCGGTTTGGCTCGGGTGCGATTACTTGATCGCAGGGACGATTTACGAATCGGCGTCGCATCCGGGCAAGCCCGGTGATGGCCTCGACTACCTGAAGGCGGTATGCTCTGCCGTCGACGTACCCGTGATCGCAATCGGCGGCATTACGCCGGAACGGGTCGAAGAGTGCATCGCGGCCGGTGCGTCCGGCGTCGCTTTGATTACTCCGCTCGCCAACGCCAAGAATCCGCGCGCCGTTGCCACCGAATATCGAGAAGCATTGAATACGGCGTGGCTAAAGAAACAGAATGATACAAGCAACGATAAACGGTGAGAAGCGGGAGCTATCTGAGGCTCAGACGATTTCCCAGCTTCTGGCATCGAGAAACATCAATGAGCGCATAGTTGTCGTCGAATACAACGGCGTCATTCTCGCACGCGATAAGTTCGCCGTGACCATGATCAACGAATCCGACAACCTCGAAATCGTTCAGATGATGGCTGGCGGCTAGATTTTGCGAATACCCATTCCTGGTGCTTTGTGTGTGCGGCGCGAAATAGCGGGGAATGGATGAAGGAAGAAGACAGTGAAATACACCACAGACATCGCCGTCGTCGGCGGCGGAGTGATCGGCCTCGCCACCGCATGGCGGCTCTCCCAGCAAGGGCTAGCGATAACGCTCATCGAGCGGGGGCGGGTAGGCGAGGAGGCGTCTGGAGCCGCCGCTGGCATGCTTGCGCCGTATGCCGAGGCCACAAACCGAGGGCCGTTCTCGGACCTCGGGCAGGCGAGCCTGGCACGCTACGCGGCCTTTGTCGACGAACTCAAGATTGAGACGACTCTCGACGCCGAACTGATACGTACAGGGCTGTTGCGCGTCGCCGAAGGCGATGAGGGCGAGGTTCAGCTCCGTAGTACGTTTACGGCGATGCGCGAGATGGGTTCCAGCGCTGAGTGGGTGGGATGCACCTCACTGCGCAAGCTAGAACCTGGACTCTCGGACGACGTCACTGCAGCGATCTTCTCGCCGACCGAGTGGCAGCTCGATCCCCGGAAGCTCACGAAAGCGCTCGCGGTCGCCTGCGCCAAAATTGGCGTTCACATCGTCGAGAAGACGGAAGTCACGGGGTTCGTTACGGATGGGAACCGTGTCAAGGCAGTCAAGACTTCTACAGGGGAGATTGCGGCAGGCAATGTGCTTGTCGCCAGCGGTTCGTGGAACCGCACGATCGCAAGCTGGCTCGGCGCAGATATCCCCGTCAAGCCCATTCGCGGCCAGATCGTGTCGCTCGGCCCGTGTTACCCGTTACCGTTAAAGCACACCGTGTACTCGCATCACGGATACCTTGTACCGCGCTCCGATGGGCGCGTGCTCACGGGCTCCACCGAAGACGATGCCGGTTTCGACAGCCGCCCGACGGCGGCTGGCGTGGCAGGCGTGCTCGCTCGCGCCATCGCGCTTGCTCCGTCGCTTGCCGATGCCGCCATCGAATCGACCTGGGCTGGCCTTCGCCCGATGTGCGTAGACAGAATGCCGATCCTCGGTAAGCTCGCGGCTTGGGAGAACGCATACATTAGCGCGGGCCATTTCCGCAACGGTATCCTGATGGCGCCGATATCCGCCGAGCTTGTCGCGAATCTTATCGTCTCAGGCAAAGCGGACATCGACCCCGCTTTCGCTCCGGCGCGGTTTGGAGCGTAACCGTACACCATGACCCGACCCGTTGTACTCACAATCGCCGGCTACGACCCCTCGGGCGGTGCCGGGGTGACCGCCGATCTGCGCGTCATCGAGGCGTCGGGTTGCGTTGGCGTGAGCGCGATAACCGCGCTAACCGTGCAGAATACGCAGGGCGTGCAGTCGGTGCATCCCGTGGATGCGGCGGTGCTTAAGGCGCAGCTTGAGGCGATATTCGCCGATATCAAGATTGATGCCGTCAAGATCGGGATGCTTGGCGGCCTTCCGCAACTGCAAGCCGTGCTCGCCATCCTGCGCAGGTTCGACCCTCCGAACATTGTCCTCGACCCTGTGTTGGCATCCACATGCGGCGTCCCTCTTGTTGAAGCCGATAGTATGCGCGCGCTCGTGACCGAACTGATTCCGCTTGTCGATGTGGTAACCCCGAACCTTTCCGAAGCCGTCAAACTGACCGGCTTGCCGGTCTTCGACCCGCCGACCATGGAAGCCGCCGGACGGCGACTCGTGGACATGGGGGCGCGAGCTGCCCTGGTAAAGGGCGGTCACCTGCGCGGGGATGCGGTGGATGTACTTGTGACAGCGGACGGTGCGACTCGCCAAATACCAATGCAACGAATCGAAACGCCTCACACTCACGGCACAGGATGCTTCCTCTCGGCAAGGATTGCTACAGGTTTGGCTTTAGGTATGAAGCTGGGAGCGGCCGTTTACGTTGCCAAGTTACATTTAGCAGAAGGATTGCACGCTCCTGAAATCTATGGCAAAGGACGCGGTTTCCCGCGCGCCCTTCATGGCAGGAATGGCCATGTGAGTCCAACGACGCAGCAGAGACTTGCGAAAATTCAAGGCATATATGTGCTTACTGACCCAGATATTCGACCAGGGCGAACTGCAAGTCAAATTGTGAGTGCAGCACTTAATGGTGGCGCTAGCGCGGTCCAATATAGGGCCAAAAATGTCGGAGTTCAGGAAGCCGTTGAATTAGCGCGCGAGCTTGTCGACTTAGCTCATGCGAAGGATGCGATCCTAATAGTCAATGATCGTGTTGATATCGCTAAGGCCTGCTATGCCGACGGCGTGCATTTAGGGCCTGACGACATCGATCCTTGCGATGCGAATTACCAGCTAGACGATGGCGAGCTCATTGGCGTTTCGGTCGCCACCGTCGAAGAAGCCGCTGCCGCCGCGCCGTTTGCGTCGTACTTCGGCGTCGGAGCCGTGTACGGCTCGAAAACTAAGCTCGACGCGGGCGCGCCAATTGGCGTCGGGCGGCTGCGCGAGATCAAAGCGGCTTTCCCGCACATCCCGATCGTTGCGATTGGCGGTATCAACCGCGACAATATCGCGGCGGTGCGCGACACGGGCGTCGAAGCCGCCGCCGTCGTCTCGGCGGTCATTGCCGCCGACGATATGCGCGCCGCCACAGCGGAACTGGTTGCGATTTGGAACGAGGGGCGAGGGGAATAGGCTTTGGAAAAAACTGCTGTAGTCGATAAACCCAGAACGAGTCTCGCGGCAGCTTCGGTCGGAGCAATGAGTGCGGGAGCGACCTCCATCGGTGCCGCTTCCGTCGGTGCCGTCGCGATAGGAGCATTCGCTCTCGGCACGCTTGCGATCGGAGCTGTGTCTATCGGTGGCTTAAGGTCTCACGGGCGAACTTCGGTACCGTTAAAATTGACGTACTCCATGTGAAACGAATAGTCGTGGACGACGAATTAGCGCCTTAAGGCCCTGCGACGGGCCGAAACAACACGCCTGAATCCATCGAGCTGCTTGCCCCGGCTTTCGTCACGCTCTTTCCACCGGCTACCAAGACGGCGCCGTCGGGAAACGCAATCTGCGCGTGATCGTGCGTCGTAAACGGCAAGAGTGGCAGGGATATCTCCGCACCGTTGATCGCGTCGAACAGCACGCCAGTCGCCGTCGTCTCTTTCGCGTCGGCGTCCCAGCCTCCCGTAACGAAAACGCGGCCATTGGGCAATGCGGAGCCAGCGTGCGCCATACGCGGGGTTAGAGGAGGCGTGTCGAGCTTCGTGAACACACCCGTAGATGGGTCGTAGACCTCAGCGAACGTCACCGATGCGCCGCTCGTGCCTTGCCCCCCGGCGATGAGAACTTTGCCGCTTGGCAAGAGCGTTGCCGTGGGCCGGTCTCGTGCTGCAATCAGCGAGCCAGTAGCCGAGAAAGCTCCCGTTGCGGGATCGTAAACCTCCGCCGAGGCTAATACCGCGGAGTGACCGTATTTCCTACCGAGCACCAAGCTCGTCCCGCCGACCACGAGAACGCGACCGTCGGCCAGCAGACACGACGCGTGCCCGAACCGATCTGTGATCATGCCTCCGGTATAAATCCATGTGCCGAGCTCGGGATCATAGACCTCTCCTGACGCCACCGTGCGGTGGCTTCCAAGGCAAAGCCCCCCAGTCGCAAGCACGCGTCCGTCGTTCAGGCGGATCGCCTGGAAAAGCTCGCGTGGCGTTCCCATACTACCGGTGGTCGAGAAGATATCTTTGGTCGGATTGTAAAGCTCGGCTACTCGCATTGAGCCGAGAACGTCGTTGAAACCTCCTGCCACTAGAACAGAGCCATCGAGTAACGGGACAGCAATCGCGAAGTCGCGCGGGTAGGTGAGCCGGGATTTCGAGGGGCGGAATCGGTTGGTAGTTTCGTCGTAGATATCGACGGTTCCGACACACTCTTCGATCATGTAGTCGTATCCGCCGGCGATAAGCGCGCTTTTCCCATCCGGCATCAGAGCATACGCCGGGGCCCAACGACCTTCAGTCATCTGGTTGGTTACAGGTACCACCCGAAACAGGTCATCCGCATTGGCGTACATTGGGGCCGCGTATACTGCAATCGCGGCGAATAACGCCGCGATGCGCCTATTCAACGCTCCCGCCTACATCCGGCCCGTGGCCATTGCGGTGCCCGTTACCGTCGGGCGACCAGTCGCGCGATGTGAGCTCGCGCAGCCTGCGCACATGCTCACGGTCGTAATCGTCGAGGTCGCCCGCATAGGCGTAGTGCTGGCTCGCCATATCGTCGTCGCCGATATTGTGCGCGTAGATATCGGCGATCAGGCAATGGTAGATGGCGTTGCGCGGCGAGAGCTTGATGGCGTGCATGACCGCCGTTGCAGCGTCGGTCGGGCTGTCGGACAGCATATAGAGCACGCCAAGCCTCATATTGTAGTAGTGGTCGTACGGCGAAAACATCGCCGCCTGCTGCATTTCGCGGATGGCGTCGGATAGACGTCCCGACATCAGGTACACGTCGCTGAGCCAGAAATGGTAAAACGGGTCGGCTGGAGACAGTTCGACGGCGGCTTCAAGCTCGCCGATCGCTTCGGGTAGATACCCGGCATCGGAGAGGCAATCGCCAAGCCGGTAGTGGTAGAACGCGTTCTTCGGGTCGCACTCGATAGCGCGTCGAAACTCGATCAGCGCCGCCTGGATTTTGCCGTAGCGCCGATAGAGTTCTCCAAGCGAGAAGTGCGGCTGGGCGCGGCGCGGACTCTGTCGGATGGCGCGGCGAAATTGCTTCAGGGCGCTGACCGTCTGGTCGGCGTAAACATACGCGTCGCCAAGAGTGCCGCGCGTCTCCGACGCCGCATGGCCGTTGTCGGTCAGCGAAACCGCCTTCCGGTACCGTTCGATCGCCGTCTCGATCCGCCCTTGCGCAAGATGGGCGTCGGCGACGCGCTGCAGGTTCTCCGGAGTCGGCGCCTTCGCCGCCTCCTCTTCGCGCCGCTCTACATTGTGTTCGTCTTCAAATTCGTACGGCATATTTCAAACGTAGTAATGATTGGCGGGAGTTGAAGTGCATACTCTCAAAACAACTTCTTGCTGTCCAGCAAGATCGTCACTGGCCCATCGTTATGGATTTCGACCAGCATGTCGGCGCCAAACTCGCCGGTCACAACTGGACGATCGCCGTCGCATGTTCGGAGCGTTTCGACGAACTTTTCGTAAAGCGGGATGGCGATATCTGGCGGAGCCGCTGCAATAAAGCTCGGGCGTTTGCCCTTGCGGGCATCGCCGTAAAGCGTGAACTGGCTGACCACGAGGCAGGCTCCGTCCGGAACTTCGTCCACGCTCAGATTCATTTTACCATCCGCGTCCTCGAATACCCTAAGACCCGCGATCTTCCACGCCATATAGGCGATATCCGTCCCGTCGTCGTCGGGACCGATGCCAAGAAGAACGACGAGGCCGCGTCCGATACGCCGTGGCCCCCCGCCATGGACGGTAACCGATGCATGTATGACTCGTTGGACTACTGCGCGCATAGACGACTGCCCTTAACTACTGCCGTGCATTAATATCGCTAGATTGCAAAATATAGCTGTAAAAGAGAAGTACAACCGACCAGCAAAATGCTAGCGCATTAAAGATAATGAAGAGATTTGGACTAACAAATATAAGCCACGAAGTCAACACTATACCAGTTAGCCCTCCACGGTAACTGATCACATATGCGCGCGCATTGTCACCATTCATGTGAGATTCGAATGCAGCTCCGGTTATTGCGCCCAAAATCAGCCCCATAGGCCATACACTGAGGGGGTACTCCATACCGTACTGTCCGTCGCCCATCATCGAAGGTAGGAACGCTAAGTCGCGGACATATGTGATTATCGTCAATCCCACAATTCCACTGATAGCACCAATCCATGCGAGATTTTGGGCTCTGCCCTTTTTAGGTTCCATTTGGTTTCCACGCAATGGCGTTCACCAAGTACTACACATTCCTGCACCTCGAATCCTTCAATTGACCGACATTGTGAAAAGAGGTACAATCTCGGCGTATTCCGGGAACGACGCTTCACCGTCGCGCGTTACCGATGAAGGAGATATTTTATGCCACGCACCCTGACCCTCGGGCACAGCCCCGATAGCGACGACGCTTTCATGTTCTATGGCCTCGCGAAGGACAAAATCGACGCTGAAGGACTGCACTTCGAGCACATCCTGCGCGACATTCAAACGCTCAATGAGTGGGCCCAGGAAGGCAAGCTCGATACCACGGCGATCTCCCTGCACGCCTACGCGTACGTTCAGGACAAGTACGCCCTGCTCGCTCACGGTGCGAGCGTTGGCGACCAATACGGCCCAATGGTCGTCGCGACGACCCCGCTCGATCCGAGCGAACTCGAAGGCAAGCGAATTGCGATCCCCGGCAAGATGACGACGGCGTATCTCTCGTTTCTGATTTACATGGACGGAAAGCCGTTCGAGCCCGTGCAGACCTATTTCCAGGACATCATGGACGATGTCAAGTTCGGCAAGGTCGACGCTGGCCTGATCATCCACGAGGGGCAACTCACCCACCAGGACGAGGGTCTGTTTACGATCGTCGATATGGGCGTCTGGTGGCAGGCGCGGACCGGCACGCCGCTTCCGCTCGGTGTCAACGCCATCCGCCGCGACCTCGGCGAGGAGCTGATGACCAAGATGTCGCATGTCATGCGGCGAAGTATCGAATACAGCCTCAATAACCGCGCCGAAGCGCTTGAATACGCGCTGACGTTCGCTCGCGACATGCCGGCCGAAACCGCCGATAAGTTCGTCGGCATGTACGTCAACGAGCTCACGCTCGACTTGGGCGAGCGCGGAAAGAAGGGCGTCGAGCTGCTTCTCACCGAAGGCGCCGCGCGCGGGATCATCCCGCCAGTCCAGCAGCCTGTGACGTTCATCGACTAACCTGCGCCTCGCTATGCACCCCCTCGTTCATCATCGGGCGAGGGGGCAAGGTGCCGCCAATGCGCCACGTATATCGGACAGATTGGGACAACAACGTTATCGTTGTCAAAGAACCCTCGCCAGATATCCCCACGTTCGTTGCCCTCATCGTCGTCTCGTCCGCTTGGGCCCTCGGATGTATATACGGCATCCTCACTGCGGATCCGACACTCCCTAACTACCCCGTCAATGTCTTCAAGTTCTCCGTTGGGATTGCCATTTTTGGATGGGTTGCCTATCAATCGTTTTGGCGATGCGCACCAAGCGAACTCACCATCGACGTCACACGAGAATCGTACTCCTATCGACACGGTTATTGGTTCGGCTGGAAGGAGCTTCAAGGGCCGCTAACGGATATCGCGAAGCTGACTATCGAGCGCGTGCCTGTACGCAACAGTCGGCGCTGGCGAAGGTGGATCGAGTGGAACGTGAAGCGCCCGGACTTTTACGCCGGAACGTTTCCTGATCGAGAGTCCGCGACGGATAAATGGAAAACGCTTGCGAACCGCATCGGCGCGCCGTTCGGCTGCCGTTAAGCCGCACCGGATTTCGGACGCAGCTTCGGCGTTTCGGTCGCGTAGTCGGGCCTCGCCTTGAGGCCTTTGCTCGCGACGAAGTAGAGGCGGTCCGTCCTTCGGCGCGGGGCCTTGAACGTATAGCCGTCGTATGCCCACACGAAATCGAACCCGGCGGCCTTCAGCATACCGATGACGTCCTCCTTGCCATAAGCTCTCTGTACGTGAACCTCTCTAAAAGTTCGTGCCGCCGAGCCCGTCGGTGTGTGGTGGAACGTCATATCGACGTTGCATAGCCTCGTCTCCGCATCGTAACGCGATTTCCACACGTATTGTAAATCGCCGTCCAGCGGCGTGCTGCGCTGGCTGAACATACCAGTCTTGAATGCGTACTCGGCGTTCAAGTCGAACACGAATATACCGGGAGTTTGCAGGTGATGGTATACGTGCGCGAACGATGCGGCGAGCCGTTCGGGCTCGATGATGTTGTTGAGGGAATCGAACAGCGATATGGCTGCCTCGAATCGCTCTCGCGGCAGTGAGAGATCGGCGGCGTCTTGACGCGTGTAACGAATGGCTAAGCCCGTGTCTCGCGCATTCTGACGCGCTCGGACGAGCATCGCTTCGGACAAGTCCACGCCATGCGATTCGTAGCCTCGCTGCGCCATTTGCATCGTTACCGCCCCGGTTCCGCAACCGATGTCGAGCAGTGTGCGGGGGCGAATGCCGTGCCGCTCGAAGAGCTGTTCGATATAGTCGGCCCAATAGTCGTAAGGCACCGATGACATGAGCTTGTCATAAA
>FSUB01000014.1_pt1 | contig 9147 bp, 10 predicted proteins | sample 1637331 | NCBI WGS metagenome assembly FSUB01 (sample SAMEA3914816, study PRJEB12502) | metagenome | biome: forest; material: soil | place: USA | collected 2011-09-16 | depth 0.3 m
CCTGAAGGCCATCCAAGCCGAAGCGCAGGAGATCGTCGGCGCGGCGTTCGCGGCGGGGTGAGTGGCGGGGTGGGGAGTTTCGGTAGCGTCAATGTTAATAGTGTTAATAGGCTCTGCAACGTGATGAGTTAACGGCTAGTTAAAAAATCTTTCTTATGCCCGCTAAAGCAAAGGTACTTACGCTGCATGTAAGAGTGAACCTAGATGGTTGTCTACTTGATGAGTGACGATTTGCGGCGAGACCTGAAAATACTCGCCAGCTTCGTTTGCCCTCTCATCAGAAAAATCGTTGCCAAGAAATTCTTCAAGCGCAACGGCTGGGCAAAGTAACTCCGCTGCAAATGCCCTCTGTAGTTTTTGGCGCGCAGTACTCAAATCTGTAACAGGATGCCAACTATCGGAGTTCGGAGCGGAAACGAGATCGGCTAAGAATCGGGTGGCTTCGAATCGGCGCGACTCCCGTAAGCGTCTGTGAAAGTGTAGGCTTGTCGCACCACCTGGCTTATTAATGGCAAGCCCAATTGGCGGTTTCTTTAGGGTTGAAGTATCCGCGAGTAATGCCGACTTATCAATTTCAAATAAGTCGGCCAATGTCTCGTCAGAGACAGGCCCCAGGTCTAGCTTGAGGGCAGAACGCGTCGCTTCAGCTAATTTGTACCCTCGTTCCCAAGGAAGCCCCGTAGTACTCAAGGCTTGGAAATTTAGTGATCTGATAGCTTTCGGATTAGCCTTAACACCTTCATCTCCCATTAAGGCCATCACGTCCGCCAGAGATCTATTTGGATCCGGCCCTGCACATGTCGGCGCAATTTCAGAAATTGCGTCGAGGCCAGCAAAACCCGTTGCATCCATAAATTTCTCAATCAGACCTTCTGGTGCATCGTCTGGATCATATCCAAGTTGAGCCTCTATCCGACGGTAGCAGGCTGTCTCGCCGTCATTTCGCTCTGCCGTCACATCCCTCCAGAGCCGATGAAGTTCAGTATCGCAAATTTCGACATCATTGAGGCGGGCCAAAACCAGCTCCACGAAACTATCTAAAGCAACTTCGAATTGACTACATGGTATGACTTCGCTAAGTGGTAATAAGTATCGAATAGACCTTAGAACACCTCCCGCGTCAGCCTGTGTCGCGATTTCCATGGTTTCAGTGTCAGATCGAAAGGTCAAGCTTGGCCAACTATAACCACATCCGGCTGCAGCTACCTCATGCGCCATTCGCCACAGAGTTGTGGGAGCCTTGCCGTCCAGTGGTACGGGTTCCCACCGAAGTCGCCACCAAGACGCGGCAAACCACACAGCGAGCGGATAGAGAGAGACTCTGATCTCTTCGCGCGTTGTGCGCGACCTATTATCTATTACTAGCGTTGCGGGTTGGCTATCGATCAATATTTTCAAAAGCCCGGACGTTTGACGATTAGCCGGATCACCATAATCCGCAACAGACCATCCATTGACAAGATCAAACTTCATATACTTTTCCAGCGCTTCAACACTTCGTCGCGAAATGGATCCTTCTCAGACATTGGATATCCATGATATGCGCCCGTTTCTTGGTTTTCGAGCTCGGACTCTAGAGGTTCCCCATCGTTCGTAATACTCCATACATTTTGCGGCCAACCATTGCGCTCTTGCTTACTCACAACGCCATTTCGTATACCCTTCCGAAGTAGTTTAAGTGCATAGCTGCGCTTGAAAATTTCAATTCGATCGCATAACTCTTTGTCAGATCTCCAATTTGCGGGAGGCGTAAGCCCGAAATCTCCAGGATTTATTTTGTGTTCAGGATTGCCTCCGTAACTTGCCTTTTTTGCCATTCGATCAAGCGCCGCGCGATCGTCTCTGGTCACTGGGACTCCACGTATTTTACGTTTCGGATTATATTTTTCTTCGCGATGTAACATAAGGTCGTTCTGTAAGTCTGTGTGGGCGGGCCTACATGGCAAGCAATAAGGCCATACACATATCGCCCGTGCTAAATATTATTGCACCTTCACCCACAGTTTGAGCCTTGACCTTTACAATTGCATAGCAGATACGAATCAATTTGGAGGTCACCGCGAGCACCCTCGCCGGCGAACCGATCACCGCCAAGCTCACCAACGCCCCCGGCAACGGCGCGCCCATCGGCGGCCTCAAGGTGGTCACCGAAAACGGCTGGTTCGCGGCGCGCCCTTCGGGCACGGAGCCGATCTACAAGACCTACGCCGAGTCGTTCAAGGGCGCGGATAATCTGAAGGCCATCCAGGCCGAAGCGCAGGAGATCGTCGGCGCGGCGTTCGCGGCGGGGTGAGTGGCGGGGTGGCAGCGGCGCCCCCCGTCCGCGAAGGCGGACATTCCCGTTCTCCCCAGCGGATGTTTCAACATACCGCCTCGGGCGCGGCATTCGCCACGCTCGTGGCGGGCGAGCATGGGTAACCACGATGGGCATCCTTTAAGCGTTGTGACGTGGTATAAGCAACGAGCCGCCCGTTGACAAATCGTAACTTTTAGGTTACAATGACAAGAGCGCAATTCTTATTAAGGTACTAATCTATGAGCGCGAAGATGGCTCGAAACCGTTCCTCGAATGGCTTCGCGGGCTAAGCGACCGCGATGCGCAAACACAGGTCATCCGGCGCATTCAGCGTGTGGGGTTTGGTTTGCTCGGGGATTGGAAGCCGATTGGCGACGGGCTCTGTGAATTCAGAATTCACTATGGCCCAGGTTACCGAATTTACTATGGAAATGCGGCCGACAAGATAGTTTTAGTGCTTGCTGGTGGCGATAAGAACTCGCAGACGAGTGACATCGAGTTAGCCAAGGCGCTTTGGCAGGAATACAAGCAGGAGCAACGCAATGCCGACAATTGAGTTCGATTCGTTTCTCGACGAGCACTTGGGCGACCAGGACAATGCGGCAAGGTTACTCAACGCATGCCTGGAAGACGAACCCGAAGTGTTCCTTAAGACCGTGCGAGACGTCATCCGCGCAAATGGCGGGATGACGCGAGTCGCCGAAAAGACCGGCCTCGCACGCGAGGCGCTTTATCGTGCGTTCTCCGTAAACGGTAACCCGTCCTACACCACGATCTCGCTTGTACTCGCCGCTCTCGGCCTGCGCATCGCCGTCGAACCGCGTCGTGACCACGCGAAAATCGCCGCCTAACGCGCCCGTTTTCAGCGCTCTGGGACGCATGAGAACCTCGGTACGGCGTTCGTGGCGAGGTGGTGGAGAGGAGACGATGTTCTCGATTTTCGAATGACTTTGAATTTCAGCACGTTGCCAACTTCCAATCGCTGTATGATTTTATCCAACGCTAGCGCACGCAAAGCGGGCCGCCCAAAGCACTTAACACACGCCAAGAGCACACAGCGTTTGACGGTATAATCCAAACGGAGGACAACAGAATGCCAATCACAAGGCCATCTGCTGATGAAGTGGTTTCCCGCGGTACGGCCCTCTACGAACAGGGAATTCGGAACGCCATCGAATCAGGCAACATTGGAAGGTTTGTGGCGATAGACATCGACTCGGGTGCATACGAAGTCGGTGACGATCAATACGCTACCGTACGTCACATGCACAGTCGGTTGCCCGGCGCAGTCCTCTGCGTCCTTAAGATCGGCTACCCGGCAGCGGCCGTTATCGGGGGAAGTCTACGCCCGACCGTGAAAGCAACCTCCCGATGATAGACGGATCCGTCAACGCGAGACTTGAGGCGATCATCGATCTTCGTATTGGCTGGCGGGGTGCGGAAATTACGCTGTCGACTATCGTCGACACTGGATTTAGTGAATTTCTCACATTGCCAATGTCCGTTATCTCGGCGCTATTGCTCCCCTACGAATATTCCGTGACCGTTCAACTCGCGGACGGACACCTAGAAGGCGTAGATGTGTACGAAGGTGCTTGCTTTTGGGATGGCCAGTGGCGGCAGATTTACGTCCAAGCAACCGATGGCGATATTCTCGGCGGTATGCGGTTGCTCGAAGGGCATGTCCTCGGCATCCGCGTAGAGGTCGGCGGCGAAGTTACAATCGAGTCGATAGCCTGAGTCACACGGATCGTTCGCTCGGTTGGAGCGCAAAATGAGGCAGATGTCGGCGATAACGGCACTAGGTCCGTAACTTTGGTCGCGCTTCGCTTTGCCTCGTGGCTGGCGCGCCCCGTAACCCTGAGGATCGTCCGTGCGTCGCGCCGAGGCGAACACAAAATACCGCCTCGCCCACCCGCCCGTCCGCGCAGGCGGGCATTCCCGTTATCCCCAGCGGATGTTTCAACATACCGCGGCGGGCGCGGCATTCGCCGCGCTCGTGACGCGCCATCGTCTGAACTGTGATTTCGTTGATTTTTTGAGGACTATGATTTTAGGAAGTGGCCAATGCCACGCACTCCCACTCATAGCCCATCATTCAATCATTACAATCACAGTTCAAGACAGCCATCGTCGTGAACGCCGCGCACCCGATGTCCCGCCCGTCCGCGAAGGCGGACATTCCCGTTCCCCCCAGCGGATGTTTCAACATACCGTTCTCGGATGCGGCATTCGCCGCAGGCCAAGACGGCCACGCGGTTGTCTGAACTGTGATTGCGGTGATTTCCTGAGGGCTATGATTTTGAGAGGCCGGCAATGCCACCCACCCTCCCAATCATAGCCCATCATTCAATCATTACAATCAAAGTTCAACACAGGAATCTCCCCGCATCACCCTCTCAGCGCTCCTGTGCAGTGGGAAGGTAGGCCCCTTTCCGCGCATCGTCGCCACAAAAAAATATTGACATTTTGTCCATAATGTGATACAATATCAATATAGACTCCCGCCCGCGATCGCCAGATCGCCAGCGCACACATTGACAACCAGGACCGAACAGAGCTAGCACAAACAGCATGTCGTTTTATGCACGTTTTCAATGGCACCACGCTCAACGTGAATGAATAATGCGATTCGCAACAGCCTGAATATTCACGGATCGTGAATAGGATGAATGAATATTTTTTTCTCGAATAGCCAAAAGTGAATATTACACTAAGTGGTACACATCGTGATTGAGGGAGAATGGCCCGGCCAACCGCACTCCGCCCTAACGTAGCCGCGCGCTCCACTCCATCGCCAGGAGCAGTTGCTCCTGGTACGCCAGCGCGGCATGCGCGTCGTCGAGCTCGACGGCGCGGAAACTGAGAGGGTCGCCGGGGGCGAGTTGGGCGGCGCGGGAGATTTCGGGGGCGGCGAGAAGGCCGATCACCGGGTAGCCGCCAGTGGTCTGGCAGTCGGCCATCAGCAGCATCGCGTGGCCCGATGGCGGCACTTGGATCGCGCCGACCATGACCGGCTCCGAGAGGAGCTCCCCGACATTCGGGACGAGATGCAGGTCATTGCCTTCGAGCCGATAAGCCATCCGGTCGGACTGCATCGAGACCTGGAACTCGTTCTCGATGAACTTGCGCAGGCTGTACGGCGTGAACTGGTCCATCTGCGGTCCCTCAAGGACCGCGAACGGCTCTTCGAGCGCCTCCGGGGTGTACCTGTCCACAATATCCGGCGGGGCGGACCATCCGATTAGGCGGCGCGGATTGCGGCTAACCGGGCCCGCCCGAAGCGTGTCGCCAGCGGCGAGAGCACGGCCGCAGTGCCCGCCGATACCGCCGCGCAGGTACGTCGAGCGGCTACAGAGAACCAGCGGCACATCGATGCCGCCGGCCACGGCGACATAGGCGCGAGTGCCGACCTGCTTGCGGCCAAACGAGAGTACTGCGCCGTGGCGCACGGCGAACGCGCCCCAAAGGGGCACGGGCTTGCCGTCCACCTTCGCGCCAAGATCGGCACCGGCTACGGCGATCACCGTATCGACACTGAACCGAATGGTCGGGCCGATGAGGGTGATTTCGAGGACGGCGTCGGATTGACGGTTGCCGACCAGGATATTCGCGACTCGCGCCGCGAGAGAGTCCATCGCACCGGCCGCGACCATGCCCTCGCGGCGACGACCGACGCGGCCGAGGTCTTGCACCGTAGTCAGCAGGCCCGGATGGAGGATTTCGAGGGTGGAGGGGAGCGCGCTCATGGCTTTGCGACCGCGATCCCGGCGGCTTCGAGCATGTGCCGCAAGAGCCGCGCCGTCGCGACCGCGCTAGGCTCGTCGCCGTGGACGCAAACCGTCGCGCCAGGCAGGGCCAGCTCTGAGCCGTCCACGGCGGCGATCACGCCGCTCTCGGCCCAAGCAAGGATGCGATGCGCGGCCATGTCGGGGTCTTTGATGATCGCATCGGGATGGGGCCTCGCGACGAGATTGCCATCGGACCGGTACGCCCGGTCGGCGAAGACCTCTTCGACAATGGAGACGCCTCTGTCGCGGGCAAGGCGGGCTACTCGTCCAGCGGCGCGGCAAAAAAGTCGGAGGGCAGGATCGAACGCGATCAATGCGTCGATCACAGCCGTCGCGGTCTCGTCGCTGGCTTCCGCCATCCAGTAGAGCGCGCCATGAGGCTTCAGATGCGCGAGAGCACCGCCCTCGGCGGCGGTGATAGCGGCCAGGGATTCGAGCTGCGACGAGACCAGCGCGACCACCTGGCCGGGACGGAGCGGCATCGCCTTGCGCCCGAAGTTAGCCCGGTCAGCGAGGCCGGGATGCGCGCCGATCGCGACGCCGTGCCGGATCGCGCCGCGCACGGTAGCGGCCATCGTGGCTTCGTCGCCGGCATGGTAGCCGCAGGCGATGTTGGCCGATGTCACGATCGCGAGCATCTCGCGGTCGCTGGGCATTCCCTCGCCGAGGTCGGCGTTCAGATCGAGGGTAGTAAGTGGCATCGAATCCATCCTACCCTGTCAGGTCGCTGACCGGGACGAATTTCACGTAGTCGCCCGCCGTCAGCAGTGAAGGAGGCTCGCGGTCGGGATCATAGAGCGTCAGTGACGTCCGCCCGATGATGTTCCAGCCACCCGGTGTCTCGAACGGGTACACACCCGTCTGGCTGCCCGCAAGCGCCACCGAACCCGCCGGGATCGCAAGGCGCGGCGTCGCGCGCCGTTCGGTCACGAGCGCATCGGGGAGTCCGCCGAGATACGGGAAGCCGGGAGCAAAGCCGATCATGTAGACGAGGTACAGTTCCGCGCAGTGCAGCGCGATCACTTCGCCCTCGGAGAGCCCGCAATGCGCCGCGACTTCCGGCAGATCGTGGCCATGCTCGCCGCCATAAGCGACGGGGATCTCAACGGTGCGCGTCGACGGCGCCGACACCTTTTCGAGGCCGCTCGCAAGCGCCTCTAGCGCCGCGACGAGATCGCGATAGCCGATCACGCCGGACCGATAGATCACAGCGAGCGTCGCAAACGCCGGCACCCACTCGACGACCCCGTCGATTGCCGCGCGCTCAAGCGCGGCACAGTACGCCGCGATCCGCTGGTTGTTGTGCGGATCGGGCGCGCCGAACGGATCGCCGAATTCCACGCGCACCGCCTGGTCTCCCAGCGGCGCGAAAGTGAGTTTCATAGTCAGGTGTGATAGACAGTCATCGGGATGCGCCAAAACGCGCCCCTCTACGCAATTGTGGCATATAATGGCGATTGCCTTAAGTGTGGGATGTAGGAGATGAAGACCGCTCTGTGGCTGCGGGGCCATTTTTGGAACGCTTCGCGGCGGGTTGCGGGGAGCTGGGAGATGACACGAGGCGCTAAAGTGTAGAAGGGAGAGCAGATCTTCTCGCAGATGCGCGCGAACAGCGCGTGCCGCTCGACGCTTATGTGGTTGCGGAGAAGGGCTTCGAACTCGGCGAGGCCGGTGACGAGGGCGTTGTACGACGATGTCGCAGTTTCGGGCGCGCGGTAGCCGTCGGTGAGTTCGCGGAAGGATTCGAACACGCTCACGGTTTCGTCGTGATCGCTTTCGAGGCGAATGACGGGGCTTTGGATGTTCATGCGGCTGTAGAGCGGCAACGCGCCACGGCCTTCGAGGATGCAGATGAGCGGGAAGACGATCTGTTCTTCGCGATTAATGTGGTCGAGGACCACCTCTTCGAAATCGGCGAGAACCTTGGCCATCCGGTCGAGGTCGGTGGAAGGGCGAGACTGTTCGGCCTGAACCTGTGCGACGAGGTGACGGAGGGAAGTCATGTCGCTTCGGAGGCGGACATGCTGATCATTGACCAGAAAGTCGATGACGTAGCCGCAATCGGCCTTGAGGAACTCATCTATCGGCGGAAGCGCGTGGGCTTCCCCTGTGTTGAACAAAGTCGTTTCCACTCGCGTCTTCCCATTGAGATAAAAAACGCTCCCGTGAACACGGAGTGCGGCATGTCCACGGGAGGTACGTTAAGAGTATAGGCGATGTAGCGCGCCGCAACTATCCGCGAAATAGCCGATTGTAGGGATTGATGTCGCCTGAGCCATGGTTTCGAGGACAATCGGAAAAGGGGGCGATCCAAAAGCAGTAATTTCGGCTTCGGTCGCCGTATCATACAACCGGCATTGTCGCCCTCGCCTGACTTGAAGTCGGCGAAACCCTCCTCGATGATACACAGGCCAGGAGATTTCATGACGGCCCATAAACTGACACGATCACGCGCCCTGATCGGGCTCGCGCTATCGGGCGCGATTGCGTTCGCGGCCCCGGCCCATTCGGCGCCCAACGAGTTCGACGCTTCCGCCGCCTATGACCAGGGCGAAGCGGCCATGAAGGTCGGCTCGTATGACGACGCTATAGCCAAGTTCACGTCGATCCTTAAGCGCTACCCGGACACGCAGACCCGCTATCGCGCGCAGTTCCGCCTATCGGACGCGTTGGTTGCGGAGAAGAAGGACGCCGATGCGCTCGCGCTCTTGCAGTCGGTCGTCAAGGAAGACAATGTCGCGTGGTCGCCAGAGGCGCTTGAGCGCATCGGCGACATCTACGCGACCGAGTCGAAGTACCCGGACGCGTTCCGCGCGTACCGGCAGGTGATAGCGTCGTACCCGGACAGCCCTCAGGTCGATCACGCCTACTTCGCGATCGGCGCGACGCACTTCAAGCTCGGCCACTTCGAGCTTGCCGCAGAGCAGCTCGCGATGGTCGGGACGGCGTTCGCGGCCCGCAATCGAACCTTGCAGAAGGCGTCGCCTGGCGAGCCGTTGTACATCAAGATCGACGAACCCAACACGGTCGCCACCAAGGGGCAGGCTCTGACCGTAGACG
>FSUB01000176.1_pt1 | contig 9124 bp, 6 predicted proteins | sample 1637331 | NCBI WGS metagenome assembly FSUB01 (sample SAMEA3914816, study PRJEB12502) | metagenome | biome: forest; material: soil | place: USA | collected 2011-09-16 | depth 0.3 m
ACTTCCGGAGGATGCGCCCTCTGCCGAGTCTTCGAGGCATCCTATTCTTGGCGCATCCGGAGGATATTGACAATGTCTTCGAGGACGATGGCATGAAAAGCAACCCGTATGGCCACGGGAGCGGTAAGTCCGCGTGCGTAGCGGAGATGATGGCCCAGCCACAATGATTTCAGCGATCCCATCCCGAATCGCACTCAGTTCCAGCAACCCGGCAGGAACGACCACGCCAAACGCAGAATAAGACGCTAACACTCTGGCGCAACCGTTTGCGGTGCCCCAGCAGTCTCAGTTTACAGCAAAAGGAATGGATCTATGAAACCCATGCGGTTTGGCATCGTTGGATGCGGCGGAATTGCGAATCTCCACGGCGACTCGTTCAAAACTCTTGAAATGGAGGGACTTGCCGTCCTCGTGGCGGGAGCCGAGATCGACGAAGGACGGAAGATCGCCTACGGCGAGAAGTACGGGATCGACATGTACGACAGCCTCACCGAGATGCTGAGGCGCGACGATCTCGACGCGGTCGCGGTGACCACTCCGAGCGGGCTACACGGGGACCAGTGTATCGAGGTGCTCAAGTCGAAGCGCCATGTGGTTTGCGAAAAGCCCGGCGACGTTTGGGCGTGGAAGGTTACCGAGGGCCTGAAAGTCGCCGAAGAGAACGGCGTCGTGTTCGGCGGCATCCTACAGCAGCGATTCGCCAAGGGCCCGCTCAAAGTGAAGGCGGCGGTTGACGGCGGCTACTTCGGCAAGATCACCTATGTCCACTGCGAGACTCCGTGGCTGCGAACCCAGGAGTACTACGATAGCGGCGACTGGCGCGGCACGTGGGACCTCGACTGCGGCGTCCTCTCCAACCAGGGTCCGCACATGCTCGACCGCATGCTCTGGCTCGGCGGCGATGTCGACCACGTCATCTCGGCCACCTGCGACACCACGGACCGCGATATCGAGGCCGAAACCGTCGCCGTTGCGACCGTGCGCCTCAAGGGCGGTGCCCTTGGCTCCGTGACCGGTACCACCCTGGCCTATCCCGGCCTCCCGCAGCGCGTCCTGATCTGCGGCAGCGAAGGCAGCGCCGCGTTCGTCGGCGACGACCTAGCATTCTTCGAAACCAAGCGCCCCTTCGAGTACGAAGCCCCCGAAGAGCTGCTCCCCAAGGTCCGCTACGCCGAGAGTACCGACGGCGAGAACAAGTCCGCCAAACCGCTTGCGATCTTCGGTGACCAGCACACCGCCAACTACCGCAACTTCATCAACTCGGTGAACGCCGGCGTGAAACCCATGATCACCGGCGAAGACCAGTTCAAAGTCTGCCGCGTCCTCAACCTCATCTACGAGGCCGCCGGGGTCGGCCCGTTCGCCAAGAAGTAGGGGAAATAACGAGCCGCTTAGGCAACCCGACCGGACTCTGCGTCTCTCCGCCTCGGAGAGAAGGGGTCCCCGCTTGCGGGGTAGAGAGGTCTCCCGCGGGGTAGAGAGGTCCACCAACGCACCCTGGCCTCCGAAACGATTGGCCCTCCGGGTCATTCGGGTACACTTGACATCAGACCCGCATCCAATGTCGTTTGCGACGAGCGAAGATTGAGGAACGACATGCCTGATGCAAACCTGCCCCGAAGACCGGAGGCGCTGATCCTGGACATGGACGGCGTCCTCTTCGACTCCGAATGCCTCCACGCGGCCTCGTGGGAACAGATCCTCACACCGCTCGGCCTCGCGCTCGAACCTGACTGGTTCCAACCATGGATCGGCGTCCCCGACGCCCTCATGGTCGAGCACTTCCACAAGCTGCTCCCCGACCAACCCGCCGCCAGCCTCCTCGCCGCAAAGCGCGAAGCGTATCGCCTCCTCAGCGAGAGCGAGCTCGCGCTCTTTCCAGGGGTGTTCGACGAAATCCTCGCCGTAAAGGCTCTGCGAAAGCCTGTCGCGATCGCGACCGGCAGTTCGGAGATCGATGCCGTGAGGCTGCTGAAGAAGCTAGGCGTCTACGATCTCCTTGACGCCTTGGTTTATGCCGAACTCGTCGTGCACAAGAAGCCTGCGCCCGATCCCTACCTGCTCGCCGCCGAGCGGATCGGCGTTCCGCCCGCCTCCTGCGCGGTCGTCGAAGATAGCCCGAACGGGCTCGCCTCCGCCGTCGCCGCCGGCTGCCGTGCGTTCACCATCGCCTCCGGGATCGATCCGGCGCTCTTGACGGCGTCTGAGCGTATGTTTCCAACCACCGCCGAAGCGATCGCACACATACGCGACCTCATGTGACGACTTCAACGACAGGAAGGCTGACGGTGACTGTGGTGCCGGCACCAAGTTGACTTGCGATATGGATCTCGCCGCCTAGGTCCTTGACGATCTGCTGGCAAATGGCAAGCCCCAGTCCACTGCCGGTGATTCCTTGCGTATCTCTCGCCCGCCAAAACCTGCCGAACACCTGTGGAATGTCCTCGGCGGCAATCCCGATTCCGGTATCGGTAACGACCACTGTTCCTCCCGTTATGGTCACAATCACCGAACCGCCAGGTTGCGTGTACTTCATGGCGTTGTCGACTAGGTTCGCGATCATCCGCCTTAGTGGAACCCCGGATTGCGATGCCAGCACTGTCGCGTCGAGTTCAATTGATAACGTGACCTCGATCTCGCGATCCATTGCCGTGGCGCTGAACGCCCCAATGGCTTCGGAAGCGATCATCGACAACCGCACTTCGGATTTTGCAGAATCGAGCGTATCGGCACCGTCGCGGGCCAGAATACTGAGTCCTTCGACGATCGTGCTCATCCGCTCGACCTCTTCGATCGCACTCGCAAGTGCCGATCTATAATCCGCCGCCTCCCTCGTGCGCGAAAGGGCGAGTTCAAGTCCGCCCCGTAGTACTGTAAGCGGGGTCCTGAGTTCGTGAGACGCGTCGGCGGCGAATCGTTGTTGGGACTCAGCGAATTGCCGCTGGGTTTCAAACGCGTCGTGGAGACGCGTGGTCATGTCGTTGAGCGTGATTACCAGGTGTCCGATTTCACTGTCGGATTCGGCGGGAGGCGGAAGAAGAGCTGTTGGCATCGACGTTGGATCGAGCTTTTGGGCCTCTGTCACGACGCGGTCGATTGGATGCAAGGTTCTGCCGATCACCATCCAACCACCAATCGCGATAGCGACGAGAATGCCCGCCATTACTGCGCTCATCAGCAGTACGAGGCGTTCGATCACATCGGCGTTTCGATCCCATGGGACCGCCACTTGTATCGCGACATTCTGCGCATCCATCCGTGAGGGCAAAGTCAGTACGCGTAAGGTCTCCTCTTCACCCGGTTCTGCGAACGCGAAGCTTCCGGAAGCATCGCCGGGCCGTAGCGCGATCCGATCAAGCGCCGCGAGGATGGCGGTTTTGCCGGCAAGGGAAGGGGACGAGGCTTCGATGCGACCACTCGGAAGGGATATCAGGCGAATGAAGACCGTGTCGAAGAGGAGAAAGTGCTGGGGCGATGCCGCTTGGGCGGGAGTCTCTGCGGTTGCCGTAGCATCGGGACCCCTGCGCGCCGAAATTGTCTCGGCGAGTTCGCCGAGTTCGTTTGCGGTTCCAGCCTCCTCGCCGCCAGAAGATAGGAGCGCGCGCGCCCGAGACATCAAATAAGCGTCAGTTTCAGCGCGAAGCGTGCGCTTCGCAACGTGGTAAAATGCAAACGCCGTTGAGGCGAGCACAGCGCCTAGGGCCAGCGTGAACCACGCTGTCAACCGGAAGCGCAGTGAGCGCGTCAGCTTGGGGAAGCCCGTCATGTCTCGCTACCCGAGCTCGCGTCAAGCTTATAGCCGACTCCGCGCACAGTTTGGATGAGTTTCACATCCGAGCCCCGGTCGACCTTGTTGCGGAGGTAGTTGATGTAGACATCGACCACGTTCGTCCCTCCGTCAAAGTCCAATCCCCAAACATGATTCGCGATCAGAGAGCGAGAAAGTGTCCGACCTGCATTGCGTATCAGGTAATCAAGCAGGGCGTACTCCTTGACCGACAGCACGATCGGTTTCGCGCCCCGCATTACGGATCGGGTTAAGGTGTCGACTTCGAGGTCCGCAACGCGCAGCTTCGAATTCGCGACAGTCGGCTGCCGTCGTAGCAAGGCCCGCACGCGCGCGAGGAGCTCGCCTAGGGCGTACGGCTTGACGAGGTAATCGTCGGCACCCGCGTCCAGTCCGGTAATGCGATCATCGACGGTATCCCTGGCGGTAAGCATGAGAACGGGCACCGAAAGCCCGGCGTCTCTCATCTCGCGGCAGACGGCTACCCCGTCGCGTTTTGGCAATCGCCAGTCGAGCACGACGAGGTCGTGCTCGGCCGACAGGGCGCTTTCGAGTCCGGCCACGCCGTCGTGCTCAACATCGACGGCGTGGCCCTCCTCCTCCAGTGCCTGCTTTAAGAAAGCGGCGACCCTAATTTCGTCTTCTACGACCAGGATTCTCATATGATGTCTAGCTCTTATACCGCGTCCGATACAAAAGCTATATCGTTACATGCGACATCAGAGTTACTTGCCAGCCTTCTTTGCGTCTGCCGCCGCCTCTTTGGCTTCGGCTTCGGCGGTGGTGGCCTCTGTATCAAGCACCTTGCCCGTTGTCGAGCTGACTTCGGCTTCGAACAGTTTGCCGGTCGAGGCCTTGACCGTTACTGCATACTGCCAACGTCCGTCTTCGAACTCGTACTTCGTATTGACGACCTGCCCAGGGATCTTTTTGAGGGCCGACGCTTCTGCCTGCTTCGGAGTAATCTTCGCTTTGGGAGGCGTCGCTGCCGAGCTAACCGATGCGGAAAGCGCTGCGACAACAATCGCAAAAGTGGCGATATTTGGTTTCATCTACTTTTCCTTTGATCTTGATAGCGACCGAATGGATCGGTCATCTTGAAGTATAAAGGACCCAAATTAGTGGGCCATTAGCCGCACATTAGATGTTTCCAATGGATTTTGCTAAATCCCATCGCCAGTGGCCGCCGTTGCAGGCAGAAACTCGTCGTGATCGGGGCCACGATGCCGTGCCGCGAACACTTCGGCGGCGACGAAAAGGCACGGCGCGATGATGAGCGTGAACAGCATCGAGCCGGACAGCCCGCCGATCACGGCGATCGCGAGCGGCTTCTGCATCGCGGCTCCGGCACCGAGGCCAAGTGCCAGAGGGAGCAGCGCGAGGATCGCCCCGATGGTCGTCATCAGGATAGGGCGCAGGCGCTTGCGCCCCGCCTCGGCCATGATCTCACGCAACGGACGGTTGTGATCCTGGCGGCGAAGCTGGTTTACGAAGTCGAACAAGACGATCCCGTTCTCGGTGACGATACCGACGATCATGATCGCTCCCGTGAAGCTCGAAATGTTGAGAGGCGTTCTGGTGACGAACAGGCCAACAAGCACACCCGACATCGAGAGGATCGCGGCGACGAGCAGCACGACTGCCTGCCGCAACGATCGTAGCTGAATAATCAGCATAGTCGTCACGAGCAGTACCGCAAGTAAGAGCACGATGGCAAGTTGCGTGAACGAATCTTGCTGGCTGGCGTAGAGACCGCCGTATTCGACTCGGTATCCTGGCGGTGGGTTCAGCGACTTCGCGATGCGAGCCTGCACGTCTTTGACGCCGCTGCCGAGATCGCGGCCTTCCAGCCGCGCCGTGACGGCGACCATCTGCTGCTGGTTTTCGCGGGTGATTTGGGGTGTCCCCGGCTGCGCCGAAATCGCCGCCAGCGCTTCCAGCGGCACATTCGCCCCGGTATGCGTCGCGATCATGACGTTGGCCAGCGACGGCACATCGGTGGCGGCGCGGGCGACTCCCTTGGCGCGCACCCGGACATCGACGCCCTCTTCGCCCTGCTGCACGGTCGTCGCGACCGACCCGCGCAGGGCGGTCATAGCCGCCGTCGTCACATCGGCGGTCGTCAGGCCGTAACGCGACGCGCGCTGGCTATCGACCCGCACGGCGATCTGCGGGCCAGTGTCGACGATGCCGTCGTTCTCGTCCACGACACCTGGCGTCTTCGATACGATATCGCCCGTCTTATGCGCGAGCGCCGCCAGGACCGCCGTGTCGTCGCCGTAGATCTTGACCTCGATCGGCTGTGGGGAACCTGCGATATCGCCGATACCGTCCTGTAGCATCTGGATGATGTCGACCTGCATCGCAGGCTGGGTGGCCGCAATCTGGTTGCGCACGTCGGACATGATATCGTCCGCTCCGCGTTCGCGCTGGTCCTTGAGACGCACCAGAATATCGCCCTGGCTCGGCTCTGTCAATTCGAGCCCCGATCCCGACCGCGCTCCGGTCAGGCGCGACCAGGACGCGATCTCCGGGACTTTGCCGAGCAAGGTCTCGATTCGGCTGCACACGCGGTCCGTTTCGGCAAGCGACGTTCCCGCAGGCATCTGGTAGTCGATCACGAACGCGCCTTCGTCGAACTCGGGGAAGAAGCCGGTTTGCAGGTGCGAGAAAAGCAAATAGCTGCCTGCCATGATCGGGATTGTGAGCGCGATGACCCAGGCCCGCTTGCGGAGGCACCACGTCAGCAGCCGCTCGTATCCGGAGGCGAGGCGGTCGACGAGGCTCGGGAAGAAGCCCGCGAAGCGGTCTAGCGCGGTCGGCGCGCTCTCTTTGCGTGCGGACAGCATGAATGCCGCGAGGAGCGGCGCGAGCGCGAGAGCCAGCACGAGCGAGACGCCCAAGGTCGAGATCATCACGAGGGCCAGCGGCGCGAAGAACTGACCGGTGACGCCGTTGAGGAACGTCAAGGGCAGAAACGCCGCCATCGTGGTGAGCGACGAGCCAACCATCGCAGGCGTGATCGCCTGCAACCCCGCCGCGATCGCCTCCCGGATGGAGTGTCCCATCTCGATTTCGTGAACGATGTTCTCGACGACCACGATCCCGTCGTCGATCACGAGCCCCAGCGCAATCGCGAGCGCGCCAAGGGTCATAATGTTCAGCGTCTCTCCGAGAGCGCGCATCAACGCAAACGTGATCAGTAAGCTCAACGGTAGGATCAAGAGCACGATACTCGCGGCCCGCAGGTTGCCGAGGAAGAGAACGAGCACGACCAGGGCCAGTGAGCCGCCGATCACGATAGACTCGATCACGCTGGATTCCGACTGCCGGACAATCTCCGATTGATCGTAGAAGAGCGACGTGCCCATGCCCGCTGGCAGGGACTTCTGCAACTCCGCGATAGTTGCCCGGACTTCATCGGCTACCTGGATGGTGTTGGCGTCGGGCTGTTTGATGATGTTCACCACCACGCAGGGAGCACCGTTCCCGGTCGCTAGAACCGTCGGCTGCCGCACGGACTGCGTCACCGTCGCCACGTCGCTAACCGCGATAGGCACCTTGGCGTCGCCGTGGCTCGCCACAGTGACGTCGCCAATGTCGGAAGCGCTGTGCAGCAGGCCGGAAACGACGACCTCATAGCGCTGGTACGCGCTATCGAATGTGCCGACCGACGCGACCCCGTTGGCTTTCGACAACGCGTCCTGGACATCTTGCAGCGACAGGCCACGTGCGGCGAGTGCGTCGGGTCGCACGGAAACCAGGAACTCAGGCACATCGCCGCCGGTGACGCGAACTTGAGCGACTCCCGCGAGCCTTGCAAGCCGGGGGCGAAGCGTGTAGATGGCCGTATGCCGAAGGGCCGCCAGATCGTAGTGCTTCGAAGACAGGCTATATCCCATAATCGGGAAGATCGACGGGTTAATCGGAGCGGCGGTCACGTCGGCGTTTGCCGGAAGCGAACCTCGCACTTCGGCGATTTGGCCCTGCACTCGTTGGAGAGCGGCCTGCATGTCGGTGCCCCACGCAAACGTCACATCGAGCCCGTTGCTTCCTCGAGTAGTGGTTGACGATACCTTCGTAACGCCTGGGATGGTGCTGACGGCCGCTTCAAGCGGGCGCGTAACCTGCACGAGGGTGGTTTCTATCGGGATGTCGCCCGCATCAGCGGAAATTACGATCCGCGGTACGACGAGTTGAGGGAAGATGGCAACGGGGAGGTGCGCCGCGAAGTACGCCCCGACGAGACAGACGATCATCGTCAGGGTCAAAACGGCTTTGCGGTTCGCCCATACAAAACGGATGAGTTTCATCGCTACGGCCCACTGCTCACGGCGACCTTGGTGCCGTCCGCAAGTCCATAAGCCCCGGTTGTGGCGATCTTGTCGCCGGGTTTCACACCGGTTAGGATCTCGACCGTGTCGCCGTTGACGAGACCGGTGGTGACGGGCTTGACGTGGATCGTCGATGTGCCGTCGATCACAGCGACATTCTGCGTTCCGTCGGGGTCGCGTAATAGCGCCGTTTTTGGCACGAGACAGGTGTCACGGTGGGTTTCGAGCACGAGGCGTCCCTTCGCGAACTGCCCGTTTGCCAGCCTGTCGCCAGGGTTTGCGATCATTGCCAAAGCTTGGACCGTGTTCGACGTGCCATCGACCTGCGTCCCAATGGTTCGTATCCGCGCATCCATGCGGATCGATTTCGAGCCATCGATTGTGAGCGACACGATTTGACCGACGTGGACGTCGCGCACCGAGTCGGCTGGAACCGCAAGCTGAAGCTGTAGGGTGTCGAGGTTCGCAATCGACACGAGCTTGGCAGTCGTGTCGACGGCCATTCCAACGCTCGCGCCGACTGCGGTCACGGTACCCGAGAGTGGGGCACGGATCGTGTAGAGTGCGAGCTGGCTCTTTGTAGTTGCGAGCGCGCCGTTCGCGATGGCAACTTGATGCTTCGCGACTGTGATATCCTGCCGTTTAACTGCCGTCTGCAAGCCAGCCGCCTTGGCGGCGTCGACTGCGGCTTGCTGGCTAACCACCATCTGTGCTTGCGCATCGACAGTTTGCCGTTGTGCGGTTGCCTGTGCGTCGGCGGAGTCGACGGCCAGTTGTGCCGCTTCGACGTCCTTGTGGGCGACAATTCCCTCGGCTTCAAGCGATTTCGCGCGTTGAAGGCCCTGCTTCGCGTTGAGGACCGCAGCGTCGTTGCCCGCCAGCGTGGCTTTGGCCCCAGCGAGATTGGCCCGCGCTTGCGCGAGCGCCGCGAGCGCCTGTGCGACGCCTGTTTCGGTCTGCGCGTTCTGCTGCAAAGCGTTTGCCTGTGCCTGCTGAACCTGGA